>Ga0189286_100062_pt1 | contig 84676 bp, 43 predicted proteins | sample UW69minimetaG_FD_130330 | JGI IMG/M metagenome (GOLD analysis project Ga0189286, IMG submission 130330) | Marine microbial communities from the Costa Rica Dome - UW69 mini metaG | ecosystem: Environmental > Aquatic > Marine > Oceanic > Photic zone | place: Costa Rica: the Eastern Pacific... | reverse complement strand
CTAGATTTTCTCCTAATTTTTCTGCCGTGGCTGTTACTTCTTTTGAGTCAACAATTGGCATAGTGAATCCAACTTCTTTGAGCTGTGTTCCTGTAAAACGCTTATTTGGTTCTAATATGGCTGTTGCTAAAACGTCTCCAAAACGTTCATTGAAAAGTTGTGTAAGTTCATTATTTATTTGTGAGAAACTGTATGTTGCTGTTTTACTACAGATCATAAAGTCACATAATGTACCTAGTAAGAATCCAACATCAGATGCGTTTCCTTGCACATGAGCGATTGTTGGATATGGAAACGAAATTAGTTCATCAAATAGTTTTTGCTGTAACGCTTCATTGAAACTTTCATTATCTCCGTGTAAAAATTCAGTATGAGTTCCCACGATATGAAGCACTTTTAGCTGTTCTTCTTTGGTTAGTTTCTGTAACGCACTTTTGAATTGTGAAATCAGTATGGTATCTAGTTTAGATGCTTCTAGTTGCAGTTTGTAGATGCCTTTCCCTTCATTGAATATGCGTATTTTTGCCGCTGTTGTGCTTATTGTTTGTAATGAGTTACCGCTCGTAAGTTGCACACGTCCTTTTTTCAAACTTGCTACATGCTTCTTATCAAATACTGTCGTTTCTGGAGTTACCAATTTGATCGTCGAAGGTTTTTCTAATGAATTAGGCGTTCTGCTTTCTATATTCGTTTCCGTTGCTAACTTTGAAGATTTCACTAAAGCGTCAATGAAAATTTCTTGTGGCGTTTCCACCATTTCCACTGGCGTTATTTCTTGTACTGTAGCTGCTGTCGTTGCAATGGGTTCACTCAGAGTACTTTCTACGTAAGTGCTAAAAGAGATACCTATGCATTGTACACAAACAATTCCTTCTGTATCACAAATATCAATATCTACTATGATTTCGTTATCCATTTGTGTCGTAGTTTCGCTATAGCGAATCCAAGCAAATACTTCATTTCCTAAAGATTGTATAACTCGAATCGTTTCTATCGACGTAGGAATATGAGCAATTTCTTGTTGAGGCAACAATAATGTACTTGCTTGTAAGATGGCTTCCAAAATGCTTGGATGTAATTCATAGTCCGCTGCATCTTGCTGGAAAGCTTCTTGAATTTGTAGTTCCGCTATTACTTGTTGCTCGCCTAGATGTACTTTTTTAACTGCCTGGTAATATGCTCCATAGCTTACTTCAGTTTGGGTAAACTCCTGATAGAATGTCTTCGTATCAATACTATGATTCATTTCCTCAAAGAGTTCGTCAAGCGCCAATTTTTCTATACAATCTCTGTCTTTGTAGCTTGCGACTCCTTGCGCATGTACCTTTATTTTTTCAGAGTGTTCAGTATGTACTTCATAGCCTACCGAATTGTCATCAATTGCAAAAAGTGCTGTTTGGATCGATTGCTTGTTTGCTACTTCTAATAAGGAACCAAAATTATGATTGTTTAATTCCATAATAGCATTTTCATTCATATTCGGTACACCAATCGCGATCGCAGCACGAATCATTTCTATACTTGCTAAAAATGGTAACGTATTGATTTCTAAATCTTTGCTTTTTAAAGCATAGTGTTTAATGAAGGCTTCTTCTCTCATAAATGTTGTCGCAAATTGTGTCTGACGCACATTAGAGATATTTCGGTGTATCATTGGATGCAGTTTTGCTGCTCCTACACTATTAGCATTGTGTTTGTTTGGTGTTATCCAATAGCGTTCTTTGGCAAACGGATATGTAGGTAAACTGATTCGTTTTGGTTGTTTGCTTGTATATACTTCACTCCATTGAACATCAATTCCTTTAGTCCACCAAGTTAAGAGTTGTGTGTAATTGGCGTCTTTAGTCCAAGCTGAAAGTATTTCTTTATAGTTTGCATTCGATTTGAAGTCTAACACTTCATTTTTGTGTTCTTTTACTTTCGCTTGATGGTATTTTGAAGCTGCTAACGTATTGTTTAGATATGCATTAAGCTTTTCTACCAATTCTTGAACAGAAGAAACTATAATAGCAAAACGTTCGTCCATGGCTTCTCTACCTGTTTGAAGCGTATACGCGATTGCTAATAGATCTAGTTTGTTTTCTTTGGTTTCTATGAATTGAACAAGCTCTTGTATTTTTTCTTTGAGTTGTGCTATTGTTCTAGCAGATACAACGATCGCAACTTCTGTATTTGGTGTATGTGTTGCGAATTTTTCTTTAACTGTCTCATATTCTGCAAGAATCACATGTGCATTTGCGCCACCAGCTCCAAAAGAGGAAATTCCTGCAATTCGTGGAATGTGTTGCTTTTTGCCATTGATTTCTACATATGGTTGTTGCCATGTCTCTGTAGTCTGTTGTAACTTGAATGGCGTTTTTTCAAAGTCAATTTCAGGATTTAATACATCCGCATGTAATGAAGGTACCAATTGTTGGTGCTTAAATTGCAGTAGAATTTTCGTCAATCCTGCAATACCTGCGGCTGACTCACAATGTCCAATATTTGATTTTACAGAACCAATCGCACATGCATTCGTATTGTTTTCTGCTTTTAATGCGCGTGTGAGTGCAGAAATTTCGATAGGATCTCCTAAAGCCGTTCCCGTTCCGTGCGCTTCTATATAACTAATTTGTTTTTTGCTAATATTGGCACTTTCTAATGCTTTGCTTATCACTGCCGATTGTGCCTTTGGATTTGGTACTGTGTATCCGTTTGTTTTTCCGCCTGCATTGATGGCACTTCCTTTAATCACTCCATAAATGTGATCGCCGTCTTTTTCTGCTTTGTGTAAAGGTTTTAGAATGATCGCTCCGACACCTTCTGCATCAACAAATCCATCGGCATTGTTTCCAAATGCCTTATTTTGATTACCCGTAGACAGCATTGTCATTGCTGAAAGTTGTATGTAATGTTCAGGATCGATAATGATGTTAACTCCTCCAGCAATAGCGCATTCACTTGTACCATTATAGATACTTTCTAGCGCTAAATGGATTGCTGTTAGTGAAGAAGAACAGGCTGTATCGACAGCCATACTTGGTCCTTGAAAATTGAATGTGTACGAAACTCTGTTAGCTACCGAATAATGAAGTGATTGTGGCGTGTAACGCGAATTCATAATTCCAGCAAAAACACCTATTTTATCGTTTGACGCCATGTTTTTTGGCGTGTATCCTGCATCTTCAATGGCATGATAGCAAGTTTGCAAAAACAATCGTTCTTGCGGATCCATCTTTTTGGCATCTTTGGGTGCAATTTTGAAAAATAACGGATCAAACTTGTCAATATCATTGATAAATCCGCCCCATTTTGTATATATTTTTCTTGCTTTTCCTTTTTCTTCATCAAAATAGTCTTCCCAATTCCAGCGATCTTTCGGTATTTCAGTGATACAGTTTTTACCTTTTGCCAAATTATTCCAAAAAGCATCTATATTTTCAGCTTTTGGATAACGACCACTTACTCCGATAATTGCGACATCAAATTTTGAACGCGCATCCGTCTTTGTAGATGTTTGATTGATTGCAGGTTTATTTGTTTTTCGTAAAATTTCAAATGGTTTACGAGCATCTTTACTCGTTAGTATTGGCTGTGTTGTTTCCTCAAGAACTATGGTTTCCGTGATGGTATCTGCAAATTGAGCTTCTAAAGCTTCTTTTTTGTTTTCTAGGAAATAATTTACCAAACCATCCACTGTATTTTCTTCAAAGAATAAGGTGCTTGTGATGTCTGGAAATACTTTACGGAATTGATTGGTCAATTGCACTACCATGATGGAATCTAATCCGTAATTTTCTAAGGGTTGTGAAGCTTCTATTTGTTGCGGTTTCATCTTGAGTGACTTTGCAACTAATTCCGTTAAAAATACACTTGTTTGTTCACGAAGATTTCCTTGTGAAGCGACTACGGTTTTAGAACTCTTTTTCTTGATTGATGCTTTTGCTACAGTTTTATGTGACTTCGCAACTTTTGCATCTTTTTTAAGATGTTTTTGCACTACTTTTCCATCACTCACAGCTGCAATGATTTGTTGCCCGTACGTATGTGCTTTTTCAACAGGAAACAGTGTTTGGTAAAAGCCTACTTCTTTTAGTACTTTTTCCCAGTTTTCAGGAGCTATTCCAGGACTTCCTGCCACACGTAGATTGGTTTCTTCATACAACCACCAACCTTCCAACAGTCCAAAAATTAAGTGCGTAAATAAAGTCCACGTACTCATTTCATTGATCAGCACTATTCCTTGATTTTTGAGAAGTGCTTTGGTATTTCGCATGGTTTGCCTCATGTTTGACGTAGCATGCAGTACATTTGTGGCAATGATGATATCGTAGTAATTAGGTTCTACAGCCTGTGTTTCTATAGGTTTTGATACATCGAGTATGGATGTTGTTAATCTTGGAAATTGTGGCTGATAGTTTTCTTCAGCATGTATTAAAAATGCTTTGGATAGATCTGTATAACGATATTCAGTTACAACCTCTCCAAATTCTTTTAACACAGGTAGCACTTTCACAGTGGTTCCACCAGTTCCTGCACCAATTTCCAAAACTCTTAGTTGTTTGTTAGGTGTATTTTGTAAGTGTTCATTGATGCAGGTTCTTAGTGTATTGCATAATACGTCATTGAAATAATCTACTTGGAAACTTCCTTTGTAAACACCTTCCACTAAATGCAATGAAGAATTTGGAAATATAATATCTGTGGATAGTACTTCTCCTTTTAAAATTTCGGGTAATGCTTTTAAACAAGTTTCTAATAGCGTGACTTGTTTTTCCCAATTCGGATTGGCATTCCATACGTTTTTGGCTTTATCCCATTGTTTCCAAATCGTTGTTAAATCTGGCACTTCTTCTTTTACTAATAGTGCGTCTTTAGTAAGAATTTTTTCTTCTTGTAAATATGAGATTGTCGCTGCTAACCAACGTTCAAAGAATGGTGCTGGCGGTGTATGTACCTGTAGATCTGAAATTTTATTTTTTCCTCCTTGCAACAATCCTACCGAAACTAAGCTTGATACTACAATTTCTGTCGCCAAAGCATTCATTTCGTTTGGAATTTGAACTGCTGCTAACGCTTGTATTTGCGCGTCTGTATCTTGCATTGGTAATTGTTTTGCCACAGACGATATACTGAACACTTCATTATTTTCATAGAAACGTACTTGTTCCGTAATAGCTAAGTTGGCGTTTTCAATTCCTTCTTCATTGATAATTTTATGCAATGCCATTTGTGGCAAGTCCGTACACATCAATACTTCTAAGGCTTGCATACCTTCTGCTGGTTCAATAGAGCCAATTCCTTGTTGTGCCATTCGTTCTTTGTAGAATGTATCTGCCACAATTCCTACATTGCCCCAATAACTCCAATTGATGGTTTTTACAGGATAGTTTTTCTGTTGATCAAGCGCATGTGCAAAACTGTCTTTAAAAGTACATCCTGCAGCATAGTTTGATTGTCCTGGCGCTTTTACAAAAGAAGTCAACGATGAAAAGAACAACATAAAGTCTAGATCGTGCGTGCCAAAAACACGCTCAATGTGTACGCTGATGTCTACTTTGGCAGCTAGACTTTGTTTAAAACGGTCTTCTTCCATGGTCTTCAAACTTTGATCTTTTAAGACAATGGCAGAATGTACAATTCCGTTGATATTTGGATACGTTTTTACAATCTGATTGTGTGCTTGTACTAACGAATCATTATCCGTTGCATCCGCAGTGATGTAGATTGGTGCTTTTCCAAGCGTGCCAATAGCCTCAATTTTAGCCTGAATCGCTTCATTGCGTTCTTTTCTACCAATCCAAATAATTTGAGCATTGTATTTTTCCACCATGTAACGCGACCAGATTTCTCCTAATCCGCCTGCGCCACCAATGATGATATATACTCCATTTTGTTTGTATAAGGTATGCTGATTATTGACCTCTGTAATGTATGCAAATTCTTGATGGAACCATTCTTCCTGACGATATGCCCATATATCTCCTTGTATATTCCACGAAAGTGAAAGACATTTTTTTGCTGTTACAGTAGCAAATGTATCTAGATCTACAAGGCGAATATTCCAGTTTGGATATTCTTTTGCTAATGAACCAACAAATCCAACTACACTTGCATGTGCATAGTTTATTACATCGTTATTAGTAACTTTTTGTGTGTTTTGTGTAATGAATGTCCAATTGAGATTTGTATCTGTAAGATTCGCTTTTAGCAGTGCTTTTGTGATACGATAGATTTCTAAAACTCCTGTTTCTTGCGCTGCAATCGTTTTTTCAATCTTTCCTTTGGTTTCTGTTTCAGGTACAATCCAAACTAATTGATCAAACATTTTATTTTGAAGCTTGGCTGCAATGCTTTCCAAAGTTTCCAGATTCTCAATTTCTAGATATTCTGTATTTGGAACTGTTTCTTTTAACCAACTTAGATGTGTTTTTGTACTTCCAATCAGAAGAATTTTGTCTTCTTTTGATACGTTTAGTTCGTCTGAAAATGTTTTCAAATTCCAAACAGGCGACAGATATTTTAACCCTGTATCAAACTGATTGCTTACTGTTTTGGATGCTGTTTCTTGTAAGAATCTTGCGGTAAAGCCTTCTATTTCTACACAAATTATTCCTGCGCTATCAGTAAGCGTAATGTCTAGCTTTTTGACAACATCGTCAGCAGAAAAACCATCGGCGAATCTTGCATAAGCAAACATCGTATTTGTCGTATGAGAAAACACGTGAACATTTTCTACAGCATATGGTAATAATGCTTTATTCGTGTCTGCTTCTAAATCTACCATTAATGCTACACAACTTTGCAATGCGCTATCCAACATACTTGGATGTACCCCAAATACTTGTGATGAAGCTTCTAGTGTTTCAGGCAATGCTAGTTTTGCTAATGTGGCGTCATTTCCTTTGTAAACTGTTTCAATTCCTTTGAAAGCTGTTCCGTAGGTAACGCCTGTTTTATCAAAGTATGTATAGTATTTTTCAGCTTGAATTTGTGTTTCCAATGACTGCTTTAGTTCCGTAATATCTATACTATATTTTTCAGACTTTTGATTGAAAACTGCTTCTCCTTGACAATTGATAATCGTTTCTTCTGCCGTTTCTGTGGTAATTTCAAAAGTAATTGTTGCCGCATCCGTTGGTGTGACTGTGATTTCTATTTCTGTAGTCTCAACTACTTCTAATGGACGAATCCAGAAGATATTTTGCAGTGTTACCTCGTGTGTATCGTGTACGTTTGGAACCGATTTTTCTAGTGCCACACGAATCATTTCCAAATAGGCAACCCCTGGCAACACTGCATATCCGTGCACTAAATGCTCTTGCAGGAAAAATTCGTTTCCGCTGAATGTTGCTGTAAAACGTTGCGTGCTTAAATCTGAAGTATTGGTATGCACTAACGGATGTATTTTTTTTGGTACTCCATTATGATTTGCTATTGCAGCTCTTATATTTTGAGGTTCTACCCAGTATTTTTCTTTAGCAAACGGATATGTTGGAAGACTGATGCGTTTTGGTTTCTTGTCTTGATAAAATTTACGCCAGTCAATGCTAAGACCATTTACCCAAAGTTTGAGCAGCTTTTCAAGTTTTCCATGGGTGATCCAATTTCCAACAGCTTCCTGCAAATCTCCATCCGTGCTAAATAGTGATAAGGTCTCGTCTTGTGCAGTAGCTTTTCCTTGGTAAATTTCTGTATCAGTCGAAGCATCATCCAGATAGGATTGTAGTTTCGTTTCTAATTGCGCTACTGAATCGACCACAAAGCCTACGCGCTCTTTCATTTCATCTCTTCCAACTTGTAATGTGTACGCAATGGATGTTATGTCTAATGTATGATGTATTGCTTCAGTATTCAGTTCTTTTTTAGACCTGATAAACGCGAGTAAATCTGTTGCTTTTTCTTTGAGTTGCGCTGTTGTTTTTGCAGAAAGCGGAATGATCACTGATACTTCTTCTTTTGTAAACTTTACTTCAGACGGATATTCTTCAATTACGATATGTGAGTTGGTTCCACTGAATCCAAAAGAACTTATACTTGCACGGCGCAATGTGCGTGAATTTGTTACCCAAGTTTTCTTCTCAGTGTTTACATAAAATGGTGAATTGTCAAAATCGAAATGAGAATTTTGTTTCATAACATGCAACGTTGGCGGTATTATTTGATGCTGTAGCGATAGTAATACTTTTTGCACTCCTGCAATTCCTGCCGCTGCTGTTGTATGTCCAATATTACTTTTTACCGAACCTAAAGCACAATAGTTTTTCTTTTCTGAGGTATTGCCAAAAACGGTTGCTAATGCTTGCAATTCTATAGGATCGCCCAATTTTGTTCCTGTTCCATGCGCTTCTACATAACTTATGGTACTCGGATCTATATTATTCTGAGCATATACTTCTTTTTCTAAAGAAATTTGACTTTTTACACTTGGTGCGGTGATACCATTGGTTTTTCCATCTTGATTGATTCCAGAACCAAGAATGACTCCTAAGATGTTGTCGTTGTCTGCTTCGGCATCTTTTAATCGTTTTAATACCAACGTTCCAATACCTTCTCCAGGCACAAATCCGTTAGCACTGTCGTCAAATGTTTTACATCGTCCATCTGGCGAAAGCATACGTGCCTGACACATTCCTTGATAGGTTTCTGGTCCTAACCAAAGTCGTACGCCACCAGTAAGCGCCATATCTGTTTCATGATTCAATAACGATTTGCACGCAAGATGCATGGCAACAAGTGAAGAAGAACAAGCCGTATCAATGGTAATCGCTGGTCCTTTTAAGTTTAAGAAATATGCTATTCTAGCCGCCGCAATTGCTGAGTTGTTACTCGTAACATTTGGTGATATTGCATGGTTTTGACGTAAATGCCATGTATATTCACTTTGTTCTAAGCCTAGGTATACACCACATTTTATGTCTTTTAAAGAGGTTCCTGCATAGCCTGCGTCTTCAAATGCTTTGTAACTTTCTTGTAAGAAGAGACGATGTTCAGGATCCATGTAGGTAGCTTCCTGTGGTGATATTTTGAAGAATAGTGGATCAAATCGGTCAACCTCATCCAACATTCCCATCCATTTACAGTATATTTTTCCTTCTTTTTCAGGATCAGCATCGTAGTAATCATCTATATTCCAACGACTGTTTGGAATTTCGGAGATTGCATCAACGCCATTTTCAAGATTTTTCCAGTATTCTTGAAGATTTTTGGCTTTAGGATATTTTCCAGACATTCCAATGATGGCGATTTTTTCATCAGTAGCATGTGTATGTTTTTCGGAATCTTGTAACGATTGAACAGTATCACCTAAAAAGATATTTCCTCGAATTTCTCCTTTTCTACGCGTAAGTGTTGGATAGTTACCGTTGACATTAAGTACTTTTTTAGCCGTTGTTTTTGCAGCAGTTTTTGTTGTTTTTACTACAGATACACTGGCTGTACTTTTCGTATGTTTTAGATGCGAAGCTACATATTCTGATAGCTCTTTTATATTAGGATAATCGTATACAATGACATTGGAAATTGTAGTTCCGAAAGTATTGTTGATCGCAATAGCTAATTCTACTCCCAAAATAGAATTGAGCCCCATGTCTACAAAAGTTTGTTCTAGTGAAAGTGCTGACGATTTTATGCCTAGAATTTCCGTTAGAATTGCTTTTAAGTTGTCTTGTACTTGCGTTAAATTATACGTACTTTCTTCTATTACTTCTTTATGTATTGTGTCTTCAATTACCGAATTGGCAACTGTTTCTTTTTGATTGTACACATGTGATTTGATCTTTTCTGGAATACCTTCTACAATCAAGCTTTGATTCGTATTCAATGCCAAACTTGCGTAAAACGCTTTTAAACCTGTAGCAGTTTTAAGAGGCTGCATTCCGATGGTTTGCTTTACCATTTCTTCGGTAGCATTGTCTATACCCATACCACCATCTTTCCAAAGAGGCCAATTGATCGATAGTGTTTTTCCGTATCGTTTTCCTTTGGCTACCAACGTATTTCGATAATGCGCATAGTAGTCCATAAAGCTATTTGCCGCAGCATAATCAGCCTGTCCCACAAAACCTATGGCTCCAGCAATTGAAGAGAAATACACCATAAAGTCCAGTTCTATGCCTTCAGTAGCTTTATCTATGTGGATCGTTCCGTCAACTTTTGGTGTTAGTACTTTACGAAATTCTTCTTTCGTTTTTTCAACGATGAAGTTATCTGAAATCATTCCTGCACAATGCAGAATTCCATTAATTTGATGCTGTTCTTGTATGATTATATTAAAGAAGTTTTGAACCGCAGTATCATTCGCAATATCCAGTTGTTTATACATGATAGTACCACCAAAATTTGATAGTTTTGAGATTGCAGTCTTTATAGATATTGTCAGTTCATAACGTCCTGTGAGAATTACGGTTGCATTTTGAGTTTTTTGTAAAATTTCTTTAGCAAAAATTGTTCCCAATCCTCCTAAACCGCCTGTGATGACATATACGCCTTGATCTTTGTATAAAATTTCATTATTTGGTCTTGATACGGATGTTTCTTTCCATTGATATGTGTAACGTTTATCATCAATGATCTTTACAATGAGATCATTGTTGTTAATCGTATGCTGTTGCAATTGCTGAATTAACTGATTGTCTGAAACTTGAGAATCTAAAAGTACTATTTGTCCCGTAAGTTTCGGATTTTCAAGCATTGCGGTACGTAGCAATCCATAAATTCCTCTAAAAAACGTGTATGCTTCCGTGTTAGGAATGACAAACCAAACATGCTGATTTCCTGTGTATTTCTCTTTTTGCAACTTTTTAATCAATTCAAAACATGTTACTGCATATTGTTGATATTGATCATATTGCGTTCCTTTTTTGAGTGTAATTTGCGTGCATGAATTGCTCGAGATTGCATTTTCAAGTTCTGTCGTATTAATCTGAGGAAAGTCAAGTAAAACTGTATGATAATTTGCCACATCTCGCTTTTGAGTTCCTTGTAACAAACTTTCTTCCCATTGTGGTGTAAAGAATAATTCTTGAACAGATGCTGTCGTAGTAAGTCTGTCTGTTGCTGCTTGCAGTCCAAACGTACATCCTACTAATTGTACACATACATTTCCGAATGTATCACAGATATCAATGTCAAATAAATAGGCATCTGTTATAGCATTTTCATTCTTAAAAGAAATTATAATACAGGATTCCTGCTGTAGTGACTTTATGAAATGTACTGCATCACAACTAATGATGTGTGCTTTGGACAGGCGACTATCTATTTCAGACAATACATTTAGGATGTAATCGAATGTTTTTGGATGTAATATAATTAGTTCTTGCGATTGAAGGATTTCTTCTGAAAAATCGATCATTCCTATCAATTGCTCTTCACTTTTATAAAGTTCATTAATTCCTTGGTAAGGATTGTTGATGCTATATTTTTCAAGACTGTTTTTCAATTCTTGAACATCGTATTTTTTAGGTTCAGATTCATTTTTGACAATAGCCATTCCTTGGCAATACAACGTTTCCTCTTCATTTGCCTCACTAAAAATGTCAAAATGTACTTTTATGGTTTCTTTTGAAACACTTTCCGTAACTAATGCTATGAATAGATTTTTATCATTTGAAACGACAAAAGGTTTAGCCCATTGTATGTTTTGTAATGAAATTTGAGTGACATCACTAGTTGTATGTAAAGCATCTACTATTGCCAATTTTGCCATTTCTAGACATGTAAAAGCTGGTACAATCTTTTCTGTCTGTTTTCTGATTGAATTATCATCTGATTCAAGGAAAAATTCATCTCCTGTAAAGTGAGAACTGTAGCGTTGTTCGTAAAGGTTTGATGTATTGCTATGAAGTAAAGCATTGATTTTCTGTACATTTTCTTTTTCATTACTGATGCTTCTTTCTATTGCTTCTGTTTGCACCCAATATTCATCTTTAGCAAAAGGATAGGTTGGCAATTCAACTTTTGGAATCGTTGTGTTAGCATCATAGAGTTTGTTCCAGTTGATCTCTAGTCCATTTACCCATAACATGAGTAGGTTTGGTAATTTTTTATCTTCAATCCAACGCTCGATTGTTTGTTGGAATTCGGTTTCTTTTTTTAGTAAGCTGAATGTTTTATCAGGATTGTTTTTGTTTCCTTGATCAAAACCTTCTATTTCTGGTACATCGTTGACGTATTGAACGAGCTTTTCTTCTAATGCTGCTAACGATCTGACCATAAAACCAGCTCGTTCGTCCATGGCTTCTCTTCCTGTTTGAAGCGTATATGCTATGGAAGTTAAGTTGTATGCCGCTTTATTAGCATATGTTCGTATTGTTTCTAAAAGTGAAACAGCACGTTGCTTTAATTGCTCTTTTGTTCTTGCTGATAATGGTACAAGAACTTCTGCTGCATTTTCATGAAATGTTGGCCCGTTACATGGGTTTACATCTACTGACTGATATTCTTGAAGAATGATATGTGCATTGGATCCACCAGCTCCAAAAGAAGAAACACCTGCAATTCGAGGTTTTTCTTCATTTTCTACAAATGGACGTTCCCAATTTTGTAATGTTGTTGCAACTTGAAACGCCGTTCTGTCAAAATCTATATTCGGATTTAATTCTTCTACATGTAAACTTGGTACTATTTTACCATGTTTCATTTGCAGTAACACCTTTGTAACTCCTGAAATTCCTGCTGCTGCTTCTAAATGTCCAATGTTAGATTTTACCGAACCAATAGCACAGTAATTTTTAGCGTCTGTATACGTATCAAACGCTTTTTTTAGTCCTTCAACTTCGATAGGATCGCCTAACTCAGTTCCTGTTCCGTGTGCTTCTATATAGCTAATATCACGTGCATTGATGCCTGCTTTTTCTATGGCACTTTTTATCAATTGTGATTGCGAAACTGGACTCGGTACTGTATAACCATTTGTTTTTCCTCCATGATTTACATGTGTTGATAAAATCACTCCATGGATTACATCATTGTCTTTTACAGCTTCAGAAAGTGGTTTTAATATTACGACTCCTGCTCCTTCTCCTGGTACAAAACCATTTCCTCCTACACCAAAACTCTTACATTGTCCATCCACTGATAGCATATGTTGAGACGATAAATAACTGTAAGTTGAAGGATGCAGATACAAGTTAACGCCTCCTGCAAAAGCAATTTCGCATTCACCTCTATGAATGTGTTCACATGCTTCATGGATGGCTGTTAACGACGATGAACACATGGTATCAACTGGCATGCTCGGTCCTTTGATATCTAGTACGTACGAAAGTCTATTTGCAACAGAACTAAATGAAGATCGCGGGTGAAATTTATGATCTGTTCTGTTGTAAAATGGTGCTTTCAGTTCAAATCCTGTTTTGGTGACACCTGCAAATACACCTACTTGTTGGCGATATTTTTCTTTTAAATCACTTTTCGTATATCCAGAAGATTCAAGTGCTCTCCAAGATTCTTGGAGAAATAATCGTTCATGCGGATCGATGTTGAGCGCTTCTCTTGGAGAAATTCCAAAAAACATCGGATCAAATTGTGCAAATTCTTCAATAAATCCGCCCCATTTTGCATAGCTTTTGCCTTCTTTCACGGCTTTTTGTATATCTGGCTCGTAAAAATTATCTAAACTCCAACGAGAAGAAGGTATTTCGGAGATGCTGTTTTTCCCAGCTTGTAGGTTTTCCCAAAATTCATCTAAATTTTTAGCTTCAGGGTATACACCGCTCATTCCAATAATGGCAATTGGCTCCTTATGATCGGTTTGTTTTCTTGTTTTTGATGTTTCTTGATTTTCTTTATGTTTTGTGATTTGATATGAACTTGCAGTGTTTTTAGAAGTTTGATTAGCAACTTCCACATTCGTTAGATTTGTCCATATTACACAAGTATCAGTGTATTCGTTTACCAAATAAGTCGTAATGTCATGAAGTGTTTTATATTCAAAAAAGATGGTTTTTGATAAGGTATCAAATACCTTTGATAGTTTTTGATTTAGTTGATTGATAAAGATAGAATCTACTCCATACGCTTCAAAAGACTCAAACTCATCAACTTTACTACTTGAAAAACCTAAAACTTCCCCAAACAGTTCTTTAACGTTTTGCAGTGTTTTTTCAAAAATAAGCTGCTCGTTTTCTTTGGAGTATTGTTCAGTTATTTGCCTTTCTGTTGCTTTTGGTGCCAGATTTTTAATGGTTCTCAAGAGTTTTTCTTTATCACCTTCCATCACTAATAATTGGTTGAATCTATTGGCAAGTCCATACGCAAACGCCTCTAATCCTGTTGTGGTTTCCATAGGAATCATGCCTGTTTCTTCTTCAATAATTCCTAGACTTGATTCATGAATATTCATGCCACCATCTTTCCAGAATGGCCAATTGATTGCGAGTGTATGTCCAAATCGTTCTTGATCATTTACACGTGTGTTTCGCATCGTTGTAAATTGATCCATAAATCCATTTGCCGTCGCATAATCGGCTTGTCCAACATTTCCAACGACACTGAATATAGAAGAAAACAGTACAAAGAAATCTAAGTTTTCATTTTTGGTAGCTTCGTCTAAGTGTATTGTTCCTGCTACTTTTGGTTGTAATATTTGAGCAAATTCTTTGGCTGTTTTGCGAATGATAAAATTGTCTTGTACCATTCCTGCACAATGAATAATTCCATTGATTTCACCGTACTTTTCTTTGATCTTATTGATAACACTGGTTACTTCATCAATAGTTTCAAGTGTTGTTGTATAGTAATGTATTTGTTTACAATGCTTTGATAATTGTTGTATTTTTTCTTGTTTCTCTTTGGTAAGTTGCGATCGTCCAGTAACTATGATTGTCGCATTTTTCGTCTGTTTTCCTATTTCTTTGATAAAAATAGTGCCCAATCCACCAAGTCCACCTGTTAACAGATAGATACCATTGTCTTTAAAAACCGAAGTGGTTGTTTGATGTACTTCTTGAATTGATTTCCAACACAGTACAGAACGTTTTTCTGCTTCATATTTTACAAGAAGTGATGTATTTGAGAACTGATTTTCAAGAATTTTATTGGCTAATTTTGAAACTTCTATTTCAGTGGTTACCGCTACTATTTGTCCGTGAATTGAAGGATATTCTGCCTGTAACGTTTGCAACATTCCTGAAAGTCCAAACCATAAAGAAGTTGCTTTTGTCGCAGGAATTACGATCTGAAAACTTGTTGATGTTTTCGATTTTTGCTGTACTATTTTTTGAATGTACTCAAAACAAGAAACTGCAATCTCTGTATATATTTTTTCTGTTTTCTTCTTTTTGGAGTTGATCGTTGCAATGGTTGTTTCTGGCATCTCACTTTTTAGCTTTTCGCTCAATGAAGTCGAGAATCCGCAGAGTATAATATGTGTATTAGGGTTTATATCAGATTTACTGGTAACCGCATTTTTTATAGTAGCTTCTTGCCATACAGGAATTGCGAATACACTTGAAACGGAACTTTTTGTTGACTGGTTGTATTGTGTCTCTGTTTTTTCTTGAATCCAGTATTGATCTTGTGCAAAAGGATATGTTGGTAAGCGTACAAAAGCGGGTTGCTGTTGATTTGAAAAGTGTTGTGCATAATATTCTTCCCAATTAATGGTAGTGCCTGCAGTCCAAATTTCACCTAAACGGAAATGATTTTTTTCTGAAATTGCTTCTGCGATGATTTTCTTTTGGTATACTATTGCTGTGCTGTTTTTGCTTGTTAAGACTGCTTTATTAGTGATTCCAGAAATCCAATCTGCTAATTTTTTTCTTAAATCGGCAAAGTCATTTGCTTGTATTGCCAAACGATTTTTCATCGCCGTTCTTCCTACTTTCCAGCTATATATAGCATCTATAAAATCGGTGGTTTCTTTGTACACATCGATCCAGTGAATAATTTTTTGTGCATACGCCTTTAAGCGTTCTTCATTTTTTGCAGATAGTACAAATAAGTCCGAAATATGTTGCTTTGACGCTTGATGAGCTGTATTCGAATATTCTTCCAAAACTACATGCGCATTGGTGCCTCCTGAACCAAAACTGCTAATTCCAGCTAGTAATGGTGTTTCAGATTGCCAAGCTTGTAACTTTTGTTGGATTTCTATTGGTGAGTTGTCTAAATTTATTTTTGGATTCAGCGTTGAAAAGTTAATACTCGCAGGCAATTGTTTGTGTTTCATTGCCAAAATGACTTTGAGCATACCAGTCATTCCTGCCGCAGATTCCAAATGACCTACATTACTTTTTACAGAACCAATGGTACATTTTTTTGGTTTTTGTGTGGTATTATAGTTTTCAAATGCAGTTTTTATGCCTTGTACTTCGATAGGATCTCCTAAAGAAGTTCCTGTTCCATGTGCTTCTATGTATGACAGATTGGTACTGGAAATGTTTGCATTTTTCCAAGCATTCATCAATAGTTCACTTTGTTTTTTAGGATTTGGAACTGTTAATCCTGCTGCTAATCCACCGTGGTTGATAGCGCTTCCTTTGATCACTGCATGAATTTGATTGCCTTCTTCAATAGCTTTCTTTAGTGGTTTTAAGAGTATTACAACCGCTCCTTCTGATCGCACATATCCATTCGCTTTGGTGTCAAATACTTTGCATTTTGCTTCTGGAGATAACATTCCTGCTTTGTGATAAGCTATTGATAAATCAGGATGACAAATGAAATTAACGCCACCTACTAATGCTGTATCACATTCTCCTGAGTGTAATGATTGTAAGGCTGTATGTACAGCGACTAATGACGAAGAACAGGCTGTATCTACCAATAAACTTGGTCCTGAAAAGTCAAAGTAATAGGACAGTCTGTTTGCTAAAATTGCCAACGAACTTCCAACGGCATGATGCGCTTCTACTTCTAGTTTTACGTCTTGTACTTTACGACTGTAATCTGCATTGCTTGCACCTACAAAAACTCCTGTATTTGAACCTATGCGTTTTTTAGGAGGAATTCCTGCATCTTCAAAACATGCCCAAGCTAATTCTAATAGAAAGCGTTGTTGCGGATCTGTAATTTGTGCTTCCTTTGGAGATATTCTGAAGAAAGCAGCATCAAAAGCAGCAGCATTGGTGATGAATCCACCTTGATCTATTCCTTTATATTCATCGCTACTTGGCCAGCTTCCACGCTCTTTTGGATAGGTTCCAATGACGCTTTTTTCTGCTTTTAGCACATCCCATAATGCATCTAAAGAAGTAACTCCATTAGGCAGTTTACACGAAATTCCAACAATAGCGATATCTGTATCGACTATCATGTGTTTTGATTGTGAAGCTGTTTGTTCTTGTGTATGATTGTTTTCTGTACTTTTTGAGAAATCTATTTTTAATAATTCTCCAATATGTCCTAGCACTTTTTCAAGCGTATTGTATTCAAAGAAAAAACCAGCTTCTAACTTTTCCTGTACTTTTTTCTCTATTTGACGCTGTAACATTTGCAAGTCTACAGAGTTTAAGCCCATTTCCATTAAAGGTTGCTCTTTATCAACCGCATCAACTTCTACATGTAAAAGTGTGGCAATGGTTTCTACTATAAATTTTTCAATAGCTGCTCCGTTTACTTCACCTGCACTAGTATCATCAGCATCCGAAATGCTTTCAATAACAGTTTTACTTTGGTTGACTCTGTTATTTAAATCTGTGTAATGAACTAATACTCCGTAACCTTCATTGTCAGTATCTCTTTCTCTGTAATTGGCAATACCTTTTACAATGTTGGCACCGTGATTATGGTGAAAAGCCATGATCGGGTCTTGTTGTGCTCCTTGCAATTGAAGGTATTCTTCAAAGGTGTAGTCTCCATCTTTATCGTAATTTTTGCAAATAGAAATTGCGACAATTTCTGAAACTTTAGAGCGCAAACTACAACGTTGCAACATAAACTCTAAGAGTTGATCTCCATAATTAAAAAGTTGCACGTTTGGGTGAATATTTACAGCTAATAACTGCATGATATTCGCGTTTGGATCATGCAATTGATGCACTGTATCCATCGTTGCATTTTCGAGTTGATTTTTATCTGAAATACATTGACTGTAAATGACTCCTTCTACTTTTGAATCTTTTTCAAGTACGTATTGACCCTGCGGATAGGTATCTATTCTACTTTTTATAGCTTCTTTTGAAGATCGAATGTGTGGTTGCCAACAAAGTGCTTCTAGTGTGTCTAATATTTCTAAATCATTTAGAGAGGCTGGACGGATTTTGTACGCTCTTTTTGTGATTGTATGGAAACCAACTTCCATATTTTTTTGAGTGTTCGGATATCTTTTTGAAAGCCTTTCCGTAAAAAGACCTGTTTTTGCACAGGTTGTGATAAAGTTTTCTGCAATGACTGCATTTTGTTGATCCGAATTCGTATTAGTAATGAGATGATTGGTTGTAAATAGAAGCTGATTGTTTTGCATATGATCGGCATAGACTTGAAGATATTCTTGCCAATTTGTTGATATGTTTTGCTTTCCTTTAGTTGTAAGTTCAACCAAATTATGAACATATAATGTGTTTTGATTTGAAAGAACATCAATTTCTTGAAATGCGTCCTTTAGTCCTTGAACAGTTGCTACATTGCCTTTAAGCGCATGTACATTCTCGCTATTATACGCTAGTTTTTTTGTAGCGCGCTCAAGATTTTCTTTGGAAGCATCAATTGCATATATCGATAATGGATGTTGATTCAGATGTTTTCCGCGCAATGTGTTATTGGCTACTACTTGAAAAATTTTATGCAATAACGTACCATCTTCGCATCCAAAATTAACGATATATTTAGGTTGCTTCTCTAAAGATTGATTAAATATTTCTGTAATTGCTATTCGCAAGTCATTTAAATATTCTTCACTAATCATTATTTCTTTTGTTGGTTTGGTTGTTGTTTTGTTAATATGTTTTACCACGGTTAGGAAGGGACATATTTGGTGCCCTTTACTAAAAAAATAGATCGAAATAATACTTCTAGAAGTTTCCGTTTTGAGCAAGTTTCTTATGGTACAGAACTCCTTGAACGATTCCAGCTATCGCTGAATAGAAATGATATGATTATTACTGTGTAAGCGCTGTATGTTCATATTGATATACTTTTTGAGAATTTTGCAGGATTTTGAATTCGCTTACATCAGGATATCACTTTATATGATATCCTGATATTTGAATTTTATTGTTCTCGAATAAAAGAAAATTTAGCGTTTTTATATTTTTCTTTTTGTAAGAATTTAGGAAGTTCTTTTTGCATAAATTCAAAGTTTGCATCTTTCCCAGCCATGTTCATTAGAAATTGTGGAAAAAATCCTCCTAAAGAAATGTCTTGTGTAAGTTGACACTCAGCGATACCGTTTCCTAGCGGTGTAAATTGCCATACATTGTGCATACGTTCTACACGAACTTTACCATCATTATGTTCTATGGCATTTGGTACGCTTGTTACATCAATCGTTACTACTTTATTTTCATCTTGCTTTACAGATGTGTTGATTAGCAGTTCTCTTGGTTGAAAAGGTGATGGGAAATCTAAGGTCCAAAGTGAAATATCGTATTGACGAATAGAGTCCCAAGGTTGAATAATTTTACAGTCTACGCAATTTTCAAACCATTCTTTACACGTTTCTAAGTTGTGATCTAGTAAATGTGGTGCTGCTAACTGGCTTAGTGAATATCTTCCTTTGATGATGGTTCTATACTTTACGACATTATCTCCTGGTACCTTAAGAGAATATACTTGTACTCCATCTTCATCTCTTTCAAGTTCCCATTGGTTTGATCCAGAGTTTACCCAATACCAATTGTATAGATATAATAAAACAATCACTGAAATAAGACCGATTCCAATGCGTTTTAATACTCTTTTCCATCTTTTGGGTTTTGCAGGTTTGTTTTCGTTTTCCATGCTTAATGTTAATTTTAGATTAGTTATTGTTTTGTTTGATTGTAAGCCTATTTGCTTAAGTATTAGGTGTTGTTTGGTGTTACAACGAATATTAGTTACAAAGTCTGTTAGCTAAGTATTTTGCCATACAGACAAGCGTGAGTGTTGGTGGTTTTCTAAATGTATCTGGCAATATCGAACGATCGCACACGTATAAGTTTTTGTATTCAGTTTGAAAGTCACTATCTACATGTTCGTTGATTTGTAATAAGCCGCCTGTACTCGTAACATTGACTGGACTTTTTACAATATGCTTAGCGCCCGCATTTTTTAGGATTTTGATAGCTTCTTCACCACCTCTATCTAATTTTGCTAAGACTTCGTCGGTAATTGTTTTTCGATAATCGCCTTCTTTTGAGACGCTTCCACTCATAGGATCGTGCACTTTAACTCCAATTCCGATACTTTTTGAGAATGAGAAAAAGTGTCTGAATTTTAAGGTAGAGATCATTAACAATTTGTAAAATAGTTTAGGAACATTGGCGTCTCCTAAAAAAATATCCTCTTCTAATTTAGTTTCCATAGCGCCCACAAAATTGTCAACCGATTTTAGTTTGGGAATTAAGCCAAAATAAACACGATTTGGATCTATGTAAAAACCATTACTTCCTATATTGTTAATTCCACTTTTTTGAAGAATTTTTGGTGAAGCTAAGATGCCCGCAGCGAGAATAATTTTTTCTCCATACACTTTGTGAATGTTGGATTTCTTTTTCTCCTTATATGTTACGCCTACTGCTTTTTTGCCTTCAAAAATAATAGTAGTGACTTCTACTTTTTCTTTGAGAATAGCACCATTGTCTACCGCTTCTTCAACAAACCTTTTTGCTTTCCATTTTGCTTCATAAGAGTATCCTCTATTACACTTATCAAGATCTACTAACATCGGTTGTTTTTCCCAAGTATGCCCTAAATCAAGAGCACTATCACGAAGTTTGAGTGATTGTGGTCCAAAGTGATCATCTGGTAAATAATTAATAGGCAATTCGTTTACCGTTTCTTCATACGCAGGCGCTAAATCGATTCCTAAAGAGGAAAATGTTTCTAGTGGCGGTTCTGCAGCAACTGCAAAATAAAAAGCAGTAGTTCCTCCTGTCGTTATGGCACGCATGTCTTTTAACTTATTTGTGACTTTTATTTCATTCAGCAAAGGAGCTATGCCAGGCAAGGTTTCTTTTAAAGGAACTGTAGCTCCTTTTTCTAGAATCAATATTTTTTTATTTTGTTTTGTAAGTTCTTTTGCAAGTGTTGCTCCACAAGTTCCTGAGCCTACAATGATAACATCGTAGTAGGTTTCTGAGTTTGATTGCGTCATAATAGGTTGGTTAAAGACATTTACAAACACACTTAGGATACAGTAAATCACTGTACCACTAAGTTGTTGCTTATTTGGTTAGTAGTGTATGACTATTGAAAAGACTATTTGTTGTTTGAATTGACAGCTTCAAGCGAAGTTCGATATTCGTTCATTTTCTTTTCTCTATATGCGAAATCTGTCATGGCTCTTTGTGTAAAGAACTCATCGTCTATGTCAAGATTAAAATCGATTGATAATACATCATAGTTTGTAATTCTTCTCGATAATAAGTTGATCATTGCCGATTTGGTAACAATCCAAACTCCGTCAATTCTATCTACTTTCTTTGTGACTAATTGTTTGAAAAGTTTCCCTGTACGATTGTACAATTCATCTTTTAATATTACATAGCGTTCTTTATCAATATAACTAATTACTTTACTGTAATATGTTTTTTTGGAACGTGCTTCTGTAGGTGTAGATTCTACAATCCATACAGGTCTTTTATTGATGGTATTTTCTCCTAGTAATTTATAAGTATAATCTTTTATTTTTCTTGGAGATACATCTTCTATAGAAAATTCGGTTCCAAAAACACTTCCTGTTTCACCACCTTCATTGCTAGAAGCGATACGCTTTACTTTACCCAATGCTGGTAGATACAGCCAAAAATCGTTATCATCTTGATCTGCTTTTTTCCACACCAACATATTGGTTCCTTTGTCTGCAATTGGAGAGATGATCATATCGAGTGATTTGGCGTCTTTCTTTTTGGGAGCCACCAAATAATCTTTATGAATATTTTCAACTATTACTTGTCTAGGTTTGTTTTTACAACGCAATCTTCCCGTAGAGAGATCATATCTACAAGAGGTAAATTGAAATTTTCGAATAGATGAGTTGTAGGTGAAATTTTCAACGCTATCTACTTTGACCATTATTTCCTTAGGGCTTTGCGCAAAAATGCTTCCCATAAGGAACAATGAAACTACCAGTACAATGTGTTGCATACTTTTTTTAAACGACTTCATGAACTTCTTCTTTTAAATGAGTTACTGTTTCTTCTTCTACTTCTTCGTCTGGTGTTTGTTTTTTGGCGCCAAAGTTTAGTTTGAAAACAATAATTAAAGCTGGTAAAAAGAATAAATCACACATGAGTCCCGCCATGATTGCGATAAAACCAAATCGTCCCATATTTGATGTTCCTGCTGCTGCTGCAACCGACATGATTCCGAAACCTAATCCTAAGACCAATGATGTAAATAATAAAGCTTGTCCAGCTTCTTGCATTGTATAGCGCAATGCTCTTTTTATGTTTCCGTCTTTTATTACTTCATGACGATACTGAGTAATAAACGTTACTGTATCATCAACAGATATACCAATTATGATCGGAGCCAGCATCATTGTGTAAAAATCTAGCGGAATCCCAAGCACACCAAGCAATCCGAAAGTTAAAATTGCTGGTAATAAATTTGGAAACATTGCTGCTGCACCTACTTTTGCAGAACCAAAAACTATTAAAAGAATGATACAGATTGCGATTAAGGCAATTCCGAAACTATTCACTTCATTTTTAGTTAAGTAATCGGCTGTTTGCATAGCTAAGGCAAAAATTCCTGTAATTGAAACTGTTGCTTCACTATAATTTTGTTTTAAGTTATTCACCATTTCAGCAATGTCGGTTTGCATATTTTCAAATACTTTACTGTATTCGTATGATCCGTAATTGTGTAACGATATTTTTATGTTTGCTTTTTGATAATTGTCTCCTACTAATCGTTTACGATCTTCTGGACTTGCATTGTTAAACATGAATAATGTTTGCGAAAGTATTTGTGGGTTTTCTGGAATGATGTATTTTTCATCTTTCCCTTCATTCAATTTTTTATAGGCATCTTTTGCAACATCTGCCAATGAAGAAGTCATTACTACGTATTTTTCGTATTTCTTCTCAAACTTACGTTGCAATTTATCCATAGATTTCAACACTTTTGGATCTTTGAAAGCATTTTCTTTTCCTAAATCCAAAAAGACAACCATACTGTAAGCTCCCATCATTTTGTTGTCGGCGATTTCTACATTTTCTCTGAATTTAGAATCGTCAGGATATTGGTCTAACATGTTCGAGTTTACGGTAACTAATGTTGAACCATAAATACAGAAAGCAATGATTCCGAAGAAAATTACTAAGATTGGAATCGGTCTCCTTTCTACTAAAGGAACTACTTTGGCCAAAATTCGCTGCATAATCACTGCAAAATTTGGGAACAAGCGTGCAAGAAAACTTTTTGATGATTTGGATTCGTCTGTCTTTTTCCAAGGTTTCCATATATCCATTAATATTGGTAATAAGAAAATCGTGAATAAGAATGCTAATGAAATTCCTATGGTAGACATGATAGCAAACGTCTGAATTGGTACCACAGGTGTAATGTTTAACGCAATGATACCTACCATGTTTGTTGTAGCTGTTAGCAATAATGCTGTACCAACTGTTCCATAGATTGTTTTTAAAGATGTTTTGTGATCCGTGTTGGTATTTCGTAAAAACGAATATCCTGACATGATATGCACTGAATCTGCGATACCTACTGTTAATATTAATAATACTGTAAGGATTAAGAATCCTGTTACGGTTAATCCTAGTAAAGCAGAAATTCCAAACGTCCAAATGGTACTCAAAATTACAATCGTTAACGACCAAGTTACTGCCGAGAATCTTCGGAAGAAATACCATAATAACACTATCATAATCAACAATGCACCCATGTACAAGTCGCTCATTTCATCAACCATAAGTAAGTCGTATTCTGCTGCAGGCGTATTTCCTACGGCATAATATTGAAAATGTTCTGCGTATTCAGGTTTGTTTAAAATTTCATTAATCGCTTCATTCAATTTTAAATAATCTGCTTGATCCGTTGGTTTAAAACGTGGAGTCGCAGCATTTGTAGCAGTTTCTTCAAGTGTCAAATCTGAATTTGTATCACTTAATACCAAATCGTCTACATTTAGCTCTTCTTCACCCATTGGAATTGCACCAAAATTAGTTTCGATATAAATTCCTCCGTATTGCATATCGTCTGAGAAATACTGTAATGGAAATTGTTTTTCTCCTTTTGCGATTTCTCTTAGTTCATCACGTTTTGCTTGACTTTTAGGAACATTCTCGCCTACTAATGGACGCGCATATAAAAAGTCATTTTCAGCTGTTAATACACGAGCATTTACGACAGTATTTACTTTAACAATATGATCTAAAGCAGATTTTTGCCCTATTCGTAAAGTTTCTTTATAGTTAAGTAAATCTTCCTGAATTGACTTTACAACTTGCAGTGATTTTTCAGAAAAAACATCACCATCTTTTGGTTTATATACAATGTATACTCCGTCTTCACTTCCAAATTGCGCATGATATTCATTGAACGCGATTTTAGTAGGATCGTCATCTTGAATCCAACCTTCAATGGTCATGTCCATTTTTAAGTTTCCAAGATTCATAATCAGGAAAACGGTCGCTGCTACAAAAAATCCCAAGTATAGCCACTTTCTTTTTAAGACTTTTTCTGGAATTTTACTAATGAAGCGCGATACGGGATTAAGCATATTCTTCATAAAATTGGTTTTAGTAGTTTATTGATTTTTGTAAGTTAATTTTAAGTGTGTATGTCAGTTACAATTTGTACACCTGATATACTTGTTTTTTATTTTTCTATTTGAATAATGACATTGCCTCTTTTTCGCTCCGTATCAAGATATTTGTGAGCTTCTACAACAGCATCCATTTCATATGTTCTATCGATCACTGGCCTGAGTATGTTTTGTTCTATCAAATTGTGAATGGTTTCCATGTCAGCTGCTTTGATACTTGAAAGCCAATAATTGTTGAGATATTTGCCTTTTGGCTTCAATATTTTTTTACATTTAAATCGACTCGATTTCATCACTGCATCGTACACAACATCGTATTTTTTGCCTGTTTTGGTAAAATCTTCTTTTGTGTAATCGATTACATGATCTGCACCAAGAGTCCTTAACGACTCCACATTTTTTCCACTACAAACAGCCGTTACTTCCGCTCCATAATATTTTGCCATTTGAATGGCATAAGTGCCTAAACTTCCAGAGCCGCCATTGATAAGTATTGATGTGCCTTTGGTGACTTTTCCTTTTTGTAAATTTTTTAAAGCTGTTAAAGCGCCTGAAGCAACTACGGCTGATTGTGCAAGCGTTAGATTGTTAGGTATTTTTTTAATAATTCCTTTAGTTTCTTGTTTTCCGTCTTTTACTTTTCCGCGGACACAGCAATATTCTGCATACGCGCCTAATCGTAACCCTGTTAAACCAAAAACCTTATCGCCTTTTTTAAATAGCGTTACATCTGCTCCTATCGCTGTTACTGTTCCTGAAAATTCAATGCCTGGAACAAGATTTTTTTTAGGTTTAAAAAAACCAAATAACAAACGAACTACAATCCACGGGCTCGATCTGCGAATACGTGAATCACCTGCATGCGCTGTCGTTGCATGTACTTTGATGAGTACTTCATTAGCTTTTGGTTGTGGTTTTGCTATATCTTTGATTTGTAAAACTTCTGGCGGACCATATTTTGTGATCACAACTGCTTTCATAAATGGTTGTTTAGCGTTATTTCTGATAATTTTTTACTCGATAATCGAGATTTAAATGCCTCAACGCTTGCGTCGAAATATTTTTAACTGTTTCCTCTGAATCCTTTGTGGACTTGTACCGAAGAAGTTGACTAAAAATATCATTTATGAGGTTGCTTTTTCTCGTTGTGGTCTTTTGAATATAGACGCCATTTTTTCGGCTACTTTTTCACTAGCAGCTTGATCTGTAATTGAAAAATGATCTGCTTCAATGGAGGTAATTTTAATTTTTTCAGCTAAAAATGCATTCCAACCATAGTCTTCAGATAGATTTTCGTAACCATCCATATATCCTTTCGTAGCTCTAAAAAGAACCGCATTTACTTTCGTTTCTAATGTTTCTGGTTGGTATGCTCTGCAACTCATATCCATTGCGCGTGCTATGTTATATGTAGTTTCAAATTGTTGTTTTGGAATGGTAAACCCTTGTTTGCTGATCACTTCATACAAATAGTCAAAACGCTTTTCTTCTGACATTTTTTTCAAGGCTTCCACATCAATATCCAAATTTGCTGCTTCAACATCTGTGAATTTTCCATTAAAAACACCCACAATTTCGTCTACCATATCAATAACTTTTTGAGACGGCGAGAAACAATCAAGGAAACCTAAGAATGTAACTTTTTCCCCTTTTTCGAGTAAGATCTTTGCCATTTCAAAGGCGATCATTCCTCCGTTGGAAAGTCCCATAAGTCGATACGGCCCTTTTGGTTGTACTTCCTGTATTTCCTGAACATTTGCTGTAGCAATACTTGTAATGGAAATATCTGCTGGATTAGTGTTTTTTCCCATTACTAATTCCAATCCATAGAATGGTTGATCATATCCAAGTGCTTTCACTAAATACTGAAAAGATAGTGTGGTTCCATTTCCCCCTGGCGAGACTGCAAAGATTGGCTTTCTTCGACCTTTTATTTGTAATGGAATTAATGCTTTTCCTCCTGCTCCATCAATGGTTACTTCTACTTTATTTTCTGCTGCTTTTTTAGCATCTTTCGTAACATTGACATGTTGTACTTTTTGTGGAAAAGTATCACATAAGTACAATGCTAAACTGTTAATTTCAGGATTGTTAAAAATGATTGCTGGAGACATGGTTACTCCTAGAAGGTTCATTGTATTGGATACAAAAGTTCCTATGTTAATTGAACTTAATCCAAGTTCCAAAAAGTTTTTCGTTTTATCTACATCCTGAACTGGCATTTTTAAAATGGATGCTATTTCTTGTTGTAAATACAATTCTATTTTTTCTACTACACTAAAGGTATTTTCAGTATTCTCTTTGTCAGAAATGTAAAAAAACCATTCCTTCACTATTTCTTGTGCTGCTGTACTTGCGGTTGAAACTTCAGCTTTTTCACTTGTTACTGTAGTCGCTATAGGCTTTACATTCCCAATAACTTCTGCCCAATATCTCGTTTTGTAAAATGGATATAATGGCAAAGAGACAGGTTGTACTTTTTTACCATCCCATAAAGAGTTCCATGTCACATCAAAACCGGCAATCCAAAGATTGGCTAGTTTGTGCATGCGATCTTTTTGAGCTGCATCATTCATAAATGTTTTAGTCATGTCGTCTGTAAAGATTCCCATTAAAGGATTTGCATCCGTTTTGTTTACAGCTCCATAAAAAATACCTTTTTTCTCAAGTGCAGTTTTGTCTTTTGAGAAACCATTTTTAATGGTAGTCAATTTACTTAACAATTCTTTAAAAGACGAAGCAATAACTGCCAAACGTTCTTCCATAGCTTCTCTACCTGTTTGTAAGGTGTAGATGGTGTTCTCAAATGTAGCTTCATCAGCAGTAGCAATAAATGATATATAATCTTTTACACTTTGCAAAAGTCTATTTTGATCTTTAGCTGAGAGTACAAATATTTGCGGTTCTGAATTATTTGATAAAAGATTTCGGTGTGTTTTTGTGTATTCTTCTAGTAGAATATGCACATTTACACCTGTGTCTGCAAATGAGTTAATTCCTGCTCTAATGACCGTATCTTGTTCACTTCGGATAGCATCAAACGAAATTTCTTTGTCTGCTATGTATAATGGATGTTTTGGATTGTCAATGTCAATAAATGAATTGACTTTGTGTTTGGTAATTGACGCTGGAAACTTTTTATGATGCAATGATAATGCAAGCTTTATGAAACTTGCCAAACCATTTACAGACTCTAGATTTCCAATATTTCCTTTTAAGCTACCTAAAGCACAACTTTTTTCTTTTGTTGTTGCTTTTTCGAATACCTTTTTTACGCCTTCATACTCAAATGAATCTGCCCATTTGGTTGCATACCCATCAACTTCTATATAGTGAACATTTGTAGGTTCTATCCCTGCATTTTCATAGCAATTGGCAATTACATCTGTGATAGATTCAGTATCTATTTCCTGCAAAAAACGTGCATTTCCTCGGTTGTTTTGATGGCTGCTTTTTATAACTGCATAAATCTTATCTTGATCTCTTTCTGCATCCGAAAGCCTTTTTAACACTACAGATGCTGCTCCTTCGCCTCGTGTAAATCCATTGGCATTGTCATCAAATACACCACAAGTTCCATCTGGCGAAAGCATGTCATACTTTGAAAGTGCAATGTAATCTTCAGCAAAGAGATTCAACGATACTCCACCTACAACAGCCACGTCACTTTCTCCATTTTGTAGTGACTGATAGGCTCTGTTGATAGCTACAGCCGAACCTGCACAATTGACATTGTATGTTTCACTCGGGCCATTAAAATCAAATAAAAATGATAATCGATTTGATAAATAATACGTTGGACTCGAAGATGAAAAGAATGGTTTGTTGGCAACATCTAACTGTGCTACATTTGTACGTAAATAGTGCTCATATTCAGAATATTCGTAACTTGTAAATATCCCTGTTTTAGAGTTTTTCAAGTTGTTCGGATTGATGCCTGCATCTTGAAAAGATTTGTAAACTTCCTGTAATAACAAGCGTTCTTGCGGATCCATTAGTTTGGCTTCTTCTTCATCAATATTGAAGAATTTTGCATCAAAACAATCATGATTTTCTATCAAAGCCGCCCATTTGGAATTTGTTTTACCTTCTGCATTGTTTTCCGAATAGTATTGTTTCCAATCCCAACGTGTTTCAGGAATTTCTCTGATACTATTTTTTTGTCCAAGTAAGTTTTCCCAATATTTTCCTGCATTAGGCGCATCTGGGAAATTACAACTTACTCCAACGATGGCGATGTCATCATACGCAACGCCGCCTTCCTGATACTGCAATTCGTTTCCATACACATCTTCTTCATGATATACAGTATCTTCTAATAAATTATCTACTAAATTGTAATGTGAGAGTAATTCATCTAGATGACTATTAATGAGCGTATCTGCAATATCTTCAATAGAGTTAAACTTACGATAGCTAAGATCGATAGCAAACTCTTGTTGAATTTTATCGAGTACATTTTTGTGTGGGTTTTCGCTTTTTCTTGGCGCAATGCTTCTTCTAGAAACCGCTTGTTCTCGTTTTCTTAGTGTTCTTCGTGTTGGAGTATTTACAGTCGTAGGTTTTGGCCTTGGTGCTACTACTTTTTGAACTTCCTCTTTTACTTCAACTTCTGGAATTGATTCACTTTCTGAAGTCAATTCTTCAATTGCTTCTGCCAATTCTTTGATCGTATTTACTTCCGTGAATTGCGCTGGTGTAATGGAAATGTTCATGCCTTTTGATAAGTTTGACATGAGTTCCATAGCAATGATAGAGTCAATCCCGAAGCTATCAAAATCTGCTTCGACATCTAGTTTTTCTAGAGCGATTTTGAGTGTTTTGGAAACTATATTTTTTACCTGTGTAAGTACGTTTGATGCTGCCACTTTGTTGGTGTATTATGTTTATTGATTGAATCTTTTTAAGTCTTTAACTAAAAGATCTTTGAGTTGTTGAATTTGAGAATTACTAACGCTTGTCTCTTTGTGAGTTGTCTTATTTTGTTGCACTGCAATTGGTGTTTCTACAAAGACTTCTTCTTCTAGTTCTTCTGTAGGAGCTATATAGAAAAATCCTTCTTCCATGAGCATTTGTAGACTCTTTTTAACCGCATCGATTACGTTTCTGATATCTTCATCCGTATGTGCTGTAGTTAGGAAGCAATTTCCTTGAATGTTGGTTTCTACACCATTCATTCTCATGAGGATAAACATTAATGCTTCTGTAATTCCCCAGTAACTATCTACATATCTAAAGCGGAATAGTGAACCAAAAAAGTCAATTGTTATAGGCAAATTGTGTTCTATAAAGTATTGATTTAGTTCTTCTACCATACGCATTGTACGTGTATTCAGTTTACAGTACATACAATCGCTTGTTTCAGAGTAATAGTTGGTATTGTCTTCGTTTTCTCCTAATTGTCTTTTAATTTCTTTCATTGTTGCATATGCAGAAGCAACTTTAAGTGGATTTTGTGAATGCGTTCCTCCCATTCCTACTCGTTTTGATTTAGGCATTGAATCATCATCAAATTCCCAAGTACCGCCATCAATTAAGTCCATATATTTTTGTGAACCTGCGACAAGTCCCGTTGGCAATCCTCCTCCAGGAATTTTTCCATATGTTGAAATGTCTGGTGTAATGTTGAAGATTCCTTGTGCTCCTTTAGGACTTACTCGGAACCCCGTAATCATTTCATCAAAAATTAGTGGAATGTCTTTTTCTATGGTAATGCTGCGTAACTCTCTTAAGAACTCAACAGGTTTGTTGTAAATATGTCTTGACTGTACAGGTTCTACTAAAACACCAGCAATTTCATCAGCATGTGCTTCTATGATGTCTAGCGATTCTTCATCTCCGTATTTTAATACAATGATTTGATCTGCAAATTCTTGAAGCATTCCTGGACCTGCTGCCAAACTATTTCCTTGCATATCGCGCATAGCCATAACCACATCTGATAATCCGTGATAAGCACCTTCAAACAACGCAATTTTTTTTCTGTTCGTTGCAGCTCTCGCAATACGCGTAGCCACCATTACAGCTTCTGTTCCTGATTGTGTAAATAATACGCGATCATGTCCCGTTAATTCACTGATCAGTTTGGTTGCTTTATGAATCGTTTCTGAATATCCTGCTAAAGGAATTCCACGATCTAAAGCTGCTTTTACGGCATCTACAATCACTGGAGCTTTGTGCCCAAATATGTTTACGCCCATATCACCTGATATATCGATATACTTGTTACCATCAATATCATGTACATATGCACCTTCGGCTTTTTCGTATGTAATTTGAAAATGCAATTGTTTGATTTCTTTAATTAAATGAAAATTGCGTCGTTGGTCTACAAAGTGAAAATGATTTTTAGGAACGTTTGCTTTGGACTTTGGAACAAAGTTTTCATATTCGGTAATTAGTTTTTGAATAAAAGCGCGGTGATGCTCTTCTAAATCTCTTTGATCTAATGGTTTTAATCTCTTAGAAGTTGCACCATTTCCATTAACCACATCTGTAATACCTGTCAATGATTTTATTTGCGAAATAAGCTGTAGCTTATCCGTTTCTGATAAACTATCAAAGATGCGCATTGCTTCTTTTTTCTCAATCTTCTTTGAAATAATTTTTTCTGCTATTTCATTATCAAGTGTTTGCATAATCATTGTATTTAATGGATTTCCTCACTTTTAAAAAAGTACCTGTCAGGAAATAGGTTAGTTATTTGGTTGATTGTTTTTTGTTTTAAAAAAAGAATTGTAGTTTAAATGCTAAATGTTGCTGATCGCGAAATTGGTAAAAAGCACTTTCTCTATCATCGGTAATTGGAATGATGGCATCGAGTGAAAGTGTTATGTTATCATTGAGTTTGTACGCTGCCGAAAGCAAATTGAAAAATGTTGTGTTCGGTGCATTGTACATGGTAATGTAATTTAAAGACAAGTCATTCTTCATCAACTCTTTTACAATGACAAAAAATGCCGTAAAGTTATTTCTTGGTACACCAATTATATCTCCTGTCCAATCAATTACGTGATTGTTTACGAGTTCTAGTGTCAATGTTGTGGTACTATTAGGACCATATTCAAATCCTAAAGAAGTATCAAAAGCATTGCGTTCTATGAGTTCTAAAGCGGCGGTATTGTATACACGTGGAAATTTGATTGCATTTTCTCCTCGTATTAATAAATTTCCAATTGCATAATTAAAACTTATTCCCACAGTTGTAAATCGTTTTTCATGAAGCAATACCAAATTAGGGTTGACCTGTTCTTGCGCAAGATTATTATCGATTAAACTCGTTACAATTACACTTACATCACTTTTTTCAAATGCTTTTTTCCATCGAAAACCATATTCTATAGCACTTTTATCATCATCTTCATCATGTACTAAAACATCTGTTCCTGCAAATTGGTCTACAAAGAATCGTGTTCCTTCTTTCGGAAATAGATTGAATCGCGCATTTGGCACAAAGAAACTGCTAAAGTCTCCGATAGATGTGTAAAAGTCAAGTCCAATCATAAATTGCCCCAATCGCAACTCGTCAATGTTTAAGTTTAAAGGATCTCTAAAATCAAACGGATTGATTTCATCCGTAATCGCAGCAAAATCAGATTCTCCCCATGCAAGCGTTTGTATTCCTAATTTGATACTACTTTGCTTGTAACTGTATTGTAAAAACGCATTTCGTGTAATAGAACCAAAAGCTAGGTTTGTCTCTTCAAAATTATCATTATTAAAATACGTCAAAGGTCTGCTTCTACTATCTCCATCCATAAACGCAAACGATTTTGTATCTAGCTGAACAAACAAGTTATTGAATAGAAATTTTGAGTATTCTATTCGGAAAGCGAAACGATTTTTAATTACTTCTGTCGGATCGGTAAAATTGTATGTAAATTCATAACTAATCCCCAGTCTGGAAGGACTAAAAATGTATTCTTTCCAGAACGATTTTTTGGATTCAATTTCATCTGTATTAGTATCTAAAACTGTATTTTCTTCAGTTCCACTATCAAACATATCGTCATCTAACATATTGAAGTCGATTCCTCCATTATTTTGCTGTGTAGGAATCGTATCATTTTTCTTTTCTGTTTGACTTAGACTTACATGTGTGAAAAGTAAGAAACACAAGGTAATGGAGAGGAATGATTTGATCATTGTAAACTCTTTTTTGATTTTTTATTGTTTTTTGTGATTCTTACGAAAGTTTTCCAAAATCTTTCCCTAACAGTTTTTTGAACTCTTCTGCCACATCATCTGCTGATTTCTTTGAGGAGCCATTGGATGTGATGTTGTAAAAAGATTCCAAGTATTGTTCAAATTCTAGCGATTCTGACGTGTTGTACAATTTGTACTCTTCATTTATGAATACTAATGATTTGAATGAAACACATATGTGTCCTTGTGTATTTAATAGGTATATATCTAGTGCGATTTCTTCTTCATTATGCTTGTTCATTCTCACATGACGAATCCAGATAAACATTTCATCTTCACATGGCGATAATACCCTTAGTTGTTTTAAATTAACTGGCTGCGGAACTTTTTCAGTATAGAAATCATGTTCTATAATATATCCTGAAGCCTGTAATGCAACTTGTACCATTGCGGGATGAATTACGTATGTTGCGGCATCTTTTTTCAAGTCATCTGACAACACAACTTTAAGTAATAATTGTTTGTGTCCTGCATATATATTTTGAATTATTGGAGCTGCATATCCATTCAATCCTTTTTGTGAGAATGTAGAGAAGTATTCTGCTACAGTATTTTCTGCTGCTTCTAGTTGCTTTTGTAATACCTGTATATCAATTTGTTGTGACTTGGTCATTACGTCTAGCGCTACCGTTCCTTCAAAATGCACACCTTCTTGATCATTTTCTTTGCTATAAGCTTCAAATGCTATGGTGTTTATATTTTCTTCTCTAAGCGCTAATGTAATCGTGTTTTCATCAGCAGTAACAAATGAGTTATACCATTGAAGGTTGTTAAATTCTAACGCTTTGAAATCTAATTTTGCCGTGGCTGCATGTGTTACAGCGGTATTTACCATTTCTAGAAATGCGCCAACTGATAAGATTTTTTCTGAATTGTTCTCACCATCTAACAAAAAGAATTCGTTTTTGTGGAACGTTGAACTATACGCTTGCTGTTTTAATACAGAGGTATTGGTGTGCAATAATGGATGCATCACTTTTGCGGTTGCATTTGATCCAGCGTTTGATTCGTCATAGTCAAACCAATAACTTTCTCTAGCGAAAGGATAGGTTGGAATATTTGCTCTTTTTGGCTTATTGGAGCCGTAGATTTCATTCCAATCAATTGCTGCTCCTACTACCCAAGTTTTTAATAAGGCTTCATGATTATATTCTGATATATATGATGCGATATCTGAACTATTGGGTAAAACAATTTCTTTATTTTTCTTATTGACTTTACCTGTGTATACATTTTCTACAACTTCACCATTTATGTACTCTTGCAGTAGTTGTTTTAACTCATCAACAGTATTGATTGCCAATCCAAGACGTTGTTTCATTTCATCTCTACCTATTTGCAAGGTATAGGTTAAATCGAGAAGACTCACTTCATTATTTTCTACAAATTTTAGCATGGAATCAGCATAGGCTTTGAGTCTATCTTCATTTTTAGCAGAAAGCACAAATAGGAACGGTTTTTTGAAGTCTACCGTTTTTTCTTCTTTTTTAGGAATATACTCTTCTATCACCACATGTGCATTGGCGCCTCCAAATCCAAATGAGCTAATCCCTGCTCTTCGTGGTGCTTCTTTACCATCTGCTCCAACAAGTCTTTTCCAAGGCGTTGTTTTGTCTACTACATAAAAAGGTGTTCCTGCAAAACTGATATGCGGATTTAATTCTTCAAAATGTAACGATGCTGGGATTTGTTTGTGCTTCATTGCTAATACAGCTTTTAAGAAACTTGAAATTCCTGCGGCTGTTTCTAAGTGTCCTATGTTTGTTTTTACAGAACTTAATCCGATATGAGGTGTTTCTGGAATTGCTTTGTTATGCTTTGCGTAGAGTTCTTGAAATGATTTTGCCAAAGCTCTAATTTCAATTGGATCTCCCAAACTTGTTCCTGTACCATGACATTCAATGTATCCCACAGTAGCAGGATCTATTTGTCCTTTTTCATAGGCTTCTACTAACAATTCTGCCTGCGCATGTGGATTTGGCGCTGTAAGCATGGTTGCTTTTCCTCCATGATTTTCGGAAGTTGCTTTGATGACCGCATATATTTGATCGTTATCTGCTTCGGCTTGCGCTAACGGTTTTAGGAAGATTGCTCCCGAACCTTCTCCACGAACATAACCATTTGCACTCTTGTCGAATGTTTTACATTTTCCATCGGTACTCAACATACCTGCCATACCGAAAGAGATGTGTGCTGCTGGAGTCATCATTAATTGTACACCTCCAACAATCGCCATATCACTACTTCCTGTATGAATAGATTCTATCGCACGATGGATTGCAATTAACGAACTAGAACATGCCGTATCAATCGGAGCACTTGGTCCACGAAGATTTAGTAAGAACGATATTCTATTTGCCAGCATACAGTGTGAATTCCCAGAAGCGGTATATCCATCAAGTTCTACATTGAGTCCGTTCATTAAATCACTGTAATCATGCACGGCAACACCGACAAATAATCCTGTTTTTGTACCTGATAAGTCTGACACTTTATAGCCTGAGTCTTCGATGGTATTCCAGACAGTTTCTAAGAAAACTCGCTGTTGTGGATCCATCATTTCTGCTTCTCTTGGTGAAATTCCGAAGAATAATGGATCAAATTTATCGGCATCATCTATAAATCCACCGTATTTAGAGTTTGTTTTGTTTTTTTCTGTGATTGGGTCACCGTCATAATCTTCCCAAATCCAACGATCTCTAGGAATGACTGAGATCATGTTTTCTTCATTTTTAAGATTCTCCCAATATTCCTGCATGTTTTTCGATTTTGGCATCACGCCACCAATTCCTACAATGGCAATTGGGCAATCTACAAAACGACTATCTGCAGAGATTCCTAATTTTTGAGCGGTTGTATGGGTTGTTTGCGCTACAGAAGCATTTACATTCCAACCTTTATTAATTCCTGTAAACGATGGAGTTTCCGTCTTTGTTTCTGTTACAGGAGTTGTTTTTGCTTGTGGAGTTGCTTGCGCAGACACACTACTTCCTCCAGCTAGATTATATGTATTTACAACTGCTGTATTATGCTCAGTAACTAAATATTTGGTGATTTCATTGATCGATGGATATTCGAAGAATAATACAGGTGTAATGGAATCTAAACCATATTTTTCATTCAATGCATTGGCATAAGATGCTAACCCAATAGAGTCAAAGCCAATGTCTAGTAATATCTTATCTACCGAAACATCATCTTCCTCTAGTTTTAAGAAGTCCATTGCTATTTGAATGAGTTCTTTACGAACTAATGATGCAACTTCTCCACTTGTTTCTTCACTTGCTGTATTTGTGCTTGTTGGACTTTCAACTTGTGTTTGAATTGCTGCTTCTTTTTTACGAATTCCCCAAGCGATTTCCATACGTTCTTGCATTCCTTCAACGACCACTACTTGCGTTTCTTCGGCAAATAATCCACTTGTGAAGGTACCGATTCCTATTTCTGATTTTAACGGTCTGATTCCCAAGCTATTTTTGAAGAATGCTTCCATTTGTGCGTCTAGTTTCATTCCGCCATCTGCCCAAATAGACCAGTTTAAACTTAGCGATTTTCCTGTACGCAATCCTTGTTGTTGCATTATTTCTCTTCGTTGGATGTATGTATCCATGAAGTGATTGGCAAAGGAATAATCGCTTTGTCCCATGTTTCCACCAACTGCAGCCATTGAAGAGAACGTTACAAAGAAATCGAGCTGCATATCTTTTGTAAGCATGTCTAAGTAATAAGCACCATATATTTTTGGCGCAAATACTGCTTGCATCTCTTCTATTGTTTTATTGCGAATATTTGAGTCACGCAATACACCTGCACTGTGAATGATACCATCAATATCCCCAAATTTCTTTTTGGTTTCTTTGATGACTTTTTCTACGTCTTTGATTTTAGAAATATCGGAAGCGATGTATAGTACTTCGACTCCTAGTTTTTCTAGTGTTTCTATTTTAATAGATTTTTCTTCTGAAAGTTTTGATCTTCCTGTCAGTACGAGTCGTGCTTTACATTCTTTTGCTAAAAATTCCGCAAAAATAAATCCTAATCCACCAGCTCCACCCGTAATTATGTATACACCTTTTTCTTTAAGACCTTGTGTATTTTTGGGTGTATTTTGTTCGCGCCAGTATGCAATATTTTGCAGTTTTCGCACCTGTCTTTGTCCAGTTGTATAACGAACAGCCAAGTCTTCAATGGTATCTTCTTGTAATTCCGCTATTAGTATTTGAGCAAGATTGTTTTGCTCATAAAGTTCTATCGTTTTACAACGAATATTTGATTGTTCTAAGTGTAAACTCTTTATAAAACCGTTAATTGCTGCATTTTGAGGTTGTGCCTCTTTTTCTGCTCCATTGTACATGTATGCAATAGAGATGTTAGCATCTGATTTGAGTTGCATCAATGCTTGACACATATGTAAAAATGCAAAGACACCTGTCGACAGCGAGTTTTTTAATGATTTTTCGTCTTCTTTGAATTGCTCCTTAGACCATGAGAAACCGATGGTATCTAATTCTATTTTTTGCGATTGTAACGTTGTAAATAGTTTTGTAAAGTCTTCTTTATTTTCAGGATTTACAGTAAATATATTCTCCGAAACTTTATAAAATGTTTTTCCTTGTTGTACAAGTATTACAGGAACTTTTGTAGTTGCTTTAAACGATTCAAATAGTTGTTGATCAGTATCAAATAATACGACACTTTTACTCATATTGAATTCGCTTATACTTTTTAGTTCAGAAGAAGCTTCCCACGTATGGGTATAATATAAATCTGAAAACTCGTCTACCTCTTCTGTTTGTAATGTATTTGGTGCTTCAGCAGGTTTTTCATGAATATCTGTTAACGGAATACCAACAGAGTCGTTGATTTTGACTAATATTTTACCATTTTCATCTGTGATGATCAAATTGGCTTTTGACAAATTCGAATTCGGTTCGTCTACTTTTTGAATATAACTATAACAGTTTTCCGTAAGTGGATGTAAAATTTCTACTTCTCCGAATGAATACGGTACAAATAGCCCTTCTGATGATTCTTCACTTTCAGAAAGTAAGTGTGCTGCCATTACTGTTTGTCCAGTTCCATCAAGCAAAGAAGGATGTAATAAATAGTTTTTAAATTCATTCTCACAAACCTTTGGAACTTTCATAATTCCGAGCATTTCATCTTCATTTTTGTAGATTTCTTGCAGTACTTGGAAACTTGGTCCTAAGCCTAAACCTAACTTTTTGAATTCTGGATATGCTTGTACTCCATCCGCTACTTTCGTACAACGTTCTTGGATTCCTTTTACATCTATAAATTCTGTAGAAATTTCATCTTCATCAGTTACATACGTTAACTTTCCTTGTGAGTGCAGCTGTTTTTCTCCTGCTTCATTCTTACTAAAGACTTCAAACTTTACGATTTGATCTGCTTGTGGTAATAACTCAATCCACACATCTGTAGGTTGCGAATTGTTAACCGTAATTGGATTGAGCCATATGATATTTTTGATGGCTTTTACTTTTCTTCCTGCTGCTAATTCTCCTGCTTTACGAGCAAAATCCAAATACGCAACACCTGGCAAGGTAGGAATGTCAGATACTAAGTGATCGTAAATGAAGAATTCTTGATCGTGGAATGTTTTTTTGAATACTTGACGCTCAAAAGTAGATTCGTTCGCATCAATCATAGGATGCGCTAATGACGATGTTGCTATGATTGCTTCGTTGTCAGTTCGTTCTACCCAGTGACGTTTGTCGGCAAATGGATATGTTGGTAAAGAAACTCTTTTTCCATCACTTTCACTTGCAAGCGCTTGCCAATCATTAATGATTCCTTCAATCCAAAGTTGTGCAACTTTATGTAAATCGCCACTTTCAGCAATAAGTTCAATAAATGCTTTCTTTTCGCTTTTGTTAAGGAGTTTTGCAATATTCCCCACTCTTTCCACAACACCTGTAAGGATGTTTTGATCTTTTTTATCGTCTATGAAAAGCGTTAATTTTTCAATAAGCTCTTCTCTAGTTGATGCGATAATGATGAGTCTATGCTCAAAGGATTTTCTCCCTATACGAAGCGTATGTCCTATATTTTGTAATGATGTTTGCTTATTTGCATCCTCTTTTAAGAATACAAGCAAACGTGCTGCTGTTTCTTTGAGTCTATCTTTTTTAACCGCAGATAGTGGGAAAATTTGATAGTTCGTTTCTGCTGGTTCAGAAGTTTCTTTGGTGTCATAGGATTCTATAATTACATGTGCATTAGCACCTCCTGCTCCAAATGAACTTACTCCTGCACGCAATGGATATGCTATACCGTCAATTACTTTCGGTTTCCAATCTTCTACCACTTGTTCTACATAGAATGGGGAGTTTTTAAAGTCAATAAACTCATTTAATTCTGTTGAATGTAATGAAGGAACTAGTTTTTTGTACTTCATTTGTAAAAGCACCTTATGAATTCCTACAACACCTGCGGCAGCTTCTAAGTGTCCGATATTGGTTTTTACAGAACCTACTGCCACTGTTTGATTGGCTACATCATACTTATCAAAAGCTCTTTTAAGACCAGAAATTTCAATTGGATCTCCTAATTCAGTTCCTGTACCATGTGCTTCTATGTATCCGACGCTTCTAGCATCAATGTTTGCTTTTTTTAATGCTGTATCTACTAAGTTTGCTTGCGCTTTTGGATCGGGAACCATGTAACCACTAGTACGTCCTCCATGATTTACCGATACACTTTTTATAACTCCGTGTATGTGATCTCCATCTTTTTCAGCTTGTGCTAGAGGTTTTATGAAGATTGTTCCAACTCCTTCTCCTGCCACATATCCGTTTGCTCCTTTTCCGAAGGTACGGCAAACACCATCTGGCGAAAGTGCGCCACCAAAGGAATTGATATCAAATTTACTTTGGTGTAAGTCTAAATTGACGCCTCCAACAATAGCTCCAGCACATTCTCCATTGTAGATAGATTCACATGCTAGGTATAAAGCGGTCATACTTGAAGAACACGCTGTATCTACCGACATACTTGGACCAGATAGATTTAAACAATACGAAATACGATTTGCCACACTCCAAAGGAATGAGTTCGGATTGGTATCATGTCCTATGAGTTTTTCTTCGGCTCCAATCATTTGATACATGGTCCAAACCGCACCCACAAATACTCCTATATTTTTTGGCGTGTTTTCTGGTGTCAAAATTTCAGGATAGTAACCCGCATCTTCAATCGATTCCCAAGCTGTTTCGAGTAACAATCGTTCTTGTGGATCGAACATTTCTGCAACAGCAGGTGGAATATTGAAAAACATAGAATCGAATTTATCTACATCTTCCAAGAAACCTCCTCGGTATTTTTTGGTGAATCTGGTATTTTTACGTTGCTTGAGTCGTTCTTCAGGAATTACTTCTACACAATCTTTTCCTGCTATTAAATTCTCCCATAATTCATCTAAGTTTTTTGCTTTTGGATATCTTCCCGACATTCCTACAATGGCTATATCTTGTTGTCTGTAGTTTGTATTGTTAGATGATTTTTGTTTTGACTCGATTGATGTTACGTTGCTTGTATATGTTTCAGAAGCACTAGAAGTTATCGAAGATGCTTCTATGTTTTCTTCAGTCATTTGAACGTCATTAACTCCTAAAAGATTGTTATTTATGTTGTGATATTGTTTTAGTTGATATGTAGCTCCTATGGTTCCAAAAGTTTCTGGAACTCCTTGTGTTTCAAGCTCAGGAATGTTTTCCATATGCTCGAATACTTGAATCAGTTTTTGACTGATTTCGGTTGCTTCTTTGGTTTCCATTCCAACAGGAATTGCCAAACGTAACACTTCATTGATTGCTGAATTTATTTGCATTCCTACATTGTGTACACTTCCTCGAATTCCTGTGTTTACATATATCCAAGCCGCAAAAGATTCGACAGCATTTTTGAAATCTTTGAATTGTGGAATTTGCTTGACATCTATTAGTATGCAATGACTTCCAACTGGCTGTAAAACTGGAATTCCATGATTGTGTAATGCATTATGTACTAATGCTACACAATCCATTCGATTATGAATAGATTTTTCTATGATTGATTTATTATCAAACGAAGCGGCAATTAGTTTTTTGTCGATGATATCTAAACCAACTCCTTCATCTTCAATTGCATCCTGAATTTTATGAAAAAGTGTTTCGTCATTTGTTGCTACAATTCCACCTTTATTGACACAGAAATCTTTTGGTAAGCTTGCCCAAACAGCATCTGCAAATGAATATATAGTTTTGGCTTGTTCCCAAATGGTTTTTTGCGCGAATTCTTTCTCATTTTGAATAATGAACATTGCGTTTTCTAATACACGTGTTCCATCCATTATTAAAGGTATAGTATACTTTTCTAGTAACTGCTTCACTTTTTTAAGATGCTCGATTGACATCGGAGCGCCTCCTGCAGCGTTATTGGATATTTCTACAGCAACAAAGGAAAGAGATTCATGCTCTTTTTCTACTAAAGAAACTAGTTGATCCCAATGTAAATTTCCTTTAAAAAGCTTGTCAGAAGTAACATTAAATACAGCTTCACTCGGAATTTCTTTAGGTGAAAAACCATTTTGAATTTCGCTATATATAGCTGTTGGAAATAATAAATTTTGTAACACTATTCCTTTATTTTCCCAAGATTGAAAAAATACTTTTTCTGCATCCCGACCAGAAGATGTCAAAGCAATATTTGAAAACGGAAATACCGTTTGTAAACTTTTGGTTATGTTCGTCGTTTTATAGACCTGTCTGTATAAAAAATTCAACTGAGCATCAATTGCTTTTGAGTGTAGTTGTGCCCAAGAATCCGTTTTTAAATCATGTAGTACTTCTTCATTTGGAATATTCAACGGATTGTAACCATATTGTGCTAATCGTTTTGAATTTTCATTTCCTTCTATCATCACATGCGCTTCTTCTGTAGCGACGACTGCTGTTATTTTCTGTGGTATCGTGGTATTTTCTGTCGTTTTAGATTCTGGAATTACCTTATCTGTAGATACGGACATTTTGATGGAAACTTCCTCGTACGTTTTTTGATTTTCTCCTTGCAGTTCAATTTTAGATGGATCGGCAATCATCATAATAATGTCGGTTACATTATCTGCATTACTGATAGCTTTTGGTCTACAAATAAAGATCGTCTGATGTTTTGGACGGAATTTATTTTTGAATTGTAAGTTTCCTTCATCGTTAAAGATTTTACTTTCTCTGAGGAAGTTCAATGTTTTTTCCAATTCTGGATCTACATTAGGAGAATCTTCTATCTTACAACCATATGTTCCACCCAAGCTTAACATATTAGCACCTTCACTTGATAAGGTTTCCATCATTTTTACAATTCCGTATTCTAAACCTCCTAACGGCATATTTTCTGGATAGAATTCTAAATCCATCAAATAACCGTTTAGTTCATCTGACAACTTAGAAATTAGAATTGCATTTTGTAAGGTATTATCTAAATAGGTTAAAAATAATCGATGTTCTTTGTTTAAAGTACCATTCAGAATTTCTTCACGAACGATATGAATTAACGGATTCACCATAGTTCTTGCAGCTGACCATTCATCGATTAGACGTACAATCTCTTGATCCGTTTTTTGATCTGTACCACTACTGTATTCTACTGTTTTACAAACTCCAGCTTTCTCAAATTTTGAAACTTGGTAGCGTAATCGACGCATTTTATTTCCTCCGAGTGAAAACTCTTTCATATTTTCAATCCTAGAAATAACTCCAAAAGGCGTTGCATAAAAAGGTACATTATTAATTGACTCGATTGCATGATCTGACAAGATTGTAATTTCAAAATCGTTGTCTACGCTGTATTGCGTAATTTCTTCTGCTATAGTAGAAAGATACGATCTTGGTCCTGTGTATGCATATACAAGGATCATTTTACTACTTTTACTATAGTTCAGATAACCTTTACGATCACTTCCTATAAACAGTAGTGGCGCTATATTTCGAGTTCCTCTAGATGTTGAACTTTCATTTTTATAGGCATTAAAAATAGTAAGGTACCAATCTTTCAACTTAGGATGTTCCATGAGTTCACTTTCTGCAATAATGATTGGTTTCTTCTCTAACACAATCTTTTGCTCAACTACATTGTTTTTTTCTAATACTTGAGGTGCACTGATTTTTTTAGGAGTTTGAACTACTGATGTGGATATATACTGTTTTTTAATTTCTTTAGACTTAGGTTTCCCTGTTGTGTTTTTTTGAACAGTTTTCGTATTTGAAAATTTTGCAGTTAAAATAGACGTATACGTTTCTGCAAAATAATTACTTAAATCACTTATATTAAAGTTTTCAAACAAGAGTGTTTTTGGCAGTGTACCAAAGTCTTCTTCTAATTTCTTAATGATTTGTAACACGCGAAATGAATCAATTCCTAACTCTAAAAATGGAGTTGATGCATCATTGGTTGTTATAGGTAAATCTGCTACATCAGAGATTAGCGAACATAAATATGATTCTGTAGCTTCAATTAATTTTTCTTTGGAATTATTCATTTGTTTCAGATTGTGAATAAATGATTTTTTATGCGTAAAATTTAATAGTAAATGGAAGAAATTGGTATGCTCCTAGTATATTTTGGGAACACTCAGCTAAGACTTTTTATAGAAAGTCCTAAATATTAAGCGACTGCTTATAAGGATTTTATTCGGACTTTTTCCAGCACATTTGTGCATATTTCAATAGAAGCCACCTGATTTATTTCTTTCAGATGTATCCCGAATTTTGTTTTGGATTTTTGCTCAACTAGTACTCCGTCATAGCCTGCTAAAGGTCCTTCAACGATACGCACAGTTTCTCCTTCAATAAAGTCATTCCCCACGGATATTTCTTTATTTAAACTAAGCATACATTTTATAGCCTCTACACATTCAGAAGACACCTTGCTTGGTTTTCCTCCACAATGGATATACATCGTAATTTTGTTGATTCTACATATTTCGTCTAAGCATTTTTCGCTTGTTTTAACAAAAATATAGCTTGGAAATAGTACTATATCAATTTGTTTTTTTTGTCGATTCTTCCATATTCGAGTTGTTTTTATCATAGGAAGAAACACTTCAAATCCTCTCAATTCAAGTTCAAATTTAGCTTTCTTCTCAGCTCTCGGAGCTGTGTAGAAAATATACCAATTTTGGTTTACATGATTTGACTTGGATTTTCTTTCAATTTTTGGACCAGCAATTTTTGCTTCCCTGCTTTGAGAAAAAGGCATTGTTATTAACGTTTAGATTGTTATATGATTTTGTTCAATAATCTAACTAATTATTAACCAGGGGGAATATATAGGTGATAACGATAAAAAACTGTAAATATTTAGGCTCTAAATATAGCTTCGCTTGGTCAGTTAGCAGTTTTACCTACTAATTAACATTTATTTAAGATTTTTTATCGATCATAAAAGTATAAAAAATTAAGAACTACAAATATGCTTTAACCGTAAAATAAATATGTATTAACCATAAGGAAATGAATCTCGAAAATTAGGAATTATCGAATATTAATATGGTTGATATAAATTATTGATTTTCAAAAATATATACTTAAAAAATTACATACAAATTAATTTTGTAATACCATACTTACATGATAAAATGTAGTTATGATTTAGTGTACTTTTCAAAAAATTGAAAATCAATAATTTAAATATACAGCTATGAATTATTGCATAATTGTTGATGCGTTTATTATTATTCTGGATAAAATTTACTTACAATTTGGTAAAACCGTTTAGCAGGACTGATTTAACATTTTTACGTTATAAAGTATTAAAATATTCTAATGACTTCTATTTTTTTAATAGCTTACCCTAGCCAACCTTCTCTATCCAAACTTCTGTATTGGATAGCTTCTGCAATATGATCGGGTAAAATATTTTGTTCTTGATCCAAATCGGCAATAGTTCTTCCGACTTTTAGAATTCTATCATAGGCTCTCGCAGATAAATTTAAACGCTCCATTGCATTTTTGAGAAGGTCTAATGCTTCTTCGCTTAACTTACAATACTTTCGAATTTGTTTGGTGTTCATTTGAGCATTGTAATGTAAAGTTTCTGATTTTTTGAAACGTTCGGTTTGAATCGTTCTTGCTTTGATAACACGTTCACGAATAACAGCACTGGTTTCTCCTTTCCGTTCTTCAGAAAGTTTTTCAAAAGGAACTGGTGTTACTTCAATATGTATGTCAATTCGATCTAGTAAAGGTCCTGAAATTTTTCCCATATAGCGTTGCATTTCCATAGGAGAAGCTGCCATTGGTGAGTTCGGATCATTGAAAAATCCACTGGGACTTGGATTCATACTTGCGACCAACATAAAACTACTTGGATAAGTAATGGTAAATCGTGCTCTAGAAATAGTTACTTCTCTGTCTTCTAAGGGCTGACGCATGACTTCCAAGACACTTCGTTTGAATTCGGGTAATTCATCTAAAAACAACACTCCATTGTGAGCTAGAGAGATTTCTCCCGGTTGTGGATAGCTTCCTCCCCCCACGAGTGCAACATCTGAAATAGTATGATGAGGATTTCGAAATGGACGTTCAGAAATGAGCCCTGATTTGTCTTTTATGTTTCCTACTACAGAATGAATCTTCGTCGTTTCTAAGGCTTCATGTAAAGTTAATGGTGGAAGTATTGATGGTAAGCGTTTTGCCAACATTGTTTTTCCTGAACCTGGTGGGCCAATGAGTATAATATTATGTCCGCCAGCAGCAGCAATTTCCATACAGCGTTTGATACTTTCTTGTCCTTTAACATCTGAGAAATCGAATTCAGGAAAAGCAAGGTTTTTCAAAAATTCTGCACGTGTATCAATAATGGTTTGCTCCAAAGGTTCGTTATTGTCAAAAAAATTAATGACTTGTTTGATGTTTTGTACACCATATACTTCCAAATTGCTAACAACAGCAGCTTCTTTGGCATTTTGTTCAGGCAGAATAAAGCCTTTAAAACTCTCTTCACGTGCTTTGATAGCAATAGGCAATACGCCATTTATAGGTTGCAAACTTCCATCCAAAGACAATTCACCCATAATCAAATAATTCTCTAAGTTTTCAGATTGAATTTGATTCGATGCTGCCAAGATTCCTAACGCTAAGGTTAAATCATACGCGCTTCCTTCTTTCCGTAAATCGGCAGGCGCCATATTAATGGTTATTTTCTTTCCTGGAATTTTATAACCATTATTTTGTAAAGCAGAAGCAATTCGGTAATTACTTTCTCTAATGGCATTATCTGGCAAACCCACCAAATGATAACCAATTCCTTTTGCAATATTTACTTCAACCGTAATTGTAGTAGCTTCAATACCAAAAACGGCACTACCATAGACTTTTTTAAGCATAATAAAGACATCTTTATCATAAAACTATCTTTTTATATGATACAAATGGTAAATTATTTTGTAAGCGTTAATTTTTTTTTGTGAGCGTTGAATTTTAGGTTAAAAAACAACAAACTTGAGCAAAACTCAAGCCTGTTGTTGTAATTGTTGTGTGTGTTTTTATGGACACCAAACTACTAAAGAGTTGCATGCAAATCCAATAGTTTGATCACATTGTTGTCCAAATGAATGACATTGTCCAAGAGGTAATGTCTCTATTTCACATCCTTCTCGTAACGTAACTCCTCCTTTTACTTTATTAACTTGAAAGTTACTAATTGTTTCTTTTTTTAGCTTTGATGCTTTTAATTTTGATTTTTTCATAATAATCGTTTTACTAATTGATACCTACTCTTTTTAAAGGTTTTCGGTTTCGCCTTGTAGATTAATGCATTAATGTGACCAAAAGTTATGTTGGTATCGTTATGAAAAAAAACAAAGCATCCTTATTTTGAACAAAATAAAGATACTTTTGCAGTCAATTTTCACACTTATTTTTTAATGAAAGAGATTTCCGCTCCTGTAGGACTATCCACTTGAATTGGCTCTGTGTCGTCGCTTATGAGGCATTGGCCTCCTGTCAGTTTTCTTAATAATGGTATTGCAATTGTACTTTTTTTTAACTCAATTTTTCTGTTCGTTTTTGATTTTATAATGTGAATGTTTTAAAAAAATCAATACTAATGATCTATTTTCCCAAAATGGCTTTTGGATAAATATTCTCTTCAATGATAGTAAATAAAGGCATTCTTAAAAAAATACCGTTTCTAATTTTGAACAAAATGGGGTGCTTATTTTGTGTTTTTAGGCATTTTCTTCTTGAAGTTTTTTGATACAATCAGATGGCTTAACTTTTGTTCGTTCTTTAAAGTGTTTTAACGAAGGAATAATCACTTTTGTGACCAACTTCTTTTGCGATAGAAGAAATTGAAAATTTACAGAATTGTTTATCTGTTTGCAATCTATTGATCGAATAGGTTATGCGAAGATCGTTGATGTATTCGTTAAACTTTTTCTTTTTGTGCGTTTTTATAATTTGTGATAAGTAGCTTCGATTTGTTTTTAGCTTTTTTGCCATCGTGCTTAAGCTATAATATAAATTCAAAAAATAATGACTCGTTTCTAACTTGTCAATTCCTTTTAGAATTGTTGCGACTTTTTCATCCTCTGTATCAAATAGTTTTTGCACACTTTTTTGTTGGCCAGATTTTGGAATTCTGCATTTAGAGATTCTATTTTGGAGTTCAATTTGTTAAATACAACTTTGTTTGAACGTTCTTTTTTACAGATCGCGACAAGGTAAATATCCAGATTATGATAAAAATTGCTGCGTTTCTTGTTCATATATTTTTGTTTGTACTTTGTCTTCGTCCTTTTCTAAAATTGTGTTAAGTTTTAAATATTCATCATGCCAAAATAAGGTTTCTTCGGTGTTTTTAAGTTTGTTATAGCTTTTAGAAAGTAGTAAATATATATCTAAAATATAGGCATCACGTTTGGTATCTTTTTCTAATAATTTGATAGTTTTCAGCAATTTATCAACCGTTTGTTGGTATTTTTCTTGTTCAAGAAACATGCCGCTAAAAATTAATTGGTATAGGTTTTTTTCATAGAAATCATTTGTTAATGTATCTTTTTGTAAAATGACTTCTGCTTGGTGTGAATATGTTAGTGCTTTTTCATAGTTTTTTTTAATAAGAAATGATCCCTTTTTTTATCAATAAATCTACTTTTCCAAGAGAATACGCTAGTTTTTCACTGATGATTAGTCCGTTTTCAGCAATAGCTGCAGCTTGGTCTAGTTACCACATATCCTAATAAGTTTCACTTAAAATGGTGAGCAAGTTTACATGATTTCGTTTGTCTTTATATTTCATTTGATCAATAATTTGTAGTGCTTCAGTGCATTTTTCCAACGCCTTTTGGTTTTGACGCATCTTTCTGTGAATCACTGTAATATTCATTCTGTCAATAAACTGATAGTTAGCATCTGCTTCTCGTTCTGCAATTTGTAGCAGTGAATAATATGCATTTAGTGCTTTTTCATGCGCTCCTCGCTGCATGTATATATTTCCCTTTAGCAAGTAAGCTTTGGAAAGATGGGTATTGTCTTGATTTTGTTGGCAAGACTACTATTGCAGCTTCTGTAAAAAGCATGCTTTTATCATATTTTTCTTCTTTACAGAAATGATACACTATCTCCAAAGCATGTTTTATCCAGTTTTCATCTATATTTGAAATATCTAAAAACTCATTGAAAAGACTATCTTTTTCTTGTACTGAAGAAGATTTTATCTGCTTTGTCAGCAATTCAGCAGATACTTTTTGCGCATAGGAAAATGTACATGTTAAAAACAGGATACAAAGTAGGCGTGTAACTTTTTACATGAAAAAAGAATGGTTTGTTTGTTTATTTTAGATGTAAGAACTTTTCTCAATTCCACAAAACTGTGTTGTGTAACATAAATAAGAGCATTATATTTTTATAAAAAATATAATTGCATATCTTGGCAGTATAGAGATTAAATATGGATATAGACTTTCTAATTTCCCTTGCTTTAGGGTTAATAATGTTCGGTATAGGTTCTTCTTTAAGAATAGAAGATTTCAAAAATGTGTTTAAAAACCCTAAAAGCTTAACAATAGGCCTAGTTTTACAAATTATAGCTTTGCCTTTGTTGGCGTTGCTTATTGTTTCCTTTACCGATCTGAGTCCGGAGTGGAAAATGGGAATTTTTATAGTATCTATCTGTCCTGGAGGAACAACTTCTAATTTTATAAGCTATATATTGAAAACGGATGTCGCACTATCTATTTCACTAACGGTTGTCAATTCTTTTATCATTTTATTTACAATTCCGACTTTAGTTTTTTTTGGTTTGGAGTATTTTGAATTGGAAAAAAGTAATGAGAATTTAAGTCTTGTAAATACGATTACACAGGTTTTCTTAGTTTTAATTTTTCCAGTTTTAATTGGACTCTTTTTGAATGAGAAATATCCAATAACCATTCAAAAAATACAGAATTATTTAAAGTATTTTAACATCCTGTTGCTTGCCTTTGTTTTTGGTGTAAAGTTTTTTGCATCTGAAACGAATGGAGGTAGCGGCATCAATCAAGAAATAATTTATGTTTTATTGCCTGCTTGTTTACTACTTCATAGCATTTCAATGATTGGTAGCTATTTTTTATCTAGAAAACTAAAATTGAATAACCTACAATCGACTACAATTGGGATTGAAGTAGGTCTTCAAAACACAGGTTTGGCATTGCTTGTAAGCACAACTATTGTTAAAAATGAAGTTATGTCTCAACCAGCCTTAGTTTTTGCTATTTTTTCTTTTTTTACAACTTTGATTTTCGGTTATGTTATGAAAAACAGAACTGCATTGTTAAAGAGATTTACGAAAAGAAAAGAACAATAACATAGATGTTAAAGTAATATTGACTTCAAATTTTTAACGCTAAGTTTTCACAAAACCATGTTGAAAGGCTTGGGTTACCAATTCTGATACAGAATGGATATTGAGTTTACTGTACAAATTCTTTTTGTGTGATTGTACCGTGTTTACGGATATGAACAAGATGTCGGCGATTTCTTTATTTTTTGTTTTGTCCGATGAGCTTTAGAATATCTATCTCCCTTGGCGTAAGTTTTACAAGTTCCAACTGCTTCTGTTGAGTTGTTTCTTGTGGATTATTGAGTAAAATATTTGTCAAGCGTGGATCGTAAAAATTTTCTCCTTCCGCAACTTTTTCTATCGCATCCATAAGGATACTTTTGCTGGTACTTTTTAACACATAACCTGTAGCGCCTTTGGCAATAGCTCCTTTGATACACTTAACTTGTTCATGCATGGTCAACATCAAAACATTCGGAGGGTTTTCAAATTCTTTTAATGCATCTAACACTTCCAAACCGTCCATTTCAGGCACGGAGATGTTCAAAATCAACACATTGATTGTATGTAATTGTATGTGCTGTAAGGCTTGTTTTCCTGAAGTCACAATTTCAATATCATAACGATCTTCGCTTTGCAACATAATTACAATACCTTCCGAAACTAAATTGTGATCATCGCATAGTAATAATTGTAGCTTATTCATGTGTGTAATTTTTTAGTTTTTTATTGGAATATCAATGTTTACAGTTGTTCCGCGATTTGGATTTGAATCAATATCACAGTTTCCTTCCATGATTAGTATTTCTTTACGTAGGTTTTTCAATCCGATTCCATTTGCTAATTGGTTAGCATCAAAACCTTTTCCGTCATCTTGAACCATAATATTTATGGCATCTGCATTTTTGGTGATGTAAATGGTCAACGTTGTTTCTTCTGTATGTTTGATGGCATTATTGACCAATTCTTGCTAGATTCGAAAGATAAAAATACTGATTTGTGAATTTTGAAAATGTTCCAAACCATGAATTGCCGTATGTACTTTGAGTTGTTCATTTTCTACTTTTTCAGAGAAATTTGTAATTGCCGTTTTTAGATTAAATTCTGGAATCGGATCTTGATCAAATCTGTGCGAAATGCTTCTGATTACTTGGGTAATGATTTGAATGATTTGCAGGGTTTTATAGACGTTGTTACAAGTAAAGAAATGATTACTCCATTATATACCGACATAGACAGCTTTACGTATCTTTCTGAAAAATAAATATTTATAAAATATTTTAACGCTGAATGCAATTCATTTATAATGGATCCTTACCATAATAGAACACGGTCTTATATTAACTATTAACGTTTTTATGCTATTAGTTTTATTATACAAAACGTACTACTACACCATTCTTCCTTCTTTGATAAATTCTCTTTGAATTGCGTCGATTAAGATTTCATTGGTCAATTGTATTCCTCCTGCCGCTAAGACTTGTAAACAGGCGTATTGTACAATATTGACAACATTGGCTCCTGTTACTTCATATTCTTCTGAGATTTCTTGTAAATCAATTTCATCATTCATAAAAGCTTCTGGAATGTATTTTTGCCATAGTCGCAAACGTTCAGGAATTCCTGGCGCTTCAAAGTCGATGATAGATTGAAATCTTCTGGTAAAAGCCTTGTCAATATTCGTACGATAATTAGAAGCTAGTATGACTAACCCTGAATGTGATTCGATACGTTGCAATAAGTATGATACTTCTTGGTTAGCATATTTATCATGTGCATCTCTAACTCCGGTACGCTTTCCAAATATAGCATCAGCTTCATCAAAGAAGAGAATCCAATCTTTGTTTTTTGCTTTATTGAAAAGGTTAGAGAGATTTTTTTCCGTTTCTCCAATGTACTTCGAAATCACCAATGACAAATCGATTCTGTAGACATCTTTTCCTGTTTGTTTTCCCATCAAACTAGCTGTAAGCGTTTTTCCAACACCTGGCGCACCAAAAAACATGACTTTATATCCTGGCTTGATTTTATCGCGCATGTTAAAGTCGTTTAGTAACGTTTCATTATGTTCCATCCAAACCAGGATATTATTGACTTCATCAAGCGTTTTTTCATTTAAAACCAAATCGTCCCATTCCATTTGTGTTTCTAACAATTCTGCTGGGAAATCTTGACTGAGTTTTGGCTTAGATACCGAACCGTAAACGAATAGTTCTACATATTCAAAATCTAATAATAAAGTTCCGCTAATCTTTGGTTCACCTACAGGTACATTTCCAAGTCTCAAAATTGACTTTTTGGCAAATACATGTTCTTCATTAAATATTGATATGATAAAGTTTCTCGCTCTGTAGTTATCGCCCACCACAATAAAAATAGCCGTTTCACCTGTAGGCAAGATTCCGCGATATTGCGTTCCTTTTACTCCTCCAAATTCAGGAAAATCACTTCCATCAGGGAAGAATTCAGAGAGTATATTTGTCATAAAACCAGGTGCAATATACGGCAACATGGAAAGCAGCAGTATTAAAATTTCATAGATTTGGAAGTTATTCTCTGTTACAAATTTTGAAAACTCTGAGTCGTCATTGGCAAAGTCAAACGAAGGAAATGCAATTTCTTCATTACTTCCTGAAATATCTACCAGTCGAAATCGTACGGCTTGTTTTATATAATCTATGAGTTCTGTTGTCATAATCCTATTAGTTTATGTGTTAAAAAAATGCACTTGGTCAATGCTCAATTTTAACATATAAATAAAAGAATAGTTCCTGTTTTATAAAACCGTTGAAACACTTTTTTTAAGGGTGTTTTTCCCCTTTTCTACTCTTCCATTTTTAGTGCTTCTTTTATAAATTTGACTTTTTGTTTTATTTGATCACTTCTGTCCAAAACTTTATTGTAGTATAAAAGTGTACTTGGACTCAAATGTCTTGCTAATGTAGGCTCATATGTTTCCCATTCAGTTTTACGCAATGTATCTTCTGTCATTGCATAAATTTCCTTGTTCTTTTTAGAGAGGTATTCAATTAGTTTGGATTTAACTGGTATTTTTTCTCCTTCAGAATTTTTGATAGTATCCGCTACAACTCCGCCAATAAAACCTTCTACATCTTTTATGGTGATGACTCTTGGTAAATAAATTGGTAAATGTTTTACATGATATTTACAACAATTTCTAGCAATGTCTGTAGAATCTGTGATTTGCGCTTCTGGTTTTCTTCCACGCTCTTCCAAACGTTTTATTAAGTCACTAAAATAGTCTGGATTTTTATCTAGATTAGCTCCTGCACTGATGACTGCTGATAGGTTTCCTTGTTCTTTTTCATTGAATACAATAAAATCTATTCCTGTTACATCCTTAAATTCTTCTACTAAATATTTAATGTAGTTAGATTTTCCGTTTATGATTTCTACGAAAATGACATTGGTTTCTGGCTTGATAATAGCATCATCCGAATTTTTGAGTAAATCGTACCAATCTAAGCTTGTCAACAATCCGCTGTTATCAATAGCTCCAGCGTCTATATAATGCCCATAACCTTTTATTTTGGCGGCTGGACTTAACCCAGGAAAACGGTTGGTACAAGATACCGCTTGGTAAAACGAAATTACTGGTCGTTTGCCATCTGTTATTGGTTCTAATTGAGCTAAATTATCAGCATTTAAAAATAAGTTTCTTTCATACTGATCATAACGAACCGAACTAAAAACTCCTCTTCTACCATTGGTTTTGGCTGTATTCACTAAGATTGCTGGAAAGTATTTGTTTTTATCGTAGATGCTATCTTTCCAGTAGTTTTGAAATGAAAAAGTATCCAGTCTTCGATCATCTTCTCTATCTTCTAATAAGTTCCGATATGATACCATGGAGTAATATGATCTGTCTCTATGCTGACTTAGGTATCGGAATAGAATTGCTTTTCGAAGAAAATCCCAGCCTAAAGTATACGAAACATCCATTGAAGCATAGTTTTTCAATGCAACTGCTTTTATTCTGTCACTAATATTTTTATAATTACCTGCAGTATCTTTTGGAAATTTTCCTGCCAGAACCGCGTACATCGAAAGTCCCATCATTCCTCCAGAAGCTCCTGAAAAAGAAGCCGTATGATTTAAAAACTCACCATCCGTAGCCTTTTGGATATGATTCAACAATTTCATTGTCCAGATATTGGCTTTTAAGGCACCTCCATGAGATGCTACAAAAATAACTGGCTTGTCATTTTCAACTTTTGCATTGAGTGTACTTAAATAGTCGTTCATCTTTAAAACTTCAGTATCAGTACGAAGTTCGCAAGTATCTAATTCATGTACAGGACTTTCACTTATGTACATAGATACTCCTATAATCACAAGGATTAATCCTAAACTATACACTGTTCTTTTTTGTCCTTTTTTCACAAAACTTTCTTGTTCTGATAGTGGAATGAGACGAGAAATACTACCTTCTTGCAAACCAGAATAAGCGAGATATTCTTTTTCATCAATATCTCCACACTTATATGCTTCACTTTGCCTTTTGATCGCTTGTACTGCAAAAAGATATTTTAACATACATGCAAATCCGTAATAAAAGATGTAGAAATAACTAAATAAGATCGCCATAGCATTTGGCATTGGTAAATCGTATGCCACAGCAATATTGCTATAGATGATCAATCCTAAAATTAAGATTGCAATGATGAAGAAAAACACCACGTAGTTAAAATTTACTTCTATATATTTTACAACTCTAATAGATGCGTAGGTATCTAACTTTGTACGAAAGAGTCGAAAACTTATATATGTTAAGGCTAATGATAGCGTTAAGAACTGTAACAAGAAATACGATGTTGTATTAAAACTTGCCCAAAAAGCCGTTAAGAGCAATAGTATTATGGAAATCATCGTACTTAAGTAAAATGATATTACTCCAAACGTATAAAACTTGTCATAAGCTTTAGAATTTGTACCATTTTCTTTTTTATACACAGCATTTTCTTTCTCTATTTTATGCTTTTTGGTTAGTATGTAAAACATGACTAGAAAGGGATATCCATAAAAAATGATATTCCACCACCATATTCCATCTAAGGTATCATACGCGAATAATAGCTTTGGTTCGTAGGCTTTGTAGATATAATATGTCCAAATAGAAAAAATGAGTAAGCCCAAACAGTAACGGAAATACTTTGCCATATAATCTTGCTCATATTCTTTTTTATCTTTTTCACATTCTCTCCGAGGTTTTTGAGATACTGGTTTTTTACTAAATGTAAATATTTTATGAAACCGCAACCAAACATGAGCGTACCAATAGTTTTCGTCTTTACTGTCATTGATATCTTTTGCGTAATATATGTAAATGGGATAGTGCGAAATGACCAAGGCAAATACAGAAATGATTGTATAACATAAAATTAGCGACCAAGAAGCATCATCTTCTATCATATCTACTAAAAGTGTATATGCTTGATCGAGTCCTTTGATCAATAAAAACATGACTATGAGTATGATGATACTTAAAAAAGAAGAACGTCGAAATTTGTTCAATGATGCAAAGAAATTGTAGAATCCATTGCCTAATTTAGCAAGTACTGATTTCTTAACTTTTTCTTCATTAGGTAGATTAGCTTCCATACGAGTGCGATTTTACTTTTGTATACTTAAATATACTAAAATAGATTTGTACGATTTTTACCTATGTTTGGGGATTCTTTAATCTGAATATACTTCGTTAAAAAGTAATCCTGTAAAATTGAGTTTGTGATAGATTCCATAAAAATCTTCTTCCTGTATTATGGAATTGCTGTACGCAAAAATTTCTGTGGTATGTGTCTCAGGAATTTTAAATAGTGATGAATTTGTAAATCTATGGGTAAAGAAATGATATTTTAAAATATCTCCTTTAGTATTATCTGTGGTTGTTTCCCAAGTTGTTTTTTCATCATCTAATACATTGATAACTTCGGTGATATTGAGCACATAGTAGTTTTTGTTTTTTAACCTAATCGATAAAATTTCTCCTGCTCTTTCTAACATTGGATACAAATCACTGTCATACACCTTTTGATCAAAAACTAATGCATTGGGAAGTCCTAAAGAAATAAAATTTGTAGCATCTATGGTAGGATTGAATATATACCAAATGGCATCATTCCAAAATTCAGCTTTCTTTTTCCCATCGAAGACTTTATATTTCAAAATGTCGAGTCCTTCGATATCTGGTAATATCAATTGTGTTTCATTTTGATCAATGTCTATTTTGTATACTTTCATAATTTATTTTTAATGTGGGAATGTACCTGCTAAGATATCTTTTTCCATTTGTACTAGCGCGGCTCTTAAATTCCCTGGTCCTTTTGCTTGAGCAGCTAAGAGTCTTCGTTCTACTTCTGCAAAATACTTATTTGTGTGAATTACAGAGTGTGTAATTGCTGGTGGAGCTGCATGAGCTTTGCTTGTTTTTAGGAATACTCCATTTACTGCATCATTGAAATCAATTCCTTCTGATTTTAATATGGCTCTTGAAGTAGCTGCTCTTGGATCAGTACTTGCTACCATATGGTGTGCTGCAGTGTTAGATGGTCTTGTTTTTCCTGCATTTACCATATTATCACCTAGTTCTTTTGAGTGTGTGGAAGTAGCTCCTCTTCTTGCTTTTACTAAATCTCTTATTTCATCTTTTGGTTTATTTGTTTTTAAAGCATCATTCAATTTTGCTAATTCGGTTTGATATGCAGCTGGATCACTCGTCTTTAAATCATTTAATCTTCTGTGGTAATCATCACTTACAACAACTTGTTTTCGAGTTCCCGATGGTCTGTTTCCTATTAATGACTGATCCGTAGCAGCTGAGTTCCTAGGATTTATTCCTGCTGTTCCTCCTCCATTTACATCTCCATGCGATACCTTAGTATTTCCTGAACTATCGGTTTGTTCTCTAACAATAATAAGTTTTGCATTAAATTCTCCCCAAAGTTCAATCCAACGACCACTTTTTTCTAACCAAATTCGTTTAAACTTAAACTTATCTAATATTTTCTTACGTAAGTTACTTAATTTCTTAGTTCCTTTTCCAACTACGCCACGCATTCTAACGACTAAACGTGTATTTTTTATTCGAGCAACACCTTTTTTAACAACGTTTCCTGCTCTAGTAGCTCCGCGTCTTACAAAGTTGACTCCTTTCACTACTTTTTGCCCTACTTTAGTTGCTTTGGCTGCTGTCATGATACGCTTGAAGACTTTCCCCATTCCTAATAGAATTTTATCTAGTAAGAATTCCATCACGATCACCGCCATTGCCATCGCTAAAGATTTTCCTGCGCCAACGGCATCTCCTGCCCACGCTTTTTTCACATAATCCCAAATATGTCCTAATGCTTGATATACTGCATACGCTCCAAAGATGATGATCATTGCTTTTACAATAATATCAACAGCGGCTACTAATCCTGCGCCACCTGTAAAGAATGCAATGAGTCCTGCAGCAATTAATGCAGCCACTAAAGCAGCAATAATCCATACTTTGTTTTTGTTCCAAAACACTTGCAATCCAGTCATCATTTGACGTCCCATAAACGCCAAGCGTGTTGCCATGTCTAAACGTCCTGTTTTGGTTATCAAAACTGCAGGATTATTATCCATGTTTGGTGTAGACGGTACTTTTCCTGGTTGTGGTGCCGTATTTCCAACTGCTTCCGATTCTACCAACATTTGATTATTGTAATGATCAAGCTTGTCCTGATCAGTCATATTGATCCAATCTGGAGTTGGTTTTTCGGCAGCTTGATCCACTGATTGTCCAGTTGCTCCTGCATTTTGTTCAACAGTTTGTTCTACTTGTTGTGGCGGCAATGCATAGCCAGCTGCATCTGCTGCAGAAGCTTGGAAATCTTGTGTAGTCATTGCATCTGCTCCTGCACCTCCTAATTCTAACGGAACGCCATCTTGCATTGGTGGCAAATCAGCAATCAATTCAGGTTCTAATGTAACTGCAGGATATGGTTCTAATACAACATCATCATCACTTAGTTCTGACTTGGTGAGTACAGATTGTAATGCTTCAGGAATTGGTTTTGTAGCACTTGTTGCATCAGCCGTTTGTTCACCTGAGTTTTTACCCATAGCTGCTGCCCAAGCTTCTTCTTGTCCTATGGGAACTTCAAAATCTTTTAATGGCTCTGCTGGATTTCCTCCTAAAGCAACTTCTGCTAAAGCTCCAAAGAATTGTCCTGGCGCATACCATGCTCCTACTTGTAAATTCCACAAGAAGCGTATGATTTGAATTAAACCAGATACTAAGAACTTCATCGCATCTAACAATAAGTTATAGAATGCTTGATATGCTGCAAGTATGGCGTCGAGTACAGCTCCAAGTGCATCGAGTAAAGCATTTACAGCTTTTTTGAGTCCTTCTGCCAATTTATTTACAACGTCTACTGCTGCGTTTACAGCTTTGTCAATGGCGGCATTAAATTTATCTCGAAGTTTCGGGAATGCCGCTAAAGCAACATTTACCAATGCTTTTAAGGCTTCTCCAAAGGCTTTGATTAATCCAACAATAACATCACGTGCCAAATCAATCAATTTATTAGCTAGTTTTTTAGCAGCTTCTATCAAACCTTTTACTAGTGCACGCAAACCATCAAAGAGCTTGTTTAAGCCTTCTTTTAGTTTGTCAAAGAAACTACTTACGGCATCGATAGCTCTGTCCCACCAACTTTTCTTTTCAGAGTCTTTCTTTGCTTGCGCTTTTTTGGCAGCGGCTTCTTTGTCTGTTTTCGCTACTTCTTTGTCTGCTTCTTTTTTCGCTTTGTCGTACTCCGTAGTAATTTTTGTGTCTGCATCTTTTACCTGCGTATCAATGTCTCCATCTACCTTTTTCTTTTCAGCTTCTGATTTTTCGCTGTATTCTTTCTTTACATTTTCATTTTCCTGCTTCCATTCGGTGCGTTGTGCTTCTACATCTGATTTTGCATTGCTTTGTGCAGTTTCTTGTTCTTGTTTTACGCGTTGTGTTTCTGCATCAATGTCTTTTTCAGACTGTATACGCTCTTTTTCCTGATCTGCCTGCATTTTTTCATATTCGGCATTTTGCTTTTGCATATCAGGTTCTAACTCTTGATCTATGTATGATTTTGCATGTGTATCAAAACTATTTTTTACTTCGGCAGATACATTTGGTATTTCTTCTGAAAGTGCTGCCGTTTCTGGTGGTGCCGTTAATTCAACTGTTGGAGATAACATTTCTAATTCCATTTCTGGATAAATGTCATCTTCTCCTTTGTAGAGTTTACTCTCCGCAAGATTTTTTTCTTGTTCTTTATTGGTTGTTGCTGTAGATTCGTCTAAGTTATCTTTGTTTTTGTTTGGATCGGCTTGTCCAGTTAAATCTACCGTTGGCTTTTCTCCAGGACTTGTGTTTACACTTTCTGAAGTTGGTAATTTGCTGATACTACTTTTGATTTCCGACTTTCGATCTTCTTCGCTTCCGCTTTTTCCTACACTAAAGAAGCTTTTTATTTTAGCCAATACAGAACTTGCTGGTTGCACACTTTCGGTAGGAATTTGATCTCCTTTGGCTTTTCCTTTAGGAGTAAGATCGCCCAATATTGATTTGTCACCTTGTATTTGTGCTCCAACTTGATCGGAAGCTGCTTTTGCTTTTTGTTTTTGAGCTGCAGATTTTGTTGGAACTCCAGTTGGTTGTTCTATTTCTGGAAGTGAATCTGAGAGTGTTTTTTGTTCATTTTTACGAACTTCTGCTACAGTTGTATTGGATTCTTTGACGCCACGCATAAAGTTGGATGGAGATTGACTCACCAATCCGTCTGCATATACTTTTCCGTTTTCCGTTGATAACGCAAGTGGCGCATCGTCTTCTTTTACTGTTTCTATTTCTGGAACTCCTGCTTGTGCTGCTCCAGGAACTGAATATCCTTTTCCGCCTCCGCCAGCACCTTTACCTTTCGCTTTTCCATTGGTACCTTTTGCTTTTTGAGTTCCTTTTTGTTCTCCTTTGGTTTGTGCTTTTTCTGTTCCCTTTGCTACGCTTGTAGCATCTTTTTCCGTTGTAGCTTCCGTCGTTTTTGAAGTCGGTTCTTGCGTTTTTTCTTGAGTTTGTGTTTCTTGGTTTTCTTCTTTTTGCTCTTCTTTGATAGTTGTGCCAGTTGTAGAAGAAGTTTGAGTCAGAGAAGTTGTATTCATAAAAGGAGTACTCGTCATTTCAGACATTTGAGCACTTTCCTGCGTTCCTTGTGCTTCTTTCTGATGCGAAGCAACAATAAATAAATCGGGAGTCTCTTTAGCTGCAGTGTTTTCCTTATTCTTTTTTAGCTGCGTTGGTGCAATAAATAAACTTGACCGAGAGGAATTTCCTTTCGATGTATCCGTTGTATTTTTTTGAGCGCGCGCAGTATTCATTTGTATTTTTAGTTTTTCTATAGTTATTTTACCATTCTACATGCATCATAGTATCCATCCATTTTGAGCGAAGTAAACTGATGTTCCAAGGAACTTTTTCTAGCAATATGTCTTGTGCTGCTCTTTCTACTTTTAGTTTGATGTTTTTGTCCGTCATGGTAAGTTCTCCTTCTCTTTTTAGGAACATATCTCGCAATGTATTGATGGTACTTTTTTTGAGTACAACCCAATGTTCTAGTACAGCTAGCAGTAATTCTTCGCAAAGGTTTTTGTCTTTTTCGGTAAGTGGCGTTTGATAGTTGACCACAGTTTCTAGCGGAATTCCTAAGAGTATTTTTTCAAGTGTTAGTTCAACGTCTGTGACCTCTTCTGTTTCAGTTGCTATGTAGTGTAGTAGCATGCATGCTTTTCCAATGTCATCAATTTGCTTGTCTTCTGTAAGCAATTCAATACCGTTAAAAAATCTAAACAAAAAAGGATGTACCAGAATGAGCCCAGCTTTTTCAGTGGTTAGATCCATATCTTTTATTATTGATTCTCTAGACATTACTGTTTCATCAATATTTTTTGCTTGCAGTTTGCTGTTTGCTTCCGCGAGATTAGATTCGGTTCCTATCTTTCCTTGGCTTTCTACTGAATGTTCATTCTTTCCAACTCTAATTGACGTATTTTTAGTAGGATGATTTTCTGTTTCTTTGAGTTTACTTTTTGTTGTTTGAAACTCTTCCGACTTTAATTCTGATGTCGATGTATTTTCTTTTTCTTTGTTTTTAGTTTCCGTATTTTTAGAGCTATTTGTTATTTCTTTGGTGTCTTTATTTTTAATAGATTGTTTATTGTTTTCTTGCGATTGTATCCTATTATTATTGACAACTGTTGCTATTTTTGAAGCAAGTATTGTAATGCTTTCATTTTGTTCATATTGTGCCATTGCTTGCAGAACCAATATCGCAAGTTGTGCTTCATTAACCTTTATAAACTGTTTGTTTTCTGTCTGCGCTTTTGGTTTCAGCAACTGAATGAATGTTTTGGAAAATTGCGATAATGAACTGCTAAAACCCAAGGTTTTAAACCAAATATCAGCTTCTTCCGTTTTGTATGTCAGTTTAAATTGCTTGCAAAGTATCTTTAAGAACTGCTGAAAGAATGTTGCTTCTAGCTTTACGAATTGCGATGTGATTTCCTGTCTACTTGTGATAAGTTTTGAGAATTTCTCATAATCATTCCGCAATAATGACAACATGCGCTCTATAGCTTCCGTTTTTGCTATAAATAGTGCTGTTAACTTGTTTTTTTCCGCAGAAGTGAATTCCGCAATAGCGCTTAACCATTCTTTAAATGCTTTTACTGATATGTGCCCTGGTAAGATTCCTTCTTCCAAATATTTCATCAAAGCATCAAATGGCGAAGCTTCTTTTGTAATCGTTGCTACTATATTTCCATCTGTACTACTACCATCAGATTGAATACTGTGCAATTGTTGTCTGATTTGCTGAATGATTTCTTTTTGTAAGATTCCCAAATCAAGATTACCCACCTCAACATTTATATCAATTTCATCAATCACACATCTCTTATTCGGATGTTTTTTGTCCCAATCATCACACATACGTTCTACTCGCGGTAATAAACGTTCTTGAAAAAAATCAACATAGTATTGTTCCCAAGAGACCAACGAATTGTCGTAGTTTAAATCTACTTCAAACGCTATGTTGTGAATCGTATGCATGCTATCTTACACTTCCTCCTTTGACAAACGTGTTATTTATAGTGTTTTTAAATGTGTCATTTTTGGTTGAGAAACTATCTAGGTATACTTGTGTAATTTTTGAACGAGAACCTTCACCATAATCTGTATCTCTACTATTAGAAGTAGTAATCAATTCATTATAAATACCTCTTAGCTCTGCATTTTCTTCATCTACGCATCGTAATAATTCAAGTGACATAATTTCAAGAAGTTCATCTAATTCTAAAATGGATGTTTTATCACTTCTAAAACTTGTATTTCTTAAATATTTATTATTCAACTCATCACGCAAGCCATTGATTTGACTGATTGCGCCAATACTGTCATTATTAATATCCGTAGAAGTTTCCATTTGCTTAACCACATTCTTCATTGGAGTAATGACATTTCCTGTTATGTCATTGCTAAATGATTCTGAAAAGAATTTTGTTTCTAATCCTTGTAAATCTGTATTAACCCCTAAATCTAATAATCTATCTGTATATGATGTATCGCAATTCAATCGTGCCATTGTAGTAGGGTTTCCAATTGGATCTCCTATTGGGTCACCTGTAGGATCACCATTATCTCGTATGTCTGTAATTGTTATTAATGCTGATGATGAGCAATCTAAACCATTTACAAATATGGTAATATTGACACGTCGATTGACAGAATTATTATCTGCTGGTATTTTAAATGCTCCTGGTTCTGACTCTTCTATAAGTTGTCCTGTAGCTGCATCAGTCACATTGTAACTAAAGTAATCTTTATCATCAAAGCTATGACTTAATCTGAAAATGTAACTTCCATCTTGCCATTGCGAAGCCGGACGATTGTGCAAAATGCTATCATCAGCTGGCAATTTGTATACTCTTGTTGTATCTACTCTTGTAGTTCCAATCAAAAACTCAATAAGGTTCCCAGAAAGTGTATTAGAAATTGCAGAAGCTCTTAATGTATATGAAGCTGCATTTGCTCTGAGTATACTTGTACCTACTTGCGGTGATGTGATTGTAAAGTCGTTAGGAGAAACTGGAATCGTTATATTCAATGCCATCGTTCCTTCTTTCCAGCAATATCTATCAGATAAGCCTAAATCTGTTGGTAAGTCTGGAGTTGGCGCATCTTCTCTGATTGGTACATCAACAGAAGGTGTTTCACAAGGATCTGTATCCATTAAGTTATCCTGTACACAAACAATTACTGTATAATTCATATCTACATTGTCTCCTCCTGCAGCAATTACATGATCCGTAGTTGTTGTAATTGGATTGCCATTTTCATCAAACCATTTTGTTTCTAAGTACCCTTGAGGATTGTTTACTCCTGGTACAGAATAGTTTACAGTAAGATCTACGATTAAATCGTTTCCATCCCAACGTTTAAAGACATAGTCAGCATCTACATTTTCTACTGTAGGAATTTTGTATACTGTTGTAGTTGCAGTTGGTGAACCATTTACAAAAATTTCTATAGTTTGTCCTACATCCGAGTTTGATACTAAGCCAGATTCTAGCGTAATAACATCAGATATGTTTTGAATGATATTATTATCTAGTGAAGTCGTTACAATATCTCCAGAATTTACACTTAATTCTACTGACTGTCCAAAGCATATACCTATTGGCACTTCCAAGGTTGGTCTGTTTAGCGTGAAACCGACATCAAAACTTTCTACACATGAATCTTCTAATCCGATAACGCTCATAAAAACTCTGTAGTTTACAATTACCGAATCTTCACCACTGTTTTCTATTCTAAAGTTTGAGAGGTTTCTGGTTGTTCCTATGACAATGTTATCATTATTTAGATCGATCCAACGATATTCGATATAATCTTCTGATTGAAATATATGTACAGCATTGATATCTACATTGACACCCGTTTCGTCCCATCCAATAATTTCATGTGATGATGTGTTTGTATTTGTAGCAAACGGTAGCTTCGCTACACGTGTAGATACTCCTGAAACTGGTCTTCCATCAATTTCAAAAGTAATAGCATCGCCTGCTAAATCGTTTGGTACTTTAGCTGGATCTATAAAATAGTTTCCATCATTGTCTTGTTCTATAAAGTTTACTCCATCAACGGGTACTTGTGGCGATGTTAATGCTGCATCATCTGGAGTTATGATTATTGATGTCCACACAGGTGTTGTCTCAATCAATCTATGACAGATAATTGGTGGAACAGTAACACTGTCTTCTACAGGTCTTGAAAAATCAATTACTAGATCAGTCGTTACTGTACATGGTACAGGATTTCCTGTAACACCAATGGTTACTGTAATTGTTTCTTGGAATGCTTCTCCCAGATTTGCAAAGAATGCTGCAAGGATTTCTTTTGTCGTTCCTATTTCAGAACCATCTGCACGATTCCAAACATACGAGTAATAAGTTTGCGTATCTAAGTCATGACTTAGCAATAAATCTAAGTTGATTCCTGCTTCATCCCACGATAAAAACTCTACTGAAGGAGTTATATCTGTAGGCAATCTGAACACACAAAGTTCTAGCGGTACAAGCGGTGTTGTTCCATTTACTAAGAATGTTAATGGTTCTCCTAACAATTCATCTGGAACTGCATTAGGGTCAAATGTAAACCCTGAATCCGTTGCTACGATGAAAGCATCGCCTTGAGGTGATGTCACTACTCCATCTACTGGACTAATTATAAAGTCTACTTGTCCATCATCTGACGGTAAACAATATTTTATTTTTGAGATTGTGAGAGTAATCTCTGGTTCTGCATTGTATACAACTGTTTCTGGCGGACAATCCGAACAACACATGTATGGTAAGGCAAAGTCAAACTGTACAATTCCGTTGAATTGACTTAGTTTGGTATCATCTTCTAATAATTCTTCTGTTCCTCCGAGATATACCATTAGGAATGTTCCTCCTTTTGGTACACCAGCCATGTGTTCTATTCCGGGATGTTTTTCTACTAATTTTGATAGAATGAGTTCTCTGTATAAATTATCTCTGATTTCGTCAATTTGTTCTTTTAACCATGCTAATTTTTCTTTTAGACAACAGATTTTAGATAATTCATAAATAAAGAATTCGTACATTTTATCGTGTGTCTTTGTTCCATATGTAGCATCGTCTGATGCTTCCGATATTGCAAATAGAACTTGATCTACATGTGTACATAATGCTTCGATAGCATTGTTAAGTGCGGTCCACTTTTCTGTTACATATACTTCATCTAAGGATTGTAAGAAGTTGTTTTTGATGTCTGCCAATCCAGCGATTATTTTGATTGGCGCTTCTGTGTAGAAGAAATAATCACTAGTTCTGTCTACCGTACCTTGTGCTTGATCAATGATTCCTAAAGCAATAGTTGCCAAATATAATCCTGCTACATTTTGTGTTCCTACATACGAATACGCTTCATCTATAGCATATTGAAGTGATTGACTGTAACGTGCTGACGTTGTTTTTTGTCCTGCTTCTAAAGCTTCAGCATTTGTATTAATGGTTCTTCCTGCTATTTTTTCAGGATTTTCAGATTCTCCCGTAGTTTGTCTTCTTCCTAATAATTGTAATACTTGTTGCTGATTCTGAGTAGCTAATGCGTATACATCAGTGCTGGTGTCATTGTTTCCTAAATCATCAAATTGATATTTTGAGAAGAATTCTGTAGCACTTTCTGCTATACAGCAAAATTCTTGCTCCCAAGTTTGTAATAAGATGGAATAGTCTTTTGTGTTGCAGGTATCATCTTCTAGTGACACTTTGTTTACCGGAAATCCAATACTTACTGTTTTTACATCAAATGCTAGATTGTATTTTGCTTTTAGACTATTGATTTTACGCAACGCTGAGCGAAAATCTTTGCCAATATGTCCTTCTATACGATAGAAATCTTTGTCTAAATGACTGTATTCTAAAGGTTTTTGAACGCATGGAATGTTTTGTAGGTTTGCAACGTGATATCCTAAATGCTTTTTTAGTTTTCGCAACTGAATTGCCAATGGATTCCAATTGGAGATGAGTGAATTTTTTGTTTCATAATAGTACGGAATGGAACGTTCACTCAGTTTGAATTCGTAGCTCTTTGATGGCGTTACTTTAATGGCTGCCGAAGATGTATTTGGTATTTTATATTCTTTTAGTTGGTTGAAAAATTTGATACACAATGCTCTAATTGCCATTAAATTTTCATCATTTTCCGAAACCGTCGGTGATGGATAAAATTCATGGCGTGTTTGTAAACGTGTTGCTTCTTCCAAAGTTCCTAAGAGTAAGTGCTTTGGAAAGGCATTTATATTTGCTACACATTCAAAACGTGTGAAGAGTATTAAGTCTCTGATTTCACGATAGGTATCAATTAAATCTTTTAGCAAATCGTATTTATACTGAATAAAAGGTTCATCTTGAACTACAAAAATATCGTCAAAATATGCTGTGATTTGCGGAATGGTTACTCCAAACCTTGCAAAGTTGATACGATGGCTAAAACGATCAATAATCGTTGTTATTCCATTGTATAAATCTGTTTTTAGAGAAAAACTTGCTGTAAATTGATCGTGAATATCAATTCCTGCAGTCGTATTGTCTTTGGTTAACAATAAACGTGGCATGCACAACTCTGGCAATGTATCATAGTACGATAGTACATCGTGACTGTTGTAAATAGTATCTTCTGCTACGAGTGCATTTTTATTGCTTTTGTGAATTAAGAGAATTTTGAGATTGCTATATATTTTATTTCCAGTTTCATCACAACCAGAACCACCGCATAAACCTTCATCTTCTGAATAATTTTCAACATAAGCCACAACTATGTAGTCTCTGAGTGCGCCTGATTCGTTACTTGTAAAAGAGGAGAGCGGAAGCTCGTCGCTCAGACGTCCCGCCTCCTCTTGTTCGTAAATCTCATATACCTGTAGTCCATCAAATAGTTCGTAAGACGCTCTATCAGTCAGTACCGAATAGTAGTGAAATCTACGTGTTTCTGATTTTATAATGTCTCCATCGGTTGTTACACCGACACCTTGACCAATTTCTATGTATGAGTTTGAGTATGAAACAATATTTAATCCGCAACCAACACCGACACCTATTAAGTACACACGACTTAACCGATCTTGATCTTCGAAGTAATTTACAACTTTATTTAGATTTTTATGTGTTAAAACTTGATCCGGCAAAAATTCTTCATAGATATTGCCGCGTGTGTTTAAGGTGTGTAAGTACGGTTCTTTTTTCTCTATTGTTTTCATCTCTATTTATTTTTTACTGGTTTTGGGTTTTGAGTCTTGGTTTCTTTTGTGAAGCCTAAGATCTAACAGCCAATACCTAATACCTAGTATATAATTTTACTACTTACAGTGAACCCAAGGCGCTTCTGTTAAGTATGATTCTGTTTTTATTTTCGCCATCATCATCATTACAATCATGTAAGGTTCCTGTAGCGTAAATGGTGTTCATTCGGTTCATCGCACAGAGTAATGTTTTGGTTGTTTGGTGCGATGCCATATAGTTTGGTTCTTCTTTTTTGGATTCTAAAAATTGTTTCCACGCTTTTTGAATGTGCTTCATATCATAGGCTTCATCGTCATCTACGATTTTGTATATTTTACTTCTTCGTATCATTCCATCTGATAAATCATTTACATTTATTGGCGTTACTATATCAATTGGTTCTGAAATAGCCTCATCTACGATGTCGTCAACAATTGGAGATGAAACTTCTCCTAATTCGGAGATTTCTCCGTCTATTGGACCTGTAATTACTTCTATTTCTTCTATTCGGGTTAACGCGCCATCAATGTGTCCAACCCAACAAATTCGTGGTAAAATATGCGCTGGTAATTCTCTTCGGATTAAGTCTTCCATGAAAATGCGGAAATCTATATTAGAGAATCGCGGCGTATATCCTGGAAATATGATAGTTACCTGATATGAGAATGGATCTATTTTTTTACAAGCATTACATCCATCTAAACATAAAGGCAAACAATCATTTAAATCGTCTATTTTTTTAGTGTGATATGGTAATGTCAATATGTTTTCTATCATGTAGAAACCTTCATCAAATAATAAACCGCTTATATATGCAATGGCTTCAAGTCTCTTTTCTTCTGCTGCTTCTTGGGAAGCGTAGTAATGGTTATATTGTCTTCCAATTACTTCTCCTTCTTCATCTAGCAAAGCAATGTAATAGCGTTGTGATCTTGTTTCTGTTTGGCGTAATACGTAATTGTCTTGATTGGTTGCTAGTTTTAAAACTTCCAATAATTCATTGATTGCCTGTTGTTTTGTAACAAAGTCTTTTTGCGATGATAGAAATACCTTGCTATCGCTTTTGATTAACCAACGGTATTCAAAGTGAATTCCATCTCGTTCTGTATTACGTTGCAACGTTTCTATGCTGATGTAATCGTTGAATAAATCACGTCGTGAATAATCGTCTAAACCAGATAATAGTGCAATTCGTTTCTGGAATCCAGATACATTTTCTGTATCCCATTGTTCAGCACTTCTGTAATTGAATGCCAATCCACGTTCCGAACTGATGATATCGTATTCTTTGATGAACCTGTTTTTTGTACTGATGATATTTGCTTCAACACTGTCTTTGTCTTTTCCAAAGAGTTTGTACATCGTGTTGGTATAATCTTCAAAGACTTCTGCGAAACGTGCAATTAAATGATCTAAGAGTTCGTTTCTACGTTCATTAAAATCTTCCAACTTGTCAATGATATTCTCTACATTTTGCTTGTATTTTGGATAATTGTCAAGCAAAGTCTCTATTCCATTAATGCCTTCTACAGCTTTGAAAAAGTAGGTTTGTTGCAGGTTTTCATCTGCTGCTAAGAGTGTTTTTACATGTTCCAAATGCGAAAAATACGTACTTAATACTTGATCGAAAAAGAGCAAATATCCTTGTAATTGTTTCGCCTGTACTTTGCGTTCGTCTGGAACTGTATTGGACAAGCCATATTTAGATATTCCGTAGTTTTCTGGTAAATGATGTTGTACCGTATTGTATTTAATTTGACTGTACACACCTAAAGGCATTGGCAAGTCATCAAATGATTTTTCTGTACTTACTTTTTCTGCTGCTTCAAGTTCTGCCGTAAATTCAGCAACCATTTCTTGGTTTAATCCAACTGGTAAGAAGCCTTTTTTATATTTAAATGTACTTTGATCACAGAGTATTGGTAAATGGTTTTCTTCTACACAGATCAACCAAGGATCGCTTTTTGCCGTAATGTTTTGATTGCATTCTCCATCTTCACCATTTACTTTTGGTAGACAATTGTCTATACTGATGTCTTCAATTAGTTTGACTCCATCAATTTTCATGATGATATTCATGATGTCAGACAAACGTACTTGCTTGCGCAGTTCTGATTTTTGTAATGCTTCTGGCGTTAAGAACCCGTTTTCTAAGATTGGTCCTTCAAATATTTCATCTGGCGAAAGTCCACTATCTAACATTTCTGTTAAAGAATTTGCACGTACACTTGGTGATAAGTATTGTCCTAATTCCCAATTTATGGTTGCATGTACTTTTTCTTCATTGGCGCCATTTTCCAATTGGATTTCTGCGCATACACGAATGCATTGTTTAGATATTTTTTTAACTTCAACTAAGTCTTCGCAAAGGTTTCTATTTTCATGATATTTTGTAAAGATCGTAGCTATGATGTCTTCTTCTACATACTCTTCATCATCATCAAAATCGACTAAAATGGTGTACAGTCCTTTGACGTAGATGGTTTCTGTATTGTATTCAGAACCTACAAATGGTTCAAAGCTGATTCGTGGATTTTCCTCGTTGCAATCTGCATGTATTGGTAATTTGTGAATTGCCAACCAACAGTTTTTTACTCCTTTGATATCGATGAATAATTTTCTATAATCTAAGGCTGTAACTGGTTTGCAGGTAAGAATGTTTTTTGCAGATTTGAATTGCTCGTGCATTCCTTCGAAATTGTCTTCTTCGGAAGCAACCAAGTTTTTAATAGGTTGATCTATTCGTAATCCTAAGTCCGTAATGGCATAGCATAACAATTCCATGATCGTAATTCCTGGATCTGTGATGTTGTAATCTGTCCAGATTTTTCTACTGAGATTTTCAATATATTGCTGTCCTGCATCTCTTAGATGTTGAAAATCTAAGTCGTTCTGATAGCTTACATTGCTCGGTATGGTGATATGTTCGTCTACGTTTAACATTCTACAGTTGTAATAGCGGTAACAGTGTGTGATTCTGGCACGACTGAGGTTAATATACTTTTTTGATCTGTTGGGATGATTTCATCTTTTTCGTCTCCATCGTGCAGCATTTTGAAATCTTTTATATAATCTACATAGTCTAAATTTTCAATGTAAAAGATGACTTCACTTCCGTATAAAGCATTTCCGAATGAGATCGGTTGATTTTTGTCAAATGCCCACGGCGACAAGTATTGTGCTAAGTCTTCTTTTAGTTTTTTCGCATAGAAATTAGCATCCAAACCTTCATAGAATCGTGCGCTTAATAGAATTGTAACAGGTTCATATACTGGCGATACTACTTTGGCCTCTATGTGCAAGGTGTTTAACTTGTTAATGTACGTTTCAATTGCATTGAGTTTAGTTTGACTCAATTTTGGCTTGTATATGTCATATACATTTTGATCAATAATGTTTGGAATGGCAACCAATAATACTTCTCCTGGCGCTTTAAAGCTAGTGTTTGTACTGTGATTAAGACATTTGATTTTGTGTAAATAATTAAATTCTTGAAGTACCAGATGTTCATAATCCCATAGCGTTATAGCTCTGTTTTTATGACGTAATCGTTCGCTAACTCTTCGGTAAAAATCCAAGTCACTTTCTTTTGGTAAACCGTCAAAAGAAGCATACGGTTGCATTACTTTTTTTACAGTAGCCAAACGATCTTGTAGCTTTGAAATGGTTTCTGCTGGCATTCCTTTTTCCAAATGTTGCGTGGTATTATCGTTATTTACAAATTGTACTTCTACTGCTTGCGCATGAATGTTTGTAAATTTTGATACGGTATCATACGGTTTAGAAATCGTAGCACGAATCCATAAATAGTCTTCTGCAAAGAGCGTGTTGTCCCCAAATTGTTTTGGTACTGTAAAGGCTATCAATCCAGCTTTCAAAAAGTTATCGGTTTGGTCTTTGAGTAAATATGCAGGTTTTAAATTATTCCATGTATTGTTGTATAAATATTGCCATGTTACGGTTGCTTTGTCATAGGTTTCTATCGCATCTGGATTTTCAGAACCTTCTTCAATTTGACATAACAGTTGAATGTTTTGATCGGCAATTGCCTCCTCTATTCCAATGTATAATTGTCCTCCATCTTCTGGCAATGCCATTAGTGATAAGTTGGAGCGTTTTACGCGTTTGATTCCGAAAGGTAATTCGTGATATAGTTGTACTTCATTTTTATTGGCTGCAATTGTTTCTACACTGGTCACTTTTACCGAAATATTTTCAGCAAATGGCGTGTATGCGTTATTTGGTAATGCCAATTCATTTAAAGCATGATAAGTGTATATTTTTGAAAACGCATCGTGTAAAAAACTGTTTTGTAAAGACAATTGTACAAAATAATCATCTGATTTTTTAGGTACATACGTTGTATTTGTCGGCAAAAATTTACTGAATGTAACACTTGAAGCACCATTAAACATGGGTTGTCCTAGTCCGTTTGAAGATGTTCTGTCTACAACGTCGGCATCTCTACGTGTGTCCTTGTTATCAGTATGTCGATGACGCATTGCACGTACTTCTTCTTCTGAATGTCTTCGAGATCTTTTGTCTCTTCTTCCAATTAATCTTCTATCATTGCTACGTCTTTGTTCTCTGGCACGACGTTCTTTTAATCTTCTTCTGCGTACAACTTCTTCATCATCGTCATCTTCTTTGGCTACTGCATCTGCTACACTTTCGGTACGTGTTTTTACTGATCCAATATAATTTGCGTTTACTTTAAAACGATTTTCTCCATCAGTTCCAGTCACTAAAGTTGTACTTGTTTTTGTTCCTGCTTTGATGGAATCATAAATTTCTTTGAACGTTTCAGTTGGTTTGAGCTCAATGTATTCTTTTATGTATTGTTGGTAATGTTCTTGGAAGCTATCTGGACGATCTTTCCAACTTAAAGATACTTCCACATTACTAATTCGTTTTCCAATCCATTCATCAGAAGAAATTTTTAAACTAGCGCGTTTTTTTGCTTGAATTCCAAATGGATAAAACGGATTGTCAGTTTTTACTTTTCCTAAATCATTTCTGATAGTTAGGTTTTCAGAATATGATCCTGTTGTAGTAATGGTAATGTTTTGTAAAGTTGCATTTGCTAGTAATAGGTATGTCTCATATGTACTTTCAGAAGTATCTTCTTGTGAAAATAAGACACGAATGATTGGATGTGTTGTACTGTATGCTCCTTCGTGAATTTCTGCATCGTAATTAACAATCTTTTCATCATCTTCTGTTAGTTCAATAACGATTGCTACAGCATTGTTTAGTGTTTGTGCTTTTGTAACTGCAGCAAATGGAAGTTCAACCCAACCCTTTTCTCCCGTATGTTCTACTTTTAAGATTGAACGCAATTCTTTTCCATTTGGTAACGATGCAAAAGCTGCATTTATGGTAATCGTACGAACACCTTCTGATAGTAATAATGATGGTGCACTAAGTGAAAAACCTTTCTTCGCCAAATTGCGATCTGTATCGCCAAATGGCAACCAAGAAGTTCCTCCATCTTCAGCTTCTCCTCCTTCTCCATCGGCAGAATTTGCAATGCTAGATGCATGCCAATTAGATTCGTCTTGATAGGAATATGTATTGCGCAACGTTGCTATTTTAGCTTTGTTAATGACAATTTCATCTTCTAGTTTATAGTGAAGGTTTTTTCCGTTACTATCTTTCCCTGCATCTACTAGTGTTTCGTCACTTAAAAATTGTTCGTTTGCATTTTTTGCTAATTCGAAAATAATATACGCATGATCCGTTTTTTCGTCTTTTTTCTTGAGTTGTAATACTTCTTTATAGTAAAAATCAAGATGACGCTGTGTAATTTGATTGAATCGCTCTTTACTCTTGTTTAATAATTTTAAGAACGCTATGAATAGTGCCAATTGTGGCGTAATGTCTCCCTCTGTGTAGGTTTCAATAACTTCTTTAATTTCTTCAGAAGCATTGTGAAACGGTTCCCAAGTTCCGCTTGGCGTTTGGTAATTTGTTTGATCGTATAATTGTACGTGTTTCGAAAACTCTTCTGCAAAGTTCATCCAATCCTTTACTTCAAACCCCATGAGTTTTACATTCTCAGGATCAAGCAAAGAAAGGTAACGCTCTTGCTGTGTAGTGCCTTCGCGTGACTTTATTAGTGTATTTTCTGTACAATCGCTCATGATTAAATGTCTGTTGCTTCAGTTATATAGTAAGGGAATACAATGTTTCTCCTTGTGTTTGTTGCTCTTATTAGATATTCTATTTTGATTAGAAACTTCCCTTCTAGAAAGTTTTGTGTGTCTAATGCTATTTTGATGACCTCAACTCTCGGTTCGTACAGAATGATGGCTTCTTCAATTCTATTCTTCATAATGGTCATTTGCGTTGCGCTAAGATTTTCAAATATTTGGTCTGTAAGATCGCAACCAAATCTTGGGCGCATTACACGTTCGCCTCTACGCGTTGTTATGATGGTGTGTAAACTTTTTTCAATGTCTTCTATATCAGAAATGATTTTGACTTCTCCCTGATTTTTTAGAAACGTTGGTGGAAAATCCCATCCTTTTCCTAAGTATGCTGCTATTGATGAATCCATAATGTTATCCTCCTATTAATACAGTTGGTTCTCCTAATATTATCGTGCCTCCATGTGCTGTTGAATCACCCATTCTTGCAGCTGGCATTCCTTCTATCAATACTGTTCCTGAGCCTGCCACAATACTATCAGGTGGTCCAGTACATACACACATATCTCCTACTTTTGCGGCTGGCAATCCGCCAATGAGTACGGTTGGTGCTCCTGGTGGCAATATTGGTCCGCCTACGTGTGGAACAGGTCCTGTTGTCATTGGACATATATGCATATCTGTGATTCTTGCTGCTGGTGGCATTGTTTTTTTGTTTTAGTTTATTTGTACGATTCCTCCTTTTATGGTTGTGGTGGCTGAACCTTCTACAGTTGCCGTAGCTCCTTCTGCTTTAAATTCTGCAGAAGCAGCCATTTCTATATTGATGGCCTCCATGGTTATATTTCCTTGTGCTGCATTGATGATAATGTCTTTTGCAGATTCAATCGTGATTCCGTCAGAATTCATAGTGATACTGTTTCCATTTTCATCCTCTAATGTGATAACACCTTCATCATCGTCTATATTGATTATTTTTTCAGCTGGTGTTTCCAGTTTGATGCTTTTCAATTCATCATTCATGGTAATTTTGAGTTCACTTTTCGTCTTGATTACTTTTTCAAAATTATCATCTGAATATTCCACTGGAGAAACATTCGTATTACTGAATAATGAACCTAAGACTACTGCCTGATTTGGATCGTCATTTAAGAAACCTACTAGGACTTCGTTCCCGATTTCTGGTAAAAAGTGTACGCCAAATTCTTCTCCTGCATGCATGGTTAGTACACGTGCCCAAACTCCTTCTTCATCAGGACTTATGATTGGCAGTTTTACTTGGATTCTGTGCTCTTCTTTTGGATCACCTTCTAAGGCTGATACGACTCCTATTTGTAATCCTCCAATGGCTGGTAACATTCCTGAAGCTGGCAATTGACTTACTTCGTAGGTTTCGGCAAACCAGTCTGGATTTAATCCAAATTCTATCGTTGTGAGCCAGTTTCCGTCAGTAATTGTATTGTGAACACCACATACAAATACGTCTCCGTTAAAACGATCGCTCATTCCTGCAAGTGTGATGACTGTTCCTGGCACGACCAATTCTGTTCCTTGTACTTTTACGGTTCCGCATATTTTAGCGAGTTGCTGATACATACTTTTAGATTCTGCCCAAGACGTTAGTATCTCGTCTGGAATATCTCCTGTATGTGCGAGTGTGACTGTATTTCCTCCAGCCGCTTCTGCAAGTGTTCCTGAATCTAGATTTCCAGCAGTGTTTAATCCGTTATTACTCGCTGTTTTGGTAACCAATTCCTGATTGGAATAGTTCCAAGCAGATGCTTCAAACGTATCGTACTGATTACGGGCATCTATTTCTGCATCAAAAGAGAAAACATTATCACCAAAAGTTGCCGTGAACACACTTCCACTTAGGGTTGGCGCTTCTATTTTAATTTCTCCGTCTTGTACGAAACATAGCAAGTTATTGATTTGTGCTCTACATTGAATAAAATCCCAATCTGTTGCTTGATACTGAACGATTTCATGATGTGTGTATGATGTTGATGTCATAGATCCACTTAATCCATTTTCATTAATTATATCACCAACTACATCACTTTCAGTAGCTTCATAAAAGATTTTATTTTTGCGTGCTTGCGTCATTTTGAACGCTTCGTCTTTGCACTCAATGATCAAATAATTTGTTGAGTTATTTGATTTTATGGCATGTTTGGTAATGATTCCTTTGAAAAGTGTTTTGTCTTCAAAGTCATAACCTCCTTTGATATGAATTTTTTCTCCGGGTGCAAATGACGGTGCATTGCTTGCTTCAAATTCTTGCGTTACGCTATCACCATCTACAATGACTAAGGTTGCTGTTGGGATTCGATTGCACGTACGTTCTACCGTAATGGTTTTTACACCATAGGTTGCACTTACTTCTTCTTCCGCATCTCCAATGAGCACTGTAAATGTGACTAAGTTTTGTTGATCTGTCGATATGTCTCCGACTAAACTCATGCGCTTTGCGTTTTATTTAATGGTGGAAAAAATAATTCAGTTCCCGGTTCTATATTTCTAAAATTGAGCAAGTTATTTACCCTAGCAACTTCCAAATAGTATTTTGGATCGCCGTAAATTCTATAACTCATCAGCGGTAAAGTATCGCCTTCTTGTACACGACGAATGTGTGTTAAATCGGGAGATTGTTTGTTTACTGCTGCTTGACGAAGTTTGTCTGATGTACTGTCTTTACAGGTTAGTGTTGCTACCGCTCGAATTGGATATCCTTTGGTATTAAATAGTTTGTAATCGATATCTAGTTTGATGAGGAAGCATTTAAGATTTAATGACCCCCAAGCAATTTCTAGTTCATACGGCATGTGCATTTCGCCTTTGTATGTGACTAGTTCTTTGATTTTATCAATTTCTGTAACTACATTTTTTTCACTAGCCTGATCGTCTTGAAATGGATTGAATCCTGTAATGTCTGCTGCGATACTGTTGAGTGTATCTGTAAGATTTAAGTCTACAATTTCAAAGATTCCTGTAGCATCAAATAGTAATTTAAAGGTAAAGTCGCCCGGTTTTACTTTGACGAATTTTGGTTTTTTACCGCTTGAGTTTGCTTCTTGGTCTTGGTTGTATTCTACAGAAAACGACTCTTTGTATCCTTCTGGATTGATCGTAACTTTGATTGGCTCGCCTTGTCTATTTCCCTTATCGTCGAGCTTGTATATGAGCATTTTTTCTAATTCTCCAAGTATAGACATGATTAGCGTTCTTTTTTGTTAGTGATCATTTTTGAAACGGCTGTCATGATTTCGTGAGACGTCCAGTTGGAACGTTTTTCTTTAACCAATGACATTTCTTCCTCTTTTTGAGCGTTGACATTTACTTTGATACGCAAGTTTTTTATTTCGATTCCCATTATAGTTTTGTTATAGTAAGAGTTTAAAATAGTCATACTTTAACTCTAAGGTTTCTATAAGTATGCTTTGCGTTTCGGCATTAAATTCTCCCAATTCATATTTGATAGGATAAGCTCCGACTACATTCCATGTTTTGATAGGAAGGTGATTTTCGCTGAGCAATACAATGATTAGATTTAAGCGTTTGAATTCGAATTTCTCATACGCATCTTCACACCATTTTGCTACGGATGACGGTACACTTTTGAGACCTCTTTTGAGTGTAAGCGTGCTGAATTTTAATCCTTTTGGTATTTCATGAACAAATCTATTTTCTCCACCTTCTGCATAGCTTTCTGTTTCAACCGTTACACTTAATCCTGATACTGACTGAAAACTCATGTCAACAGGATTTGGTAAGAGTCCATTAAAGTAGACTACAAAGTGAAAGCCAGAAACTGGATATTTAAAATTGTCAAAAAGTGCCATAATTTGGATTATCCTTCGTTGCTAATTTCTATACGCTCGTGTGCTAAAGTCAATGTTTCAATAGCAACCTCGTTTGATTCTCCTTTTAAGTCTGTAGATTGAATCTTTAATGGCCAAGCGTTTAATACTTTCCAAACTACTACAGGCGCATGTTCTTCATCTAATAGACTGATGGTGATATCACGGCGTTCAACTTTGTTAAGTTTGACCGTTTTCATCCACTCAAAAAATTCATTATCGCCTTTAAACACACCTCTTTTTAATACGATATCTGTAAATTTTACCATTCCTGGCATGCTAATTTTGCTATATTCTGGGCTTGCCCCATCTCTGTACTCTAACTTTTCGACTTCATAATCGAGTCCTGACACTTCTTGAAAACCGATTTTAGTTCCTCCCCATTCTACTTGGAAGTGAAACTTTGGTAATGGATATGACATAGTTTTATGTTTTTAATGATTTATTTCTTCTTTTTAGTTATTACTAATCAATTATGATTCTTGCATTTTATGAGAGAACTTCAATACGATGAATTCTGCGGGACGTACTACTGCCATTCCAATTTCTACATTCATAATTCCATTAAGAATATCATCTGCAGTCATGGTTTGGTTTAATCCAACTTTTACATAAAATGCTTCATCAGCTGTAGCTCCTGCTAATGCTCCTGCTTTCCATTGATTGACTAAGAAGTTTTCAATCATTGATCGGATACGAACCCATGTGTTGGCATCATTCGCTTCAAATACAAATTGATCACTTGCTTTTTTTACAGACTCTTCTACCATGTTGAAGAAGCGTCTTACTGAAATATATCTCCACTCGTTATCATTTCCGGCTAAAGTTCTTGCTCCCCAAACTAGGATTCCTTTACCTGTGAATGAGCGAATTGCATTGATTGATTTTCCTGCAGTTGTATCTACATTTAATCCATCTTGAATATCGTTAGTAATTCGAACTGTTGGTTTTACCACATAGCTTAATCCTTCATTTGCTGGCGCTTTCCAAACACCTCTTGTACTATCTACTCTAGCATATACTCCAGCAACTGCTGAACTTGGAGGTAATTCCATTGGCAAATTGTTGATAGCTGTTTTGATTTTGTTGTATGTTGAATTATCTAAGGTTTCAACTTCTGCAAGTGTTTTTCCATTTAAGATTCCTGCACTTCCACCTGCTGTTACAATGGTATCAATTGCTGTGATTATTGCTGCAATTCTTGCATCAATTTCTACAGCTATGTCTAGTGCGTCAACATTTCCGTTAGCACTTGTTCCTGCTGTATCTGCTTCTGTTTGATCTGCTGCAGCACTTAAACTATCTTTATCTCCTTCTAAGCTTACAATTCCACTACGTACATGTGATGTAATTACTGTATCCAAAGCATTTACAGCTGCTGTTACTGCTGCAGTATCTGCTGGGACAGACGAGGCATCTGCAGCATCTCTACCTGCATCTACTAATTTTTCAGCTTCAGAGATTACATTTTCTAAATGCGCAATAATCGCATCAACTGCATTGATGACATCTGGCACTAAAGCTAAAGCTCCTGAATCATCTGAAGCTCCTGCTACAGCTGTGATGGCAGCTTCCATAGTTGTTTCTAAGTCCGCTAAAACTCCATCTGTTGTATATCCTTCTAAAATATCTTTAGCTGCATTCGCTTTTGCTTGTGCTATTGGCGCTGGAGAACTTCCGCCTGTATGTACTACTGAGATTCCAGTTTCACTAATGGTATAATTTAGAATGGTTTCTAAGTGTGGATAATACGCTGCTCCATACTTTACAAAGTCTTTCCCTAAACTAATACCACTGCGCAATGCTGCAACATTTGGATCTGTAGAAGTTGATCCGTCATAACTAAGTGTATCTATTATTGTAAATCTATCTTGTAGTTTATTACATTGCGTCAATGCATCATTGTATAGTCCATAAAATGTACTTGTATCAATACTATCTGCTCTAGTTAAATCAGGAAATAACAGTAGTGTTGGCTCATCTACTTTTGCAACTTCATCTAATCCAGCTTTTAGTGCAACTGTATCTGCTATTCCTGTTACTGCTGTTTCACTATCAGCTAGTACACTTCCATAACGTCCTACAGAAACTATATAACATGGACCTCCTCCATTAGCAAAGTATAATTGCATTGAATAGTACATTATAAAAGGTTCCTTTGCCGTGGGCTGTGTTACAGCAATAGTTTTATTATTATCTGAGTCCTCAGTTACTGTTACAGTAATTGTCGTTTCAGCTTTGGCGCCTCCAAAGAAACGTTCGTATTCTAATAATGATGTAATTCGTGTGGGAATATTGTTTAGATCTCCTGGAAGCTTATTTGTTGCTTTTTCAGTATACCCAATAAATGCAGGTATAGCCGTTTCAACTTGTGCTACGGAAGGTGGAAATTTCACAATTTCCTCAACGTAAACTCCTGGTGTTTTTAATGTACTAGGCATAATATTTATGATTTAAAAGTTTTGTTAGTATTTAATTAAAATGTAATTCGACATTAACGTTATTGTTATAAGTATCTATGGATTTATATTAACTTCAAACGCCAATGAAACTGGTGTTGAGATGTTTGTATCAGTAATATTGAGTTGCAAAATAGCATCTGGTTGTATTCGTTCGTTTATTGTAGTATTAGTGGTAATGGTTCCATTTAAATCAGTTGCACTGTATACTACAAAGTCGCTCAATGCTAGATTGTCCCAATCGGTATCATTTTTATATTCTTTATCAGCAATTGCGTAGAACTCTAAATTAAAATCGACTACACCAGGTAACCAATTTGAATATGTTGGATCTGGCGTACTAGATACATATTCAGTAATTCGTTGGTCTGTGACTTCTTCTTCGCCAATCATAAAGGTTTCTTCTACCGTTTGCGCTACAAATTCTTCTTGCTTTTTATAAAGAAGCACAAAACCTTTGGGTATCAGTTTTACCACAAGTTTGTATTTTTGGATGAGTGCTTCAGAAGCTTTGCTTGGATAGATTTTTACATAGTTTTGTGCTTCTAACTCGTTTTCATGGTTTAATCTCACCGTGGTTAGCGGTGCGTATATGTAACTAAATCTACTCATAGTGCTTTTGTTCTCCTCCAATCGTTGTGATTACTGATGCTAGTTTTTCAATGTCTCTTTCAAGTGCTGATACTCTTGCTTTGTAGAGTACACTAGGTATTTGTTTTCCACCTAACATTCCCCAAATATTATTGAGTTGCTCAAAACTTGGTGAACATAGTTCCATATTGAGTTCTATATCATCTTCATCTGCTGTGAAAGCAAACTTTTTTAGATGTTGAAAAAATTTAACTGTTTTGTGTATGACTGCTACTGCTTTGTCATATTGTAATGTGCAAGAGAATAATAGGTAATAGTTGAGATGAATTTTTGGAAAACGATTATCTACCTGAAAAGCGCCTCCATTTTCCACGAGTCTTTTATTTGGAAAGTTTTTTAAAGTACTTTCTTCCTCAATACGCACTATCGTTATAAGTAAATTATCTCCATCAATATCGCTTTCGTCAGAATCAACATCGGCAACATTTTGTGCTCCTAACTTTACAGTGATACCTGCCAACGTATTGATATAGGTAACAAGCCCATCAGAGTTTAACTTATCTACGAATTTATTAATCATTTTCCCCTTATTGATTACGAAAACAAATCTATATATCCTTATTCCGATTTGTTAGAGTCAATTCGCTAATTTGACACAGGAAAAACACGGTTTTTATTTAGGGAGAAAAAACTTTTACTTTTAGGGAAAACACGGTTTTGTTATTCTGAGCCCTTTGAAAGTATGTAGTAAGCTCAGTTATATTATTTTATAAAACACAAAATCTCTTCAATTGAAGAGATTTTGTAGTATTTAGTATTTTAAGTCTTTTTTAGAAGTCTTTTATTTCTTTTTGAATGACTTCCCAAAGTGCTTCTGTAACTTTTTCAGGAGTTTTATCACCGTTTACAGCTACAATATGTTCTTCTTCTTTGAGTTTATCAAATGCTCTTAGGTATTGTGTTTGCACTGCTTTTAGGTTGTCTAGCGTTTCGTATATTTCAACTGAATCTCTGTTTAAATTAATACGCTCCATAGCAACTTCTGGAGAAACATCTACAAATATATTTACGGTAGGTTTTAAGGTATTTGCTGCCATTTTGTTAGAAGCAATAACCCAATCCATATCGATATGCGCTCCATGATACGCATATGAAGAGAAGTAATAGCGATCAGTAATAACGGTATAACCTTCTTCTAGTTTTTTGAGAATTCCTTCAGTTTCATGCAGTAAATGATCCAATCTATCTGCCACAAATAAAGCTGCAATTACTTTTTCGTCTGCTTTTTCTTTTCCGCCCAAAATACTGCGAATCATTTTCCCGATACGCATATCTGTTGGTTCAAATGTAAGATATACTTTGTGTCCTTCTCCTTCTAGTTTTTTAGCAATGTTTTTTGCTTGTGTACTTTTCCCACTTCCATCAATACCTTCTATGGCAATGAATATATTTTTCTTCATGTAATGCTGCTTGTAAGCCCCAAAAGTAAAGATAATATTCTGGATAATTAAAAAGCTTAGAATTTAATTTCTAAGCTCTGTTTTTATGATTTGTAATGAGTTATTTTCTGTCAAATTATAAAGTGTATAATTGATAGTAATGGATACGTCATAAAATTGTCAATTAAGAAGATCTAAAAATCAGGAGATAACTCTATCAGCTTTTTTTGAATTCCATAAATTACCAAACCAGCTACGTTTTTAGATTCAGTTTTGAGCAATAAATTATTTCTATGTCCTTCTACTGTACGTGGACTAATAAAAAGTTTATCTGCAATTTCATTGGTCGTATATTGATTGCAGATAAGTTCTAAAATTTCTTTTTCTCGTTTTGTGAGTAGATTGTTATCTAAATCACTTTTTATGCGTTTGCTTTTAGCAGATAATAGGTTTTCGTGGATAATTTTTAGCACACGTTCATCATAATAAAATCCTTTGTCATACACTTCATTGATGGTATGTACAACTACTTTTGGCGATGTGTTTTTAAGTAGATATGAAGAAGCTCCAACATCAATCATATTTGTAATAAATGATTTACCATCATAGCTCGTTACTGCTATAACTTTTATTTCTGGATATTCTTTTTGTAGAATTTTAGTGCTTTCAACACCATTAAGCAACGGCATTTTTAAGTCCATCAATATGACATCTGGTAATTCTGTAGCAACTTTCAATTTTTCTATCAGGTCTGAACCATTTTCAGCTTCAAAAACAATTTCAAAGTTTTTTACACGTGTAAGTATGAACGACATTCCTGCCCTAAACAGAGCTTCGTCGTCGGCAATGGCTATTTTTATAATTGGTGTATCCATGATGTTGTAATTTATATGGTAATTTCTACTTCTACTCCTTTTTGTTTTTCGCTGTGATAGCTAATTTCGCCCTGTAGTAAAGATACTCTAGTTTCTATATTTCGCAACCCTAATCCTTTTTGAATTCCTATTTTTTTAGTATCAAATCCTAAGCCATCGTCTTTATAATATAAGAATAAATTTTCTTCTTTGGGATTAAAATTTAATTCAATTCCTTTTGCTTTTCCATGGCGCATAGAGTTATTCATGAGTTCTTGAACAATTCTAAAGACATGCAATTCATTATCTTTGGAAAGTCTTCCTGTTGTATACTCTATTTTTGGGGAAACTTGTACTTTTTTACTGTTGTTAAATTCATCACATAATTCCTCTAACGCTGCACCAAGTCCAAATTTTTCTAGAATTGGCGGCAATAAGTTATGTGCAATTTTTCGAGAACTCTCAATCGTTTTATTCGTTACTTTTAACATGTGATTGATGATTTCATCTGTTTCTTGTTCAGTAACATTTTCTTCTTCTAACAGAAAATTAGCGCTTAAGGAAACTACATTTAGTTTAGCGCTAATGGCATCGTGAAGATCTTGTGCTATACGATTGCGTTCGGCTTCTTGTGCTACAATTGTAGCTTTTAGCATTTCTTTTTGATGATTGAGTTCTAATGTTTTCTTTTCAAGTTCTTTTTGAATGATTTTTTTTCGTGATAGGTAGAAAAACAGAATTAGTGTCAATCCCATTACCAATAAAAGGACTACCCCAAAAATTACAACTGTAATAACTCCAATATCTTCTATAAAAAGTGAATCCATTACAACTAATTTTTTATATTTTTCTTTCTTTTCCGATCAACAAACCATTGTGTAGTAATAATCACTTGAAATACAAGATAAATAAAAGCATTTAATATCCATAAGGCCACTTCTATATCTCGAGCAATTTTTAAACCAACATTCGCAATAGAAAAGATTAAAATAGTTCCTAAAAGATAAATTAATATTCCACTGTTTACTAAATATAGTTTGAGTTCTTTATCTCCAATATAATAGAAAAAATAAGTAATTGCATATGATATAAGAATGGATGAAGTAGCAATAATTCCTATAGTATTATAATTAAAAAATAAATTAGGAGTCCAAATGTATTGAACTCCTAAGATTATTGATACAATTATTAGTATAATTAATATATATTTTCTTCTATTTTGCATTTCAAAGATTGCATAATAGAATAGACTTAACAAAATAAACTGAGCTATCATGAATGTATTGGCTAGAAATGTATTATCTATCTCTAATTCAAAGAAAATAGTGACAAAACTTTGATTTACTGCCATTAGTATTAAATAAATAGCAAAATATTTATATGTCAAATCTTTTGATAGTATATACTTAGCATAAAGTATAGCATTCAACAATAATAGTATTGTTGAACTATCAGAAAATATATCTAATAACGACATAAATTATTCTCCTCCATTTAATACGTTTCCATCACCACATTGTTGCGGACAAGGTTTGGTATAATCATATACAAATTGACCTTTAGATTCGTCAATCATATCATTTCCTTTGGCATCAACACCCACAAGAAGCAAATGGTGTGTTCCAGTTGAGTCTATTCCCATATAGCCTCGCATATTACTCACTCCAAGTTCTGTTTGTGCTTCTACAATGTCTGTCATAGGAATAAAAAAACCATTGATTTCCTGAACTGATGTTCTGTTTCTCCATGCTTTTGTCCATTCAGACGCTGTACTTAAGGGAATTACATTTGGTGGGTAAATAAGTCCCTCTTTTTGTTCTCCTAAATTTGAATCCATAATTATTAAATTTTGTAGTTAGTATGGCTTAAAAATAGTAAAATATATGAATCTACTTTCTACAATTCTTACTTAAAAAATTAATTTATAGAGACCTTTGCACTAAAATACCAAAAAGTGTTACTTTTCAATTTTTGAATTCTTATCTTTAATCATATGAGTTACAAATTTGAAACTAACATACAAATGGGCTTTAGTGATGGATATGTGG
>Ga0189286_100061_pt1 | contig 84806 bp, 73 predicted proteins | sample UW69minimetaG_FD_130330 | JGI IMG/M metagenome (GOLD analysis project Ga0189286, IMG submission 130330) | Marine microbial communities from the Costa Rica Dome - UW69 mini metaG | ecosystem: Environmental > Aquatic > Marine > Oceanic > Photic zone | place: Costa Rica: the Eastern Pacific... | reverse complement strand
GATGATGCGAGGTAAGAATTGAGCATCATCCGACCGGAGCGAAGCGAAGATCGATAAGATGATGCGAGGTAAGAATTGAGCATCATCCGACCGGAGCGAAGCGAAGATCGATAAGATGATGCGGATAGAACAATGAAACGAGCCGTGGTTTTGGTTCAATCAAAACCCAGGCCGTTAGGAGTGACGCAATGGCTGAGGCAGCAATGAAGACAGAAGAGACGGGCGCCCGCGATAGCTGGTCCATCGCTGGCGAGACCTATGCGTCGCGGCTCATTGTCGGCACGGGCAAGTACAAGGATTTTGAGGAAACGGCCCGTGCCATCGAAGCTTCAGGCGCCGAAATTGTGACCGTTGCTGTCCGCCGCGTGAATGTCACCAACCCGAATGAGCCCATGTTGGTCGATTATGTGGACCCGAAAAAATACACCTATCTGCCAAACACCGCCGGATGCTTCACCGGCGATGAAGCTGTCCGCACGCTCCGCCTGGCGCGGGAAGCTGGAGGCTGGGATCTCGTAAAGCTTGAAGTGCTGGGCGACCGCAAAACGCTCTATCCAGACATGATTGAGACCCTGAACGCCGCTGAGCTTCTCATCAAAGAAGGCTTTAAGGTCATGGTCTATTGTTCAGACGATGTGCTGCTGGCAAAGCGCCTGGAAGAAATGGGCTGCGTCGCGATCATGCCATTGGGAGCGCCGATTGGCTCGGGCCTCGGCATTCAAACACCGATCAACATTCGTCTCATCGTTGAGCAGTCGAACGTACCGGTCCTGGTGGATGCCGGCGTCGGCACAGCGTCCGATGCGGCCGTCGCCATGGAACTCGGTTGCGATGGCGTACTGATGAACACAGCGATCGCGGAAGCAAAAGAGCCCATTCTCATGGCCGAAGCGATGAAGAAGGCGGTGGAAGCCGGGCGTCTTGCTTATCTTGCTGGTCGCATGCCACGCAAACGCTATGCGGACCCAAGCTCACCCGTTGCAGGGCTTATCTGAGCTGCATTTCGCTTAGCAGCTGACGCAGCCGGTCCGTTCCTGCTCAACGACTTCCAGCAGGCGGGCCTTTCCAACCGCGCCCGGGACCAGCTGGCTGCCAATGATGAATGCCGGTGTGCCTTCAATGCCTATCTCCCGCGCGATCTGATGGTTGCGGTCGATCGCGGCCTGGATGCCCGGGTCTTTCATGTCTTGTTTCAGGCGGTCTGTGTCGAGCCCCACATCGTCTGCAATGCGCATGATCCGGTCTTCGTCGAGGTCGCCGCTCGTTGCCATGAGGGCCAGATGCATCTCCATATATTTATTCTGGGAAATGGCAGCCATCGCGGCGCGTGCAGCTATTTCAGATTGTTCTGAGAGTATGGGGAATTCTTTATAGACGAGGCGGATATTGGGGTCTTCCTCAACCGCCGCGAGCACATCTTTCACAGCGCGTTTGCAATAACCACATTTATAGTCGAAGAACTCAACGACCGTGACGTCACCGTCAGGGTTGCCATGCACATAGGAATAGCCGTCGTTGAAAAGGCCGTCGCTATTGCGGGCAATTGCTGCTTCAGCTGCTAGCTTTTCTGCTGCCGCCTGCTGCGCCTCGAGCTTGTCAAACACCTCAATCATTATTTGGGGGTTCTCAAGCAGATACTCTCGAACGATCTGCCCAATAGCCTCCGTCTGATTTGTATTGAACTCAGATTGAGCGCTTTCTGCAATAACTGACGTGCTGCCAAAAACCAGCGTCGCGGCAACAGTCGCGGCGCCCATAAGTCTGGTAGTCATGCGAGGCAAACGAGGCTCGTATTTCATCTTAGCTTCCATGTGGTTTTTCTTGCAATATATCTTCCGCCCGCAGCCAGCCAGGCGTTCCTTCGTCCATCTCAACCTGTGCCCGGGCAGCATGCTGCTTTGCGCGCGGCAATTGTCCAAGGACATAGAAGCGCTCTGCTGTAGACAGCTCCGCATTGCCATAATCGCCAAGACGCGCATAGGCGATAGCGGCCTGTTGATAGGCGCGGGAATTTTCTTTGTCGGTCCGGTCGGCAATTGCCAGATGTTGGAGCCCCTCCAGGGTTTCTTCGCGTCGCTCGAGACCTATCAGGGATTGAGCAAGTCCCACATGCAGGAGGGGGGAGCCTGGGGCAAGCTCAACGGCCCGGCGATAGGGAGCAACTGATTCTTTCACTTTGCCACTTTCAAACAGGACCTGACCCTTTAGTTCCCAAATAAAAGGATTATTCGGCATGGCGGCGAGCAGCGGTTCGATTTCGCCCATGGCGCGCGTTATATCTCCCATCTTGTGATAGGCAACAGCGCGCGCGTATCGCGCGGGGACGCTGGTATCGGATGTTGGAAAGCGACGGAAGGTGATTGCAGGCCGGTCGATAAAGCCGTGCAGTTTGGCTTTGATCATGTCGAAGGCTGCAACCCATTCCGGTGGATCTGGGACATCTACAAATGGTGAATTCAGGACGCGCTCCTCAAGGGCGCTGAGACGCTGACTGGAGAGCGGGTGAGATCGCAGATAAGGGTCTTGTTGGCGCTCGCTGAGGACTTCCTGGTCGCGGAAGAGATAGAACGTGTCCATCATCCCGCGGCCGGACCAGCCAACCTGATCCAGATAGGTGACGGCCGCTTGGTCAGTGGATGCTTCCTGGATGCGGCTGTATGAGAGCATGTCCCGCTGGGCAAGCGTCTGTCCTCCGGCGATGAGGGCAAAACCCGCGTCTCCCGCACCGGCAACAATGGCGCCAATACCAAGCAGTGTAGACACGATTATCGGCACCGAGGCCGATTTAAGCGCTTGTTGGGTGCGTGACAGGTGACCACCAGCCATATGACCGGTCTCGTGCGCGATGACGCCGATCAACATATTGGGTCGGTCTGATTGCTGGATGAGGCCGGTATGCAGGAACATGCGTTGGCCGCCCGCGACAAAAGCGTTAAGCGAACTGTCATTGATGAGATGTATTTTAACTGCTTTTGGGTCAAGGCCCGCAGCCCGGAAGATTGGGTCTGCGAAAGCACGCATCAGATATTCGGTTTCTGCATCCCGAATAAGCCCTGCAGCTTGTGCCGGAACAGAATAAGCCACCGTCACCGCCATGGTCATGGCAATGAGCGTCGATAACATGCGAAGCGGGCGGGCAATCAAAGCAGGCATCGTAACTTCCAATTCCAGACACCTCCGGTGGGCGGTCTGCTTCCCGGAGGATCATCCCAATATATTAGCCGCTACGCAGTCGCAAGCTGCTCGGCAGTTTAAGGCACCCCATTAACAAGACCGTAGGAGAGCAGGTGCACAGGGTCAATCGCAGACCAGATATATCGCGCACATGTGACCCAGATAGCCAATAGCCGTCATCATAAGGTATAGCGTGACAGTGAGACGTGCTTTTAGAGCCGGTCTTGGTTAATCTGCTATGACAACTGATGCTAGCCATATTCACACACTTTGTTGTTTTAAGGACCCTTTCTTGAAGACAGAGGGCCTGAGGTGCTAGACCGGAAGTCAGCAGGTGGCCAGCCTGTCCGAGAAAACCATTATGCGACCTAGGGAAAATCAAGATCTAATGAGGCCAAATTTTGACCGCGTCGGCGGCACCCGCCGGAATTCGACACTTTCTGTTCTTAAAGTCGCAACACTATTGGGCTTGGCTCTGGGCCTCGCGTCGTGCGGCAGCCTGTTTGGCTCTGATGCGCCTGATACAAGTGCATCACTTGGCAGCGTAACCACAGCGGACCGGAGCAGCAAAGGACTGACCGGGGTTGGCCGGGCATCGGCTGAGGACAATACCGCAGGGGCGATCGGTGGTTTTGTCGTCGCAGACGAACCCCAGGCTGCCCTGATTGCACGCGATGTTCTTGAAAAGGGTGGAACCGTGGTCGACGCTGCAGTGTCGCTCTATTTCACATTAGCCGTAACGCAGCCGCAAGCGGCAAGCCTTGGAGGTGGCGGCATTTGCCTCGTCCATGACCGGTCTGAACGGAAGACTGAGAGCATAGAGTTTTTGCCACGGCGCGCGAGTGCCGGCGGGCCTGTTGCGATTCCCGGTAACGTTCGCGGCTTTGCGCTCATGCATGCGCGATATGGCCAAGCATCCTGGTCAAGCCTTCTTGCCCCTGCAGAGCGGCTTGCCGCAACCGGCACGCCTGTCTCCCGTGCGATGGCGCGCTCCATTCAGCGGCATGCGGCTATCATCCGTGGCGACCAGGCACTTGCACGCGGTTTGCTTGCACCAACTGGATTGCCGCTGAAAGAACTAGATGAAGCGACTCAGATTGAGCTCGCCTCCACTTTGGGACTGGTTCGATCCCGAGGTGTTTCAGCGCTTTATGCAGGCGACGCGGCGAATAAATTTGCAAATGCGATACAGGAGACGGGCGGCAATGTTTCCGCTGACGATTTGCGAAACTACCGTCCGGTTATAAGCGCAGCAGGAAGCGTCTCTGCCGGTACGGTAACCCTCCGCTTGCCCTCCGCCAATGTAGGTGCGGGCGCCTTTGCTGAAACACTTTGGGCACACCTCCAAAATATCGCGCCAACCGATGGGGCTGGCGCAGCACAGGCGGCAGACCGTGTGGCACTGGAGCTCGGCGCCCAGGGGAAACTAGCTGATGACCTTGGATCAACAGGTTTTGCAGTTTCCGGCGCCAATGGTGATGCGGTTGCTTGCGCAGTTACGAGCAATGGCACATTCGGTACAGGCCGGACTGCAGGCGGTATGGGAGTGGTTCTGGCGCGCTCACCTGATGAGCCTGCAAGCGGCCTGGCTCCAGCTTTCTTGGCCCCTGCCATTGCAATCGCACCCGACCAGACGACGGTTACCTACGTCGGAGCCTCTGGCGGTGGTCCGGCAGCGGTTGCAGGCGTTCAGCAGGTGCTGCGTCAGTTGCTAACAAGCAGCGGAACAGATGTGGGCGGAGCAATCTCGTCGGCAACTCCCGGCGCGGCGCCACTTGTAAACGTGATTAGTTGTCCTTTGGGGCCAGCAGGCCTTTCAGCGTGTGAAGTTGGCGTTGATCCCGATGGAGCAGGTCTCGGCGCTGAAGCCATTGGTGGATAGCGTCGAAACTCAACCAACAATAGTCCATGTGCGCTGATCAAACCAAACCGTCTGTCCGGAGTGCGGTCGACGCGTTCGTCGTCATGGATGTCATGCGCGAAGCGAACCGGCTCGAAGCAGAGGGGCGGTCAATCATGCATTTGGAAGTGGGGCAACCGGGCGCCCCCACGCCAGCGACCGTACGGGCGGTCGCGTCCGAAACGCTGGACACTGGTCCGCTTGCCTATACCGATGCCTTGGGCCTGCCGTCGCTGCGCGCGCGGATCGCAAACTATTATGCCGAGCATCATTCAGTGACCCTCGACCCGGAACGCGTGATCGTGACCGCGGGATCTTCTGCTGCCTTCATCCTCACCTTTCTCGCCTGCTTTGAAGAAGGAGACCGTGTAGGGGTGCCCGAGCCCGGCTATCCAGCCTATCGTAATACACTTCAAGCACTGGGGTGCGACCCCGTCTCCATTCCAGTTGGTCCTGATACTGACTGGGTGCTCACGCCGGATCTGATCGATCAGGCGGAAGCTCAGAATGGAAGACTGAAGGGCGTGCTGGTTGCAAGCCCGTCTAATCCAACAGGAGCCATGCTCACAAGCCCACAGATGGCAGCACTGGTGACGCATAATGAAGCGGCGGACCGGTGGTTCCTATCCGATGAGATCTATCATCGCATCACCTATGGCCAGCCGGATGTCTCGGCATTGGGGGCGGGCAACGATGCCATCGTGATCAACAGCTTCTCCAAGTATTATTGTATGACCGGTTGGAGGCTAGGGTGGGCCATTGTGCCCGAGCGCTTGGTTCGGCCCATTGAGCGTCTCGCGCAGAACCTGTTTATCTCTGCGCCAACGCTCTCTCAGGTTGCTGCGGAACGGGCCTTCGATGAGACGGATTGCCTTGATGAGAATGTCGCAGTCTATGCAGAAAACAGACGACTCTTATTGGAAGAGCTTCCAAAGGCTGGCATCACATCCTTTGCGCCAGCGGATGGCGCTTTCTACCTCTACGCAGACGTCTCACACTTGACGGATGACAGCGCTGCGTTTTGTGCAGCCATGCTGAAGGAGGCAGGGGTGGCCGCAACGCCAGGCGCTGACTTTGATCCAACACACGGGCATCGACATGTGCGGTTTTCTTTCGCGGGAAAAACCGCCGAGATGGCCGAAGCCGCGCGCCGCCTTCAGGCTTGGTTGGACCCATAAAGTCATACCAGCTGACATTTTAAAGCTTCGGAAGACCGTTTTGGGCACCCAATCCGCGCTGGGCAGTGCAGATTTACCTCAGTCATTTTTGAACAGTCAGTTTGCGGCGCACATGTTGGAATAAGCTGGGGCTTGCCGCTACTAATGGCGAGGGGCGGCGTCCGCGTTCCTTTTTTCTTGTATTGGCGCGGCGGACCTGTGGGTCTTCCTCTCTGGCAAGTGTTCTGGGATCCAGATTTTTTCCGTGGCGAGGAACATCGCCCGCCTTGGATGGAGATTGCTCAAGAGGTTCGCTGATTGCCTAAAAAAGTAGGGCGCGATGGAAAAACCGTCGCGCCCCTAAACATTTCGTCCAAATTTTGAATGCCGCGTTAGTCAGCGGAGGACCGACGTCTCCACCAGCCACTCTTAGCGGGTCCGGCAGGGTTTTCTTCCGTTTGTTCTGGCTCAGACTCAACAATTTCAGCTTCAATCGCTTCTGGTTCAGGGGGCGCTGCGTCTATTGTTTCTGCTTCTGGCTCTGGTTCAGCCGATTGTGCCTCAGCTACAGCCTCGACAGCTTCTGATTCAGGTTCTTCGGGTGTCTCTACCTCAGCGCTTTCGGACTCAGCTTCCGGTTCGCGAGAATAGGCGACCAGTACGGGCGCCGCTTCAGGCTCGCCAGCATCTTCTTCAGCATCATCATCTCTGTCGCTTGCATCGCCCGACATTGTTTCTGAATCTGAATCGGTGTTTTCGCCATCTGCATCTGCAGTCTTGCGATTGCGGCGTCCACCACGACGCCCTCTGCGGCGGCGACGCTTCGGCTTGTCTTCCTCAGACCCATCTTCATCACCATTGCTCTCAGACGCACTCGTTTCTGACTCCGCTTCAGCATCGGCATCTGCCTCATCAGCGGGCTTTGCTTCTGCTTCTGTGTCTGTTCCGTTCTCGTCATCAGATTTGCGACCACCACGTCGACGCCGTCTCCGACGTTTGCGCTTGGGCTGGTCCTCCTCATCATTGTCGGCGCGGGCCTCAGACTCTTCGTCCGCTACCTCTTCGGCCACATCAGCACCCGTCACAGGAGGACGAACCTGGACGGCGCCACGAGCTGCTGCCGGTTCAACCTTATGGTCGGACCCATGCACGTCGCGGTCTGTCTCGATATAGACAGATACGCCGTAGGTGGCCTCAATCTCCAAAAGGTGGGAGCGTTTCTGATTGAGAATGTAAATCGCAACCTCTGGCGAAACCGTGACCGTGAAGGCAGGGTTCTTGCCTTTGACCGCTTCTGCTTCGACTGAGCGTAGAACGTGGAGCGCGGTTGATTCAACAGACCGCACAAAGCCTGACCCGTTACAGGTCGGACAAATCACGGTTGATCCTTCGATAATCCCGGCACGCATGCGTTGGCGGGACATTTCAAGCAGACCGAAATGGCTGATACGCCCGACCTGGATACGAGCGCGATCCGACTTCAACGCTTCTTTCAACTTTTTCTCAACCGCCCGGTTATTCCGGTTCTCGTCCATATCGATAAAGTCGATGACGATAAGACCTGCAAGATCCCTCAGTCGGAACTGACGGGCGGCTTCCGCCGCCGCTTCAAGGTTCGTCTTAAGCGCGGTCGCTTCAATGTTGCGTTCTTTGGTTGCTCGACCGGAGTTTACATCGATGGCAACCAGCGCTTCGGTCTGGTTAATCACCAGATAGCCGCCGGACTTCAATGTAACCGTCTCAGAGAACATGGCGTCAAGCTGCATGTCGATGCTGTGTTTCTGGAAGATTGGTTCGCGGTCTTTGTAAGGCTGCACATTCTTCGCATGGCTCGGCATGAGCATCCGCATGAAGTCTTTCGCTTCACGGTATGCGCCGTCACCTTCGATCAGCACCTGATCTATGTCTTTGGAGTAGAGGTCCCGAATAGACCGCTTGATGAGACTGCCTTCTTCATAGACGAGGGCAGGGGCCATGGATTCAAGCGTCAGATCACGGACCCGCTCCCAAAGTCGCAGCAAATATTCAAAGTCGCGCTTGATTTCGGTTTTCGTGCGCTTCGCGCCCGCAGTGCGAACGATAAGCCCCATGCCTTCCGGCACATCAAGGCCTTCGGCAACAGCTTTCAGCTTCTTGCGGTCGCCGCCATTTGTAATCTTGCGGGAAATGCCGCCGCCACGAGCCGTGTTTGGCATCAGCACACAATAGCGTCCGGCAAGAGAGAGGTATGTGGTCAGAGCGGCGCCCTTATTGCCGCGCTCTTCTTTCACAACCTGGATCAGGATCACCTGACGGCGCTTGATCACTTCCTGGATTTTATAGGATCGAAGCTGTCGGCGCTGTTTCTTGGGCTGTGCTTCTTCGATGGCATCTTCACTGCCCATGGCTTCGACTGTTTCGTCGGAAGCAACATCGGCTTCTTCTTCGCCGTCTGCATCAGCGGACTGTTCGTCTGCTTCTTCGGCGTCAGTGTCTTCTGCGTTGGCGTCTAGCTCAGCATCAGCGTCGCTATCGGTCTCATCGTCTGCGCTGCTGTCGTCATCTGAATCATTTTCGTCCTGGGCGCGGGTTTCTGCAGCCCATTCTTTCAGAAGTTCTTCGCGGTCCGCGACCGGGATCTGATAATAATCCGGATGAATTTCATTGAAGGCAAGGAAGCCGTGGCGATTGCCGCCATATTCGACAAACGCTGCCTGTAGCGACGGTTCGACCCGCGTTACCTTGGCGAGGTAGATATTCCCGCGAAGCTGCTTTTTGTTTTCGGATTCAAAGTCAAATTCTTCAACCCGATTGCCGTGCACCACCACAACCCGGGTTTCTTCCGGGTGGGCGGCATCGATGAGCATTTTGTTTCCCATGAGGGGGTTCTCCGAGACGCCGTATCACGCCATTGCGGGGGCCGGGCTCGGTTAAGAGGCCGGGCTGCAACGGGGCGGCGTTTGTTTGATAGCCATGCCGGTTCGGGCTCTGGCGCAGGGCCGGAGCGGAAGAGGCAGGGTCTGATGAAAGTAATGGGGGCAAACGGAACGCGCGGACGCTGAAGCGGCGCATGAGGCGGTCGTTTGTGACCATCCTGTTCGCTTCGCCTGTCGTCATGAATTGCGGTGTTTGCATCGTTTCTCTGTGTGCCCTTGCTTTGGTTGGTTGCTGGGCACCGGCAACCGATAAAGACGAGTATTCGTCCAGATGTGGTTTGTTTGGCGCATGCCGGATGGCAAAGGTCAAGCAAACCGAGGCGATACATCACCAGGCTGGTGGGGTGAGCTTTTTCGAATATCGCCCGATTTCCGGGCTATTTCTTCGAATAAGCGGGCAGTTTTCCTCCGAAAACCGCCTCCTCCCGCCCGTCTGTCGACCCCATCTTTTGATATGGCCCGACTCATTTGACGTATCGTCGAATTAGGTGAGTGTCTTGTACCGTTTTGGATTCAGGCTTGGCAAGCAATGCTTTGCGCCATCAACCATCACGGTGTGAAAGCATTAACCATTTTAGGCGTTGATATTGCGTTAAATTCCCGCAAAGTAACGCAATATCAAGCCAAACACGTCAATTTGGCCCTGAAACGGAAAATGGGAAATTTATTCCTTTCTGTTTTCGGCGTCCCGACCGGTCAGAGGCCAAGCGGCCGGTGAGGTGATGCCAGAGAGACGGGGTTGGTTGATCGCATGATTACGCGCGGAGATGCGGGGAATCATCGTTGGAGCGGTGGCGACAGGACCAGGGTGTGTATGCGTAGAGACCCATTCATCAAGATCGATCAGCGGATCGTTCGCTGGACAAGAGGCCTGGCAGCGCCTGTTTTGGCGTGCCTTCTAGGTGTGGGCGCCCTGGGGATGGCAGGTCCTGCGGTCGCTGAAGGTCCGGTTGTGAGTAGCGCAACAGCGCTTGTCTCAAACGTCCGTCTTGGCGAGCAGGGCGACGTGACCCGGCTCGTAATCGATTTTGGTCGGGGCACAAGTGTGCCCCAGAACGTCTTTACACTGGCAGACCCGTACCGCGTGGTGATTGATCTTCGGGATGTCAATTTCCAGCTGCCCGCCGATGCGGGCAAAGCCGGACGGGGGCTGGTCACTGGCTTTCGCTACGGACAGTTTCAAGAAGGTCTTTCCCGGATCGTGGTCGATGCAACGGGGCCAGTCAAAATCTCCCGTCATTTTGCACTGCCTGCCCAAAGTGGCTTTGGTCATCGCGTTGTTGTCGATCTGCAGTCCGCGACCGCTGCAGAGTTTGCACAGAGCGTGGGGCTTGGCCGTCCGATCGCTGCACCAACCGCAGCGGCTCCGCCCGTGTCGACTCCAAAAGAGCCAACTGCGGATATTGACCGGAAACGTGTCATCGTCGTTGACGCGGGCCATGGCGGTGTTGATCCAGGAACACACGGTCAGTCTGGGGCGCTTGAGAAAAACGTTGTTCTGGCCTTTGCCAAAGAGTTTGGTGCCCAGCTGCGGGCAACGGGCCGTTATGAGGTCCACCTTACCCGCGATACGGACCGCTTCATTCCATTGCGCGAACGGGTAAATATTGCGCGTCGTCAAAACGCTGACTTGTTTCTGTCCATACATGCCGACGCCATTGACCGGCGTGGCGTAAGCGGCATGTCGATTTACACCCTGTCTGAAAACGCATCTGACAAAGAAGCTGCCGCTCTGGCCGCGAAGGAAAATAGGTCGGACGTAATTGCAGGAGTTGACCTTCATGGTGAGTCCTCAGAAGTTACAGACATTCTGATCGACCTGGCGCAACGCGAAACGAAAAACTTCTCCGTACGCTTCGCCCGCACCGTTGTGCGAAACGCGGAAGGTGTGACGCCGCTCCTGCAACGCACTCACCGGTTTGCAGGCTTCCGCGTTCTGAAGGCACCGGATGTTCCCTCTGTTCTGGTGGAGCTCGGCTTTCTCACCAACCGCTCGGATGAGCGCAATCTCACAACGACGAGCTGGCGGCGCCGGGTCGCTGGCGCACTCGTGAAGTCCGTCGATAGCTATTTCGGTGAGCGCTATGCCGAAGGGACTTACTGACTAGGCACGGGCGATCGCGATGGCGGCTGTCTTCAGCTGTTCTGTAACCGCCTTGCGGGATTTGGCTTGCGGTCTTCCCGGAGCAACAAACAGGCCGACGCCCTCAAACATAGATGTGATGACGGTTGCTTTCGCTTCCAATTGAGATTTGGACGCATCTGGCGAGATTTGGCTGATGATCTTGCGGACAATGCGTCGTTCGCTTTCGTGCGCCTTGTTAACGGCATCGGCGACATATGCATTGCGGCCGGTGAAAGCCCACAATTCCCAAATCAGGATGGACCCTTCGTCGGTCTGATAGTCATCACTTATGTATTGAGCAAAAGCGCATAGTTGTTCTTCCGGCGTCTGATCGTTTCTCACCCTCTCGTTCAGACCCTCAACATAGCTTTCATATTGTGCATCGACCAGCGCGTTGATCAGGTCTTCTTTGGTTGAGAAATAGTGCTGCAGGTTGCTGAGACTCATGTCGAGCTTTGCCGCGATGCGACGCATTGTGAGAGCTTCGGCTCCTTCATCTATCAACATCTGTCTGGTCGTCGACAGAATCTCCTCTGTGCGGCGAAGGCCTTTGGCATAGGGCTGTTTAACTGCAGTGCTCATGATGCTGGTCTATCTCTTAGAAATGGGTCGGTCAACCTAAATTGATTGACAAAAAGGTCAATTGACCTAAATTGGCGTTATTCGCTACCTGGTTGTTGCGATAAGTCAGCACGAAACTCAGATGGAGAGGGCGCGATAATGTTCGTTCATCGCACTTGGTATTGGGCGGGTTGGTCTCACGAGCTCAAGACCAGACCAATCCGGAGAAAATTCCTGGGAAAGCAGGTGGTGTTGTTTCGGGATTCTGCAGGCATTGCGCATGCTCTGGAGGCCCTGTGTCCGCATCGCGGAGCTGACCTTTCTCAAGGCAAAGTCGTTGACGATTGTCTGCAGTGCCCCTTCCACGGCATGATGTTCAACACATCGGGTCACTGTGTGGAAATTCCCTCTCAGCCGCCGGGCGAGCGGATTCCAGGCAATGCCAAAGTTGACGTGTTCTTCGTAAAGGAGAGAGACGGGATCGTTTGGATTTGGATGGACCAGCAGTGCAAGCCGGATCACGAGCCGCCGGATTGCGCGGTGTTTTCCCCATCCACGAAGTCACATTCTCACAAGTATTGGACGAGACATCAGAAGGGTGACTTCGCACTCACCGTCGAAACGGCCTTGGAAGACAGCCATGTTCCGTTCTTACACAAAGCGACATTCGCTTTTCCAAAGGTACGGGTTCCACCTTACAGATTTGAACATCATGCTGGGGGACGCGGTTTCACTGCTCAATATGACCGAAACGCTGATTGGTGGATCGATACAGACCTCCCAAGCTCGCGGAAGTTGAGAAAGCACGTCGAGACTATCGGCGATAATCAAAAAGCAGAGTGGTTTATGGGGGGGCACGTGCGTCAGCACTTTGGCGGCGATACTGTAGCTGGCATTTTTGTCACCCCCTGCGATGAAACACATCTGTGGTTCAGCATCGCCTCAGCGGCAGCAAACAACACCATCACGAAGAAAGTGCTCAATGCTGTGGGCCTCTCCGGACTTAGCCTAATTGCCAACAAGGTCTTTGACGAAGATGAAGACGCAATAAGGGATCTTATTCTAACCGACCGGCCTGGCGGTCTGGAACGACCTGTCTTCCAGATTTCAGACGCAATTTGCTCTGAATTCCGGAAGATGTATCGGCACTATCTGCAGCTGGAGGGGCGGGAGTGGGCTGTGCCGGATGCTGACAACAAAGGCAAAAGGCAGGCTCAGATATAGGAGAGGTTAGGTTTTGATGCTCTCCAGCAACATTGTGATCATGTCCGCGACCACCTGTTTTGGTGAGCCGAAGTCGAAGCTCTCAATATTGATTGGCAATGCGAGCGCGCCATGAACACCTGCCCAGAGCTGATGGGCGATCTGCGCCGCCGGGCCCGGCTTAATCTGGCCCGTCTTTTGTCCAGCAAGGATGGCGTCGCGGAGCATCTGGTCAAACTCGACAGCAGCAGGGGCGGGGGCAAGCGCCGTGTCCTGCACCCGTCCGACAAACAAAAGCGCGCCTCTGAGAATGTCGGGATTGTCGAAAGCGAAATTCGCATAGCCCTCAAGCAAAGCCCGCAGTGCCCGTAACGGGTCCGGTGTCGCTTCAACAGTTGCACGCAGGCGAACCATCTCTTCAGCAACGGGCTCTGCCCAGAGCGATCGCATCAATTCCGGCAGGTTGGCGTAATAGCTATAGAGCGTGCCCACAGATACACCCGCCTTGACGGCTATGGCGCGGGCCGACGTTCCCTCCATGCCTTTTTCGTCGTACACCTCAACAGCCGCACGACGGATTTGCTCCCGTATGTGCGCCCGCTGTTCAGGTGTTGCAGCTGTTCTAGGCATAACCTTCGTTCTTCAACTTGTTGTCGCGTGTTTTGACCGTGTCTTAGAGCGGCGGCAGGCCTAACAGCTCGCGGGTTTGTCCTTCGCGGCTTTTCATGCCGATGGTGCGGCCCTCTTCAATGGCGATTTCAGCGGGGACGCCTTTGGAGACACGGTAAAGAGTCCACAGTGCGCCGACGCGGTTTGCAGAAGCACAATGCAGAAGGATGGGAAAGGCCGTCCGATCTTCCATGAGATCCGTAAGCTGAGCAATTTGCGCCTCGGTTGGAGCACCTCGAGCAATGGGAATGCTGATATAGGTGAGACCTGCGTCAGCCACGAGGCCTGCCTCAGCGGGCTGGTTTGGCTCAGCCGGTGACCGCAAGTCGATGATGGTTTTAAACCCCAGTTGCGCTGCTTCTGCGACACCGCCCTCACCAAGAAGGCCAGCAGTCCCCACATAGGGAGCCGCCCGGTTGTAATTTATGATGATCGGACTTACCGCTCCACCAAAGGGGGCCTCGGCCGCATCAGCACCGCGTTGGAAAATCTGCGCTGTCTCAGCATGTCCTGAGGCGACGCCCAACAGGGTAGCGCCAGCGACAGCCACCAGGGTCACTAAAATTCGCCGAATAGAATGGGTCATCAATGAAATCCTTGATCAGTCTGAAAGAGGTTAAAACTACATTTTTTGTATGTAATTAGAAAGAGAGATTCAGGCTGTTCCGGTGCGGCATAGGGACGCCTCTTTCCCCAGCTTTACCAGGGCGTTGGGCGCGTCATGTGGCGGCAGGTAGCATATTGCTATCTGTCTGGATATTTGAGGTTCCAGCATAGCGACGGAATAAAACTATGCCGCCAGAGCTTCCGTATTCAGGTTCCATTTCCGGCGCAGGTCCACAAGAGGCGTATCAATTTCGTCTTCCCAGCGCTCGAACTGAATGTTGGGCGACGTGCGACCGAATTGCCAGCCATCACAAATGGCATCCATCGCCCAGGTGATGATCTTCGGGTCCAAATAGGCCATGTGAGCCGTTGTTACCGCCAAGCGCATCGCGTGATAGGGGAACTGAAGCTGGGCTAGATAGAAGGCGGCAACGGCCAGCTCGCCAGCATAGGTCGCTTCATATCCAGTCAGCACATGCATGATGTCGTGGATCTGGAAGCCGCGAACCATAAAGAAGCTCAACTCATCAGGCAGGCGATCCAGCTTTCCAGACCTGGTCAGCTCCTCATTGAACTTCTTGTAGTTCCGTCCAAGGTTCTCCTCGAGCTTATTGTCGACAATAAACTTGTGATAGCCGTGGCCGAGCGTTCCAGGCGCACACGTCGCCAGCCGCTCCAGCGGGATCGGGTCTGCGAGATAGCTTTCGTCCAAAAACCTCTTTGTCTCAGGAAGCGAGTTCAGCAATTCCAGGTAGGAGTCTATCGCTGATTGCGGCGCTTCAGCCCACCAGTCATGAAACAGAAAGTAGACGCCATATTCGAGTGGTCTGTTGACGGAGTGGATGAACTTGTCTGCGAAATCTTTGTCAATTGAAGGGGCGGTCATCAGGGTTTTCCTCAGGTTGTCATCGGCTTGGAGGTCTATATAGGTTATTAATTGAACATGTTCAATTAATAAATTTCGCAATCCTGAATCGAGGTGGCAAAAAAGACGCCGGAGACTTATCCCCGGAGGGCCAAATGACCGCCATAATTGATGAGTAAAACCTGAAAATCGATGGTTTCCCCCGTTTTATTAACCATAGCGCATCAAATTGGCCCTATTTTCACAAGACTACATCTCGCGGTTTCGAAAAGCCGTGGTAAACCTATGGTCTGGTATCGTGTCGCGGCGCCAGGACAATGGGGCTGAACCGGTGGCGTCGTCGGCACCGAATGCGGCGAAAGGGGCCAATCGAAGCATGTTGCGTGTGTTTGCCACTCTATTTGCGGGGCTGATTGTGCTGGGCTTGGGCGCGGCACTGGCCGGTTTTTATATGCTGTGGCGCCTTTCCAACGACCTGCCGTCCTATGATCATCTGGCGGACTATGCGCCTCCCATCATGACCCGCGTGCATGCGGGCGACGGGAGCCTCATCGCCGAATATGCCCGCGAGCGGCGCATCTTTGTGCCCATTGAGACGATCCCCGAACATGTGGTGCAGGCATTCCTCGCCGCTGAGGACAAAAATTTCTACACCCACTCCGGCGTCGACTCTCGCGGTATCATGCGGGCGGTTGTGACCAATGTGTGGAATGTGATGAATGATCGACGCCTTGTAGGCGCATCGACCATCACCCAGCAGGTCGCCAAGAACTTCCTTCTGACCAGCGACGTCACCTTCCAGCGCAAGGTGACTGAAGCCTTGCTCGCACTGAAGCTAGAGCGGGCGTTCACCAAGGATCAGATCCTTGAGCTCTATCTCAATGAGATCTATTTGGGGCTGGGCTCTCACGGTGTGGCCGCCGCAGCACTCAACTATTTCGACAAGAGCCTGACCGAACTCAGTCTTGCCGATGCTGCCTATCTGGCAGCCCTGCCGAAGGCACCGAACAATTACCATCCGTTTCGCCGTCGCGAAAAAGCGATTGGCCGCCGGAACTGGGTGATCGGGCGGATGCTCGACAATGGCTTTATCTCCACCTATCAGGCGTCGGTCGCACGGGCAGAAGATCTCGTCGTGACGCCGCGGGCGTTTGGCGCGCAGCTTGTGGAAGCAAACTATTTTGTCGAGCAGGTCCGCCGCGATCTTTATGAGCGCTATGGCGAAGAAAAGCTCTATGAAAGCGGCCTGTCAGTCCGCACGACCCTCGATACCAAAATGCAGGGCCAGGCGCGAGATGCGTTGCGCCAGGGGCTTGTCGCCTATGACCAGCGTCATGGCTGGCGCGGTCCGGTTGATACGCTGGCGCCCAACACAACCTGGACAACCGCACTCGCTGAAATTGATATGGCGACGGATCTAGCGCCCTGGACGCTTGCGACGGTGATCGGCCTGTCGGAGGACTATGCCAAAATCGGCTTGCGCCCGACCCGCGAAGTCTCCGGCGCGTTCCGCGATGAGATTGTGACCTCCACCATCCCGCTCGATGAAATGACCTGGGCGCGGAAATATCTGGATGACAAGCGTGTCGGCCCGGAAGTGAAACGCCCCCATGACGTGGTCTCCATTGGTGACATTGTCTATGTCGAGCCGGTCTTCGGTGACGACGGCAAACCCACACACTACGCGCTGCGGCAGCTTCCGGCGGTAAATGGGGCAATTGTCGCGCTGGATGCGCACACCGGGCGGGTCCTGGCATTGCAGGGGGGCTTCTCCTACGAATTGTCTGAGTTCAACCGGGCGGTGCAGGCAACGCGGCAGCCGGGTTCTGCCTTCAAGCCCTTTGTCTATGCAGCAGCCCTTGACCGCGGCTTTACGCCATCCAGCATGGTGCTCGACGCGCCCTTCGTGATGGATCAGGGGCCGGGCTTGGCACTTTGGAAACCGGAGAATTACGGCAACAGGTTCTACGGGCCGTCCACATTGCGTTTGGGCATCGAGAAATCCCGTAACGTGATGACCGTCCGCTTGGCGCAGAATATCGGTATGGGCACCGTTCGTGACTATGCCCGCCGTTTTGGCATTGTAGACAATATGCCGCGGGTGCTTTCGATGGCACTGGGCGCAGGGGAAACAACCCTCCTTCGCATGACAAGCGCTTATGCCATGCTTGTGAATGGCGGCCGTCAGGTGTCCCCAACCCTTATCGACCGTATTCAGGACCGTCGGGGCACAACAGTGTTCCGCCACGATCAGCGGACCTGCGATGGATGCGTTGCGGACGCCTGGGAAAATCAGGACATCCCGCAATTGCCGGACATTCGGGCTCAGGTTTTGAGCCCACAAACCTCCTATCAGGTTGTCTCAATGCTGGAAGGGGTCGTGGAACGGGGAACAGCCACCTCTGTTCGTGCGGTCGGGCATCCTCTGGCCGGCAAGACGGGCACCACCAATGACGAACGTGACGCCTGGTTTGTTGGCTTTTCGTCAGACCTCGTTGTCGGCGTCTTTGTCGGCTTCGACAGCCCGCGCCCCATGGGCCGTGGAGAAACAGGCGGCAAGGTTGCTGCGCCGATATTTAGAGATTTCATGAAAGCCGCATTGGCTGACACCGCGCCGGTTCCGTTCCGCATTCCAGCGGGCATCAACCTGGTGCGGGTGAATGCTAAGACCGGGCTTCTAGCCGGGCCTGGCGAGAGTAATGTGATCTTGGAAGCGTTCAAAGAAGGTACCGAGCCTCGGGCACCAGACCCGGTGGACGTTGTTTTGCCCGATCTGCAGGGGGTGGGTGGCTCCGACGGAGAACCGATCACATCCCGAACGTCGACGCCTCTGGGTAAAGGGACCGGCGGGCTTTACTGACCCCTCAACAACTGCTTTCAAGACATCTAGGCAAATCAGCTGTGCGCCGGTATGGTCGCGCCGCAGCCACAGCGTTTTCAGCAAAAGTAGCAGACTTTTGCGGTTCGAAAACGCGGCAAAGAGAGATGAGAGCGTTTTCAGCAAAAGTTGCAGACTTTTGCGGTTCGAAAACGCGGCAAAATATAGAACTAGATCGCGTCTCGTGGCGCCAACGAAGCGAGAAGCGACCTAAAAGGAACGTTCATTTATGCGCGCAGAAACAATAGCGATTGCCGACGAGATCAGAGACTCGTTGGCTTTGCTGAGGAGGCATCTTTGACTGGGATACCGCTCAGAAGAGGATGGACGAGCTAAACGCGCAGTCCGAAGACCCGACTTTGTGGGATGATCCCCAAAAGGCGCAAGCGCTCATGCGCGAACGCACAAAACTTGATGACAGCATCAGCACTTATCTGCGTCTCGAAGCGGAGCTGAACGACAATCTTGAGTTGATCGAGATGGGCGAAGCCGAGAGCGACGAGGACGTCGTGAAGGAGGCTGAAGCCGCCCTTGAAACTGCCCGCGATACAGCAGCCCGCCAGCGGGTGCTGACCCTTCTGTCCGGCGAAGCCGACAATCTGGATGCCTATGTCGAAATCCATTCAGGCGCTGGCGGCACGGAGAGCCAGGATTGGGCCTCCATGCTGCTGCGCATGTACACGCGTTGGGCGGAAGCCAAAGGTCACAAGGTCGAGCTGATCGAGCGCCATGACGGGGAAGAGGCCGGAATTAAGTCGGCGACAATCCTCGTGAAGGGCGAAGATGCTTATGGCTGGCTGAAAACCGAAAGCGGCGTGCATCGTCTCGTGCGGATTTCGCCCTACGATTCCAATGCACGACGTCACACGAGTTTCGCGTCGGTCTGGGTTTACCCCGCCATCGATGACACGATTGAGATCGAGGTGAACGAAAGCGACTGCCGCATTGATACCTATCGCGCGAGCGGTGCAGGCGGGCAGCACGTGAATACGACCGACAGTGCCGTGCGTATCACTCACGAACCCACAGGCATTGTGGTGCAATGTCAGAACGAACGTTCTCAACATAAAAACCGGGCAACCGCCTGGGACATGTTGCGCGCGCGCCTTTATGAGGCCGAGCTGCAGCGTCGCGAAGAAGAAGCCAATGCGGAAGCCGCCTCAAAAACGGAAATAGGATGGGGCCATCAGATCCGCTCTTACGTCCTGCAGCCCTATCAGATGGTCAAAGACCTGCGGACTGGCGTTGAGACAGGCAACCCGGACGGTGTGCTGGATGGTGATCTGGATCCTTTCATGGCTGCAGCTCTTGCAGCGCGCGTAGACGGCACCACCGCTGAAGTGGCGGATCTCGATTGATCAGCCAGTTTGCTGCATCCATCGCTCAATGATTTTTTGATAGTCGCGAACCGGTTTCTCCCCAATATTCGCTGACGCGCCGACGGAGAAATAGGGAGAAGTGAGCGATGCTTGTTGCTGCTCGCAGGCAAAGACATCTTCGGCCATAAAGTCGCCACTTGCCATGGGATCCGTCTTTGGGTCGCCTTGATACTTGGGGCCAATCTTGTTTTTCCAGAAACTGGACGACCGCCGTTCAGCTTTTGCAAACGCAGCTTCCGTTGCAGCAGGCACTTTGGTTCTTGTTCTCACCAGTGTTTTGTCTGGCGCGAGAGGGACGATGTGAAAGACAGACCAACTGGTTTCGGTCTCACTTAACCCGATGCCGGGAAAGAGGAGCGGTACATATGCGCCGAGCCGATGTGAGGTGCCAAATTCGACCAGAGGGCCGGGTGCATTTTTTTCAACATTCTCTGCATAGTCCGGCGAGAGAGGTTCATAAAACGCGAAGTGATCTCCCACGAAGCCTGTCTCTGCATTGCGGTGGTCGTACATAGACAGGGTGCCCGAGTGCAGAAGAGGGAGGTGGTAGGCGTCGATATAGTTTTCCGCAACGAACTTCCAGTTTGCCTTGACTTCTGTTTCGTTCGCCGCCTCATGTATTTCCATCATCTGCTCAGGCCGATGTGGACCGACATATGGCTCCATTGGGCCAAACCACTCATCAATTGAGGGTGCGTTAGGCGATGGATGGACGAACACCATGCCCCGCCATAGGGCGATCGAGGCCTTGTGCAGGCCGAGGCAGGCAGGGTCCAGATCAGGAAACTCGTCGGCTTTGTTAGGAATGCCGCGAAGATTGCCCTCAAAATCATAGGTCCAGTCGTGATACGGACAGGTGATGGCGGAGGCAGACTTGCCATGGGGACGGAGCATGCGTGCGCCTCTGTGACGGCAGATATTGTGAAAAGCCCGAAGCACGCCGTCATTTCCCCGAATGACGAGAATATTATTAAGGCCCGCTTGTACAGTGATGTGGTCGCCGGTTTCGGCCAGATCTTCCGGAAATCCGACAAAGGTCCAGACTTTCGAAAAGATCTGTTTCTGCTCCAGATCAAACCATTCCTGTGACGTGTATGCGGAAACAGGCAGAACAGGCATGCGAGTAGTGTCTTTATTGATCATAGGAAAAGCTCCAGTAATGGCAGCAGGTCGGAGAGAACAAGCCAGCCGCAGAGGCCGAGGATGAACAGGGATGAGAACCAGAAGAGGGCGGGGTCATCTTCGCGGAAAAGGTCATCCCAAAGGATGAGATGCCCCTCACGGATTGAGGGCCACACCCAGAAAACGACCAACACCCCCCAGGGCCATGACTGCTCAAACAACACGGCGTAGATCATGAAGACGAGAACCAGAAGAGCGCGCCATTTTACAGTGTCGCTCATTTGAGAGTGCCTTCCAGGTTCAGCAGATGGGTATTGGCGGCCTGCCGGGCTTGGTCCAGCCAGTCTTGCGGCGGGTCCAGCATCATCAAACTGTCGATGCTGAAATAGAGATGGCAAATGCCAAAGGCGGCTGCGCGGCATGCGGTGATGTCCGCATCGGGATAGTCCTGACTGAGCTCTTTTGCGACCGCGTCATGCATGCGCTCCATGGCTGCGAGGAGACCTGTTCGAGCTTTGGGAAACCGATCGCTTGCGGCACCCAGGGCATTGATGGTCAGAACTGACGCAGTTTCTGTGATGCCAAGCGGGCCAAAGAGAATGTCCAACAACGCCTTTGGACGGGCCGTCTTGGGAAGTGCCGCGATCATCTGATCTGTTTCAGAGTTGAAGCGGGCGACCACATGCTTGATCAACGCCTCCACCATCTCGTCTTTATTGCCGAGATAGTGGCGCAATAAGGTGCGCTTCACGCCTGCCTGTGCAGCAACCCGTTCCTGCGTGGCCCCATCGAGACCATGCCGTGCAACACACAATTCATAGGCGGTCAGGATTTCGGCTGTTCGCTGTTCCTGCAAGCTCGGTCGACCCACGGCACTCTCCATTTCATCTGGAGAGAATATAGGAACTTATGAATAAATTTTCAAATATGACAATCAATTTAATTCAAAGAAAAAGCCCCTAAGCAGAAGCCGCGGGGCTTTTCTGATCTATTTGTTGCTGAAGTTACTCAGCAGCAGGGCGTTTTACAACAACGCCACCATCTTTAACGACGACGGGGCTCTCTGCGGGTTTTGACGGTGTCCGATTGGACTTTGCAGCTGCTGCAGGCGCAGGTGCTGGTTGTGGCGTCGCAGCCGCCCGAGCCGGTTCGCTCGCCTGAGCATTCTCAGCCAAAGGGTCATCTGAATGTCGGCAATTGCCTTCAAAGAACGCGCCTGTTTCAACAGCAAGCGCTTCATGAAGAATGTCGCCTTCCACATGACATGTGGAACATAGCTGTACGCGGCGGCCGCGAATACCGCCAACGACGCGACCGCGGATCACAATATCGTCTGCGACTACTTCACCGCTGATGGAAGCCTGCTCTCCGATCGTGATCGATGCAGAGCGAATATCGCCCTCAACCGTTCCGTCGATCTGAATATCGCCACCAGCAATCAGATTGCCTTGAACGACAAGGTCATTGGAGATGATTGACGGTGCCGTACGTGAGTTTGGACGCCGCTGTGGTGCTGGCTGCGCGCTCACTGGCTTTTCATTATCCTTCGTGCGTGAAAACATACCTACCTGCCTCAATGAACTTTGATGGATCTCTAATCTGGTCATCAAACCACACTTCATAATGAAGGTGTGGACCACTTGATCGACCAGAAGATCCAACTTTCCCGATCAAATCCTGAAAACTCACCTCTTCGCCTACGGACACGTTGATTTTGTTGAGATGAGCATAGCGAGTGCGAAACCCATTGCCATGATCAACTTCGATCATGCGCCCATAGGGTCCGCGCCAATCTGCATAGGTAACGACACCAGGGGCAGGTGCGTACACAGGGGTGTTATAGGGAGCTCCCATGTCATGGCCAGAGTGAAAAGCCATGCGGCCTTTAAACGGATCCATCCGCGGGCCAAAACTGCTCGTCGCGCGATAGGTTTCCAGCGGTGAGGCCAGCGGAAGCAGACCGACAGTAAAGTTCAAGGCGGCCAGGTGATCAAGATTCTGCGCGATGCGTCGGACTTGTCTGTTGAACGAAGTCGCAGTGCCGCCTCCAGCCAAGCCGTCGCTGCCAACAAGGTCAATATAAGGACCACCGCTCGCATGGTCGCCCGCGTCAACCCGCTCCATGAATTCTTCCGGCGATGTCACCCCTGTCAGGGCAATGACCTGCTCAAGCTCGCGAATTTCTTTATCCGTCGTTTCTTCCATCGCATTAATCAGGCTCTGCTGCGCCTGATTAAGGCTGGAAAGACGTGTGTCGAGATCAACATCCGACCGATCGCCAAAGACGGACCCCCGCAACAACCCGCCAAACATGAGCGGCGTTTCGTCAGCAAGAACATCAAAAAGGCTCGATCCCCGATCGGCAGTGCCAAGTGTCGTTACAGTTTCGGATCGAGAGACCCTTGGCGCGCCCGGCGCTTCTGCCAGCGACATCATAACTTTGTTGCTGCGTCCGTTGCCCGACCTGCGATGTTGGGTTTCAGCAATACGCGTCCGTAAATTGGTCAGCGTCTGAACGGCTGCTTCGCGATGACTGAGAACGTCAGCGATCTGGTCGTGCTTGGCTTCCAGTTCCTGGGTCGTCGCAATGAAGCGTTCTTGTGCCAGAATCAACTGGCCGTTCAGATCGTCATAGGATGCCTGCATCTGCGCAATGCGTTCTTCATAGGCCGCCTGGACCTTCACAAAGCGACGGTCCTTGGACGCGATAATTTGTTCTTTGAAAACAACATTCACAGATGTGAATGCAACCCACGACAGAAAGCCCACGGCAATGGCTGCCATACCAATCTGCGCAATTGGCGACAGTGAAATAAACTGCACATGCCCATGGCTTCGCAGATAAATCTGACGCTCAGCATACAGGTGGGCGACCATTACGTGCGCCCGATCCATCAATCTTGCGATGGTGTCAATCATGCCCCTCTACAACCCCTTGCAACCCACAGGCAAACTAGGATGCGATTTCATCCTATATTGACAAAGATTTCAACAGATGGACCTTAACATATCGTATTAACCTTAAAGCTCACGCGACAAAAATGGGTTTTCCACACCCAAATCTCTATGAGATTTTGTGAAATCTCAGGATCTCGCGCACCTGCTGCCGATCCCCTCGGACCTCATACGGATTTCAGACCTCTTTTGGACGGTTGGCGAGAGGCTCATATAGGCGCGAAGACAGACCGGCAGCTGCCCGTGCCGCGTCGTTGAACGGGCGCTTCAGATCACCCTTGAAATAGCGGCGGACCAGATCGTGGAAAGTGCTTTCCGCATCAAGCTTCTGAGCTGCAATCTCTGAGGCAAACCAGCGGCTTCCGGCCGCCACATGGCCTTTTTCCTCCTCATAGATAATGCCGAGTATTTCGGCACTTGTTGCGTCGCCTGCGCGCATGAGTTTGTCGATCATGGGCGGCGTGACGTCCAGGCCGCGCGCCTCCAACACCATTGGCACCACCGCCAATCGTGCCAGCAGATCGTGGCGGGTGGCAAAAGCGGCATCCCACAGTCCATCGTGGGCAGGCAGGTCTCCATAGGCCCCGGAGAGCGCTTTAAGGCGAGCATTTAAGAGGTTGAAATGCTTACCTTCTTCGCTGCCAACCTTGATCCAGTCGGCGGTGAAATTCTGAGGCTGGCTGGGCCCGAAACGGGCCACCATGTCAAAGGCGAGATCGATTGCATTCAGTTCAATATGGGCGAGTGAATGTAAGAGGGCAAAGCGACCTTTTTCGCCCCCGGCACGTCTGCGGGGCATGTTTCGCGGCAGGCGCAGCTCAGGACACGCCGGACGCGCAGGGCGGTCCGGAGGCGGTGTGCTGCCAAAGGTAAAGCTCAGCGCCCCGTCGGCCCAGGCGGCCCCAACCTTTTGTGCCAAATCAGCCTTCGCATCAGCGTCGGCCGTCTGAAGCACGGCTAGGGCTGCCTCGCCGACCGTGGCGAACGGTTGTGAGCCAAGTTCGGACGGCATCTAAAGGGCCTTCGCAGCCTCTAAAACCTCATCAGCATGCCCTTTGACCCGAACTTTAGGCCAGATTTTCGCGATTTTACCCTCAGCATTGATCAAAATGGTGGACCGCACGATCCCCATAAAGACTTTGCCGTAGAGCTTCTTTTCCTGCCAGACGCCGTACTTTTCCAGCATGGCGCCAGTCTCGTCGGAAGCGAGGGTCACCGTCAAATCGTGTTTTGCTTTGAACTTGTCATGTCGCTCGACACTGTCTTTTGAGACACCGATCACCACAGTGTTTGCCTTCTTGAAGGCAGCGCCATGCCCTGAAAAGTCGATAGCTTCTGTTGTGCACCCAGGGGTCATGTCCTTTGGATAGAAATAGAGCACAACATTCTTGCCTTTGAGGTCGGCCAGGCGGATCTTGCCACCGCCATCGGTCGGGAGGGAAAAGGCGGGGGCTTTCAAGCCCTCTTTAAGCTCTTTGGCCATATTTTCAGGTCTCTTTCTAATCAAGGTCAGCGAGAAGGGGCTACGCGAATGTGGAGGCAAATGGGAAGCCTCAAATCTTCGGCAGAAACTAGCTGAGTTTGAGATATTTCAACACCTTGATGCCATATTTATGAGACATCTAGGTCAAGAGTCGATAGGCACCTTGATGGTGAAGGCCATGGGCGTCTTGGACGGGATGATTAGGCGCTCTGAGGCTGTCGGCTGATCTACCCAGCGACACTCAGCAGCGAGAATGAGGCGGTAATAGATTTGATCCGGCCAGCGGTGAAATACGGACTGGAAGCGCTCGGCGTTCTTGTGACGGCGACGACGGTCCTTTTGGCTTTGCTTGTCTGGCGGTTGGCGGCTGGACCGATTCCGCTCAGCTTCCTCAATGAAACGATCCTGGAACAGGCCAATGCGGAATTGCAGCAGGGAACGCTAACCCTGCAAGACACGATGCTTCGATGGGTCCCGGAAGATCGACAGCTGGTGATCAGTCTTTTAGGTGCTGAACTTTATGATGCCACGGACGAACCTGTGGTCACGGTCCCTGAAATCCGGATTGATCTCAGAGCCAGATCACTGCTCCGTGGAAATGTGGCACTGCAAAGCGTGGAGCTGGTTGGCGTAAGCGCAGCGATCGTGCGCCGACCAGACACGGGTGTCCAACTGGCGCTCACTGACGATCCTGATCAGGCAGCCGCAGAAGCGTTGATCGGTCTTGAAGACGTGATGACGCAGCTGGCAGCACCTCCAAGCGAAGAGGGGCTTCTCGGTGAGTTGCAGTCCTTCGGTATTCGCAGCGGCGCGTTACGCTTCATCGACAAAGTGAACCAGGTGGAGTGGCAAACAGATGATGCGACCCTTGAGCTGAGCAGAAGCCTTGACGGTGTAACGGCCTACCTTGATGCCGAGCTGTTCGCGGGTGAAGCACGGCTAGATCTGGAAATGTTGGGAAGTGCGCCGGCCGGGGCTGACAGGGTCCGGTTTGACGTGAAGGGAAGTGGGTTTGTACCGGCGGCTCTTGCGCGCAACGCTCCCGTATTTTCTCACCTTGCTTTGCTGGACGCACCTGTCGCTGGAGATGGCACCGTCACAATTGGGAAAAACGGTGTCTGGTTAGGCGCTGAGTTGGATCTCACCATCGACGCTGGAACGGCGCACTTTCCCGACCGGTCAGAGCCCTTCCTAATTGATGGGGCGACGGTCGCACTCACGCTTGATCCTGCAGAGAATATCTTGCTGCTCAAACGGCTGGACTTTGAAGCGGGAAACAACAAAGGCACTTTAAGTGGCAACGCTGTTTATGATCAGCCGGAAGGGTTTCATATCTCCGGTGCGACCGTCGCGCTCAATGCGAAAGACCTCTTCCTCGACATTGAGGGATTCACAGAGGGCGTCGCAAACATTGACGCAATTTCATTCACAGGTCGGTTGGACTTTGACAATCTTGCCGCCGATATCAGCGCTCTGTCTATTCGTGTTGGCGAAGGTGTACTCGCCCTGTCCGGCCGGATAGCCGACCATCCGGAGTCGCCTGCAATCTCCGCGCAAGGCGAAGCCTCCAATATATTGTCAGAGCGGTTAAGGGATATTTGGCCGGTTCCGCTGGCAAAGGGGGCCCGGAAATGGTTCTCAGCGAACGTGAGCGGCGGGACGATCACTAGTGCGCGGATCAATATCGACCTTGCGGGCGGCATGATTGCCGCAGCGGACCGGCAGGAGAAGCTGCCGGATGAGGCGCTTGATCTTGAATTCACACTGTCTGGCGCGACCGTGAAATATTTGGGTGAGCTACCACCTCTCCAGCGCGTAGGGGGACGTGGGTACCTGAAAGGTGACAGGTTCGATGCCTGGGTGGACCGCGCCTATATCGACATTGCCAATGACCGACTGCAAATTAATTCGGGGCATTTTGCCGCCACTGCGCTTCACATCAGAGGCGGTCCCGGCGAAATTGAGATGAATGTTGCTGGCGCAACAGCGACCGTTCTCGCTCTTCTGGATCATGAGCCGCTCGGGTTTATTTCTCGTTTTGGAATGGACCCGGCGATCGTCGGCGGATATGGCGAAGCGCAGGTTTCGCTGACGCTTCCGCTCGTCAAAGATGTAACCATGGACGATGTGGGCTTCTCTGGCCGGGCCGTTGCCCGTGAAGTCGGACTGCCAGATGTAATTGCGGGCGTGTCCATTGATGGCGGCGAACTGGTTATCCAGGTCGAGCGTCAGGGGTTGACGGCGGAAGGACCCATCACGTTGAATGGCGTGCCGGTCGACTTCGCATGGCAGGAAACCTTTGAAAGCGGCAACGAACCATCGAGCATCTTTCGTCTGCGGAGCACCACCAATGATGCGCAGCGCGATGCGCTGGGCCTTCGCGTCGGGACAATTGCAAACGGGCCGATCACCTCTGATGTGACAGTGCGTGGATCCGGTCCGAAGCTTGTCGATGGCACAGTTGCCTTGATGTTGACCGACGCAGTCCTAAAGCAGGAAACCATATTATGGTCAAAACCGGCAGGATCGCCCGCTCAGGGGCGCTTCAACCTCCTTTTTGAAGACGAAGGAAAGGTGAGGCTCAACGCGATTGCGATCGCAGGTGCGCAGATCGATCTCTCCGGCTCAGTCTTGCTGGCAGACAATGGCGACGTTCTGGAGATCGTGCTGCCGCACGCGCGTCTTGGCACAGAGACAGAAGCAAGTTTCCGTGCGATGCGTCTTGAGAACGGCGTCTTGGAAATGCATGCAGAAGGTCCTCGGTTTGACGCGCGAGGTGTCCTAACCAATCTTTTCTCAGGAAACGCCAAGCCCGTTTCGGCAACCGACCTCTCTGAACAGAACTCTGCCGCAGTGTCGGGAGAAACTGGTGAGATTGAAGTGGCACCTCTTCCAGAAATAACACCGGAAGAGGAAACAAACATCTCCTTGACGGCCCGGTTCCCGACCACATTGGCACATGGGGGCGTGCGCACGCAAAACGTGGATGTTGATCTTTTGGTTTTAAAAGGGAAAACGCAGCGCCTGGTGGTCTCAGGAGATATCGGCGAAACTGCGAAACTTCGCGCGACCATATCTCCAACATCAGATGGCAGGCGCGTAGTGGCAGCGCAGTCTGACGCTGCAGGCAGCGTGCTCAGAGGGATCAACTTCTACCAAAGCATGCGCGGCGGGCAGCTCAATCTCACTGGAACCTTTGATGATATGGTTCCTGGGACGCCGATAGCTGGAAAAATTGTGGTCGACAATTTCCGCATTGTGAATGCGCCGCTGCTGGCCAACTTGCTAACGGTCGGTTCCCTTACGGGGATTGGCGACACGCTGGAGGGCGAAGGAATTCGATTTGTGAAACTCGATATGCCGTTCCAGATGACAACGGAACGGTTCCACGTCCTTGATGCGCGCATGAGCGGTCCCGCGATTGGTCTCACCATTAAAGGGCAGGTTGATCGTGCGGAAGGCATATTCGATCTGAACGGAACGATCGTACCGGCCTATACGTTGAACTCAGCGCTGGGCGCTGTGCCGATCTTGGGAGACATCTTGGTCGGGCGAGACGGTGAGGGCGTTTTCGCCGCGACCTACGCTATGCGAGGAACAACCGAACAGCCTGTCATAACCGTAAATCCGCTGGCGGCGCTTGCGCCCGGTTTCTTGCGCCGAATCTTTGAGTTTGGGGAAGTCATGGCGCCTGAAGCGCCAACAACGGCGGAAAATGGGGCGTCACCGGTTCCACAACCACCACCACAGCCTTGATAGCGCCCCGACATTTGGCTTGAGGACGGTTTCAGGCCTAAAGTGACGCCATCGTCATTTCTAGTCACCTCTACGAAACTGAAGTTCGTCTCATTTCTCAGCACTCCCTGAACGAACTTCAGTTTCGTAGAGGTGACTAGCAAGTTTATGTTTCTGATGTGGTTTTCTAATTTGAAATACGCCACCACAGGTGCCGTCAAATGTAATGCGTATTTCAAATTCACCACACGGACTGAAGACCTTGGAGGAGGGCAAGTTCAATAAATGTAATGCGTATTTCAAATTCACCACACGGACTGAAGACCTTGGAGGAGGGCAAGTTCAATGTCAGACAATCAGAAAAGCATGACCATCGACCCGGCTTACGACGCTGTGGCCCCGGATGATTTTCCGGCCATGATGGAAATTGACCGCTATGGCAGCAGGTCGACTGCGTTCGACAAAATCATCTCCGCCACACACGATCATTTCTGGGACCCGCTTGATCCCAAATATATCGACTTCTCGACCCCGTGGGACCTTGAGCGGGACATGCTCATTTCTGAAGACATGAACCTGGAACTGCGCACGGCTGTATCAGACAAGCTCAACCAGGATCAGAAAGTCTTCCTGGTGAATGAGAGTGTGCGCTGGACCATGTCCTCCATCCTTCACGGAGAGCAGGGCGCGCTTAATCTCTCCGCCTCGCTCTGCCACATTATGCGCGACCCCGGTGCGCAGGAATATGCCGCGAACCAAACCCGGGAAGAAGCGCGTCACGTGACGGGCTTTTCGCAATATATCAAAGCGCGGTGGGGAAGCCCGACGCCCTGCGGACAGGTGCTGGAGAAGCTTCTTGTGGAACTGGTAGGAACACCGGTTGTGTGGAAGAAGCTTGTAGGCATGCAGATGGTCCTTGAAGGCCTCGCCATGGGCACCTTTGCGAGCTTCTATTCCAACGCAAAAGACCCGGTCCTCACCCGCCTGATGCAACTTGTGATGACCGATGAAGCCTTCCATCACAAGTTTGGAAAAATCTGGGCGGACCGCACGGTGCCCAACTTGCCGGAAGCAGAGCGAGACCAGATTGAAGACTGGGCGCTGGAAGTATTCATGATGCTCTTCCGCAATTCGAGCGGTCCTGAGCAGAAAAAGGATATGTACGCCAAAATCGGTCTTGATTGGCAATGGGTGCAATCAGCCCTTATGGAAGCGATGGGCGACAAGGAAGCCCGCCGCCTGATGCGTAAATCCACCAGCATTTTCCGGACCCTCATTAAGACGCTTCTGAAAGCGGGCATCATTACAGAACGCACAGCGCCGCACTATGCGGCCTATGTTGATATGCAGGAGCTTTATGCAGAAGGCGACCGGATGGTCGGTGATGATATTGCGGAAGAGGGCATCAAGTATCTGAAAGAGATCAATGGCGGCGATGGCAAGGACGCGATCTTCGCTCTGTCGGGAACCGCCGCTGAATAGGCTCGCCAAATAGTCTCTGGCTGTTATGAGAAGAGAACAAATGTCATCCCGGGCTTGACCTGGGGTCTATTGAGCCGGTCAACTCTATATAGATCCCGGATTAAATCCGGGATGACAGTTGCGATGTCAATCTAAGCCGAGTATTCAATTTATTCAGTTCTATACATTGCCTCTTACGGCGGAAGGGATTTTTATGATTGTCAGTGTCTCCCAGACCGTTGGTGCGACCCACTAGTGGAGCATTGAGTGAACGTATCTCCAACCAGGGCCGTGCAACCACCGGCCCTTGATACGCTTCCTCGCAGTGTCAGTTTCGCGCCAGCCTTAGAACCGATGGCAGATGGTCGTCATCGACCAGTGCATCGGCCCTTTTCTCTCTGTTCCGCTCAAGCAAAGCGGACAGATGCTGGTGACGTACAATGACAATTCAAATCTCTGAACTGGCTGATTATGGCTGGAGCAATTTTTTCACAAGTCAGTTAGACGCAGATGACCTTGAAACCTGCATCCCCGCGCGGGTGAAGTCTGTCCATCGCAATCAGATCCATGTGATCGGCGTGGACCTGGACCGCACGACCATGCCCTATATCTCTAAGGATGGAGAAGGTACACAGGCAACGGTGGGGGATTGGCTTCTCCTTGAGCCGGAGACCTTTCGCCCCAAAAGGCTTTTGGACCGCAAGAGCATTTTCAAACGCAAAGCTGTCGGGTCTCATCGAGGCGAGCAGCTGATTGCAGCGAATGTGGACACGCTCTTCATCGTGGCGTCATGCAATTTCGACTTCAACCTCGCGCGGTTGGAGCGGTACATGTCGCTCGCGCATGAGGCACAGGTGACTCCGGTCATCATTCTGACAAAGGCAGATCTCGTTGAGGATCCGGGTGAGTTCTCAGAAGCAGTGTCAGGACTGCATCCCAGCCTGATTGTTGAAACCATCGATGCGAGGGACGCAGCAGCGGCCAAACGTTTGGAGCCCTGGTGTGGGCTTGGGCAGACAGTGGCCTTTGTGGGGTCCTCTGGCGTGGGCAAGTCGACGCTCATCAACACACTGATTGGCACCGACGATATTGAGACCCGCGACGTTCGTGTGGACGATTCCAAAGGACGCCACACAACCACCGGTCGCACGCTTCACCGCCTGCCCGAGGGTGGCTGGCTGATTGATACGCCGGGCATGCGTGAGATTCAGCTGACGGACGTCGAAGAAGGCATCAAAGAGGTCTTCTCCGATATCTTGGAACTGGCCGCGTCCTGCAAATTCAACGATTGCGGTCACAACCAGGAGCCGGGATGTGCCGTTCGCGAGGCTATTGAAGAGGGCAGTCTGGATACGGAGCGCTTAAAGCGTTGGCAAAAACTGGCCGCCGAAGAGACCCGCAATACAGAGACACTCGCCCAGCGTCACAATCGTGACCGCAGCTTCGGCAAGATGGTCAAGCGCGCCAAGAAAGACAAAGCCCACTGGCAGGATGACTAGCAAAGCCTGTCACCCTCGGGCTTGACCCGAGGGTCCATCCTTCGAGACGGACCTGTGATCCTCCTTGAGGCATGAGGTGACTTTTTCCTCTGACCTCATGGTGAGGAGGCGCGTAAGCGCCGTCTCGAACCAGGGCGGTGGGCCGCCGATTGCAGCTCAGTCACCCAGCACTCTCATCCCAATGCATGGCTTCAATCTTGTGTCCGTCCAGGTCATAGACAAAGCAGCCATAATATCCCGCACCATAATCACTGCGCGGACCCGCTGCGCCATCATCTTTTGCACCGGCGTCAAGCGCGGCTTTGTAGAAGGCATCCACCTGTTCTTTGGAGGTGGCGAAAAAACTGAAATGCACCCCATTGGCAGTTCCTGCTGTACCGCCATCGTGAGGCGTTTGTACCCAGAACTCAGGGAACAGTGTGCCATAAGCGACGGCACCTGGGTGTTCCATGATGCGCTTCGCGCCAATCGTCGCCACCACTTTGTCATAGAAGGCCGTCGCCTCATCGAACCTGTTCGTGCCGATGGACACGTGAGAGATGATGCTGGGGTTTTCGTCGGTCATGATCCCTGTCCTTTTGTCTGAAAGGCAACGCGGCCTGCTGCCAATGACGCAAGGATAGGTGATTTATGCGGCAGTCGCACGACCTGAAGTGAAACTTTCTGACAGTTTGTGTCAGGAGACAGGACTTAAACAGGCTTCAGGAGCACGTGTTTCTTTTTGCCGATGGAGAGCTTGATCACGCCTTCATCGGTCAGGTCGTCCTTGGTGAGGGACCCGCGTTCGTCCTGCACACCCTTGTCATTCACCTTGGCGCCGCCGCCCTTGATCTGACGCCGGGCATCGCCGTTCGATGCGCACAGCCCCGCAGTCACAAAAGCAGACAGGACACCCAATCCAGCCTCAAGATCCGCTGCGGCGATTTCGACAGTCGGAAGATCGGTACTCACAGCCCCTGTCTCAAAGGCAACGCGGGCGGTTTCCGCAGCCTTCTCGGCTTCCGCACGTCCATGCGCCATCGCAGTGGCTTCTGTTGCCAGCACCTTTTTGGCGTCATTCAGTTCAGCACCTTCAAGAGCTTCTAGGCGCGCAACTTCGTCCAGCGGCAGCTCGGTAAAGAGCCGCAGGAATTTGCCTACATCCGCATCTTCTGTGTTCCGCCAGTATTGCCAGTAATCGTAAGGCGAGAGCATGTCAGCGTTCACCCAGACAGCCCCATCGGCGGTCTTCCCCATCTTGCCGCCGCTTGATGTGGTGAGCAGGTTGGTGGTGAGGCCGACGAGAGACGCACCGTCAGCACGTCGTCCAAGCTCAATCCCGTTGACGATATTGCCCCACTGGTCGGAACCACCCATTTGCAGGTTACATCCGAAGCGCTTGTTCAGCTCAGCAAAATCATAGGCCTGCAGGATCATGTAATTGAATTCGAGAAACGAGAGAGATTGTTCCCGTTCCAATCGGAGTTTCACGCTGTCAAAGCTCAACATCCGGTTGACGGAGAAATGGCGGCCATAGTCGCGCAGGAAATCGATGTACTGAAGCTCGTCCAGCCAATCCCGATTATTGACCATGATGCCGTCTGTTGGACCATCACCAAAGGTCAGGAACTTGTCGAAGACACTTTTGATGCCGACAAGGTTTTGGTCGATAAGTTCATCGGTCAGCAGCGGACGCGCTTCGTCCTTGAACGAAGGGTCTCCAATCCGGGTCGTGCCCCCACCCATCAATGCAATGGGCTTGTGACCGGTCTGCTGCAGCCAGCGCAGCATCATGATCTGTATGAGGCTGCCCGCGTGAAGGCTCGGCGCCGTGCAGTCAAAGCCGATATAGCCCGTAACAATGCCTGAGGACAGCCGCTCGTCGAGCAGGTCAAAGTCTGAGCATTGGGCGATAAAGCCGCGCTCTTCCATTACATTCAGGAAATCAGATTTGTAACTGCTCATGGGATCAGGCCACTTATTGATAACGCTGCCGCTTGGGTACGGCGTCGCGCTGGTGTATCACGGATTACACCTAAAATGGCAAGGGGAAGCCTAGTTATGACAAAGACCTATATCGCAATCGGACTGATGAGTGGGACCTCCATGGACGGCATCGATATTGCGGGTCTGGAGACTGACGGCGAGACCTTTTTGAACCCCGGCCCTGCTGGGGCCCTCATCTATTCAGATGAAGAACGAGCTTACTTGCGCAAAGCTGTGGAGGCTGCCGCTGCCTGGAAAGCGGGCGAGCCGGTGCCCGATGCTGTTGCCGCGGCAGAGAAGAAATTGACTGCGGCGCATGCGGAAGCCGTTGCGGCGTTTTTAAAAGAAAATGACCTCAATGCCGCAGAAATCGATGTGATTGGCTTCCATGGCCAGACCGTGCTTCATGCGCCTGATGAGCGCCGCACGGTCCAGATCGGGCAGGGCGACCAGCTGGCGGCCACGCTGGGCATCGACGTGGTGAATGACTTCCGGAGCGCAGATGTTGCTGCGGGCGGCGAGGGCGCACCCTTTGCGCCGCTTTATCACAAAGCCCTGGCTGCAAATCTCGAAGGTCCGCGTCCTATTGCGGTTCTGAATTTGGGCGGCGTGGCTAATGTGACCTGGCTGGGCGAGGGTCCGGACGACATTCTTGCCTTTGACACTGGGCCCGCCAGTGGCGCGCTCGATGATTGGGTTCAATCTCATGGTGCTGGTCGGATGGATTTAGATGGACAATTGGCCAAAGCAGGCAAGGTCGATGAAGCGATTTTGAATGGGATGCTCAACAATCCGTTTTTTGACGTGACGCCGCCAAAATCCCTCGACCGATTGGATTTCCCCATGGATCCGGTGGCGGGGTTAAGCCTTGAAGACGGGGCCACGACCCTCACCGCCTTTACAGCGGCCTGTATTGAGCGGGCGACGGAGCATCTGCCGGAAAAGCCTCGCATATGGATTGTGTGCGGCGGCGGGCGTTATAACCCGGCCATTCTGGATGAACTGCATGCACGGCTGGGTGTGCCTGTAGAGCCCGCAGAGAGCGTCGGGTGGCGGGGCGATGATATTGAGGCGGAGGCATTTGCCTATCTGGCGGTTCGCTCGCTCCGCGGCCTGCCTCTCAGCGTGCCCGGAACAACAAAAGTGCCCAAACCGCAGACCGGCGGCGTGCTTCACCGGGCAGAGAAAACCCCAGCTTAACTGGCTTCTTCTTCCTCAGCTTCTGGAGCGGGAGCAAGACGCTTGTCGAGATAGCCACCAACGACGCCCAGCATGTCATCCATATGGTCATCGTAGAAATGATTGGCCCCAGCAATGGACTGGTGCTCAATTACGATGCCTTTTTGGGTTTTGAGACGTTCCACAAGACGCAGCACGTCTGCTTCCGGCGCGACCTGGTCAACACTGCCAGATGTGATGAGCCCGGATGATGGGCAGGGCGCGAGGAAGGAGAAGTCATACATGTTTGCTGGCGGTGCGACGGAAATGAAACCATCGATCTCAGGCCGGCGCATCAGGACCTGCATCCCAATCCAGGCACCAAAGGAGAAGCCGGCAATCCAGCACTGGGGTGCCTCAGCATGCTGCGCCTGCAGCCAATCAAGGGCGGTAGCCGCGTCCGATAATTCGCCAATGCCGCCGTCAAAGACGCCCTGGCTGCGGCCAACACCACGGAAATTAAACCGCAGCACGTTGAATCCGCGCTCGACAAAGGTCTGATAAAGCGAATAGGCAACCGGATTGTTCATGGTCCCGCCAAACTGGGGGTGCGGGTGCAGCACAAGCGCCAACGGAGAATGTGGCTTTCCACTAATGTGGTAGCGGCCTTCGATCCGTCCCGCAGGACCGTTGAAAATAACTTCCGGCATATCTTTTCGTTCCCTGAACACGCAAAAAAATAGCTGATTTCTGCCATTTCTCCGCAATTCGCTATTCCCCAGTAAAATAATCAGCTATTAAAGCTAGAAGTTCGGGGATAAAGTCCTAAATACTTGACTACCAGGGTGGGTAAAAGAGCTGTTCGCTGATTTTTGCCCTAGCTGACTGTCTGGGGTGCCATGAAAGGCGCCGTTTCTTAACACAGGCAGCAGCCCAATGCGCAACTAAATGCTGAAGCGCAGAATATTGGACTGGTCATAGTCTCGAAAGCCCAGATGCGGGCGACACGGGGCAATGTGGGTGGGAAGAGGCGGCAGAGGGCCGCGCTCAATGCCAAAGGAGAGAAGTCTTGAAACTGACCACAAAAGGCCGCTATGCCGTTATGGCGATGACCGACCTGGCGAAACATAGCGAGGGACGCCCGGTCTCACTAGCAGATATTGCATCGCGCCAGGAAATCTCGCTTTCATATCTGGAGCAATTGTTCGCCCGGCTTCGCCGCGGCGGATTGGTCCGATCTGTTCGGGGCCCAGGCGGCGGATATCTGCTGGCTCGCTCTATGGCGGAAACACGCATTTCTGACGTTATCCTTTCTGTCGACGAACCCATGTCTGCAACAAGGTGTAAATCCAATTCAGCAACCGGGTGCCTGTCGGATGGCTCACGCTGCTTAACCCATGATTTGTGGGACGAATTGGGACATCAGATCCATCTCTATCTGGACAGCGTGTCACTGGAAGATGTCATGAACCGCCAGGTTCGTCGGACAGCACATCAACAAGATGCCACGCCGGCGACGGTAACCCCCGAAACTCGGGAGTTTTCACTAGATGTGGCAGGTTGACGCCTAGCATCAATTGGCTGCGATGACTTAAGAAGTAGCCAGAAAACAAAGGATTGACTGCACCAGCCGATGACAGGTGAGCGTACATATCTTGACTACAATGCGACCGCGCCCTTGCGCCCGGCAGCATATGAGGCCGTGTGCGCGGCAATGGACGGCATCGGCAACGCGTCCTCAGTTCACAAAGAAGGACGAGACGCACGCGCGCTCGTTGAAACCGCACGGCAATCGGTGGCGAGCCTTGTTGGTGTTGAACCTGATTGCGTGACTTTCACAAGCGGTGGCACCGAAGCCAACCATTTGGCCTTTAGGCAGGCAGCGGACCGCGGCTCGACAACTATTTTTTATTCAGCTGTTGAACACCCTTCAGTCGCGGAGGCAGCAAAGCTTGCCAGCGCAGAAGCAGGTGTTCCGGTTACAGAAATTCCCGTAGACGATCAGGGGCGCGTTTCACTCACTGCTCTGGAGTGGTCACTTGCCAGTGGCGGCGACCGCCCATTCGTTTCCGTCATGACAGCCAACAATGAGACCGGCGTCCTTCAACCACTCGGACAGATTGCGGAATTGGTACACGGGCAGGGCGGTATCCTGCACTCTGATGCAGTTCAGGTTGCAGGCAAACTGGCCTTCAATATAAAGACGCTTGGCGTTGATATGGCGACGCTCTCTGCCCATAAAATCGGCGGCCCATTGGGTGTTGGCGCGTTCGTGCTCGCTGAAGATGCCCATGTCGCGGCGCGCCAGACAGGCGGCGGCCAGGAAAGAGGTCGTCGCTCCGGCACGGAAAATGTGAGCGCCATTGCTGGCTTTGGTGTGGCTGCTTCTTTGGCCGCAAACATGGACGACGCTGAAAAGATGCGAACCTTAAGAGACAGGCTGGAGGCGAGCCTGAAAGCATCTGTACCTGACGTTGAGTTTTTCGGCAGTTCTGTTGATCGGCTGCCAAACACAAGCTGTCTTTCTGCCACCGGTTTGAAAGCGGAAACATTGCTGATGCAACTTGATCTCGCGGGACTTGCGGTAAGTGCTGGGTCTGCCTGTTCATCAGGGAAAGTTACACGCTCACACGTGCTTGACGCGATGGGTGTTGAGGAAAATCTCGCCGCCGGTGCCGTGCGGGTGAGCCTCGGATGGAAGACGACAGAAAATGATATCGAAAAATTTTGTGACGCTTGGATCAAAGCGGTGCAGATGAGTAAGCGGACCAGCGGTTCAGGTTCCCGCCTGGCTGTAGCGGAAGGGTAAGCGATATGGTTGCCACACGAGAAACAGTTGAAGCCGTTGATGAGGCCGTCGGGAAGTACAAGTATGGCTTCTCCACAGATATCGAGTCTGAGAAGGCCCCGAAGGGGCTGAGTGAAGACACGGTGCGCTTCATCTCAGCCAAGAAGAACGAACCAGAATGGTTGCTTGAGTGGCGTCTTGATGCGTTTCGCCGGTGGTTGAACATGGAAGAACCCGATTGGGCAAAGGTCAACTATCCAAAGATAGACTATCAGGACGCCTATTATTATTCGGCACCAAAGAGCGATGATGATCGCCCGAAGAGCCTGGACGAAATCGACCCAAAAATTCTCGAGACCTACGACAAACTAGGTATTCCGCTCGTGGAACAGATGGCACTTGCAGGCATTGCCGTCGACGCCGTGTTTGACAGTGTGTCTGTCGCCACGACGTTTAAAGAGCGTCTGGCTGAAGCTGGTGTGATTTTCTGTTCCTTCTCAGAAGCCGTGCAGGATCACCCGGAACTGGTGCGCCAATATCTGGGCACGGTGGTTCCTGTCACGGACAATTATTTCGCGACGCTCAATTCTGCGGTCTTCTCCGATGGGTCGTTCGTCTATGTCCCCAAGGGCGTGCGTTGTCCCATGGAGCTTTCCACCTATTTCCGCATCAATGAAGCGGACACAGGGCAGTTCGAACGTACGCTGATCATCGTCGAAGATGGCGCCTATGTCAGCTATCTCGAGGGCTGCACCGCCCCCATGCGCGACGAGCACCAGCTGCACGCTGCGGTGGTGGAACTCGTGTGTCTTGAAGATGCGGAGATTAAATATTCCACCGTTCAAAACTGGTATCCCGGGGACGAAGATGGCAATGGCGGCATCTATAATTTCGTCACCAAACGCGGAGACTGCCGCGGCGACAATTCGAAAATCTCCTGGACACAAGTTGAGACCGGATCCGCCGTGACCTGGAAATACCCTAGCTGCGTCCTGCGCGGGGACAATTCCGTAGGCGAGTTCTACTCCATCGCGATTTCGAACAACCTGCAGCAAGTCGACAGTGGCACTAAGATGATCCATCTCGGAAAAAATACATCAAGCCGGATCATCTCTAAGGGCATTTCGGCGGGTCGCTCGTCGAGCACCTATCGCGGTCTTGTGTCAGTGCACAAGAAAGCAGAAGACGCACGGAACTTCACCCAGTGCGATAGCTTGCTGATTGGAGATCGCTGCTCTGCGCACACCGTGCCGTATATTGAGAGTAAAAACCCAAGCGCGATACTGGAGCATGAGGCTACCACGTCGAAGCTCAGCGAAGACCAGCTCTTCTATTGTCGCCAACGCGGATTGGATGAAGAAGAGGCGGTGGCGCTGCTCGTGAATGGCTTCTGCCGCGACGTGCTGCAGCAATTGCCGATGGAATTTGCCGTTGAGGCCCAGAAACTTGTGGGCATCAGCCTGGAAGGCAGCGTGGGCTAAGCCCGCGCCAAAAGGAACGAATAAGAATGCTTGAGATTAAAGACCTTCACGCGAGTGTAGACGGGACTCCCATCCTGAAAGGCATTTCGCTCACCATTGGTGATGGCGAAATACACGCGATCATGGGTCCCAACGGATCCGGCAAGAGCACCTTGTCAAACGTGCTGGCCGGTCGTGAAAACTATATGATCACCAAAGGATCTATCATCTACAAGGGCAAGGATCTCACAGAGCTCTCTATTGAAGAACGCGCGTCAGCGGGTATCTTCCTGGCGTTCCAGTACCCGACAGAAATTCCTGGCGTCACCACCATGACGTTTCTTAAAACCGCGGTGAATGCGCAGCGTAAAGCCCGCGGTGAAGATGAGTTGGATGCCGTGAAGTTTTTGAAACTCGTGCGGGAAAAAGCCAAAGAGCTCAAAGTGGAAGAAGATATGTTGAAGCGCCCGCTCAATGTCGGTTTCTCCGGCGGTGAGAAGAAGCGCGCGGAAACGCTCCAGATGTCGCTGCTTCAGCCATCATTGGCGGTGTTGGATGAAACGGATTCTGGCCTCGACATTGATGCCCTCAAAATCGTGGCCGATGGGGTGAACCGCATGCGTGCACCTGATCGCTCAATGATTGTGATTACCCACTATCAACGCCTGCTCGATTATATCGTGCCCGATCATGTGCACGTATTGGCGAAGGGCAAGATTATCCGTTCCGGCGGCAAAGCGCTTGCCGCTGAGCTGGAAGCATCTGGCTATACCGATCTGACTGAGAGCGCAGCATGAGCGATCAGGCTCTGACATATTTGGATGCGAACAGCGTTGCCACTGAAGGGCCAGCCTGGCTTGATGTTCGGCGGAAAGCTGCGCGCGCAAGTTTCGCAGACGCAGGTTTTCCCCATCGCCGTGTGGAAGCCTGGCGTTATACCGACCTGTCACGCCTTATGGCCAAGACAGACTGGCACCCGGCAGCACCCCATGATGGTGCGGTGCTGGTTCCGGAAGGCCGGAGTAATCCATTCTCAAGTATCGCATCTCACAAGCTCGTCTTTGTGAACGGCTTCTTCCGCCAAGACCTGTCAGAACTTGATGGCTTGCCCGAAGGTGTTGAAATTCTGCCACTTGAAACAGCTCTGGAGCGGGGTACTAAATTCGAAAGCGCTTTCGATGCCAATGGTCCAGAAGCGATGGCCCCGATCGCCGCTTTGAACACCGCATGTGCCAGAGATGGCGCCGTTATCCGTCTGAATGAAGGCATAACGCTGGAGCAGCCGGTACAGCTTATTCATTATACCCCTGATGGCGGTGCGACTGTCGCCCATACACGCAATGTCATTGAGCTTGGATCTGGTGCGTCCATGACCTTGCTTGAAGCTCAGATCGGCTGGGGCGGTGCTTACCTGGTGGATCGCGTCACGAATCTCAATCTGGGGGAGCGGGCCTCGCTCACGCATGTGCGATTGGAAGATGAAGACACGGACGCGGTTCATCTGTCGACTGTGTTGGGGGATGTAGCGTCAAACGCATCCTACAAGGCGAACACGCTCGCGCTTGGTGGCCGTGCTGGCCGTCTACAATCGGCACTGCATTTTACTGGTGAAGGAGCGCACGCGGAAAGCAATACAGCCTATCTGCTTCGGGAAACGCAACATCTCGACTCAACCATTGTGGTTGATCATGCCGTGCCTGGCTGCACCAGTGGTGCGCTGGCAAAAGGCGTGCTCGACGATGAAGCAATAGGTGTATTTCAAGGCAAAGTGATTGTTGCTCCCCATGCGCAAAAGAGCGACGCCAAACAGATGAGCAACGCGCTGCTTCTCTCGCGAGACGCAGCCATGAATGCCAAGCCGGAACTTGAAATCTACGCTGATGATGTCCAGTGCGCCCACGGGAGCACAATCGGTGAGCTCGATGGTGATGCGCTGTTCTATCTCCGCTCAAGAGGCATTGAAGAACAGACCGCACGTCAAATGCTGATTTCTGCTTTTCTGGGCGATGTGCTGGAGCAGATATCCCATGAGGTTGCCCGTGATGCGCTGACCGAGCGGGCTACCCAGTGGTTTGAAGTGAAAAAAGAGGGAGAGGTGTAAGATATGAACATGATCGACAGTAACACTCCCTTGGCAGCAAGCTTCGATGTTGAGGCCATTCGCCGCGACTTTCCCATTCTCTCACGGGAGGTTTATGGCAAACCGCTTGTCTATCTGGACAATGCAGCGTCGGCCCAAAAGCCAAAAGCCGTGATTGATACGACACGCGAAGCATATGAGAACGAATATGCGAATGTGCACCGTGGGCTTCACTATCTGTCGAACGAAACGACACAAAAGTTCGAAGATGCCCGAGACAAGATCGCAGCCTTTTTAAACGCGGCATCGTCTGATGAAATTATTTTCACCAGCGGCGCAACCGACTCAATCAATCTTGTCGCAGACAGCTTGGGATCAGAATTACAGGAAGGGGATGAGATCATCCTCTCTGTCCTGGAGCATCATTCCAACATTGTGCCCTGGCATTTTCTTCGGGAGCGCAAAGGTGTTGTGCTGAAGTGGGTGCCGGTGAGTGATGAGGGCGAGCTGCTGATTGAAGAATATCAAAAGCTCTTCTCATCACGCACGAAGCTGGTCGCTGTAACGGGCATGTCCAATGCGTTCGGGACCATTACGCCGACTAAGGACATGGTGCGGATCGCTCATGATCATGAAGTTCCGATCCTCATTGATGCGAGCCAGCGTGTTGTCCATATGGTAACAGATGTACGCGACCTCGATTGTGACTTCCTGGCATTGACCGGTCACAAGCTCTACGGCCCCAGTGGCGTTGGTGTGCTCTACGGGAAGCGCGACAAGCTCGCCTCCATGCGCCCTTACCGGGGTGGTGGAGAGATGATCCGCGAAGTGAAAATGGACACGGTGACCTATGGCGAGCCGCCACATCGCTTTGAGGCGGGCACGCCCCCAATCGTTCAGGCCATCGGTCTGGGCGCTGCCATGGACTATGTCTCATCAATCGGGCTTGATGCGATTTACGCTCACGAAAAGGAGCTCCTTGTCCATGCGACAGAGCGGCTATCTGAGATCAATTTCCTAAAGGTTTTAGGGACAACGCCTCAAAAGGGCGCAATCATGTCTTTTATTGTCGAGGGCGCGCACCCACATGACGTTTCAACCGTGATTGATAGGGCCGGTGTCGCTGTGAGAGCAGGGCATCACTGTGCGCAACCCCTCATGGACCGTTTTGACGTAACAGGCACATGTCGAGCGTCGTTTGCGATGTATAATACCAAGGCTGAAATTGATGCCCTGGCAGATGCGATTGCCGGGGCGATTAAGTTCTTTAGCTAAGCAAAGAGAGAATAAGTGGATCAGGATATGAGTGAAGATCTGCCACAAGAGGCCGTTTCAGAGGCGACACCGGAGACCACCGGTGAGGCTGCTTCACAGTCGGCGATCCCAGCTGATGAATTGGCGCGCCTGACCGATGATCTGATCGGGGCGATCAAGACGGTCTACGACCCGGAAATCCCGGTGGACATTTATGAACTGGGCCTGATCTACAAAATCGATGTGTCGGATGACCGCGACGTGGTCGTCGATATGACCTTGACCGCTCCTGGGTGTCCTGTCGCTGGCGAAATGCCGGGCTGGGTGGCCGATGCGATCCGCTCAGTTGACGGAATTTGTGATGTGGATGTTAATCTGGTGTTTGATCCTCCGTGGGATCCTGGCCGGATGAGCGATGAAGCGCGTGTCGCGTTGAATATGTACTAAGCGTTTTCAGCAAAAGTTGCAGACTTTTGCGGTTTGAAAATGCTGAAAACGCGGCAGGAAATTAGCCGGTTGATCGGAGTTGCTATGACGACGGTGAGAGAACGACCAAAAGCAGTGACATTGACCGATCGCGCGGCTGATCGGGTCAAAGCCATTATGGCCAACGCCAAAGAAGATTTTGTTGGTGTGCGCATCGGCGTTGAGACCGGTGGCTGCGCGGGCATGGCCTATACGATGGATTATGCAGAGGACATCGCGCCTCTGGATGAAATCGTTGAAGACAAGGGCGTGCGGATTTTGATTGATCCCAAAGCGATCCTGTTCCTCATCGGTACAGAGATGGACTGGGAGCAGGACACCTTTACCAGCGGCTTCAAGTTCAAAAATCCAAATGCCGTGGATGCCTGTGGGTGTGGTGAAAGCTTCACAATCACACCGGCGGCAGCGTCCAACTAAGCCCAAATATGGCGGTCAGCTCAGAGTACAAAGCCTTCGTGCTAGAGGTGCTTGATCCTCTCGGCGGTATCCGCATCCGGAACATGTTTGGCGGTGCAGGGGTTTACTATCGCGACCTGATGTTTGGCCTCATCGCTAGCGAGACACTTCACTTCAAAGCAGATGACATCAATAAGGGTGCCTTCGAAGACGAAGGCATGACGCCGTTCCTCTATGAAGCCCCGCCCAAAGACGGCAAAGAAGGACGCAAGGTATCCATGTCTTACTGGGAGATACCAGACCGCCTCTACGATGAACCCGAAGAGCTGATCGATTGGGCGAAAGCGGCCATAGAAGCGGCAACGCGGACCAAGAAGGCCAAGCCAAAACGCAAAACAAAGGCCAAGAGGAAAACCACCGCGAAAAAGAAGACAAGGGCCAGCAAAAAATAGGGGCTGCTTCTTACTGAAGCAGCCCCTATTTTAGTCACCAACGTTGCTGGGTCACTCGCCCTTGAACTCAGCGGGTCGTTTCTCAAGGAAAGCCTTCACACCCTCTTTAAAGTCACTACTGCGTCCCGCACTGCGCTGAAGCTGTCGCTCCAGATTGAGCTGCTCCTCATAGGTATTATCATCGCTTTCCCAATAGAGCTGACGAATGAGACCGAGAGAGAAAGGACCGTCTGCCAGTTGCCGGGCGATTTTGTCGGTCTCTTCCGGCAGCGCATTGTCATCAAACACGCGATTGACCAGACCCCATTGCAGAGCGGTCTCCGCGGGAAGTTTTTCGCCCATCATGGAAAGCTCCATGGCGCGCGCACGGCCCACAAGGCGAGGCAGAAGCCAGGTTGAGCCGCCGTCCGGAACAAGACCGATGCGCCGGAACGCTTGCAGGAAGTAGGAAGACCGTGCGCACAGGATCATGTCGCCCATAAGCGCAAAGCTCATGCCCACGCCCGCAGCTGGACCATTCACCGACGTGACCAAAGGGAAGGGGAGGTTGCGCAGACGGCGCAAGAAGGGGTGGTAAGCTTTTTCAAGCGCGGATCCTGCATCGGGGTTTTTGGGCTGAGGGCCTTCATTGCGACCCTGTAAGTTGGCACCAGTGCAAAAGCCGCGGCCTTCGCCAGTCAGGACAAGACAGCGCACTTTGCTGTCTGGGTCTTCAACCACGTCCATTGCCTCTTCAAGGCCCTGCAGCATGTCCATCGACACTGCATTCATCACCTCAGGATGATTGAGCGTAAGCGTCGCAATTCCATCTTCGATCTCAAGTCTTACATGTTGAAAGTCCATTGACTTCTCCCTGTGTGCTTAGTCGCAGCTTACCCTGCAACGAATTCTGGTTCTTTCTTTTTGAGAAATGAGACGACGCCCTCGGCAAAGTTCGGATGGTCTCCCAGCTTGCCTTGCGTATCGCGCTCATAATCCAATTGTTGGGAAAGCGTATTGTGCTCGGCGAGGTTCAGTGCCTTTTTGATTTCACCAAAAGCATTGGTCGGTCCCAGCGCGAGTTGGGTCGCGTAGCCCATCGCTGTCTCCTTTAGCTTCTCATCATCCACACACTCATAGATCAAGCCCCACTCTGCCGCAGTTTCAGCGGGCAGTTTGTTACCGAGGAGGGCAAGCGCCCGTGCCCGCGCCCGGCCCACCAGGTGAGGGGTGAACCAGGTACACCCCATGTCAGGGATGAGGGCCAGACGAGGGCCGAAGACTTGTACGAATTTGGCCGAGCGCGCAGCAATGACGATGTCGCCTGCCAGAGCCAGACCGACGCCGCCGCCGGCAGTCATTCCATTGACCGCGGTCACAACGGGCTTGGGTACTTCTGACAACTCCCGGACCATCGGATTGAACCCGATGTCCATGCCATGAGCCACCCGCTCGCCGCGAGACATGTCATCATCGCCGGCAACATTGGCGGAGAGGTCAGCACCGGCGCAGAAGCCCCGACCATTCCCTGTCACGAGCAGAACACGCGCGTTGTCGTCAGCGGCGAAATCGGCAACCGCAGAGCGAACCTCGGCGATCATCTCCATATTGATGCTGTTTAAAACCTCGGGCCGATTGAGTGTCAGATGGCCAATACCTTCTGACACTTCATATGTGATCGTTTCCATGCGTCCTCGTCATAGTTGACGGCATGCCCCAAGCACGTAGCCGTGGGCACGCCAAAATTGGCGCAAACCTTACCGGTACGCGACGATGGACGGAAGTGGAATAGAGTTTTCAGCGGCAAAACAGGTCAGACGCTACGTAAAACGAGCTGTGGCGTTGGCGCTGTTTCAGCCAGCAGCCTGAGCTGACTCTGCAGCTGCTGCACTGTCGGCTGCGACCACACGATTCCGGCCCTGTTCCTTGGCCTCATAAAGCGCGGCGTCAGCGCGGGCAATCATGGTCTGAGGCGTATCGCCCATTCCGAATTGCGCAACGCCCAAGGACATTGTCACCCGACCGAGATTTTCGCCGGTGGATTTTTTGACCAGCTCGCGAGATTTGACGGTCTCGCGAATGTGGTTTGCCAATTTGATCGCATCATCCAAAGCGGTGTTTGGAAGGATCATTGCGAACTCCTCGCCGCCATAACGTGCAGGCGTGTCCTGACCCTTCACATTGTTGCTTAAACAACGACCAACAAGGCGGAGTACTTGGTCACCAGCCTGATGGCCAAATGTGTCGTTAAATTTCTTGAAGAAATCGATGTCTGCCATGGCAAGACACATTTCTGAGCCGTTTTGTGATGCTTCCGCAATTGAACTCAGAAGAACTTCGTCAAAGGCTTTGCGGTTTGCAATGCCGGTCAACTGGTCGGTCAGAGCTTCGCTTCGTGCCTGCGCCAGGTTGCTTCGTAATTCTTCAACTTCACCTTTGGACTCGGTGAGCTTTTCTTCAAGCTCACGCGACCGGGTTTCCATTTGTTTTGTTGCAGCAACAATTGTTTCCACGACCTGCCCAAGATCAGCTGCGGAAATCTCGCTGGTGAGCGCGGCGCTTACACCCTGCATCGATTTCCCAAAGCGGTTGGTGTCGCCGGAAACACTTGCTATCAGTTCGATGACATTGTCCATCTTGCCGCTCAGTTGCTCGCCCGCTTCAATAGTTGAATCGGTAAGCTGCTCTTCGGGCGCGCTCAAAAGCGACTCGAGCTCATACATGAAGGGCGAGTCAAACGGCTTCGATGCCTCAAAGCGCTCGTTGATCTTTGTATTCATCTCGGGGTTCTCGCCGGAGGCGTAGGCATACCAAACGCCGTAAGCACCAGGGGTCGGCTCGATACTGTTGTCGCCCATCAGCTGCATGGCTTTTGCGCCATATTCCAAAGCTGGTGAAGTGTTGGTTGCAGATGTCACGATTCTTCCCCGGATCAGATAGATTGTCCCTACGCCTATCAATCTACGCACGGTTTGTTACGCGTTCGTAAATATTGGGACATCCATGGGGCAATTGCCGCAAAAACCCGCTGTTTCGTGCGGTTTTGATCATGTAGCGCTATATGAAAGGCGATGTTAGTCTCAAACACAGGTGAGATACCGGGGAGCAGAATTCCAGCCCCAGGAACTCAAATGGGTGTGAGCAGGCAAGGTCTGCTCGCGCGGAGGCAATATAAGCGCGGCTGGAGCCGCCAATCGGAGGTACAAATGAGCGTAGCTGAAGATACAAGAGGTTCCGACGCGGACTCAGCAGGTGGCGCAATTAGAGAGATTGTAGACCGTCAAAAAGAGGCACACATCAAGGAAGGCGCCCCCAGTCTGGAGCGGCGGATCGACTGGCTTGACCGTGCCATTGGCCTTTTGGTGGACAATCAAAAAGAGCTGGCTGAGGCCATGGCGGCTGATTTTGGGCACCGGAGCATCGAACAGTCGCTTCTCACCGACATTGCGAGCTCGATCGGGCCACTGAAGCACTCAAAGAAACACCTCAAACAGTGGATGAAATCAGAGAAGCGGAAAGTCATGTTCCCGTTAGGCCTGCTTGGTGCGAAAGCGCGGATTGAGTATCAGCCTAAGGGTGTCGTTGGTGTTATCAGCCCATGGAATTTTCCCGTCAACCTCACTTTCGTCCCGCTTTCAGGCATCTTTGCTGCTGGCAACCGGACGATCATCAAGCCTTCTGAATTCACCCCTGTCACATCTGACGTAATGGCCCGTTTGTTCCGCGAAGCCTATGACGAGACAGAAGTGGCAGTGGTAACCGGTGGTCCGGCAGTTGGCGAAGCGTTCTCCCGACAGCCGTTCGATCACCTGCTTTTCACAGGGGCGACGTCAATTGCGCACCACGTAATGCGCGCCGCCGCTGAAAACCTTGTACCTCTGACGTTGGAATTGGGTGGCAAGTCGCCTGTGATCGTTTCCAAGAGTGCGGACATAGAAGATGCGGCTGCAAGAATTATGAACGGCAAAACGTTGAATGCCGGCCAGATTTGCTTGGCGCCAGATTATGTATTCGTTCCAGAAGGCAAGGTTGACGCATTTGTTGGCGCTGCGGAAAAATCTGTTGCCAAGATGTATCCGACGCTCAAAGACAATCCTGACTACACATCAATCGTCAATCAGCGACATTTTGATCGCCTCAACAGCTACATCGATGATGCAAAAGCTAAGGGCGCGAAAATTGTTGAGGTTAATCCTGCCAATGAGGATTTCTCTCAGCAGCAGGCCCACAAAATCCCACCGACCATCGTTCTCGATGCAACGGACGATATGAAGATTATGCAGGAAGAGATTTTTGGACCTCTGCTTCCCGTGAAAACCTTCAAAGAGAGTGACGAGACGATTGATTACATCAACGAGAATGATCGCCCGCTAGGCCTATACTATTTTGGTGAGGACAAAGCGGAAGAGGACAAAGTGTTGAAAAACACCACAGCAGGTGGTGTGACTGTCAACGATGTGATCATGCATATCGCTCAGGAAGACCTGCCATTTGGCGGGATTGGTCCTTCAGGTATGGGCGCCTATCACGGTTTTGACGGCTTTAAAGAGTTTAGCCATGCCAAGTCGATCTACACTCAGTCTAAGTCCAAGATGGTTGCAGAAATGTTCCGTCCGCCCTATGGCGCGAAGACCCAGAAAAATCTGGCAGGCCAGATAAAGAAATAGGCGCTACCGTCTCAAAGGAAAAAGGGCAGCTTGCGAGCTGCCCTTTTTTTGGCTTGGAAGTTACCGCACACCCAGTCGCCTGATCGAGGCTGGCGTGTAGCGATCCTCGCGAAGTTCTGTGGCGAAGAAGTTCACTGCCGGTTCCTGATTGATCATGCCCCCCATAAGGTAGCGACCGTTGGTGAGGTCATAATAGGCCATGCCGGCGCCCGCGCAGAGCGGCACTTCATAGGCAGTCTTTGGGAAACCCTCCTGTGTACGCCAGAGCTGGCCACGCGTGTCGTAGAGTTCGGTCGCAATGACCCCCCAACTGTCTTCCTGCAAATACATCCGCCGACGTGCATAGACGTGGCGTGTCCCGGGCTTCAGATTTGCCTCAATCACCCAGGCACGCTGTAGCTCATAGCGTGTGTGTTCTTGATTGATATGACGAGCTGCGATGATGTCGTCATATTGCAAATCGTCGGACCCCAACCGGTAGTTATTGTTGGGCAGGTAATATTCATTCTTGCCGATGACGGTCCAGTCATAGCGGTTGGGAGAGCCGTTATAGCCGCCAAGGCTGTCGACGGTGAACATACCATCCGAGTTCACACCAGGATTGTCATAGGCAATGTTGGGCGCCCGGCGAACGCGGCGTGTGCCCGGGCTGTACTGCCAGGCAAGGCGGGGCTGCTGCGCCATGTTGATCGTTTCATGGACAAGGGTGACATTCCCGGCGCGGCGAGCGGGCGCCACGGTGTGGGCAATGTAGAGCGCCCAGATATTGTTCAGGTCTTCTGCTTTTTCTTTTGTTGGATCATTCCAGGCGACAATAGCTTCATCTTGCACGGTGTAGAGCGTGTAGTCGCCGCTTGCCGTTGGGATGGCCGCGGCATATTGGCGGGTCGCCTTATAGTTGATGAAAACCAGCATGTGGTTCCAGATGATCTCCCAGGCATTATTGGGGATCGGGAAGGGCTTGGACATGATGGCGCCCGTCACGCCGTTTCCACCTTCAGCCAACTCGCCGACTGTCGCGTTGTTGCGCGCGGCGGCGAAGACATTCTCTGGGAAGGTGCAGGTCCGACGAGTCTTGTAGACCGGCATAAAGTAGGAGCTGCCATAAATATCCAGCAGGGCTTTGTGTGCGCCTGTGAGGCGATCCGCATACTGAGAAGCGTTGTTTGCATCAATTGTGAAAAGAATGGGATCATTTGCAAACGGATCTGGGTGATGCATGCCGACCTGGTAATTGACATTCGAGGGCGGCGAGGAAAGACCACCGGTCCAGGCGGGGATAGAGCCGTCCGCATTGCCACCTTTTTCAGCGCCCAGTGGCGTCAGATCTCGTCCTAGTCGAGCCGCCTGGTTCTCTGGTACTTTTGCGATTGCCGCAGAGGTGGCGCCCACCCCTGCGGCAACAAGCACAGCCAATACAGTTTTGTGCAGTTTCCCCATGACACTCTCCCAAGTAGTAATGATTAATTACTAACTCAGAATGCGTCATGTGAGAGCGAACATCAACCCAATATTAATCCAAAGATAGGGCAGGCGAGGACAAACCGTTCTGTGCACACCTGTTGGCAGCGCAGCTTAGGTATCTGTGACCTATGCGTCTTCGGTTTCCGCTTCTTCCACTTCTGGCTCGTCATCTTCAGGCTCTGGAGCCCGGCGAACGATCGGCCGTGCAATGAAGGCAGGCATGTGACCGCCAAACGGGTCTTGCCCTTTTTTGCCACGCATCGGCTTGGAGTCAGATTCTGACCCTTCATCTGCCTGCACAGGCTCGGCAGCTGCTTTTGCTTTCTTTGCGGCGGGTTTCCGCGTCCGAGTGCGTTTGGGCTTCGGAGCTTCTTCCTTGGTGTCGTCAGCAGTGTTTGCGTCTGCTTCAACAGTTTCAGCAGCTGTCTCAGCGACGGCTTCTGGCGCCTCTTCGGTCTTCTTACGACGACCACGGCTGCGCGGTTTCTTCGGCGCTTCTTCCTTAGCTTCCGATGCGTCTGCGTCACCTTTTGGAGCTTCATCGGCGGCCTTAGAAGCTTTTGCTGCTGGTTTGGCTGGCTTGCCGTCTTTGCCATATGAACTGTCGGCATCAATAGGCTTGCCAATCAGCTTCTCGATCGCCGCCAGATATTTTCCATCTTCTTTGGTCGACAGCATGAAAGCAGCGCCTTCACGTCCGGCACGACCAGTCCGGCCGATCCGGTGAACATAGTCTTCTGCGTGGCTTGGCACATCGAAATTGATCACATGGCTCACGGCTGGAATATCGAGGCCGCGCGCTGCAACATCACTTGCCACAAGAATTTGAATTTCGTTTTTCTTAAACCCAGCTAACGTACGTGTCCGCGTAGACTGGTCCAGGTCACCATGCAGACAGCCAGCGGAGAAGCCATGCTTCACCAAAGAGCGGTGTAGAACGCCCACGTCGCGCTTCCGGTTGCAAAAAACGATGGCATTCTTCACATCTTCCGTCTTCAGAATATCCCGCAGCACATCGCGCTTATCGAGGCGGTGTGTTGGGATGAGTTTCTGCGTCACGGTTGAGGCAGTGGATGATGCTTTCGCAACTTCAATCCGGACGGGATCTTTCAGGAACGTCTTGGTGAGACGCGTAATCTCCGGCGGCATAGTGGCTGAGAAGAACAGCGTCTGGCGCTTTCCAGGAATGAGTTTGCAGATGCGCTCAATATCGGGAATGAAACCCATGTCGAGCATGCGGTCAGCTTCGTCGATCACCAGTGTCTGAACGCCGGTGAGAAGAACCTTGCCGCGTTCGAAATGGTCAAGCAGGCGTCCAGGTGTTGCGATCAGCACGTCGACACCACGGTCCAGCTTCTTTTCCTGGTCGCCGAACGACACGCCGCCGATGAGCAGTGCCATCGTGAGCTTGTGGTTCTTGCCGTAGACTTCGAAATTCTCCGAGACCTGTGCCGCGAGTTCGCGGGTCGGCTCCACGATCAGCGAGCGCGGCATGCGTGCCCGTGCTCGGCCACGGCCAAGCTTTTCGATCATGGGAAGGGTGAAGGAGGCGGTCTTGCCGGTACCAGTTTGCGCGATGCCGAGAATGTCTCGTCCGTTCAGCGCTTCGGGGATGGCTTGTGCCTGAATAGGCGTCGGTTCTGTGTAACCGGCTTGATTGATGGCATCTAGTACCTTGGGTCCAAGGCCGAGTTCATCAAACGTCTTTTTGGGCTCACTGCCCGTTTCGTCAGCTCTCATATGTCTCTATTTCTGCCGTGTTTAAATTAGTCGCGTGACGGTCACCCGGATGGCGAAAGTCTACACGACGCGTGGCAGCTAGAGTTCAGCGCTGCCATACGAATGGGCCGGAACATAAGGGCTGACAGGGGAATGTCAACAAAACGGCCACAGGTTTCGTGCTTTTCGCGCAACAGTTAGAACGACAAGCCTAATTTGGCGTGAAAATCAGGCCTAAATGTCCAAATCTGTCGCGAATTCAGCTCGTTCCTGGATGAACTTGAAGCGCAGCTCCGGTTTGTTGCCCATGAGGCGCGCCACAGAAGAGCGTGTCTCCGCCATCTCATCTTCCGGCATAACCACCTGAAGCAGGGTGCGCTTGGCCCGGTTCATCGTGGTTATTTTCAGTTGCGCAGGCAGCATTTCGCCAAGGCCCTTAAAGCGGCTGATTTCAACCTTACCCCGACCGCCGAACTCGGTCGCCATCAGATGGTCCTTGTCAGCATCGTCGCGGGCATAGGCCGTCTTGCTGCCTTGGGCGAGTTTATAGAGCGGTGGCACAGCGAGGAAGAGATGGCCGCTGCGAATAAGGTCCGGCATTTGCTGGAAGAAAAAGGTGATGAGCAGCGACGCGATATGCGCCCCATCCACATCCGCATCGGTCATGATGATGATCTTCTCATAACGCAGGTCATCATTACGGTAGTACTGACCAGGCCGCACACCAAGCGCTTGAATGAGATCGCTGATCTGTTGGTTCTGGGACATCTTGTCCGCAGACGCACTTGCCACGTTCAGGATTTTTCCGCGCAAGGGAAGGATTGCCTGCGTCTTCCGGTCTCGCGCCTGTTTGGCGGACCCGCCAGCGGAGTCACCCTCAACAATAAAGAGCTCTGAGCCCGCAGCCCCCGATTGAGAGCAGTCGGCAAGTTTGCCCGGCAGGCGGAGCTTGCGTGTCGCAGACTGGCGATTGACTTCTTTTTCCTGCTTTCGCCGCAACCGCTCTTCTGAGCGATCAATCACCCATTCCAGGAGTTTCGCTGCCTGTTGGGGACGCTCGGTAAGCCAATGGTCAAAATGGTCGCGGATGGCACCTTCTGTAAGCTTCTGTGCAGAGACGGTCGCGAGCTTGTCTTTCGTCTGGCCAACAAACTCTGGCTCACGAATAAAGACAGAAAGTAGCGCCCCACACGACGTCACTACATCATCGGCGGTGATCTGCGCCGCCTTCTTATTGTTCGTGAGTTCGCCGTAAGCCTTGAGGCCCTTGGTGAGAGCCGCCCGCAAACCCGCTTCGTGGGTGCCACCATCGGCCGTGGGAATCGTATTACAGTAGGACGACATGAAGCCGTCGCTATTATACCAGCCAATCGCCCATTCAACCGTGCCATGGCCGCCATTCTCTCGCTTTACACGGCCTGTAAAAGGCTCTGCTGTGACGGACGTGAGCCCCTCGGTTGAGACGGTGAGATAGTCCACCAGTCCATTCGGGAAGTGCAGCACGTCCTTTGTGGGCGTCTGGTCCTTGTCTCCCACCATGGAGGGATCACACGACCAGCGAATTTCCACGCCACCAAAGAGATAGGCCTTCGAGCGCGCCATCCTGTAGAGACGGGCAGGCTTGAACTTGAGCCCACCTTTGAAGATCTCTGCATCCGGGTGGAACGTCACGCTGGTGCCGCGCTTGTTTTTCACAGCGCCTTTTTTCTTGAGCTTGCCATTTGGCTTGCCGCGCGAGAATTCTTGTTCGTAAGCCTGCTGGTCACGAGCAACTTCCACGAGCAGTCTGTCGGAGAGCGCGTTGACCACAGAGACGCCAACCCCGTGCAAACCGCCGGAGGTCTCATAGGCATCACCACCGAATTTCCCGCCCGCATGGAGTGTGGTCATGATGACCTCGAGCGCGGACTTGTTTTTGAACTTCGGATGCGGGTCAATGGGAATGCCGCGGCCATTGTCAGAGACCTTGAGCGATCCGTCCGCCATCAGCTCCACGCCAATCCAACTCGCGTGACCGGCAACTGCTTCATCCATGGAGTTATCGAGCACTTCCGCAAACAAGTGATGCAGCGCGCCTTCGTCCGTGCCCCCAATATACATGCCAGGGCGCCGACGAACGGGCTCCAGCCCTTCAAGGACTTCAATGTCCTTGGCGGAATAGCCGACCTTCCTGGACGCTGTCTTTTTGGCCACAGCTTTCGGTGCGGCTTTCTTTGCACCGGAGCTTGCCTTGGGCGAGCTGAAGAGATCGTCAGAGGCCGTTTTGCTCTTGGCGGCAGCCTTGCGGGCAGTGGTTTTCTTTTTGGCGGGCATAGAAACTCTAAGGAAGTGGGGGTGCGCGACCCGGAACCGAATCAAACCTCATTCTAGCCTGTGACCGGTTGTGCGAGCGAGAGAATGCCACCTATGATCGGGAATCGACATAGAAAGACGACGATCCGGGGAGGACCGACATGCCCACCATCAATGACCCGCTGACACTGCCCTGTGGTGTGACCCTCAAAAACCGCCTTTGCAAGGCCGCCATGACGGAAGGCTTGGGTGATCCGGGCAATAAAGCGACCCACCGCCATGAGGCGCTTTACCGCCGCTGGGCGGAAGGCGGGGCGGGCATGCTGCTCACCGGCAATGTGCAGGTGGACAGGCGCTATATGGAACGGCCAGGCAATGTGGCGATTGATGGTCCCCAGTCGAACGAGGCCATTGCCGCACTCCGCGCCTATGCAGAGGCGGGCACCGCAAACGACACCCATCTCTGGATGCAGATCAGCCATGCGGGCCGACAGACACCGGCGTCGGTGGCAAAGGAGCCGGTCGGCCCCTCCGACATCGCTCTTGAAATGCCGGGCAGTCAGTTTGGCAAGCCCCGCGCGCTGACAGGTGATGAGATCCGGGACGTGATCGCCCGCTTTGCCCATGCCGCGCAAATTGCCCGTGACACCGGGTTCACCGGCGTGCAGGTACATGGCGCCCACGGGTATTTGATCTCAGAATTTCTCTCGCCTGACGTGAACACGCGGACGGACGAGTGGGGCGGCAGCCTTGAAAACCGGGCGCGGCTCCTGTTGGAAATTGTCCGCGCGGTGCGCGGCATCGTGGGGCCGGATTTTCCTGTCTCCGTCAAACTCAATTCAGCAGACTTTCAGCGCGGCGGCTTCTCTCATGAAGACTCGCTCCAGGTCGCCAAATGGCTGAACGAGGAAACCGTCGACCTGCTTGAAATTTCAGGCGGCACTTATGAGCAACCGCGCATGGGCGGCTATGACGATATGACGCTTAATCCCGACCGCTCTGAGAAGCGGGCAGAAAGCACCATCGCGCGGGAAGCCTATTTTCTGGAATATGCAACCGACATCCGCAAGGCGACCACCATGCCACTGATGGTCACCGGCGGCTTCCGCTCAACAGAAGGCATGAACGCAGCGCTCGCTTCTGGGGAGATGGACATGGTGGGCTTGGGACGCCCGCTCTGCGTGGATGCAGACGTGCCGAACAAATTGCTCTCTGGCGCGATGACAGAAACCCCGGCGTTCGAGAAAACATTGCAGATCGGCCCCGGTTGGCTTGGCCCGCATTCTCCCTTTGCATTAGTGAAAGGCCTTAATGGCTGGGGGCAGCAGGGCTGGTTCTGCTTGCAGATCTTGCGCATGGGGGACGGTCAGGACCCAGATACGAAGATGGGTGTCTTCAAGGCTTTCCGCGACTACGCCAAAAACGAAGCGCGGACAGCGGATGCGTTGGTGCGTTAGAGGGTGGATTTGAGTTTTTAGCCGTCTTGCTTGAGGTTTGGTTGGCGCGCCCTTTTTATGCGTTCTGGCAACACGAAAAGAACATGACCCAATGTTGTAGCAAACTCTACTGACCGTTTCGCTTCTTCGGGGGAAGTGTGCGGAGACTCTTCGTCTGCGTGCCGTGGGCGATTAGAACCTAGTCGAACTTCGTGTGCCCACTCTGCCATGTCAGCAGTAATGACTCCGCTATCAACAGCTTCATCAATACGCTTGTACAGCGAGCCCTCGGTCAAGTTTTTTTCCTTCAGCATGGCATCTACTGCTGAACCAGCCAGCATCGCTGCTCCGTCAGGTGCGTGTACGCTGGCCACAGCTTGGTTTAGGAACGTTCTTGCTTTGATAGGTATGTCCTCGTCAACAGAAACGGTTGCTGGGAAGGTATTCAGGAGACCGCGCGTCCCTTGGGTGCCCAATTCACTCTGAGCAAGCAACAGTAAGTGGCACGACGTACACTCATAAACACACCAGTTGTGGCCATACCCCGAGCCGCCCTGAGGAATTATGCAATCTGATCTCCAAAGGAACTTCATCTCTGGTTTTGCAACACCGCAATGCGGGCAACGAGAAAGGCCTATCAGTGTTTGCTTCATTTCGATCGTCATCACGCACCTCTTTGGAGAGTCGACGGATTTTCTGAACCAGCTAAAGCGTCGGAAGCTATGAATTCTAAATGGGTATTGGCACTTAATGCCATCACAGATTAGCTCTGTGAATTAGTGGAGCAAAAGATTGCCTGAGCTTGCCGCCCCTGGACCCCTGGGACAAGCCCGGGGGTGACGGCTCTTGTTTTGATGTTCGGCTAGCGAGAAGAACCGCCGTAAAAAACTTATCCTCCTCCCACTATGAGACCCCATTTAATAAGGCATATCCCGCCTGAGTGAGGGGCGTGTCGACCGTTCCGATGTGACGGGTGGGAGCGCGGCGCCCGAGGTAGTGAGGGGTAACGGCCTCATGAGTCGGGGCTGCCTGTCTGGGGCCGGGGCAAGGAGAATCCCCGGGAGCGCCCTCTTAAGCCTGTGGACTGCGGCCGGATGCGAAAGCCCCGCCCCGCATTTCCAGAAACAAGCGGGAGCTTTGTGGCCAGGGTTACGACAGGTGGATGCAGCTGCCGCGTGCGCGGAGTGCCGGAAGGCCTCGAAAAAAGACATCAGACGAGGCTTTGCGGCATTCCGCGTCCCTCACGACTTTTGATGGTCCTGCGAGCGCTGGCTTATGCGGGGGGCTTTGGTGTGTCTAAACACTCAGTCTCATTGCCACACCCATGGGTCAGGTGGTGACAAAAAGGATTGGAGCAGTCTCTCCAGTTTCCGCAACGTCTAAAACGAGCCCCTGCATGAAGGGCAACATCCCTGTCAGATCAAGGGCTTTAGGGAAGCCAACAAATTTGATCCGACCGCTGAACCTGTTACCTTTCTAACAACTGGTCATTTGGAGGAATGGGAGAGAGAAGATGCACGATCTGGTAATTCGAAGCGGCACGATTGTCGATGGAACTGGGGCAGCCTCATTCGTGGGCGATGTGGCAATCGACGGCGACCGTGTGATCCTTGTGGGCGAAGTGAAAGCAGAAGGCCGCGAAGAGATTGACGCGACCGGTAAGATTGTGACGCCAGGCTTTGTTGATGTGCACACGCATTATGACGGTCAGGCAACCTGGGACGATGAAATGGCACCGTCCAGCTGGCATGGCGTAACCACCGTTGTCATGGGGAATTGCGGTGTGGGCTTTGCACCCGCCAAACCAGACAAGCATGATTGGCTCATCGGTTTGATGGAAGGTGTGGAAGATATTCCAGGCACGGCACTCGCTGAAGGCTTGCCGTGGAACTGGGAAACCTTCCCTGAATATCTCGACGCGCTGGAAGGACTGCCGCGCACGGTGGACGTCGCAACCCATGTGCCTCATGGCGCAGTTCGCGCCTATGTACTGGGCGAGCGGGAAAAGCCCGGCGCTGTCCCCACAGACGAAGACGTCGAGCAGATGTCGAAGATTGTGGAAGATGGCCTGAAAGCAGGCGCGCTCGGTTTCTCGACATCACGCACGATCCTTCATCGCTCAGTTGATGGGGAACTGGTGCCTGGTACAACCGCCACCAAAGAAGAATTGATTGGCATTGGACGCGCTATGGGCCGTGCGGGTCACGGTGTTTTTGAAATGGCCTCAGACCTTCAGCCAGAATGGAAAGAGTTTGAGTGGATGGGAGACCTGAGCCGCGAAACCGGCATGCCCGTCACGTTTGCCGCGCTGCAATCCATCGCCAAGGCATTCCCGCTGGATGAGCAAATCGCTCAGATGCGCGCTGAGAACGCAAAGGGTGCCAATATCGTGGCGCAGATTGCGCTCCGCGGAAACGGCATTGTCATGGCCTGGCGGGGTACGGTGCACCCATTCATTTCCCACCCGAGCTGGGCAGCGATTGCGGAGCTTCCCTGGGAAGAGCAATACGCAAAGCTTAAAGACCCAGCTTTCAAGGCGCAGTTGTTGAGCGAAAAGCCGATAGTGCCGGAAAATGTGGATTTGGGTCCGATCTTCGCCATCATCACGGAAGGCTGGGCACAGCAGTTCGAGATGGACGAAGAGTTCAACTACGAACCCCAGGCAGATGAGAGTGTCGCAGCACGCGCGGAAGCCGCAGGCAAGTCCGGGTCGGAATATGCCTATGACATGATGATGGCCGATGAAGGCAAAGGCTTCATCTATCTGCCGATCCTGAACTATGTGGACGGTAATCTCGACTTCCTCGTGGATCTGCAACATGCAGATGACACGGTGAACAGCCTGTCCGACGGCGGCGCCCATTGTGGTACCATCTGCGATGCCGCAAGCCCAACCTTCATGTTGGAGCACTGGGTCAAGAAACGCGCGCGCGGCACCATCGCACTGGAAAACGCGATCAAGCGTCAATGTCTCGACACGGCGCGTCTCTATGGTCTCAATGACCGTGGTGTTCTGAAGCCTGGTTACCTGGCGGACGTGAATGTGGTCGACATGGATCGGATCAAGCTTGGCAAGCCATGGCTTGCCTTTGACTTACCTGCTGGCGGTAAGCGCCTCCTTCAGAAGGCTGAAGGCTATGACTACACCATCAAGTCAGGGCAGGTGACCTTCAAGGGTGGTGTTGTCACCGACAAACGTCCAGGCGGCCTCATTCGTGGGCCCCAGACAGTGGAGACGCTGGCAGCTGCTGAGTGAACTGACTGAGCTATTTGCCTGTCTCTAGGATGCCTTTTGAGCGTCGCGCACCAATCCATCAATCATTTTGCTGATGAGTGATTGGGGAGCGATGCGCTTGACCTTGCCAAGAACCCGAGCGCGGTCAATGCAGACTCGACCGTCACGCCATTTGGTTTACTCGCATATGGGGACGGGGCCGGGGCTGAGGCGATCTTCCTCTTCTATATCCGTGGCTTCCACAAACTGACAACAAACCTGATTAACCGGCTAATCGCTTTGCACATCATAGCGGCTCTGTATCATCTGATTATCGTCCGTGATGGTGTCACAGGGCGCATGCTGATTTCTGGAAAAGCGAGCAGCAGGCGTAGGGCTCACCCGATTGGCATCTATGCTTTCTTTTTCTTCGCCAGGTGATAGGTGAGGGCACTGGCCAGGCAGTGACGCAACTCTTTCTCTGGGAGCTTCTGTCGAACATCGAGCACCAATGCTCGGTTGCCCTCAAATGTCAGCTTGTCGCCATACATGTCGCGAAAGGTAGGGACCAGGTTTGTCTGGCAGTGAAAATAGACTGCCACATGATTTGGATCATCCTTGATCGCATCAATCCGAACAGTAGTGCCACTTTTTGTTTCTGGTGTCAGGTAGCTGGGTTGTCCCCATTTGAGTGTCTCCTGCAGCTCTCCAACGCCTTCAGTCTTAGCAGCCGTCTGGAAAATCAACCTGCGAAGTGTCAGAAGCTGCTGGCGGGCTTTGCTCTGGTAGGTATCAAACACGCCTGCCACGCAATCGGCTTCAAATGGAATCTGAGAATTATTCGTCATTTCGGTCGGTATCCCGCCACATATCCGCCACATGGGGACACTAGCACGTTCTGCTGACGGTTCCTGTCAGGAGAGGTGTTAGGGGCGGAAGAGATACTGCTCTTGGTTTTTGTGTCGAATCCGAAGAGAATGCCTATATTCGATGTAAGGTTTTGCAAAAATCCTGCAATCCAGGAGTTGGTCATGCTACGCCAGGTTGGCGCGATCCCGTTTGCCATTCGTGAGACAGAGCCATTGGTTCTGATGATCACGTCGCGCACACACGAACGCTGGATATTTCCCAAAGGCGCCGTAGAAGAAGGCGAGACTGCGGCCGAGGCGGCACTCCGTGAAGCCTATGAGGAGGCAGGCATCCGTGGCCGGATGCTGGACCAGTTTGCGCACGAAGTTCAGGCAATCAAACAAATGCCTGATGGTCCACGCGATTTGATTGTGACCTATATACCGCTGCATTTTGCCGAACAGCATGACGATTGGCCTGAGCGCAAAAACAGGGACCGTCACTGGGTGATTTTATCTGACGCGCGAAAAATCGCGAGGGGGCCTGATATCCATGGCGCGCTCGAAGGTTTCGAAGCGCTGTTACCGAGCCTTCACAGCATCGCCAAAATCAAATAGATCGTTGCCGACAGGGCTGCAGCGGCAGGCACGGTGATGACCCATGCCGCAGCTATTGAATAGGCAAACCGACGGCGCACCAGCATCCGCTTTTGGCGAATTGTAGGCTGGCGGAGCGCTTCGTCCGGCGTTGCACTCAGAAGAACTTTGCGACGTCCCTCTTTCCGTTTTGGGTTTTCCAGATACTCACGCAGGAAACCCACACCGAAAATCGACCCAATGGCGATATGGGTAGAGCTCACGGGCAAGCCCATACTCGTCGCAATCAAAACCGTCACTGCGGCGGAGAGGGCGACGCAATAGGCTCTTATTGCGTTAAGGCGGGTGATCTTTTCGCCGACGGTACGGATAAGCTTGGGGCCGAAGAGAGCCAGACCGGTGGCGATCCCCACACCTCCGATTGCCAAAACCCAGAAAGGGATAGCGACCTTTGACTGCAAGCCTGACGTTTCAGTGAGCACAGAGGCGATTGCCGCGAGCGGCCCAACGGCGTTCGCAACATCATTGGCGCCATGTGCAAAGGAAAGAAGCGCTGCTCCAAGGATAAGCGGCAGATGAAAGAGGCGTGGAATATCTTTTTTCTTGTTTCGCAGACCAACCGAGAGCCGTTTGATATAGGGATTGGACAGAATGCCTGCGATCGCAAAGGCAAGGAAAGAGACGAGGACCACCTCTTCCAGTCCGGGTTTCCAAATTCTCTTCAATCCTTTAAGCGCCATGTAAGCGGCAAAGGTTGCTGCCATAAGGGCAATCAACACCGGCACCCATGTTCGCGCGGCCGCGAGCTTGTCCGCCTTGTTGAGGATCAGGACCTTGATGGAAGCGAGCAGCGCCGCTGCAATCACACCACCAAGGACCGGTGAGATAACCCAGCTGGCCGCAATGCTGGCCATGGTGGGCCAATTGACGACACTTAGACCCGCAGCCGAAATGCCACCGCCCAGAACACCACCGACAATAGAGTGGGTTGTGGAGACGGGGGCGTTCAATGTTGTCGCAAGATTATTCCATAGCGCTGCCGCGATGAGAGCACTCATCATGAGGAGAACGAAATCACTTTCGTCAACCGCGCCTTCTGGGCTGATGATGCCTTTGGCCACAGTGCTTACCACATCACCACCTGCGAGGAGTGCGCCAGCTGCCTCGCAAACCACTGCAATGGCAACGGCCCCGCCGATCGTCAACACCTTACCGCCAACGGCAGGACCCATATTGTTGGCCACATCATTGGCGCCAATATTGAGGGCCATATAGCCGCCAAAGATCGCCGACATGACGAGGATCAGTGTCGCGTTGATGCCCCCTTGAGGCCCTATGAGAGAACTTGAGGCGACCGAGATGCCGATGGCACCAAGGAAAAGCACTGACAGCACAATGGGGAGTGCCTGGATACGAAACCCGCGCGCTGAATCTAGGATAAACTCCTGACGGCGCAAATCGTTGACATACCGGTTTTCAAGCTTCTTGTTGGCCACGCGCTCCCCCGGATTTGGCCTGCAGATCAGGCGCAGGGACCGAATCTGCAACGAATGTAAGATTATGGGGTAGCATTCCAGGCGCCAGATTGCACGGATGGGCGGCACCCAGAGCGAACAGAAACGGCGCCACCCTTTGGATGGCGCCGCACTGCTTGGAACTTGTCAAGCCGCATTCTGCAGGTGACGGTCAGCTCGCTTTGGCTTCCTCGCCCGGGAACTGATCCCGCAATATGCGTTTGAGTGCCTTGCCTGTTGGATTCCGTGGAATGGCATCAACAAACTCAACACCTTTTGGAAGTTTGTACCGCGCGAGTTTGCCGTCACAATGTTTCATGACATCGGCTTCTGTCAGGCTTTCATCTTCGCGAACGACAACGGCAAGGCAAACCTCACCCCATTGCTGGTTTTGCTGCCCGATCACAGCGCAGTCCTGAATTTTTGGATGGGCTAAAAGCACATTCTCAATTTCCGCAGGATAGATGTTTTCCCCGCCAGAGATGATCATGTCTTTGATGCGATCCTGAATGTAGACGAACCCCTCCTCATCCACTGTCGCGAGGTCGCCCGTGTGCAACCACCCATCGACGATGGTTTCCGAAGTGGCGTCTGCGCGGTTCCAGTATTCCTTCATGATGTGTTTGCCGGAGACCAGGACTTCACCAACTTCACCGGCCTTGATGACATTGCCATCGCTATCCACGACGCGGACATTCGTATGGAAGAAGGACTTGCCGGTTGAACCAGCTTTCGCCATAGCATCATCTGGAGAAATCAAGCAGGAGGGGCCGCAGGTTTCTGTCAGGCCATAGACTTGGTGGATTTCAATGCCCATGCCCGCATAGGTTTCAATGAGTGTGACAGGAACCGGAGCCGCGCCGCTCATCACCCATCTCAGCGTGGAATAGTCAGCGGTGTCTTTTGCCGGAGACAGAAGCATGAAGTTGAGCATGGCGGGCACCGCCAGCATGGTTGTGATCTTTTCTGCTTCAATATTGGTCCACATGGCGTCCAGATCAAAGCCGCGCATGATGACCGATGTACCGCCGCCATGTACGCAGGCGATAAGCGGGCTCAATGCACCTACATGGAAGAGCGGAAGAACCAGCAAATATCGGTCCTTCTGTTGCATATCGCTTGTTGCAAGTGATGTAAGAGATCCCCACAGCGTAGAGTTGTGGGTATGAACAGCGCCTTTTGGAAGGCCTGTCGTGCCGGACGTGTACATGATGAAGAGCATGTCGTCTTCGGCTGCACCAATCGCAGGTCGGCTGTCAGAAGCTGCTTCGTGCAACGCATCATAGTCGTCTGCAATTGCAGTTCGTTCGCCAACGCTGATCCAGCGGGAGATGTCCGTGGCGTCGCCACCGCGCCCATGGATGTCTTCAACGGCTTCGGCAAAGTCTGAGCTGAACACGAGCGTTTTGGCGCCACTGTCTTTTAGGATGAAACAAAGTTCATCAGGTGTCAGGCGCCAATTGAGAGGTACGCAGACGGCACCGATCTTCGCAATCGCGAAAAAAGACTCCATGAACTCTACACCGTTCATCATCAACAGCGCTACGCGGTCGCCGGGCTTCACCCCTTGTTCCAAAAGCATGTTGGCGGTCTTGTTGCACCGGGCATCAAGCTCGGCGTAGGTAAAGCGCCGTCCGCTTTCCGTCTCAACGCAACCTTCCAAGTTGGGGTTGAGATGCGCGCGTTTTTCGAGCATCAGCCCAATATTGTGATCCATATTTTCCTCCCAAAGCCCGCATAGACACGCAGGCGATCGAACCGGTTGTTCCGGTATTCCTCAATGTCAAATGGGTCTCGTCAAAGAGATCCCGGTCCCCCGACCGCTTGAAAATAGTGTGACCCAAACCGTAGCGAAATCAAAGGGTTGATTTGTTGTTTTGTCCTAAAGGGCGAGGCGACCGAGCGCCCCAGACACTGCCCGGACGAGCCACCTGGGAGACGCCCGTCCAGCGACTGCAGCGGCCAAATTGACCATACCCGGAACGCGGATAACCTCCCCCTTCATACACGCGGTGTAGCCTTCAGCCGCAACTCCAGCGACATCAGACACCATAAAGTCGGGGATTTTGGCCGCAGTCTCATTACTCTGCTTTGCGCTTGCCACCATGTCGGTGGCGGTCATACCGGGGCAGAGGGCTGTGGCTGTAATGCCGTGGGGCTTGAGTTCCTCTGATAAGGACTCCGTGAGCGACAGGACATAGGCCTTTGTCGCTGCGTAGGTCGCAAGCGACGGGATCGGTTGGAACGCAGCGATGGACGCAACATTCAAGATCCGACCGTCCTTCCGCTCCACCATGCCGGGGACGAACAGGCTGGTGAGCTCGGTGAGCGTCGTGACGTTCAGGTGCGTCAGCTCCAGATGCCGCTTGGTGGAGATATCTGCGAAGGCCCCCATCTCCAGCACGCCTGCATTATTGACCAGGGTCTCCACATGAACACCCTTAGAGATCACTGCTTCATAGAGCTTCCGGCCTGCATTGGGTTTTGAAAGGTCGGCGGGAAGGGCGATGGCGGCAATTCCATGCTCTTTACTCAGGCGTTTGGCAATGGCCTCCAGCTTGTCTTTTGACCGCGCAACAAGGATCAGGTTCGAGCCGCCTTTTGCAAACTCGCCTGCAAGCGCCTCGCCAATACCGCCGGATGCGCCGGTAATCAGCGTTGCTTCTTTCATTGATGGGGCTGGCTTTTTCTTCGAGGTGCTCTTTCGGCTGACTGTTTTCTTTCTTGCACTGGTTTTACGGGTAGCAGCAGCCATGGTTTCCTCCCTACGTGACGCTTCAAATTCAGTCTAGGGTGAGTGGTCCGTGAAAGGAAAGCTATGACTATCTGTCAGCTCTCTGCGGCGTTCGGCCTGGACTGGCCTCGAACCCATTGATCCAGATTTGCCGATGACGGTATCTCGATCTTTCCATACGCGCGTACGATCAACCCCCTTCTTTCGAGCTGCCGAAGAGCCTTGTTAATCGACACCCTGGTTACCCCCAGAATTTCAGCAAGCTCTTCATGGGTAACCTTGACCGTCGGGTTTTTACCGTCCGCCTGATGCATCATATTGATGGTCTTTGCGACCTGGGCGTTGAGAGGCAGATGTCTGAGGTCGTCCACAAAGGTCAGAGCTGCATGAAGGCGCTGCGCAAGGAAGGCCAGGAAGTAGGTTCTGATCCCCTGGTGTTTATCGAGCAGGCGATCAAAGCGTGTCTTGCTTATCTTCGCGATCACCGTCGGACCCACAGCAAACGCGTCAAATTCCCTCGGCAACCCACCGAAGATCGTAAATTCTCCGAAGAACTGGTCGGGTCCCATAACCGCCATGCCGGCATAGCTACCGTCGATCCCGATCTGGCCCAATCTGGCAGCCCCGCTTTTCACGATCGTGAGAGAGGGGTCTGTATCTCCCCGTGCCTGGATCAACTGCCCGTCCGAAAAGCTGATCGACACAGCTGCATCGTAGAGCGCCTCCCTCAAGGCGGCGGGAAGGGTCTCCTGAAGCCCTGGAAGTCCATAATCAAGCCGACCTGACAAAAAAACCTCCAAATGTAAAATATTATACATTATAGCGATCTCAGGTCGCCTATCAAGGGGCAGCAACCAGAGGAGGTCGGCATGAAACCGGAAATAATGTTGATATTGGGGTTCTACATCGCGTTTGCAGTGGCGGAGGCCATTCGGACGGGGTTCTTCAAAAAAGACGGCGAGAAGCCGGACGATGCAAAGGTCGAGATAATCTCAACGCTGGCGCTCATAGCGCTCACTCAGCCAATGATCCTGTTTTCAGCGACCTGGCTGACAGGCACTTTTGCTCCGGGTACCGAGAACATGCTGATCGGCCTTCCAATCATCGCCCAGGTAGCCATCCTGCTCGTCTTTGAAGATATGACTCAATATTGGTGGCACCGTGCGTCCCACACATTCCCGTGGCTCTACAATCTCCACCGATCTCATCATAACTCTGAATATCTGAGCGTACGCGTCGTTTACAGGAACAACTTGTTCTACTACGCGATGATGCCGGGAATTTGGTTTGCCGGTGTGCTGATTTACATGGGACTTGGCTATGTCTACGCCTTCTATCTCGTTGTCAAAATGCTTGTAATCTTCGGTGCCCATTCTGATGTGCGGTGGGATGGTCCCCTCTACAAGATCAAATGGTTGTCGCCGATTATGTGGATTGTTGAGCGCACCATCTCGACACCGGCGACGCACTCGGCTCACCATGGACGTCACAAAGACGATGGGATCACCAACTACAAAGGTAATTTCGGCAATCTGCTGTTTTTCTGGGATGTTCTGTTTGGGACCGCTAAGATTACCAGACAGGTACCAAAGGAGTTCGGCGTTGAAGATTTGGAGCCGGTGACCTTGGGTGAGCAGCTGGCCTGGCCTGTATTCCAGGGCAAAGGATCCCGGTCTGCTGTCGTCGCCAAACCTGCAGACGTTGCGTGAACTCTAACCAAGAGGAGATGTGTCATGTCAGTTGAGACAAGTGAGAACGGCCGTATCGCAACTTATGCGGAGTTCTGGCCCTATTATCTTCAGGAGCATTCGGTTCCCGCATGTCGCACCATGCACTATATCGGAACGGCACTGTCCATTGCAGCGCTCGGCTTGGGTGTCTTTGTAAATGCCTGGTGGCTTCTTGCCGCACCTTTGTCAGGATACTTCTTCGCCTGGGTAGCTCACTTCACGATAGAGAAGAACAAGCCAGCGACCTTCACCTATCCGGTCTGGTCACTTGTGAGCGATTACCGCATGTTCTTTGCGTGGATCACGGGGCGGTTGGGGCCTCACCTGGAAGAGGCAGGCGTGCGCTGAGCGTATTGGCGTGAGCGGACCTCAGCGATACGTGCTGTCGGGCTGTTCTGGCGGTGGCAAATCCACATTGCTGCAAGAGTTAGGGTGGCGCGGGTTCCAAACCTTTGAGGAGCCTGGCCGCCAGATCGTGCGTGAGGAACAAGCGAGAGGCGGGAAAGCATTGCCCTGGGTGAACCCCGCGGCGTTTGCCGCCAAAGCAATAAAGATGTCGGTCCTGGCATTTGATGATGCGGCGAGTGCCAGTGGCCCAGTGTTCTACGATCGCTCCTTCATCGATGCGATCTCCTATGTCTCCCATCTAAAGGGCGAGCTCAGTCCGGAACACCGACACCTCATCGATAGAAAACGCTATGCAGGCAATGTTTTTCTGACGCCACCCTGGCCAGAGATTTTTCAGAACGACGCGGAGCGGCAAACAAGCTTCGACAACGCAGTTGAAGAATATGAACGGCTGAAGGTCGATTTCGCTGAGTTTGGCTATGAGCCTATTGTCCTGCCAAAACTGTCGGTCGAAGATCGCGTAGCATCCCTTTTGGACCGCATTTTTGCCGGAGGTGAGACCTCATGATTGTTGCAATATTTCGCGCGCGGATAAGGCCTGAAAACGCTGATGAGTATTATGCTTTGGCAGATGAGATGGGTGAGATTGCCCGCGCTCTGCCAGGATTCATCTCGTGGAAGGGGTATTTCGCTGAGGATGGCGAGCGTGTATCCCTCCATGAGTGGGAAAGCGCTGAAGCTCTGGAGGCTTGGCGGACACACCCTGAGCACCTTCGCATTCAGGAGTTGGGACGTGAGAAATTCTACGAAGAATACACGCTTTACGTGATGGACGAACCGCGCAGCTCAAAGTTCGTGAGAGCCTGACGCTGCTTGCCATTCCGGCTATGGAGGGGTAGAAGACGCGGGCAAGGCGCTGCGGGCGCGCCTGGTCCGCCAAAAGCGAAAGCACCCGCCCATCTGTTAAGCGACCGTCTGAATTCGGCATGTTGCTTTCTTGTGACCCCGTGGAGCGGAAGAGGGGCGATAAGGAGAGTGACGCCCATGTCTACATTGCGGTCTATAGAGTCAGAACAACCGCAAATCCGTCCACTGGGCGAAACGGTTACAGATGTCCTCGCATTTCTAAAATCCAAAGCCCGTCGATTGCACAAGCAGATTGAAAAAGGCTCGCCTGTCGATGTTGCACGCATGCGCGCGCTGCCGCGCATGGCCTCATGCACAGACCAGGAGTTGATCGGGCAGGTCAAACGCCGTCTGTGTCTGAACGTTATTGCCATGGAGCTTGGCTTTCGCACATGGGCGGCTTTGGCGCATGTGATGGAAGGTGATCAGGTCGGTGGCGATTTCGGGACAATTCTGTGTCCTGATCGCATGATTGTGCATCAGAACATTTGGCTGGCTGATTATCAGGAAGCGCAGCAAATTCATCGCGAGCACGGTGGTTATTTGCTGGGCTACCGACGGCAATTCTTCATTGCTGACGGTGACTATCTTCAGGACCTGGGGCTCGATCCGGAGCGAGAAGAGTGGGACCGCATGGACCGAAATTGGATTGAACCAGGCGACTTGAATGCCCGAGCGCGTCTTTATGCACGGCTTTTTGCGGAGCGCCTGCCCACACATTAAAAAAAGAAAAAACTTTATTTATTAGGCATGGAGGTGTTTCCTTCTGGAAACAGAAGGAGGCACGCCATGTCTGATCAAAAGTTTGAACCGTTCCACCCCGAATTGGACCCTGCTGAGACGCTCATGGCCGATGGCTATGCGGACGGGTATCGAACGATCAGCCATTGGCCAGGTCATTCGACGCCTGAGCCGCTTCGGCATGATCTGACGACAGGGTCTGCGCTGTTACTTGCAGGCATGACGCCCGCGCTGCGGAAGGAGCTGTTGGGAGAGTTTTCGATTGTCTCCAACAATCATATTGATGCTGATGGCGTACTCTCAGCGTTCTGCGTGCTGCAGCCAGAGCTGGCACTGAAGCATCAGGATCTCATCCTGAGAACAGCGGCCAACGGCGATATGTCAAAGTGGACAGGACCGGATGCGTTGGCGCTGGAACTGACCCTCATGTCCGAGGCAGAGAAGTTCGAGCCGTTCTATGGGGCGACAATGACGGAGCAACACCTGAGCAATATGGCAGACGCTTATCAGCACTGCTTCAGGTTGTTGAAAGAAGAACTCTTGGAAGATCCATTTGCGAAGCCAAATGGATGGCAGGAAAGGCACCGCCAGATCATCACTGATATTGAAAAGATCGATGCAGGCGATGGCATCCGCATCAGCCGTTTTCCGCAGGAGGATTTGGTTGTTATTGAGGCAGACAGGGAAATGACCGTTATAGGACTTCGTCATGCTGCTGGAGATCTGTTTCGGGTGCTGTTGGCTTACTCGGACAGTGACGGCACCCGCTATAGGTTTTGCTATAGGGCAGAATCTTGGTTCGATGTTGTGTCGATTGCACCCAAGCCGCGCAAGTCTCTTGAGGGACTTGGCGCACGGCTAAATGAGCTGGAGCAAAACAAGCAGTCCAAATGGTGGTCAACACCCACAGATTGGGTCGTACCCGAATTGGGGTTTGGGCAGCCGACCGTTGGTGAGCTGCAGGCCAGTAGAGCTGACCCCAAACTCCAGAATGACCCGCCTAGTTCATTGACCCTAGAGGCCGTTGTTGGTGAACTGCGCCGTTACCTGACCTAGTCGCAATTGAATGAGTGAAGGTAGAGAGTGACTTTAGAAGTTCGATCTGCGGGAGAGAATTGCCGGGAAGATATCCGACGGCTTCTGGACGGCTATTTGGCTGAACTCAGCACATATGGAGAGGTCGACCACACTTATCCCTATTTTGAAGCATATTGGACCGAGGGACAGGCCAGGTGGCCGTTTTTGATACTTGGCGATGGTAAGCTTGTTGGATTTGCCTTTGTAAATACGGTTTCACCGTCCGGGCGCAGGTGCGACTTCTCTATGGCTGAGTTCTATATCCACCCATCTGCACGAGGGAAGGGATATGGCATAGCTGCAGCAAAGGAGCTCATGCTGAAATTTAGTGGATTGTGGGAGCTGAGCATCATGCAGGCAAACAAGCCCGCTCAGCGTTTCTGGCCAAAGGCGATTTCTGAGATAGAAGGTCGCGACACTGAGTGCTTTGAACGCAATGGCGATACGATTCACCGTTTCTCAGTTTAGTGAGGGAGTGCCAATTGTGATGCACTTCTGGCCATGGAAAGTCGGGCTTTGACCCAAACAACGCAACCCCGATCTCCTCAGATCGGCGACCTGGGACGGGGTTGCTTTTGTGCTTCTCGCACGTGCCCATGCTAAAGAGCCGGGCTTTTCATCGTATGTCTAGAGACCGACGCTGCCTGATGCAGCTGTGGCTAAAGGTCTGTGTTTGCGCTATCTGGCCTAAAATCCTTTGCGTTTGAGCTGCGCTTCTGCACACGTCAATCGGACTCTACGCTTCAATCTATCTTTGAATTTCTCACTGCTTGAAAGTGACATATATGCCAGTGTTTTCAAGCTACGCTACGCTTCGCAGGTGGGGTCATCTTCGAAACCTCCTTCTGAATTGTGCCATTAACACATAGCAAGGAATCGGCGTCCTGTCAAGGGAATCGCGCGATGTGACGTTGCGTCGCGCTATGAGTCTGCACTGCTGACCTATCTCTTTAGGCATATACGATCAGTATACAGATGAATAATGGTGAGCGAAAATCGCTGCAGTCAGTTATCTGACTGTGTGCACGATCGGAAGGTAATTTGGATGGGCAGCTCTCGTGACATGAAGGGGGCGATGAAAACACAGGCCCTGTGTAAATGATCGGAGCAAAGGCCAGGAGCAAAGGAAAGCAGGAACCCTGTTTGGAATTTTCTCAACACAAACGTTATGCTCTGCTGAACCCTTGTGGGTACTGGCCAGGACCCAAAAATACTGATATCCAAAACCCGAGGACCGGCAGCAGCGGCAAATGAAAAAGGCCGGTGTTTCCACCAGCCTTTTCCAAACATATGTGTCCGCGTTTAGACGGAGTAGTACATGTCGAACTCAACTGGATGCGGTGTCATTTCGAAACGCTCAATCTCTTCCATCTTCAGCTCGATATAGCCGTCGATCTGCTCGTTGGTGAAAACATCACCTTTGGTCAGATAGTCACGGTCTGCATCCAGGCATTCGATTGCTTCACGAAGGGAGCCTGCAACCGTTGGAATGTCAGCCAGCTCTTCCGGCGGAAGCGCGTACAGGTCCTTATCCATTGGCTCGCCAGGATGGATCTTGTTCTGGATGCCATCAAGGCCAGCCATCATCATCGCAGAGAAGGCGAGGTATGGGTTGGCGGTTGGATCAGGGAAGCGGATCTCAATCCGCTTGGACGCAGGCGACGTACCATAAGGAATACGACAGGAAGCAGAGCGATTGCGCGCCGAATAGGCGAGCAGAACCGGCGCCTCGTAGCCTGGAACCAAACGCTTGTAGGAGTTGGTCGAAGCGTTGGTGAAGGCGTTGAGCGACTTCGCATGTTTCAGAATTCCGCCAATGTAGTGGAGGCATGTTTCTGAAAGGTCCGCATAGCCGTTCCCAGCAAATGTTGGCTTGCCGTCTTTCCAGATTGACTGGTGACAGTGCATGCCCGTGCCATTATCGCCAAAGACAGGCTTCGGCATGAATGTGGCAGACTTGCCAAATGCGTGCGCCACATTGTGGATCGCGTATTTGTAGATCTGCAGGTGGTCAGAAACGGTGGTGAGGGTCTGGAACTTCATGCCCAATTCGTGCTGAGCGGCAGCCACTTCATGGTGATGCTTCTCAACTTCGACGCCCATTTCAGCCATCGTGGAGAGCATTTCAGACCGTAGGTCCTGCGCGCTGTCAATAGGGTTTACTGGGAAGTAACCACCCTTCGTCCGAGGACGGTGACCCATGTTTCCCATTTCATACTCGGTGCCCATATTGTCTGGCAGTTCGACACTGTCGAGCACGAAACCCGTATTGTATGGCGTGGAAGAGAAGCGAACGTCGTCAAAGACGAAGAATTCTGCTTCGGGGCCGAAATAGACCGTGTCACCGATGCCGGTGCTCTTCAGGTACGCCTCAGCGCGCTTCGCTGTACCACGAGGGTCGCGGTCGTAAAGCTCACCTGTGTTCGGCTCAACGATGTCACAGAAGATAGCGAGTGTTGTCTGAGCGTAGAATGGGTCGATGGTTGCTGTGGCACAGTCTGGCATCAGCACCATGTCGGACTCATTGATCGCTTTCCAACCAGCGATTGAAGATCCGTCAAACATCTGTCCATCGTTGAAGAAGTCTTCGTCTTCGATCATCGCGATGTCGAAGGTCACATGCTGCATTTTTCCGCGTGGGTCGGTGAACCGAAGGTCCACATATTTCACGTCTTTCTCTTTGATTGTCTGTAGGACAGCGGCGGCATCGGCCATGGTGTTCTCTTTCCCTGCTGTGTCTTTTAGGTGATGGCAGGCTTTTGCCTGCCGGTTTGGATTTGCACAAACCCCAGGAAGGGGCGTGTGGTATTAAATTGCTTCGTCGCCGGTTTCCCCGGTACGGATGCGGATGGCCTCTTCGACGGACGAAATAAAGATCTTCCCGTCGCCGATGCGTCCTGTTCGGGCCGCATTCTGTATAGCCTCAACCGCTTTTTCCACGGTTTCGTCGTCGAGTACCACCTCGATTTTCACTTTTGGCAGAAAATCGACCACATATTCAGCGCCCCGGTAGAGTTCTGTGTGGCCTTTCTGGCGTCCAAAGCCCTTAGCTTCGGTCACTGTGATGCCCTGCAGCCCGACTTCCTGAAGCGCTTCCTTCACTTCGTCGAGCTTGAACGGCTTGATGATTGCCTCGATTTTTTTCATCGTTTTTGTTTCCTGACCGACCGGTTGAGCCATGTTTTTCGCTGTTTTCCGGTGCGACCTTGTAAAGCTTGCAAAGTGACGCGCCACCGCCGCGCCCGCGGTAATACATGGTTAGCACAAGCTATGCCAATGCTTTGAGCTTCAAATAAGGTATTTATATCAAAGGCTTATGCGAGCAATTGGTATATGTCGCTCATTTTCTGGGCAGATATTGAGCGCAAAAAATAGGCAAAAGCACAAAAAGTACCCAATTGAACTTTGTGCAGCTGGTCGTTGCTCGATCCCCGAACCTCTGAAATGCTCCGCGGCAACCAAATCTGCGCTTTTCGGGGGAGCCATGCGACCAGGAAACACAGTCTTCTCAGGGCTCGGGACGACCATCTTCAGCACCATGTCTGCAATGGCAATGGAACATGGGGCCATCAATCTGGGCCAAGGGTTCCCGGATGACGAGGGACCGGCAGAGCTTCGCGAGCGCGCCGCGCAGGCGATCATGACCGGGCCCAACCAATATCCGCCGTCGCTGGGGATGCCAGAGCTCCGGAAAGCAGTCGCCGATCATGACAGGTGTTTCTATGGGCTGAATGTCGACTGGCAGTCTGAGACACTAGTGACATCTGGCGCAACCGAGGCATTGGCCGATTGCTTTTTGGCGCTCTTAAACGCAGGCGACGAAGCGATCCTCATTGAGCCCTTCTATGACTCCTATCTGCCTATGGTCGAAGCGACGGGTGCGCGCGCCGTGACCATAGGACTCGACGCTCCTTATTGGGACCTCGACCTGGAGGTTCTTGCAGCGGCGTTCTCAGACAAGACCAAGCTCATTGTGGTGAACACGCCCATGAACCCGACGGGTAAGGTTTTCACCAAAGCGGAACTCCAAGGCATTGCAGATCTCGCGCAAAAACATGATGCCTATGTGATCCTTGATGAAGTCTATGAGCACCTGGTCTATTCTGGTGCCGCGCATGAAACGATGATGGCGCTGCCTGGCATGCGGGACCGTTGTGTGCGGATTGCCTCAGCCGGAAAGACCTTCTCTCTGACAGGGTGGAAGATCGGATACGTGACCGCTGCGCCAGACCTATTGACGCTCGTCAACAAGGCGCACCAGTTTGTGACCTTCACCACGCCGCCAGCGTTCCAATTAGCCGTCGCATGGGGGCTCGGGCAGGGGGGTGCTTATTTCCAAAACCTGGCCACGGATCTGGAGCAGAAGCGTGACCTTCTGTCCAAGGGGTTGGCGGCTGTCGGATTTGATGTCGTGCGCTCTGACGGAACCTATTTCGTGACAACCGATATAGCAGGCCTGGGCTACAACGGGACTGATCTGGACTTCTGCAAGGAGATAACCGCAAACGCGGGTGTGAGCGCGATCCCAGTCAGCCCGTTCTACAAACCACGGGATGGCGGCATCGGTATTCCGCGAAACATGGTTCGCTTCTGTTTCTCGAAACAACCAGAAGTGCTCGAAGAGAGTGTCTTCCGCCTCAAAAGGTATTTCGGTTAGATGGTGGTAACCTTCTGCATGCGGCATTGAATTGGAGAGCTTCATGAGCAAGGAAGATCAGGCAAACTGTGTCTTTTGCAAAATACTCAGCGGTGAGTATCCAATTAGCGAAGTGCACAGCGACGACCTATGTGTTGGACTAATGACCATCGAACCGGTCAACACAGGGCATGCTATGGTCATTCCAAGAGGGCACTTTCCCTACCTCGCTGATGTGCCAGCAGAGACGGCCGGACATATGTTGAAGGTCTCTCAAAAGATAGCGGCGGCAATTCGCGCCTCTGACCTGCCATGCGACGGGATCAATCTGTTCGTCGCAGATGGGGAGGCTGCTCACCAATCAGTATTTCACTCGCATTTTCATATATACCCACGGCTCAAAGATGATGGTTTTGGTTTCAAGTATGATGAACGGCATTTTCAACGTCCACCAAGGGACGAATTGAATAAAACGGCTGAACTTATTCGTACTCATATCCAGTTGAAGAAGTAGGCCAATGAGCGAACCCCTTCGGCGAGAAGCGCTACGCGGCGATGCAAAATGGCTTGTCGTGTTTTTGCATGGCCTCGGGTCAAACGGAGCTGACCTCATGTCCTTCGCTGACTATTGGGCGAAGTCCATGCCAGACGTCGCGTTCTCCGCGCCTTCTGCACCAACATCCTGTCCGGATGCACCGGGTGGTTTTCAGTGGATACCCCGACTTCCTCCTGGCCATCCGCTTCTCTTTCCTGAAGTGGAGAATGCCGCTGACGATCTTCAACCCATTATTGATCAGGAGCTTGCAGCCGTTGGGTTGGCGCCGGACAGACTGGCACTGGTAGGCTTTTCTCAAGGCACGCTGATGACGCTGCATGCAGGCCTCAGGCAAGTCGTCGCGCCCGCAGCATTGCTTGGGTATGCAGGTGGATTGGTGGGCCGGGACCGGTTGGCAGATGAGATAACCTGCAAGCCACCGGTGATGCTGATTAATGGGGATGCAGATCCAATGGTTCCAGCATCTGCGCAGGCACCAGCGCTAGAAGCGCTTCAGGGTGTCGGGGTGGTGGCCGCGGGTCAAATCATGCCCGGCTTGGATCACAGCGTGAATGCGGATGCGCTTATTCTTGGTGCACGCTTTCTTTTGAGTGCTTTCGACTACCGCGAGAAAAACCCCATCTAGGCTGCAGCGGCTTTTGAACGGCGGCCAAACCAGCAAGAGGGAGAGAGCGACGAGCGAGCCCTGTCTTTCTGCGATGGAATTTTCACACCAAGTATTTTGGAGAGCTGGTCCGCCCCGCCAATATAGTCACCATCCAGCCAGATTTGTGGAACGGTGACCGGCGTTTTCTCACCGATGTAAGCTTTCACACGGGGAAACATTTCATACATGCGGCCTGGGTTTTTCACCACGTCATGGTAGGTGTACTCGATACCTGCGTCATCGAGGTATTTTTTCGCCCGCGTGCAATGAGGACAGCTCTCCTTGCCGAAGAGTTGGTTCCCCTCAACTGGAAACCTCTCGGTTGCAATGTTCATGACCTTCTCCGCCAATACGCCACGGTTCAGCGCTTCGCCTTCTGACACGAGCTCTCCGTCAACCAAGGCGATCGGTGCATGCCAGGCACCTTTGCGAAGGGGCTTCCACCATTCCGACAGCCACTCACGAACATCAAGTTTAACGGGCACGCCGTTCAGCTCGCTCGCCATGGTGTCTTCTATAATGTCGACGGTGAGCGCGCATTCACCACAGGGGATCTTCACCTTGAAGGGTCCCCATTGCCCGGCCCAGCGGTAGAGTGTGACTTTGATTGGTGTTGGGGATGTATCTTGATCGGTCATGGCGCAGCTCTTGTTGAGATTAACCAGTAGATACGTGCGTTCATCCGAAATCCAATTGAACCCGCCTGACATTTCTGTGACTGCGCGTGAGCGGCGCAAAACGCGACGTCATATCGGCACACTGGACAGCGCAAGGCCTATGGTTATCTTCACGGGCAATTGGTCGTAAGAGCAAAACAAACGGGAGTTATCGGATGGTGGATCCGCGTACGCCCATCCTGGTTGGATGTGGGCAGGTAGTTCAAAAAGAAAAAGATCTGGATAAGGTCAAAGACCCTGCCTCGCTGATGGCGGACGCCGCGAAGCTCGCGCTAGCAGATACGACGATTGCCGAGTTGACTGGCAAGCTCGACACCATCACATGCACCCGCTTTGTGATCGATAGTCCCGGCAGCCGTGAACTCCCGATCAATCAATATGCGAACCTGCCTCAGACGCTTGCCAATAAGCTGGGGGCAACACCGGCAAATACCTGCTATGGCCCAACAGGCGGCAACACGCCACAGCTCCTAGTGAACTACACCGCAGAGAAGATTGCCGAGGGCGATCAGGATATCGTGCTTCTGGCTGGGGTCGAATGTTTCGGCTCCATGCAAAAGCTCCTGATGGCGGGCAAAACGCCAGAGAACTGGAATGATGATCCAGGCGGCACCCGCATCGACATTGGATATGAAAAAGCGGGTGTGACGGAGGTAGAGAACCTCCATAAGCTGCAGCACCCTGTGAACTGTTACCCACTGTTTGAAAATGCCCTCCGTGGCCAGGCGGGCAGGTCGGTCAAAGACCACCAATTGTTCATCGGCGAATTGATGGCGCCCTTCACAAAGGTGGCAGCTGCTCACCCTCAGGCTTGGTTCCCTGTTGAGAGGTCACCGGAAGAGATTGCAACACCAAGCGATGCCAACCGCTATGTCGGCTACCCGTACACAAAATACATGAACGCGATTATGGCAGTCGATCAGGCGGCAGCCGTCGTTATGATGTCTGTTGAGAAAGCCCGCGAGCTAGGCGTGCCAGAAAACAAGTGGGTCTATCTCCACGGCTCGGGGGATGCGAACGATCACTGGTTCCTGACCGAGCGTCAGAACTTCCACTCCAGCCCGGCAATCCGGACGATGGGACAGAAGGCTTTTGCGCAGGCCGGATGGTCAATTGATGAAATCGACATCATGGATCTCTATTCCTGCTTCCCGAGCGCGGTGCAAATTGGCATGAAAGAGCTCGGCATCAAAGTCGGGGATCCGCGTTCGCTAACGGTTACGGGCGGCCTGCCTTACTTCGGTGGCGCGGGAAACAATTACGTCATGCATTCAATTGCAACCATGGTTGAGAAGCTCCGCGACAACCCTGGAAAAAAGGGCATGTGCACGTCGAACGGCTACTATGTGACGAAACACGGTGTTGGCCTTTACTCCACGACGCCGACCGAGGGGCCGTGGAAACGGGAGAACCCCGCAAACTACCAAGCTGAGCTTGATGCGATGGATCACCCTCGTGTTGAGGAGAAACCAAACGGTGCGGCGAAGATCGAGACCTTCACTGTGATGCATGGTCGCAATGGTCCAGAATTCGGCATCGTTATGGGACGGTTGGACACAGACGATGCACGGTTCGTATCGCATGTCACCGCTGACGTGGATATTCAAAGCTTGCTCAACCAGGAAAGCCTCGGTCGTCCAGGGACCGTTGAAAACACAGATACCGGGTTGAACGTATTTACGCTCTCTTAGGTCGCATAGGCTGCAAATCTGCAGATGGAAATCCTGATTTCAGCGTGATAGTTCTTCCTTACCTGTAGCAGAGGGAGGACGCCATGACTGAACCGACCAGAAAGACCAGGTCTTCTGGCATACCGTCCACAAAGGCAGGTGCTTATCCCATTAGGGAAGGCAACTATGTTTGTCCCCTCGTGGACGGAGGTCCGGCATTTCAACGCATCTGTGAGGCAGTCGAGACTGCTCATCGCTCAGTCTGGGTAACCATTGCTTTTCTCAGCGATGATTTCGAAATGCCGGGCGCGCGCGGCAGTCTTTTCGATGTACTAGATGAGGCAAAGGCGCGGGGGTTAGATGTCCGCGTAATTTTCTGGCGTCCCGCGGAAGAATTCTGGGATGGAGAGCACGGTGTTTTTCCCGGAACATCGGAGCAGCGGGCGATGTTGGCTGCGCGAGGGTCAGAATTCCTGGCGCGGTGGGACCGGGCGCAAAAGCGCTACTGCCAACATCAAAAGAGCTGGACGATCGACGCAGGCCACCAATCTGAAGTCGCCTTCATTGGTGGAATAAACTTGAACAACCCGTCTGTCGTGTCGCCTGGGCACGAAGTCGGTTCAGGCACACATACCCATGATGTCTATGTCGAGATCAAGGGCCCAGCTGCTACAGACGTGCATCACAATTTTGTTCAGCGATGGAACGAAGCCAGTGAGATCGGATCGCCGAATGGCATTTGGCCAATCGCCTCCGAGCAGTCTGGACTACAATTTCCTGACCGGGTAACGCCTGCCCGTGGGTCTGATTTCGTCCAAATTCAGCGTACAGTGAAGGCCGGACACTATACCGATAAAACTGCCACACCGGGAGGCACTCCCTTTGCAGTAGCAGATGGAGAGTTTTCTATCTACGAGCAATATCTGTCCGCGATCAAGGCGGCGCGGAGCTCAATCTATATAGAAGACCAAGCGATTGGTGCTCCCGATATCGTAGAAGCACTGCATGAGGCTTTGGCGCGCGGCGTCGATGTAACGGTACTTGTTCCTGCCGACGCAAATGAGGAGATGGTTGCCGGACGTAAGCTGCCTCGGGCAAAACCGTTTTTTGATCGCTTGTGTGAGCTAGGGAACAACGAGAACTTTCTGCTCGCGGGAATTGCTGTACATGGAGACGATGGTGTTCTTCGAAACATTTATGTTCATGCGAAGATCATGTTAGTCGACGATCAATGGGCCACCATTGGGTCATGCAATATCGGCAATCGGTCATTTTTCAACGACACGGAACTCAATGCCTCGGTTTGGTCTGAGAAGGTCGTGCGAAAGCTTCGATGCGACCTGTTTGAAGAACATTTGAGCCTGGATACGACCGACATGGAGGACAGAGAAGCCATGGCCAAATACAGAGAGATAGCCAGCCGCAACGCCATCCTGCGAGAAAAGGGGCAGCGAATGACATCGCTTGCGTTTGCTCTGGATCCAGGTATTTACCCTGAGTAGATATACTACCAGATCCAGGTTTCGGGATCGGGCACCGGTTTGCCATCGTTCATCCACAAAAACCCCTTGGCGTTCCGAACGATGACCCAGATCGCAGTCGCGACCATCGTGAGCATGCCGATCAAAAACATGAACAGAATCGCGCTGATTATGAAGTAGAGCAGGCCAATCCAAAAGGTGCGTATCTGGTAGGTGAAATGTGTCTCCGCCAAATCATCAGCTTCAGCGCGTCTGAGATAAGCCATGACCAAACCGATAATCGTTGTGAGGCCGCCAGTAACAAATCCGCCAAAATTTAGAAGATAGATGAGTTTGACGATATCTGAATTGTTGGACCCACTATTTGGACCGCGTTGCTCGGACATGCTATTCCCTCCGCATTGACACATTGGAACGTTATTCGCCGCTGTGAGCTCTGTCGATAGGGTTGACAGTTTTCCTGCCGCGGCACGGGAGTTTGGAATGGCACGAATCTACATGATCCGACATGGCGAAGCTGCAGCTGGCTGGAGCGAAGACAAAGACCCGGGGCTGTCTCACCTGGGACGCGCCCAGTCAGAAGCCGCGGCAAGGGCGATCATGTCTCGTGAAGCATCGGCTTTGCCGGTAATCTCAAGCCCACTGCGGCGCTGTCAGGAAACAAGCGTGCCGCTTGCCACTGCGTGGGGTCAAACGGCGGTCATTGAACCACGTGTCGCTGAGATACCATCGCCGGATCTTAGTCTTGAAGAACGCGGCGTCTGGCTGAGGCAAATTATGACGGGCACCTGGGCTGAGACAGAAGCGCCCATCGGCCATGATTTGGACCTGGTTGGCTGGAAACAATCCGTTGTTGACGCCCTGCTCGAACTGAAATCTGACACGGTGATTTTCTCTCATTTCATCGCCATCAATGCAGCTATCGGTCACGCACTGGACGACCCGCGGGTCATTTGTTTCCGCCCCGACAATTGCTCCGTCACGGTCTTTGAAACGCTGGGTGACAAGCTATCCGTTCTTGAGCAGGGCACCGAGGCTGAGACCAAAGTCAATTAGACCTGCTGGAAGCGCCTTTTTTCCGCCATCGCACCGCGCTTATACTCACGCCATGAGTGAGATATTGACTGTTGATCAAATGTACGCAGCCGACCGATGGGCCATTGCGCGCGGCACGAGTGGAATTACCCTGATGGAAGCGGCAGGCAAAGCTTGCGCGGACGCCATCAAGGACCGGTTCGAGCGATGCCAGGTCGCTGTTCTGTGTGGTCCTGGCAACAATGGGGGCGATGGCTTTGTTATCGCGCGGCTGTTGCGCCAAGCCGGTTGGGGCGTATCCATTTTTCTGATGGGGGAGCGTGAAGCGCTCCAGGGTGATGCCGACCATGTTGCACACAGGTGGAACGGACCTGTTTATTCTCTGACGGCTGATTCAATCGACAATACCGAGCTGATTGTTGATGCCTTGTTTGGCGCCGGTCTCTCGAAGGATTTGGAAGGCGCCCCAAAGGCCCTCGTGGACGCTGCGACCGAGAGAGATACGCCGGTCATGTCAGTTGATGTGCCCAGCGGCATTGACGGCGATACAGGCGGGGTTCGAGGCGCTGCCTTCCGTGCAGCATTGACCGTGACGTTCTTCAGAAAAAAACCAGCGCATCTTCTACTGCCCGGTCGGCACCATTGCGGAGAAATCATTGTCGCGGATATTGGCATTGACGAGGGGGCTCTCAGCGAACTCGACATTCTGGTGATGGAAAACGATCCATCTGTTTGGCAGGCCGATTTTCCTTTATTGGATGAAGGCAGTCACAAATATTCAAGAGGCCACGCCGTGTCCGTTTCTGGCGGGGCGAGCGCGACCGGCGCGGCGCGTCTGGGCGCCAGGGCCGCGCTTCGGATTGGGGCAGGGCTTGTGACTGTTGCATCGCCACCAAGCGCACTTCAAGTGAACGCGATGCACTTAACCGCAATCATGCTGCAAAGGTTTGAGGGGGCAGAAGGGCTCACCGACCTACTGGACGACAAGCGCAAAAATGCCGTCCTGATTGGCCCGGGAAATGGGGTTGGGGCGGAGACGCGCGAAAATGTTCAGGCAGCGCTGACGTCGGGTGCAGCTACCGTGCTTGATGCAGATGCGCTGACGTCTTTTGAAGAAATCCCCCGCGATCTTTTTGTGGCGATAGAGAATTATTTCGCAGGTCCCGTTGTACTCACACCTCATGAAGGAGAGTTCAAGCGGCTCTTTCCTGATCTGGACGGCTCGAAGCTCGAACGGGCCTCTGCCGCGGCAAAGATTGTCCATGCGGTCATCGTGCTAAAAGGTCCCGACACTGTCATCGCATCGCCCGACGGCAGGGCAGTGATCAACTCGAATGCCGGACCGGAGCTTGGCACAGCAGGTTCAGGCGATGTCTTGGCGGGCATGATAACTGGCCTTCTCGCTCAGGGCATGCCAGCCTTTCAGGCTGCTGCTGCAGCTGTTTGGCTACACAGTGAGGCAGGCCGCAGATTGGGACGGGGGTTGATCGCGGAAGACTTGCCGGAACAATTACCGACCTTGCTGCAGGAACTGTCTGCATGAGCGACATCATGATCCGCTGGGCTGTAGAAGCCGACATTCCGCAAATCAACAACATTTACAATCATTACATTCGCGAGACCCCCATCACCTTCGACATCGATGAGAAGACGGAGGAAGACAGCGCCTATTGGCTTCAGAAATTGGGCACGAGCGGGCGTCATCAATGTTTTGTGGCTGTAAGGGGCGATACCGTTCTGGGCTGGGCCTGTTCCGGCGCCTACCGCCCAAAAGCGGCATACGGAACCTCGGTCGAAGTCAGCGTCTATCTCGACCCAAAAGCCGGTGGTCAGGGCCTAGGATCAGCGCTCTACGCCCGGCTCTTCGACGCACTCATAGGTGAGGACGTTCACCGGGCTCTGGCGGGCGTCACTCTGCCAAATGATGCATCGCTTGCACTGCATAAGCGCTTCGGTTTCACCGAGGTGGGAACCTATTCAGAAGTGGGCCGGAAGTTTGATACCTATTGGGATGTCATGTGGCTGGAGAAGCTGCTGTAACAACGACCAAGAATAGATAGTCAAAACTAGCTTTTTATGTGTCCATGTTTAAAGATGTACCAAACTGTGATTGGTACCTGAGGGGCACGCGGCGAGATGAAACATCTGATTATCAAATGTCTGCTGACGCTGGCGGTGTTCGTTGGGACACCAGGTGTACGGGCTGAGGCGGCTGAGTATCTTATCGGTCGCGGCATGACCGATATTACCGGGCCAGCCTTTGGCATTCAGATGTGGGGCTTTGGCCGTGAGGACCAGCTGACAGAAGGTCTTCATATTCGGCAGCGCGCGCGGGCATTCATCATCGCAGAACCAGACGATGGCAAACGCCTGGTCTTTGTGAGCGCGGACATTGGGAGTATCGAGCACAACATCACCCTTGAGGTTCTCGACCGCCTCAAGGCGCGCTATCAGGGCCTCTACACTCTGGACAATGTGATCCTAAGCGCCACCCACACCCATGCAGGAGCAGGCGGCTATTGGCATACAAGGGTCGAGCTGGGCCTCGCAGGCGCGTTTTACCCCGAGCTTTTCGAACGGATCGTCGAGGGGATTGTCGCCGCTATCGCGGCAGCTCACGTCGATCTGCAACCAGGCGATATTCTTATAAACAAAGGTGATGTCGAGGGTGCTGGCGCCAATCGCTCTATGGTGGCGTACGAGCAAAACCCCGCTGAGGAACGCGCACGATATGCCGAGCCAATGGACAAGGAGATGACCCTCCTGAGCTTTGTCGGAGCTGATGGGCCCGTCGGTACGGTGAATTGGTTCGCAGTCCACCCAACCTCGATGACCTATAACAACAAACTCATTTCCGGTGACCACAAGGGTTATGCGTCTCTGGCGTTCGAAAAAGCGATGGGCGTTGACTATGCCTCTGCGAATGACTTTGTTGCCGCGTTTGCTCAGTCAACACCGGGCGACATCACGCCCAATCTCAATCTGAATAATACGGGGCCGGGCAAAGATGATTTTGAAAGCACGGCAATCATCGGGTCCCGGCAACTGGCTGTGGCCCGCGATCTGTTTGAGACCGCGGAAGAAGCGCTTAGAGGGCCGATAGATTATCGGCAACTCTATGTGGACCTTTCAAGCTTGGACGTAGCCGATGAGTTTACGGGGGCGGGCGTGCAGACCACCTGTCCCTCTGCCTATGGCTATTCGTTTGCTGGTGGATCGACGGAGGATGGCGGCGGACATTTCCTCTTTGAAGAGGGGATGACTGAGTCCCGCTTCTATCTCGATTTTCTGATCGGCTTCTTGACCGGGGCTCCAGCACCGACAACCGAGGTTGTCGCCTGTCAGGCACCCAAACCGATCCTCTTTGAAACCGGGACCGGCATACCGCCGCTGCAATCACAGATACGCTCCATTGGACTGGCCCGGATCGGGCAGCTGGTTATCCTGACCGTGCCAGCCGAAGTCACGACCATGGCGGCGCGACGCCTCAAAGAAACCGTTCGCGCAGAATTGGGCGACTGGGTTTCCCATGTCGTCATCGCCGGCTACGTGAACGGCTACGCTGGCTATGTCACGACGCCGGAGGAATATCTGATTCAGCAATATGAGGGTGGGCATACCCTTCACGGTCGGTGGACGCTGCCAGCTTACCGTCAGACAGCTGCTGTCCTTGCGCGGGCTATGGAAGCCGGTGAGGCGACCAGCAACACCGTGGTGTACGACGACTGGCGGGGTAAAGCACCAGAGACGGCCCTCCACGATGGGAGCGCTGACATTGTCTCTGAAGGTGGAGAGTTTGGTGACGCTCTGCCGCTTGTTCAAATCTCCTTTGTGCCTGGCGATGTGGTCCTTGCAGAATTCCGATCCGGAAACCCCACTGCAGACCATGGTGCCCTTTCAACATTCGTCGAGATCGAGCGACAAGTGGAAGGCGGTTGGCAGAAGGTTGCGACAGACGGGGACTGGGAAACGAAGATACGGTGGCGAGAGGGCGATGAGGAGGACCAGCTGATCGCACAGGTTATCTGGGAAACACCTGGCAGTCGTGCTCATGGAACCTATCGGGTGAGACACTTCGGTATGGCGACCCTGCCGTCGGGGGACCGAAAGCGATTTGACGGCACGTCCGCGTCATTTCGGGTAGGTGATTAGGTCAAGGGCGCCCTCGGCCAATTGTGGCGCCTACTGAACCTCTCCCAACACCTGGTGAGCCAAACCGTTCGTCAGGTCTGAAAGGTCCCTAGTGCCCGCGAGATTCGTGGAAAATTGGGCAGGTGCGTGCCAACCCGAAGAAATATGGAGGGCGATGCCTTTAAAAAGGCGGGGCAACCCAGCAAATACCTGCATTTATTGGGCTTTCCAAGCCGCAAGACCCTTGCTATAGAGGGCGCCAAATTCAAACGAGCCGCGTTCTGCCTTCCAGGGCACGAATGCAGCGGCTCGCTTTTGCCCTTATGGCAGGTAATCCGTGCGGGCGTGGTGGAATTGGTAGACACGCTAGATTTAGGTTCTAGTGCCGCAAGGCGTGGGGGTTCAAGTCCCTTCGCCCGCACCACGCCGGGGTTCGTGACGACCTGATTTTGAGGGAAAAGCGGGAATAATCGAGCCGATATCGGCTTAAAGCGAACGGAAGCGATAAAAGTCATGCAGGTCAACGAGACGGTTTCTGAGGGTCTCAAGCGCGAGCTCACCATCACGATTGAAGCAGCCGCACTTGAAGAAAAACTCTCCGGCAAGCTCGACGAAATGAAAAATCAGGTCCGCCTGAAGGGCTTCCGCCCCGGGAAAGTGCCTGTGAGCCATCTTCGTCGGACGTTTGGTCGCCAGGTCATGACAGAGGTCATTCAGGAGACGGTCAGCCAGTCGAGCGGAGACGTGCTGCAGGAGCGCGAGATGAAGCCCGCTATGCAGCCTGAGATTAATCTCGAAGGCGAAGTTGAAGAAGTGATCGATGGCAGAGCCGATCTCGTCTTCAAAGTGGCATTTGAGATTGTTCCTGACATTGAAATTGCTGACCTCTCCAAAATCGAGTTGGAAAAACCCGTTGCTGAGGTTGACGATTCAGAAATCGACGAAGCCGTCGAGCGTCTTGCAGAAGCACAAAAGAATTTTG
>Ga0189286_100060_pt1 | contig 84923 bp, 91 predicted proteins | sample UW69minimetaG_FD_130330 | JGI IMG/M metagenome (GOLD analysis project Ga0189286, IMG submission 130330) | Marine microbial communities from the Costa Rica Dome - UW69 mini metaG | ecosystem: Environmental > Aquatic > Marine > Oceanic > Photic zone | place: Costa Rica: the Eastern Pacific... | reverse complement strand
GGCAAGCTCTTCGCTCAGTGCCACCTCGTGCTCAACATCTCCAGATATGTGAAGGTTAGGATCATCATCTTGAGAGGGAAACCGATTTGCAAATTGAGTAAGACCAAATCTTGGCATCTCGCCTATATCAAATTGACCTTTGGGCAGCGGCAATGACATTTTCTGCATCCTTTAACCGTTTGTCTGAGAGATAGGATCCCGAGAAAGCTGAATAATCGGGGTTTTCACTGTATGAAGTGTCTCGTTTTTCTCCACAAAATTGTGGACTTTCTCGCAATGATTAACACTATTTTTTGAGGACACCTCTATGCGCCAATCAACCGCCATTAGGCGTCCGAGACCAAACGACGCTCCTGATCAGGCGCGAGCAAAGTGCTCGTTTTCTTGGAAAGGGGTAAGGAACAGCCTCGATCGATTGCCTGCTCAACAGACTCCCTGTTCTTCATCACCAAGTAGAAAAATGAGGCTCTTGGATCATCGCGGATTGATCTAACATCTTCAATCCATTGTGGAAGCATCTTGATTTTTTCACCCTCGGCAACGCCGAGCGCGCTGCGTCCGTTTTCTTCTTGAGCGTAGGCAAAAATATTGCCGCAAGTAAATTTCTGGTAACCGTCGTAGCGCCGTTTCGAAAGATGTTCTTGCGGACGTTCTGAACAGATAACGTATAAGCCTGTCATGAGTGTTTTCCTAATGTTTCTGCAATGAAACCATAGGGCATACGAGAAGACAACGATGATAGAAGTTGTTCAAAACGTCTGTTTGTCCAATGGTTAGTACAAACAGACACTGGCGCACATTTATCAACCGATATTTCCCAAGTATTTTGGTGTTTGGGTGAAGCTGACGGATTTTACCGTTGTTTTCAAGCTCGGCGTTCGCCGCGTCAGCTGGCTTGGCGGCTTCGCGGTGCTTGCAGGCGTTATTGCGAAGATTTCCGGCGGTTTGTATCCATTTGGGCAGCGCCAAGACGCTGCTGTGGAGCCACTTTTGTTCGGTTTTCTGTGAATGAGGCGTCATGCAAGCCTCGGCGGCGGCTCAAGCACATGTTTTGATGGCTATGGCCGTTTTCAAGTGTGATTTCAACTTTGGCTATGGGGGAGCAGCGCCGAGACATCAAAGGCGCATTTGTGATGTCCATCAATGACACACCCGAGATCCGGGAGTGGTTTGATGGTTTCCACATCTATGAAGAGCGGTTGAACTATACGATCGCCAAGTCGGGCGGCAAGAAGGTCCAGGAGCTTATCATCTCAAACCGCGAGTCGCGGGCAGGGCTGCTGTAACTGCGGGGCAGCAGCCTTTGTGCTGCCTCAAGTTGGCGTTTCACACATTCACCCTTTGTTTTGCGTATGTCCTGTGAAACTAAAAGGCTAAGTGTTTGGCTCGGCTGGCTCTTCGCTAGTTTTAGGTTCTGGCGCCAAACAGGGCAGTCTATCGCGATCTTGCGGCGGGCTGTAGGTAAGTCTGTTTCAGCCCCGACAATCCCGACAAACATTTCCTTCCTAAACCGCCCAAAGCGTCCGCAGTGGTCGCATTGGATTTCGACGGTTTTGAAGGGCCAGCCGCGTGATTTCATGTCTATCTGGCCTTACGTGAACAAAAAGGGAGTGGCCCCTGTTTTGCCCTTGTTTCATGTATTGGGGTCTCAACTATAGGAGCCGAAAACGGGAACAAACAGGGGCTTTACCGCGAATTCGCATACTAGTAGCGCCCTCCGAAGGCAGAGGCCAGAGGTTCGAATCCTCTCAGGTGCGCCAAAAAATTCCCAATTATTGTTTTAAATCAGATGTTTAGTCTGATTTTTTACCAACTTTTTTGCAAAAGTTGTCAAAAACGAGATCCTAAGGCGTTGATCTGAAAGGAAATGCGGAACACCTGGATGGTGTGCCATTAGAGAATTTGTACTGGAGATTTTGAATGTGTTTGAGTTGAAGGCGGCAGTGTTCGCGAAGAAAAAACAATGTCGAAACCGCCTTACAGCGGGGCACCTTTAACTCCGTAACGCTGGTCATATGGATCCTGACGGAGATTGATTGCCCGGTTTGCGCAGCTAGTGAACTTTGCAAAGTTGCGCGAAGAGCCCTTCTTACCGGATGCTGCACTGTGCACAAATGTGCGCTCCTTGGGCGCTGTTCAAAAACGTAACAAAATCATTGGCAGTTTTTTCCAAGGCTTTGTGGCACAAGACTTTCAACGATGCCGGTGTCAGCCACGCCTGTGGCAAAAACGACCGTTTCTCGCCAAAAGGTTTCGGGAAAGTGTCCGTTTCCCGGTTTCCCCAGTCCGGAAAAGCTCATAGTGTTTGAGCAATCACCAATGATGGAGGGCACCTTTGTCAAAGCCAAAGCCGCCTGAACCCGTCGAGCAGAAACCAATCTTGTACCGGATTTTCGAATCCTATTGGTTGGAAAGGGCGATTTTTGTGATTGGAGCTGTGCTGATCTTCTTAGGTGAGTTTGTGTTCTCGGGCTCGTACGAAAATGCTACAAAAGATCTCGCCTACTACGACCAAAACATTTAACAGATGCAGATTCTAAATCGATCTCGAGAAATCTCGTTCTCAGATTATAATCGGGCGGTTTCAGCTGTTCCGCAAAACCGTAATGTCGTTGGCCAAACGGCGTATAATTTGTATCGGGACACTGACCAGTTGCTCACACAGCTTCGGGGAGTGGTTGAACACAACGGTCAAGGTGAAATCCTAACATTAATTGCAGAGAAAAATGCGCGTCTTCAACAAGCGGCGCAGGAGCTATATTCTGGGTCATATGAAACACTAGAACGACGAATGAACGAGGCCCACGCAGATCACGAAGCCAATGTCGAGGTTCTGACTGCATCTATGATGGCCTCTCGCCAACTGGCAATCGAACAGGAGGCGAAATGTTCTGGAATTATTGGAACGCTGCGCCTTTTAGGAACTCTTCTCTTAGGGGTGGCGTTTGTTTTGCGCGAAATCCGAGAAATGCGAAAATGGGAAGCGGTGTCCACTTAGCACAGTTATTCATTACGTCGTAAAAATGGTCAAAACCCATACGTTTCTGACACCGACGAAAACGGCCGTTTGTGATCTGGCACCTTCATCCAAAGCCGCCATTGACGCTACTGCGGCGAAAGTCTGTTTCGTCCCGCTGAGCAGACTCGTATGCAGAACGCAGCGAATGTCCTGTTCCCGCCCGACGTGCAGTACAGTCGGGTCTTCTTTGGGCCGTTAGCGTTCGTGGTACAAACCAAAGATGTACATTTAGAGTTAGTCGTGAAACTCACCTTAGAGCACACTGAATTGAGTTTAGTTCAGAGGATTCCAGACGCATCGTCATGAGGAGAGGGCCTGAAATAGTTGTCAAGGTCTTCCGTAAGCCATTGATTTGTAAAAAGGGCGGTTTTGCCAACTGTCGACGCCAACTGTTTGAAATCATTCGAAACCGGAGTCTTCTCTCAGGTGCGCCACTTCTCTTCACAATTTGACGTTGTTCGCGACCGAAGGGATTCGGTTTTTGCGCGCCAATTGTGGCGCAAACCGGCTGACTTTGTGGCGGAAATCTGGCGTTCTCTGGCGGCCTGATGGCACCATTGTGGCAACATTTGGGCATGCCCAAACTGCCTAAAATCCCGCTAACATCGCTTTTCGGCCGATTTTGAATTTCCCGACTGGTAACCTCCTGTTTTTCAGGGGTTTAAGCCAAGATTATCGAAGCCCAAACAATTTGAAATGAAGCTGTCCGGTATTGTCTGTTTCCTGTTTGGGACTCGTAAGCCCTGCCGATCTACCACTGAGGGTGGGATTTTAACGGCTCAGGGGTGGGCCATAGGTGGGAACGAGCAGATGTTTCTCAAACATACGAGCTTCATCAAGACCAAGACGCATAGATCGGTCGCTATGCACTCAGAAGGGTGTGCGCAGACGCAGCAGGATCAAAACCTGGCCGCGACTTTGTAACGATTTCTGAGGATAGTTAGATGCCTATTACCATTACTGTGGATCGCAGTAGTGCGCCTATAGAGGTGCGCCCGGACATGTTTGGTGTGAACCTGCTGACCAGCACTAACGAGGTCAACGGGGTTCCAAATGACCGGTATGTAGAAGCCGTCGATTTGGTGGGAGCCACGCGGTTGCGCTATCCGGCCGGCCGTGCAGCCAACGAACAGATTACCGAGTTGGATCGTGGTGAAAGTGGTTTCAACCAGATCCGCGAAGATGTGCGCAACTACTTAGATTGGGTCATGGAGAATGATGCGCGCACCACGCTGGTGGTGCCTGCATTGGCGGATGCGCATACCAATCAGCAAGACATTCGGGACTGGGCCGAGCTGGTTCTGGAATACATGGGCGACAAGGCTGAATTGATTGTCGGCTATGAAATCGGAAATGAGTTCTGGCAAACCATCGATGAAGTAGAATACGGCGAATATGCAGAAGACATCGCGAACGCTCTGCGTGGAGCCACTGTTGACGGCTATCAGCCAGAAATTTGGGTTCAAACCGCCAACGTGGCCGGTGGCGCGTCCAATTACAAAGGCGGCAATTTTGGCTCGATCAGTGATGCTGATGCTATTGCGGCTATGGAGCATTGGGACGAGGATCATCGGCCAAGTGATTGGAGCGATTCCCAATCTGCAGAGCAATATTACAAAAGCCTAAATGGCTATGAAAAACGCATTGTCAAAGGCAACCTTGAGCTGCTGGAACAGCTTGATGCGGACCACAACATTGCTAATGGGTTTCAGACCAATAGCGCGTCTTCCGCCATTGATGGCATTGTAGCGCATTATTACTTCGACAAGGAACTCGAGGGCTACGATCAGAGTGAGTCTCTGACGCGTTCAGAAAACAAATACCTGGATTTGCGGTTTTCAACTTGGGAAGCCATGTTGCCCCAGGATTTGACCATTCAGATGACAGAGTGGAATGTCGAATCCGGGCACTGGCATTGGTTGGGCCTTAAGGCTGCCGGTGTAGTGGTCGAGCAGTTTCAGAACATGGTTGAGATGGGTGTAGATGGCGCGGACTTCTGGACCGTGCGTCACAATACGTCCACATCGATTGCTGGCGGGAATGCAGATGATAATCCGGTAGAATTGACACCTGCTGGCGTGATGTTGCAGCTGATGTCGGAGAGCTTAAACCCGGACGAGGGCGCCATGTACGCGCTGACAACGGACGGCTTTGATGAGACAAAGCTTGAGGTCAACGCCTATTCAAATGGTTACACAAGCGTTGTGTATGTCACCTCACATACCGAGACATTTAACAAAAGCTTCTCTCTGGATTTGACCGAGCTGGTCGGCGACGCGGAGGCTTGGAGTGGCCGGGTGGTCGGTATGGATGCGAGTTCGTCTGATGGGTTTAGCGACAATGCGGCATATGACGAGCATGGCAATCTGGTCCAGCGGGTTGGAAAGCGGACCATTGATAGTGGCGAACGAGCAGATTTGATCGAGGTTCTGGGTGATGCCTATGATGATAGCTTGATTAAAGAAAGCTCCGGCAGTTGGAAAACCTACCTGCCAAAACCTGAGGACATTTATGTTCGGCCTGGCGTAGGCAACCCGACGTCTTTGGATGATTTTTACTTTGCGACGGAAACGGATGTTGCCGGATCGCTGACACTTCTCAGTCAGGCGCAGCTTGGAAGCAGTGCGAGCAACATTAGTTTTCGATTGAACCCCTATGAGGTGATTGAAATCACGCTGGAGCATTCCAACGTGCAATCCGGTGACGGCTCGTCAGAAGTGATGCGCGGCGGTTACGGCGTAGATGAGTTCAATGGCAGCGGAGGCGATGACTTCCTGCGTGGCTACGACGGTATGGATATCCTTGTCGGCGGCACCGGGCACGACTCTGTTTATGGTGATGCAGGAAATGACCGCTTGGAAGGTAAATCCGGCCACGACCGCCTGTACGGAGGCACCGGAGATGACAAACTTGTGGGCGGTGACGGCGACGATTATCTTCGCGACGACGCCGGAAGAGATGACTTCTTTGGTGGCAACGGGATAGATACGGTTTCCTATTGGGGGCACACAAAAGGTGTCTCAGTGAGCCTAAAGTCTGGCAACAATTCCAGCGCAGACACTTATAACAGCATTGAGAATCTGTACGGTTCAAATATCGCCAATGACACGTTGTTCGGCGATGATGCGGACAATTTGCTGTACGGCGCCGGTGAAGATGACCGGTTGTATGGTTACGCTGGCAATGACACCCTTAAAGGGGGAGATGGCGACGATTATCTGCGTGATGACGCGGGCAGTGATGTTTTCCTAGGTGGGGATGGCGAAGATACAGTGTCCTATTGGGGGCATTCTCAGGGTATGACCGTGAACCTGACCACAGGGTATAACACTGGTGGCGATAGCTATGAGAGTATTGAACATCTTCTTGGTTCCAATTTTGCGGATGACACGTTTTATGGAAACGCCCGTGGGAACACACTGGATGGAGCAAATGGTGACGACACGCTCTTCGGATATGACGGTGATGATTCCTTAGTAGGACGTGAAGGAAAAGATCGACTGTATGGTGGTACGGGTGACGACACACTTTTAGGTGGCGACGATGACGACTATCTGCGCGACGAGTCCGGGCGGGACCTTTTTGACGGCGGATCTGGGCGCGACATGGCTTCTTATTGGGGGCATGGTTCCGGCGTATCGGTCAACCTTTCAACGGGATACAGCAGCAGCGGCGATACCTATATCAGCATTGAAGACCTGCTCGGGTCCAACAATGCTGACGACCGTCTGACCGGAAACTCCGGTGACAACTACCTCCGTGGTGCCTCTGGTGATGACACCTTGGCTGGAGAGGGCGGAGATGACAGTCTACGTGGTGACAATGGAGCGGATATCCTGATCGGCGGCACCGGGGCAGATAGCCTCCTTGGCGGTTCCGGGAACGACAACCTAATCGGTGACGATGGAGAGGATCGTCTTTATGGGGACACAGGTAATGACACCCTAATCGGAGGGGATGGAAACGATTACCTGCGCGACGAATCCGGGCGAGATGTCTTTGACGGCGGAGCCGGACGAGATACGGCCGCGTATTGGGGCCATGCCACTGGCGTTACCGTGAACCTTGAGACAGGCGTAAACAGCAGTGGTGATACGTACATCAGCATTGAAGATCTCTTAGGGTCAAACAAAGCGGCAGATCACCTGACCGGCAATTCTCAAGCCAACTACATTCGGGGCGCGTTTGGAAATGACACTTTGATCGGTGGCTACGGCGGTGACACACTTAGCGGAGACCAAGGAAGCGATGTTCTTGAGGGCGGACTTGGCGCAGATAGCCTGTTTGGCGGAAGCAATAATGATGTCCTAAGCGGTGGTGACAACGATGACCGCCTTTACGGCGACAGCGGGAACGATACATTGCTCGGCGGGAACGGAGACGACTATTTGCGAGACGATTCAGGTCGAGACGTTTTTGATGGTGGCAACGGTCGAGACATGGCTGCGTACTGGGGGCATTTATCTGGCGTCACCGTGAACCTTGAGACTGGTGAAAACAGTTCTGCAGACACATACATCAGCATTGAAGACCTGTTGGGGTCCGATCATGCAGCGGATCACTTGACCGGTGACGCGCAAGCAAACTATCTGCGTGGAGCTGCCGGTGACGATACTTTGATCGGTGGAGGAGGCAACGACACTCTGCGCGGTGATGCCGGTGACGACGTCATCACCGGTGGGGATGGCAGCGATCTATTCCTGTTCCACAATGATTTTGGCCAGGATATTGTGAGCGATTTCGACCTCGCCGAGGATGTATTGAGCTTTGCGTCTGTTGATGCGCTGACGAGTTTCTCTGATGTAGTCAACAATCACGCCACTCAAGTGGGGTCGGACGTGGTGATTTCTGTCAGCGGTAGCCATGAAATTACGCTGGAAGATGTAACGCTTGGCGATTTGGCTGCGCACCACTTTGACTTTTAAAGAAAATGCAGACCGCTTCCGCGGTCCTTATTTTTGGAAAGACTGTCGCCATGTCTGCCATGCTTCGGGTGTGTCCAAGTCGGTTAACGCATGGCGTTCTGGAAGAGGAATAAAATGTACTCCGTCTGCGTGGGATTTTAGTACCGACCGCGCACCAACGTCGCCAGATAGGTCGCGCAATTCTCCAAACAGCTTTTTGGGAAAAACAACCGGGTGGCCCGGTTGGTTATCGATGGAAGTGGCGCGCAGAATTTTGTCGGGGTGGGTTTCGTGCGCCGAGATCATCGAGCGCAAGTCTTGTTCGCTAAGTTCTGGCATATCTGCAGGAACAACCATTACTCCGCTGGTTTGTTCGGGCAATTGTGCAACGCCGGCGCGCAGTGAATGGGCCATGCCTTCAGCTGCGTCAGGCACGGTGAGTGATTGGCAATCAAGCCCCGAAAGAGCAGAACGCCTCGCTTCGTTTCCTTCCCGCAGACACACGAAAACACTATCACATACTGCGCAAGCATGGCCCACAATTTTGCGCAGTAAAGGTTTGCCGTCCACTTCTTCGAGAAGCTTGTCACCTCCGCGCATGCGAGAGGACGCGCCTGCTGCCAAAAGCAAAATGGCTATGTTGCTTTCAGTTGAATGATGTCTCGTCATATGGGGACTTTGGCGCAGGCCTTGTTGAAAGGCTAGCCCTTCATGCGCGCTCCATCCCCGTCAAAGAGCGGTTTGGACAACAGGCGGGCAGGGCGCATTTTGCCGAGAATTTCAATTTCAACTTCAAGGTCGTCTGATATGCGTTCTGTAGGGACAAATCCAATGGCGACAGATTTCTTAGCGTTGTGGGCATAGCCGCCCGAGGTGCAGAACCCGACCACCTCGCCGTCAAGCCAAATTGGCTCATAGGCCTGCACGTCCGCATCATCAGCGTCTACCTCAAAGGCGCAGAGTTTGCGATCTGGCCCCACCTCTTTGTCATGTTCAGCGGCTGCGCGCCCAATGAAGTCTTCCTGCTTATTAAACGCGATAAACCGATCCAGGCCGGTTTCGGCGGCTGTGTAATCCGGAGAATACTCCGACAGCCAGGACCCGAAGAATTTTTCCAGCCGCAATGACATCATTGCTCGCATACCGAATGGCCGCATTCCAAGCGGTTCTCCCGCGTCCCAAAGCGTGTTCCATAGCGCGCGTTGCGCCATGGGATCGCAGAAGATTTCGAAACCAAGGTAGCCGGTGTAGCTGACCCGCTGCACAAGGCAATCAACCATGCCAACCATCAGAGGACGCACATCCATAAACGCCATGTCGGAAATGTCGTCTCTTGTGCAAGTTTGTAGAACATCACGGGCTTTGGGGCCAGCGAGCTGGAACCCTGTTAGGCGGTCAGAGACGTTTTTGGCCAGCACACCGTCCATTTCATTCTGTTCAAACCAGCGCATGTGATAGGCCTGCGCGCCGTAAGACGCGGTAAGCTGGAATGCGGTTTCAGACAGGCAGGAGACGGTGAAGTCACCGATCAATTTGCCTTTGTGTGACAACATCGGGGTGAGGCTCAAGCGGCCTTGTTTGGGAATACGCCCCGCCATGATGCGGTTCAGCCAGGCACGGGCGTTGGGGCCGGTGACCATGTATTTACCGAAGTTGTGTACCTCGTTGATGCCCACGGCGTCGCGTACTGCCGCCACTTCTCGCGCGGTTGCATCAAAAGCGTTGGACCGGCGGAAGGAGGGGGTTTCATAGCGGGGTTCGTCATCTTGTGCGAAGTAGTTGACCACTTCGAGGCCAAACTGCTGTCCCCAGACGGCACCCATATTGTCAAACACATCATACATTGGTGTTTGCCGAATGGGCGGGCGCCAGGCAGTTCCTCGTTTGGGTAAGAGACAGAGAAGCGGGTTTGGTAGTTTTCGATGACTTTGGGACGGGTGTAGCCTGGCGTAATCCAGTCGCCAAACCGAGCACAGTCCATCGCAAACGTGTCGCGCTCGGTTTCGCCTTCGACCATCCATTGCGCGAGCATCAGGCCAACGCCACCGCCTTGGGAGAAACCTGCCATCACGGCGCAGGCGGACCAATAATTGCGCATGCCTGGCACGGGACCAACAAGTGGGTTGCCGTCAGGTGCAAAGGTAAAGGGGCCGTGGATCACAGATTTCACGCCAGCGGTGGCAAGGGCTGGGAAGCGTTTGTAGGCAAATTCAATGGAGGCTTCGATTTTGTCGAAGTCATCCGGCAATAGCTCATGGCCAAAATCCCACGGGGTGCCGTCTACACCCCAGGGCCGGCAGGGTTGTTCATAAAAGCCAATGCACAGTCCGCGGCCTTCCTGACGGAAGTAACTCTCACCGGCTGGATCCATCACATGCGGGTGCTCTTTGCCGTCCTGCATCATCTCGACAACCAGCGGCACATCCTCGGTGACGATGTATTGGTGCTCCATGGGATGAAGAGGGAAATAAACACTTGCCATCGCGCCGACTTCCCGTGCCCAAAGCCCCGCTGCGTTGACGACATGCTCGGCGTGGATCGTGCCTTTGTCGGTGATCACGTCCCAGGTGCCGTCCGGACGTTGGTTCGTTGCAGTGACTTTCGTGTGGGTTTTGATAGTCGCTCCACCCAATCGCGCCGCTTTGGCATAAGCGTGGGTTGTGCCGGACGGGTCTAGGTGACCGTCCAGCGGATCATACAGCGCGCCGATGATGCCATCGGTGTTTGTGGCTGGGGCAAATGTCTTGATTTCCTCCGGTGTGATGATCTCGGTGTCGAGCCCCATAAACCGATGTTTGGCCCGCTCCGCGAGCAACATGTCAAAGCGGTCCTGATTGTCCGCTAGCGTGACCCCGCCTACGTGGTGCAATCCGCAAGACATGCCGGTTAGTTCTTCCAGCTCGCGGTAAAGATTGATTGTGTACCCTTGCAGCGCCGCCATATTGGTGTCGCCGTTGAGCGTGTGAAATCCGCCCGCGGCGTGCCAAGTGGAGCCGGATGTGAGTTCGGAGCGCTCGATCAGCATGACGTCGGACCAGCCGAGTTTGGTCAGATGGTACAAAACAGAGCAGCCAACGACGCCGCCTCCGATCACTGCTACGCGGGTCGTCGTCGTGGTCATGGATGCCTCCTGTGTTCCCTGAATCTATGAAATCGGGGGCATCAGGTGCGCAGCATGCTCAAACGCGACACTTTCCGTCGCAAATGACTTCAGGGAGGCGTGGTTGCTTGGGGTACTTTGACAAAAGCGCTATTTCTTGAGCGGAACGCCGTAGAGTTCGAGCCTATGGCCCTTGAGCTGAAATCCCAGCTTTTCGGCGATCTTTTCTTGCAACGCTTCAATCTCCGGATCGACAAATTCGATGACTTCACCAGAAGAAATATCGATCAGGTGGTCGTGGTGCTCGCGCTCCGCATCCTCATAACGAGCGCGGCCATCGCCAAACTCCAGCTTGTCGAGAATTCCGGCTTCTTCGAAGAGTTTGACGGTCCGGTAGACAGTTGCGAGGGAGATGCCAGAATCACGAGCTGAGGCGCGGGCATAGAGCTCTTCCACGTCAGGGTGGTCGGTGCTTTCCTGCAAAACAGTGGCGATGGTTCGGCGTTGCTCCGTCATCCGCAACCCTTTGGATTCGCACCGTTCAATAATGGAGTCGCTCATGCCGCACCTGTGACCTGACTTGTGGTTCTTGATTTGGCTTTCCTGTCTATCCAAAGCTGTCGTGGGTTTCCACTGCTTTTGCACAGCCGCGACAAGAAAGACCGATGCTCAGTCGAGAAGCAGTTTGCCTTCCATTGTCCGCCGCGCTTGCCCGGATACGGTTACACCGCTTGCGTTGACGGAAACCATAATTTCGCTGGGCCGGCGCATTTCGACGCCTTGACGGATGGTAAGTTCTAGGTCGCGACCTTCTATTTTGGACAGAAGCGCGGCGGTCCCGGCGCAAGCGCTGCCGGTGGCGGGGTCTTCGGGGATGTTGTCCAGCGGTGCAAACATACGCGCGTACAAGGTGTTGCCATCGCGGGCGTAGACAAATTGCGCAAAGTCCAAGCCGGATGGATAGCGTGCGTTGCCTTTCCTAATGGCCGCGATGTCTGGCGATGTTTTGGCCAGAATGTCGCGGTTTTTGACCTCGGTGATCGTGAACGCCAGTCCTAAGGAAGCCATCACCGGGGGATGCACTTGAAACTGCAGATCGCCGGTTTCGATGCTCAAAGCCTCGGCGACCAAGGCTGGGTCAGGCTCACACAAGATCTCGAGCGGTTGTGTGGCCTGAAAGGACGCGCTTTGCCCGTCTGATGTGCAGGCTAGCGGACCCACGCCGAGCTCTAACACCATGTTGTTTGGCGCGCCTTCTTGAGCCAATGCGCAAGCGGTACCGATTAGTGGATGCCCGGCAAAAGGGATTTCCATGGTCGGTGTGAAGATGCGCACTTTGGCGGTGTGGCTAGCGTCGTCGGGCGGGTAAACAAACGTTGTCTCAGAGAAATTGAATTCGCGCGCAATTTTCTGCAGGGACTCTTCTGTGATGTTTGTCGCATCTGGAATAATGGCCAACTGATTGCCGCCAAGGGGGGATTTTGTGAAAACGTCATAAACAAAATACTGCGTCATGGAGACTGTAGCCTTTCTGGAATCGATCAGCGAGGATCATCCGTTGCGATTTAACTCGAGCCAGATTGGCAGATGATCGGAAGCGACATGTGCTGGGATACGGCTCAACACGCCGTGGGCTTGCACATCAATGCCCTTGGTGTGCGCAAAGCCATCCAAACCGGCGATTGGCCGTGGGGCGGGAAAAGTGTGGCCGGTCGACAGGAAGTCAAAACCCGGGGTCACGGCGTCCAGCGCAGCCTTGGAGCCCCATTCGTTGAAGTCGCCCGCAATCAGCGTCGGCATGTCCGGCAGCCGCCGCACAGCCCGCGCCACGGCACCCAGTTGCATCAGCCTGTAGCGACGGATCAGGCCAAGGTGGACGCCGATGATCCGGATGTCGCCGATGGGCGTGCGCAGATCGGCGCGGATGGCTCCGCGCGGTTCCAGCCCTGGCAGTTCTAGGCCTGACGTATCCAACACCTCGACGTTCGGTCGCACCAACATGGCGTTCCCGTGGAACCCAAGAGAGCCCTTCGGTTGGCCGAAATCTATGCTTTGAAAGCCTTTTTTCTTCACCAAGTCGTGTGGAAGGGCGGCTGGTCTTGGCGGGAGGCGTTTGTCGGCTTCCTGCAATACCACCACATCGGCTTTCAATGCACGGATCACCACCATGCTGCGCGCCGGGCGGCGTTGCAGGTCAACGCCGACGCATTTTTGCAGATTGTAACTGGCAATGCGTAGCACTGGTCAAATCCGGTTCGAGAGAACTCACAGTAGTATCTCTTTGAGAATAGGGTGTTTTGCCTTGATGTTAAGTGCCGCAGAAGGTCTGTGTCACTTTTTCTTCGGCAGTTGGTGGCGTGGTGAGGTCAGCTATCTCGGCGGACGTTTCAAACGGCGCAGCGAGGACGGTATTGAGCCGGTGAAACAGATCGTAGTTTCCGGTCACGGCTTGCGTGATCATCAGCTCAATCTGGTGGTTGCGCGGGATGACGTTAGGGTTGGATTTCGCCATGACCTCTTCTGTGGCCGTCGCTTGGTCCTGCTTCCGAGCAGTCCATTGTGTGTGCCATTCGGCGTAGTCCCCATGTTCCTCAATTCCGGTTTCAGGTACTGAGCCATCGGTCAAATGACGGAAACTATTGGTGAAATCCGCTTTTTGCTCCGTCATGATGGCCAAGAGTTGGGTTATCAGTGCCTCATCGCCCTCAATGGTGTCCGACAGGCCGAGCTTTGCGGCAAATCGTTCCTGCCACATGCGTCGCAGCATGCCCGGCATTTGGTTGATAATGTCGGTGAACTCTTCCACCGCGGCGTCGGAGTTGTCTTCCAGCGGGAGCAGTGACGTTGCAAGCTGTGCCATGTTCCAGGCGATGATTTGTGGCTGGTTGCCATAAGCATAGCGCCCATTTCGGTCGATGGAGGAAAACACTTGGCCGGGGTGGAAGGAGTCCATGAAAGCGCAAGGGCCGTAGTCGATGGTTTCGCCGGAGATGGCGCAGTTGTCGGTGTTCATCACGCCGTGGATGAAACCAACCGACATCCAATGCGCGATCAGCGCCGCTTGTTTGGTGACAACCGCCTTGAGAAAATCGGCGGGAGTGCTGGCTGACGAATAGTGCCGTGCTATGGCGTAGTCCAGAAGCGCTTGTAATCCTTCAACATCTTGGCGAGCGGCCAACACCTGAAATGTGCCGACCCGGATGTGGCTGGACGCGACGCGAGTGAGCACGGCACCGGGCAAGGGGCGGTCGCGCATTATCTCTTCGCCGGTTTCTGCTGCGGCCAACGCGCGAGTGGTTGGGATGCCAAGCGCGTGCATGGCTTCTGACACCAAATATTCGCGAAGGACTGGGCCGAGCCAGGCGCGTCCGTCGCCGCGTCGCGCATAGGGTGTCGGGCCTGACCCCTTCAATTGTATGTCGTAGCCGTTTGATTCCCCGAGCAAAACAGCGCGCCCGTCACCCAGTTGTGGATTCCACAGACCAAACTGGTGGCCCGCATAAAGCTGTGCGATTGGCTCCGCACCATCTGGCACCGAGCTGCCCGAAAACACATTCGCCAGTTCGACGGCGTTGTCCGTCTCGGTCATGCCGAGCGCCTCTGCGAGCGGATGATTGAAAGCGAGCAGTTTTGGCCCACGAACGGTTGTGGGTTTTTGATGTGAAAACAGCCGGTTGGGCAGTGACACATAGGTGTTGTCAAAGGGGATATGCAGCGTCATGGGCGCAGCATATCTGGGTTTGACAAGATTGCCACCGTGGAAGGCTCACAAGGCCGCGATTGTGTGCACAGCCTTGCTTTGAAGGTCTGAAACTTTGCGCCTACAAGCGGCTAAGGCGTTCTGCCAAAAGGGAAAAGAACCCGTCTGCATCGACGTCGCCCATAAACATGGCATTGGGCTTGCGATCAGTGACCCGCCACCAATCGGCCACGGTCATGCCCATGGTGCGTTCGGATTGGGTTTCGATCTCCACATTGATATGGCGACCCGAGAACAGCTCTGGCTGGATCAGGTAGGCTGTTACGCATGGATCGTGCAATGGTGCGCCGTCGGAGCCGTATTTCTCTTTGTCAAATCTCTCAAAGAAATCAGTCATTTCCGCGACTGCAACGCCAACTTTTGTGCCGAGGTTGCGAAAGGCGTCGTTGCGTGGCTTGGTGACCAAAGCCTTGTGCGTGACATCCAGTGGCATGACCACAATTGGTACGCCGGATTTGAACACAATATCAGCGGCTTGTGGGTCAACGTAGATGTTGAATTCTGCTGCAGGCGTGATGTTACCTACTTCGAAGTAGGCGCCGCCCATCAGGACGATTTCCGGAACCTTTTCAATGATATCTGGCGCTTTTTCAAACGCCGTGCCGATGTTTGTCAAAGGGCCGAGAGGACAGAGAGTCACGGTTCCGGCGTCATGGGTACGCAGCGTGTCGATGATGAAGTCAACGGCGTGTTGATCCTCGACCTGCATAACGGGGTCCGGAAGCACCGGTCCGTTGAGGCCGGTTTTGCCGTGCACGTGCTCCGCTGTTACCAGCTCGCGGCCCATCGGACGGTCACAGCCTTCGAACACTTTGGTGTCAGGATTTCCCGCTAACTCGCAGACAATACGCGCATTTTTTGATGTCAGTGCCAAAGGCACGTTGCCTGCAACAGCCGTGATACCAAGCACGTCGATCTCTTCAGGGCTGGCCAAAGCCAAGAGAATGGCGACGGCGTCGTCCTGACCTGGGTCCGTGTCGATGATGATCTTGCGCGCGCTCATGATGTGCCCTCGTAGCTGTTGGAAGTCGCACCCTGTCAAGGCGCGAGGGGCTTGTCTAGCATGGATCACGGCAGGTGCGTAAAAAATTTACCAAATGGTCCAAATAGCCCTCAAAACGACGTCGGTATTGCGTCTGTATCACGGCTGTTTTGCGGAGGTGCAAATTTGTGCGTCGCGCGTGCCTTTGCACGATTGCGTTAACCCGCCGTGCGGTGGCGGTTTTGTGGTTGCGCTGGGGTACCTTCCCCGAAATTCTGCGACGCACACGAAAGCGGAAGGAACATGACCGGTGGGGATGACAACTCAAGCCACGCTGACACGGGATTTGGTGCTGGTTGGCGGCGGACATGCGCATGCCTTGATGTTGCGCATGTGGGGCATGACGCCGGTGCAGGGTGTGCAGGTCACCTTGATCAATCCCGGACCAACCGCGCCATATTCTGGCATGTTGCCGGGACACATTGCGGGGCACTACGCGCGCGACGATTTGGAAATCGATCTGGTGAAACTGGCCCGGTTTGCCGGAGCGCGTGTGATCTTTGGGTCGGCGGACGGGATCGATGCCGATCGCAAGGTGATCCATGTGCCGGGGCGCGGTGAGATTGCTTATGATGTGGCCTCTCTGGATGTTGGTTTGCATGCGCGGGCGGCGCAAATTTCGGGGTTTTCGGAGTATGGCATCGGGGCGAAGCCGCTGGATGTATATGCGGATCGTTGGGACGCGTTTTTGTCGGAAGTCAGGGCAGGCAACAAATCTGGTACCGTCGCGGTGATTGGCGGAGGCGTGGCGGGCTGTGAGTTGGCTCTGGCCATGGCGCATCGACTGCGCGGCTTGGGCAAGGCCAATTGTGTCACACTGATTGAAGCAAACACCAAGCTGGCGAGCGGGACTCCTGGTGCGGATCGAATACTGCGCGACGAGATGCTGCGTTTGGGCGTTACGGTGGTGAGCGCGGTTGAGGTAGATGCGGTCACGGCGGAGGTAGTGAAGCTGCGCGGGTATTCTGATGTTTCGTCAGAGTTTACGGTTGGAACAGCTGGCGGCTTCGCACATGACTGGTTGGCGATGTCAGACTTGCCCAAAGATGCCTCAGGTTTTGTTCATGTGGATGAGCGGCTTTTGGTGTCTGGGTATCAAGACCTCTTTGCCGTGGGCGACTGCGCTTCCATGATAGCCAGCCCACGTCCCAAAGCTGGTGTTTTTGCGGTGCGGGCGGCGCCAGTGCTGTATCACAATATTTCCGCCGCATTGACCGGTGGAGAGATGAAGGAGTTCCGCCCGCAGGCGGATTACCTCAAGCTGATGTCGCTTGGCAGCAGAGATGCGATGGCCGCGAAGTGGGGGCGGTGTTTGGTCGCTCCGAAGGCGCAGCTGTGGCGTTGGAAAGATGATATTGATCAGAGCTTTATGAGCAGGTTTTCAGAGTTTCCCGAGATGAAAGTGGCGTCACCGGTTGGGCCTCTGGCGCTTGGTGATCAGAGTGATCAGATGCTATGTGGCGGCTGCGGTGCGAAGGTGGCGCCGGGGCAGCTTGGCGCGGCTTTGGCAGAAATGCCCGCCGTGATGCGAACGGATGTTTTGCAAGGTGCCGGTGATGATGCAGCCGTTTTGGAGATTGGTGGTCAGAAACAGGTGCTGAGCGTCGATCACCTGCGTGGGTTTGTGGCGGATCACGGGCTAATGGGGCGCATCGCAGCGGTGCATGCGCTTGGCGATGTCTGGGCGATGGGCGCCAAGCCGCAATCTGCGCTTTTGTCAGTGATATTACCGCGTATGAGCACAGAGTTGCAGGCGCGGGCAATGCGCGAAATCCTCAAGGGGGTGGAGGAGGTTGTGCGCGGCGCTGGCGCAGAGATTGTCGGGGGGCACTCGACGATGGGGGCGGAGTTGACCATTGGGTTGACGGTCACAGGATTGCTCGAAGGCGCGGCGATCACCTTGGCAGGGGCCAAGGCGGGGGATGCGCTGATCCTGACGCGACCGATCGGGTCTGGCACAGTTTTGGCGGCAGAGATGCAGGGCAAAGCCAATGGGCGGGACGTGGCCGCGTTGTATGAGATCCTGGCACAGCCGCAGGGCGACGCGGCAGAAATCTTGAGCGTTGCGCATGCAATGACGGACGTCACCGGCTTTGGATTGGCCGGGCATCTGATGGCCATGTGCCGTGCGTCTGAGGTGGCCGCGGAGATTTGTTTGGACGACGTGCAAGCCTATGCGGGGGCGGAGGCGCTGGCAAAAGCTGGGCATCGCAGCACGATTTTTGAGGACAATAAGCTGGGCGCGCCGGTGTTTGGGCCGGAGAGCGCGAAGATGGCTTTGCTGCATGATCCGCAGACTTCTGGTGGTTTTCTGGCAGCGGTTGCGGCGGGAGAGGCTTGGGGGCTGCTGCGGGAATTGCGGGCAGAGGGACATGAGGCGTCGGTGATCGGACGCGTGACCAAAGGCGGACCTGGGATTGTGTGCCGCTGAGGACAAAAGTGGGGCGTTGCCCCTCGCGCTTACGCGCTCACCCCAGGATATTTTAGGCAAGAAGAGGCAGGCTAAGGCGGTTCGGCCGCGATGATTTGGCAGGCCGCGACGGCGAGTGTTTTGTCACTGAGATCCGGCAGGGCCATCTCTTTGGCATCCGGCGCGTGCGCACGAGAGATGCGCGTGTAGCGGGGATCATAATGCGTTTCGATCAGGGCGCGGGTGAGCTGTGGGTAGTCCTGAGCTGTGGCCAGCGCTTTCCAATGAGCCACTTTCTCGTGGCCGTGGTAGCGGGTGAGCATGTCCAACACTGTGTGCAATTTGGTGTCGTCTGCGCGCATGTCCGGATAGGCGGAGATCAGGTGATCGACGCGGGCTTCAAGCGGCGCGGTGATGCGCAGGTTGGGCGCGGCGATCATGGCCTGCCACAACACCGGGGGGATGATCAGGCGGCCAATTTTGGAGCTTTCGGCCTCGACATAGACCGGGCGATTGGGCTGCAATTTTGCGAGGCCCATGGCGAGACGGCTTTCAAAGGCCTTTTGGCTGGGTTGGGTATCTCCCATGGGGCCAAACAGGCTGCCGCGATGTTCGGCCATGGCTTCCAGATCCAGTGTTTGTGCGCCTTGTTGGGCGAGGTGATCCAGAAGGCGGGTTTTGGCGGTGCCGGTGCCGCCGTCGATCACCACCACAGGGCAGGGCATGGCGCCTTCATAAAGGGCTTTGGAGACAAGGCGGCGATAGGCTTGGTAACCGCCCTCTATGGTGTCGGCGCGCCAGCCGATTTGTTTGAGAATAATCGCTACGGATCCGGAGCGCTGCCCGCCGCGCCAGCAGTAGACCAAGGGTTTGTAGCCGCCTTCTTTGTCAGACAGAGGGTCTTCGAGGTGCGTGGCGACGTTGCGCGCCACAATGGCTGCGCCGATTTTGCGGGCTTTGAACGGGTCTTCCTGCACGTAGATGGTGCCAACGCGCGCGCGCTCCTCGTTGGACATGGCCGGAAGGTTGATGGCGCCGGGGACGTGATCCAGGGCGAATTCCGCCGGGGAGCGCACGTCAATGATCTGATCAAAGGGCAGCGTGGCGAGATCAGAAAGCTGGGTCAGTTTTAGCGGCATGGGGTGTCCAAAAATTGGGTCCCATGTGCATAGAGGCAAAGGCCGCGGCGCGCCAGTGGGCTGGCCGCGGCCAATCGGTGCTTAGTAAGCCACCATGGTCAGCAGTTCGTATTCCGCAACCATCTCGTCGTCCTGGTTGGATGCGGTCACGTGCCAACGGACTTCGCCGTATTCCTCGTTGCGCTTGGTCTTTTTCTTCACAGTCAGGCGTACCTCGAGGCTGTCACCTGCCACAACCGGCTTCATGAAGCGCAGGGTGTCGAGGCCGGTGTTGGCCAACACGGGGCCTTCGTTAGGCTCCACAAAAAGGCCGGCGGCGAAGGACAGAAGGAGGTAGCCGTGGGCGACGCGACCGGGGAAGAAGGGGTTCCGCGCGGCGGCGTCTTCATCCATGTGGGCATAGAAGGTGTCGCCGGTGAAGTTGGCGAAGTGCTCGATGTCCTCTAGCGTGATTTCGCGGGGTTTGGTGTAGAGCGTTTCGCCAACCGCCAATTCGCCAAAGCGGCGGGTGAACGGGTGTGCGCCTGTGTCGATCTCTTTGGCACCGGGGACCCATTGCTGGCCGATGCCGGTGAGGATGTCTGGGCTGCCTTGGATCGCGGTGCGCTGCATGTAGTGTTTTACAGCGCGGATGCCGCCGAGTTCTTCGCCGCCGCCTGCGCGGCCAGGGCCGCCGTGTACCATGTGGGGCAGGGGTGAGCCGTGTCCCGTGCTTTCGCTCATGCTGTCGCGGTTGTTGAAATAGAGGCGGCCATGGAAGGCGCCTGCGCCCAGTGCGACTTCGCGGGCGACCTCTGCGTCGAGGGTGATGATGGAGGCAACAAGGGAGCCTTGGCCTTTGTTGGCGAGCGCGATGGCGTGGTCGAGGTCGCGGTAGCCCATAAGGGTGGAGACGGGACCGAAAGCCTCGGAGGCGTGTACGTGCTCTGCGGTGTCAGGTGATGTGCAATGGAACAGCATTGGTGGCACAAAGGCGCCTTTCTCCACATCCGCGCCTTCCAGCTGGAAATCGTCTGGGTCGCCCAAGACACGCTCAGCTTCGGTGCCCAGCAGGGCGGCTTTTTCCAGCACGTCGCGTTTTTGGCCCGCAGAGACCAGAGCGCCCATGCGGGTGCTTTCCAAGCGAGGATCGCCGATCACGGTTTTGGCAAGCCGCGCAGAAAGCGCTTCGATGACGGCCTCGGTGGTGCTGTCTGGCGCGATGATGCGGCGGATAGCGGTGCATTTTTGTCCCGCTTTGGTGGTCATCTCGCGCGAGACTTCTTTGATGAAGAGGTCAAATTCGGGTGTGCCGGGCGTGGCATCTGGGCCGAGGATCGACGCGTTGAGGCTGTCTGCCTCGGATGTGAAGCGCACAGAGTTTCCCAAAATCAGTGGGTTGGAGCGCAGCTTTAAGGCGGTGTCTGCAGAGCCGGTAAAGGCCACCGCGTCTTGGCAGGTCAGATGGTCGAGCATGGCGCCGAGACCGCCGGACACCAGCTGTACCGCTCCGTCAGGCAGGATGCCGCTGTCGACCATGAAACGCACGCAAAGCTCGGTGACGTAGCAGGTGGAGGTGGCGGGTTTCACGATCGCTGGCACACCGGCGAGCAGAGTGGGTGCGAGCTTCTCCAACATGCCCCAGACCGGGAAGTTGAAGGCGTTGATGTGTACCGCAACGCCTTGCAGCGGGGTGCAGATGTGTTGACCCATAAAGGTGCCGTTGCGGGAGAGCTGTTCCACGTCGCCGTCTAGATAGACTGTGCTGTCAGGCATTTCGCGGCGGCCCTTTGAGGCAAACACCAGCATGGTGCCAATACCGCCGTCGATGTCGATCATGTGATCAGCCTGTGTGGCGCCGGTGTTGAAGGAGAGCTCATACATCGCTTTGCGGTGCTGGCGGAGATGCAGGGCGAGCGCTTTCAACATTCGGGCGCGGTCATGGAAGGTCATCTTGCGCAGCGCCGGGCCGCCTACGCTGCGAGCGTAGTAGAGCATGGCTTGCACGTCGAGGGCATCGTTGCCAGCCGTGGCGATGACGTCGCGAGTGATTGCAGAGGCGATGTTGCGCGCACCGGCGCCGGGCGCGATCCACTGACCTTCGGCAAAGCTTGAAACGTTTTGGATGGACATGGCTCTCTCCCCGATATGTCTCCGTGAATCATTTATTGACCAACCGTTCGGTTTATGCAAGCTGGAGCGTGAGGAGATTGTGTTGGGAGGCACAAATGACGCCAAAAGAGCGGGCCGAGAAAAGCGCGGCGGCGATGTGGTCCACAGACCGCGCAAGTCAGCATATGGGCATGCAGATTGTTGCCGTGGATGAAGGGCAAGCGACGCTCACGATGACGGTGAAGCCAGAGCATTGTAACGGTCATGGAATTTGCCATGGTGGGTTCACGTTCACGCTGGCGGACAGCGCTTTTGCCTTTGCTTGTAACAGCCGCAATCAGGCGACGGTGGCGCAGCACAACAACATTTCTTACATCGCGCCGGGGCGTGAAGGGGATGTGCTCACCGCAGAGGCGCGGGAGGTCAGACTGACCGGGCGCAGCGGGATTTATGATGTGACCGTGTCCAATCAAGACGGTCAGGTGATTGCCGAGTTTCGTGGCGCTTCGCGCGCGATCAAAGGCCACTTGGTTGAAGAAAAAGCGACGTTGGGGAGGACGTTATGAAAGATTTGTCACCACGCAAGGAAGAGCTGGAACCCATTGAAATCGCGTCGATTGATGAAATTCGCGCAGTTCAATTGGAGCGGTTGAGGTGGTCGTTGACCCACGCCTACACCAACGTGCCGATGTACAAACAGCGATTTGATGACGCTGGGGTGCATCCGGATGATCTGCATAGCTTGGGTGATCTGGCAAAGTTTCCGTTTTCCTACAAAAATGACCTGCGCGACAATTACCCCTTTGGCCTCTTGGCGGTGCCGCGCCAGCAGATTGCGCGGTTGCATGCGTCTTCTGGCACCACGGGTAAGCCAACGGTGGTGGGCTATACCGCCAAGGACATCGACAACTGGGCGGACCTGATGGCACGCAGCCTGCGCGCGTCGGGCTTGCGGGCCGGCGATTTGGTGCACAACGCTTACGGATACGGGCTATTCACTGGCGGTCTGGGCGCGCACTACGGGATTGAACGGCTTGGGGCGACTGTTGTGCCCATGAGCGGAGGGCAGACCGAGAAGCAGGTTGGGTTGATCACCGACTTCAAACCGGATGGGATTATGGTCACGCCGAGCTATATGCTGAACATCCTTGAGCAATATCATAAACTTGGCATGGATCCGCGCGAGAGCTCTCTGTCTGTCGGTGTGTTTGGGGCGGAGCCTTGGACCGACGCGATGCGCAAGGAGGTTGAGGCCGCCTTTGATATGCATGCCGTCGACATTTACGGGCTTAGTGAGATCATGGGGCCGGGTGTGGCCAATGAATGTGTTGAGACCAAAGACGGACCGGTGATTTGGGAGGATCATTTCTATCCGGAGATCATTGACCCTGAGACCGGCGCAGTCCTGCCAGACGGCGAGTTGGGCGAGTTGGTGTTCACCACCTTGACCAAAGAAGGTCTGCCGATGATCCGCTATCGCACGCGGGATTTGACGCGGCTTTTGCCGGGCACGGCACGATCGATGCGGCGGATGGAGAAGATCACCGGTCGCTCCGATGACATGATCATTCTGCGTGGCGTGAATGTCTTCCCAAGTCAGGTGGAGGAGCAGGTGCTTGCGACCGGAGGTCTTGCGCCATATTACCAGATCGAACTGTATAAATCAGGTCGCATGGATGCGATGCGGGTGTTTGTGGAGGCGATTCCAAGTGCGGCAGACAACCTGTCCAAGACCGCAGCGGCTCGCATGTTGACCAAGCATATCAAGGACATGATCGGCGTGTCAGTGGAAGTGATCGTGGGCGATCCCGGCGACGTGGAGCGCAGCCAAGGCAAGGCAAAGCGCGTGGTGGACAATCGGGGCACCGGATAATGGCGCGCACAATTGCCAAGGATCACGAGCAGAAACGGGTGCATATTCTGAAATCGGCAGCACGGGTGTTTGCCGAGCAAGGGTATGACCGCGCGTCCATGTCGGTGTTGGCCAAGGAGTGTGGCATCTCCAAAGCCAATATCTATCACTACTACGACAGCAAAGATGCGCTGTTGTTTGATGTGCTGGACACCTATCTAAAAGCCCTGCGAGATCGCATTTGTGGCCTTGATTTGAGTGGCTTGGACGTGAAATCTCAACTGAGATCGGTGGTGCGGGAAATCCTTTTGGCCTATCAGGGTGCGGATGATGAGCATCGCGTGCAAAGCACAGGCATGCGGGCGTTGCCGGTGGAGCAGCAACAGGTGTTGCGTGGGTATCAGCGGGATTTGGTGAACCGGGTGAGCGACGTGGTTGCTGCCAGCGCCGAAGGTTTGTTTGACAATGATCCGGTGCGCCTGCGCGAGACCACCATGTCGGTGTTTGGTATGCTCAATTGGTATTACATGTGGCAGCATGGTGCCGACACAGAAGCCCGTGAGCGGTATGCGGACTTGGCGACAGATTTGGTGCTAGGAGGGGTGCGCGGCCTTGCCTAGACGGGCGAGGCGCTAACGTCGCCCTCAGATCGTTTTTGGACCACTTAGTTAATTTGTGTTAAAACATGCCCATTATCGTTTCTATTTATAAAGGGTAGCGTTTTGAAAAAACAACTTTGTGGCGTGACGTTGGCGGCGATTTTGACCGGCAGCGGCGCAGCGCAGGCCGATCCGTCTTTTGGATTTGGTCTGACCTATGTCTTTGGCGGCGATTGGGCTCTAGGCGTACGTGTGTTCCATGATGATGAGCCGGAAAGCGCGGTTCTGGCCTTGGGATTTGACTACAAGTTTGGCTCTCAGGCATTCCGCCCCACGATTGGGGCGGCTTATCTGGATGAGGACTTCTACATCGATTTCAGCCTCGGTTATGACACCCGATTGCAGGCACTGGATTACGGCGTTGGCGTTGGCGCGGCGTTTGAAACCGAGAAACCTGCGGCAACTGGAGTAGGGGGTGCGACAACCACCGGCGGCGACAGCACACCAACCCCAACCGGCACGGACACTGGAAGTGGGGCCTCGGGCGGGGGTGACACTGATACTGGCAGCGGTACGGGCGCAGGCGATGATGGTGGTGGGACCGACAGCGGTGGTGACACGGATACCGGCGGTGAAACAGGAGGTGGTGGAGATACCGGTTCGGGCGATGGTGGCACTGGCACAGATGCCACAGGGGATGGAGGTTCGGACACTGGCGGGTCAGGCGACGGTGGTGCGGGCGACGGAGGTACAGGCGATGCTGGCACTGATACCGGCGGCACCGGGGATGGCAGCACTGGCGATGGGGGAACCGATGTGCTTTGATACCAGTTTGGCATAATCATCCAATTTGGGTCCAGGAGGCCGCGTGAATTTCCGTTGTAAGCGCGGGTTCACAATTGGGTGCGTGTGTTTTTGACACATTGGCGCGTCCAAGCGATCCATGGTATTTTCCCGTCAACTAATTGCGGTGGGAGAGAAAATTATGAAACGAGCTTTAACAGCCGGCCTTTTGGGCGCTGCCTTGGTTGGTGGCACTGTCGCGCAGGCAGACCCGTCTTTTGGCCTAGGGCTGACCTACACCTTCGGCGGAGATTGGGGTGTTGGTGTGCGGGTGTTCCACGACGACGAGCCGGAAAGCGCGGTTCTGGCGATTGGAGCGGATTACAAGTTTGGCACACAGGCGTTCCGTCCAACTGTGGGCGCAGCCTATCTGGATGAAGACTTTTATGTCGATTTCAGCCTGGGCTACGACACGCGCTTGCAAGCGTTGGATTACGGCGTTGGCGTCGGTGCTGCATTTGAGACCCAGCCGAAGCCGTAAGGTCTTTGGTGCTTGCGGAGAAAATAAAAGGGCGTCTTTGCGGCGCCCTTTGTTTATTGATCGTAGTCGACAACCACTTTGTCGGTGACCGGATAGGACTGACAACTGAGGATGAAGCCTTTTTCAACTTCATAATCCTCTAATGCGTGGTTGGTCATCATCTCAACCTCACCTTCGATCACGCGGCATTTGCAGGTCGAGCAGACGCCCGCCTTGCACGCATAGGGTGCGTCCATCGTGTTGGCGCGCGCGGCGTCCAGGATTGTGGTGTCGCGGTCCATCTCGATGGTCTGAGTGGCGCCGTCCAGGGTAATTTGGGCGGTAACCGCTTTGCCGGCATCTTCGGCGCTCGCAGCCTTACGCTTGGCGCGGCCGGGTTGACCGGAGGCGAAGAGCTCAAATTTGATCTGATCGTCGGAAATGCCGTGATCCTTGAGCGCCTTGGCAATGCCCAGCATCATTGGCTCTGGACCACAGATGAAGGCGGTGTCCACAGAGTTAATGTCAATCCAGCCGGTTTGGAACAGCTGGGCGCATTTTTCCTCGGTCACCATGCCGGTGAAGAGGTCAATTTCCTGCGCGTCGGTCTCCAGTACGTGGATCACGTTGAAGCGGTCCATGTAGGTGTTTTTGAGGTCTTCCAACTCCTCGCGGAACATGATCGTGGTCACGCCTTTGTTGGCGTAGATCAGGGTGAAGGAAGACTTTGGCTCGCGCGCCAGCGTGGTTTTGATCAGCGAAAGCACTGGCGTGATGCCGGAGCCACCGGCAAAGCCGAGGTAGGTTTTGTCAGCGATTTCGTCGAGTTCTGTGAAGAAGCCACCCATAGGGGGCATGGCTTGCACGGTGTCGCCGACTTTGAGTTCGGTGTTGGCCCAAGTTGAAAAGGCGCCGCCGTCGACGCGTTTGATGCCGACCTGCAGGATGCCGTCATCTTTGCCCGCACAGATCGAATAGCTGCGGCGCAGTTCTTCGCCGTCAAAGTCGCGTTTGAAGGTCAGGTATTGGCCTTGGGTGAAGTCAAACGCGGCCGCCGCGCCGTTTACGGGCGCAAGCGTGATCACCACAGCGTCGCGGATGGTTTTGCGGATGTCGGTGACTTCGAGGTCATGAAAGCGCGCGGATTGGGCCATTCGGGTCTCTCCTCAGATGCACTTGAAATAGTCAAAAGGCTCCAAACAGGCGGTGCAGCGCCATTGGGCCTTGCAGGGGGTGGAGCCAAATTGGCTCATTTTCTCAACGTGTTGACTGCCGCAGTGTGGACACTTGTCGGGGCCGCCAGCGGGCTGGGGCGGGGCTATGCCATAGGCCTCCAGCTTGTCGCGGCCAGATTGGGTCATCCAGTCGGTGGTCCAAGCGGGGCTGAGTTTGCGACGCAGTTCCAGCTTCTCAACACCGTGGCCGCGCAGCGCGGTTTCGATGTCGAGGTTGATGATGCTGGTCGCCGGGCAGCCGGAGTAGGTTGGCGTGACGGTCACGATCAGCGTGTCATCCTCATAGGCCACGTCCCGAATGATGCCGAGATCAGTGAGGGAAATCACCGGGATCTCGGGATCAGGCACGGTGTGCAGCCAGTCCCAGACTGTATCAGTTGAAGGAAGTGTCATTGTGCTTACCTCACAACCTGCCCAGCGGCCGAACCGAGGGGTGGTCGCAAAGCGCCCGCCCCGTGGGGGCGGTTCGGGCGCTATTCAGGGCTGTGCCCTGAATGTTTGGCCCAAACAACATCACCAGGTTGCGCCCGGGTAAGCGCGCTGCAGCCATTGCATTTGCGTCAGCAAGTGGCCGAGATGCTCTGTGTGGGTTTTGCCATTGCGACCACCTTTGTGGGCAAAGTCGCTGTCCGGAATGGTCAGGGTAGCCTCTGCAAACACTTTGCCGATCAGCGCATCATATTCCTCGCGCAGGCTTGCAGGATCAGGCGCCACACCTGCCGCTGCCATAGCGGCGTCGACCTCATCAGTGGCAAACATCTCACCCACATAGGGCCACAGACGGTCCAGTCCGGCCTGCATGCGCTTGTGGCTTTCCTCTGTACCATCGCCGAGACCGACCACAGTTTCGGCGGAGCGCTCGACGTGATACGCGGCTTCCTTGCTGGATTTTTCTGCAATCTCTGCAACGGCTTGGTTGGAAGACTTCATCAAGCGCGGCAGAAGGATCGACTGATAGGCGTCAAACAGGAATTGGCGCATCAGTGTTTGCCCAAAGTCGCCGTTTGGCAGCTCCAGAAGCAGCAGATTGCGGAAATCCCAAGCGTCGCGCAGGAATGCAATGTCATCAGCGGTTTTGCCGTCATCCATCACTTCGGCAGCATAGCCAAGCCAGAGCTGGGTTTGACCAATCAGGTCCAGCGCTGTGTTGGCGAGCGCAATGTCTTCTTCCAGAACTGGTGCATGACCGCACCATTCAGAGACGCGGTGACCCAGAATGAGGGTGTTGTCGCCCATCCGCAGCAGGAACTGCGTGAGCATCTCCTTGTCGACGTTTGCCATCACATGTGCCCCACTTCGTCAGGGATGTCGAAGAAAGTGGGGTGGCGGTAGATCTTGCTCTCGGACGGCTCATACAGCGGGCCTTTTTCCGATGGGCTGGAGGCCGAGATGTTGTTGGCTTCCACAACCCAGATCGACACGCCTTCGTTGCGACGGGTGTAGACGTCGCGGGCGTTTTTGATCGCCATCTCGGCGTCCGGCGCGTGCAGGCTGCCGACGTGACGGTGGCTCAGGCCGTGTTGGCCGCGAATGAAGATTTCCCAAAGGGGCCATTCTTTGCTCATGTTCTAAGTCCTTATTCTGCGGTTGTTTTTGCGGCGCGTTTCTTTTCTGCGTGGGTCATCAGACCGTCCCGCACCCAGGCACCGTCATCCCAAGCTTTGTTGCGGGCTTCCAGACGGTCGACGTTGCAGGGGCCGTTGCCTTTAAGCACGTCAAAGAACTCGGACCAGTCCGGGTCGGTATAGTCGTAGCCGCCCTTTTCCGCGTTCCATGTCAGGTTTTCGTCCGGAATGGTCAGGCCGAGGTACTCTGCTTGTGGCACGGTTTGGTCGACAAATTTCTGGCGCAACTCGTCGTTGGTGTTCATCTTGATTTTCCACGCAATACTCTGGGTGGAGTGCACGGAGTCCGCATCAGATGGGCCAAACATCATAAGGCTTGGGTACCACAGGCGGTTCAAGGCATCCTGCGCCATTTTCTTCTGCGCCTCAGTGCCTTGGGCCATCTTCATCATGATGTCGTAGCCCTGACGCTGGTGAAAGCTCTCTTCCTTGCAGATGCGGATCATTGCGCGGGAGTAGGGGCCGTAGGAGGTGCGTTGCAGCGGCACCTGGTTCATGATCGCTGCGCCATCTACCAACCAGCCGACCGCGCCGATGTCGGCCCAGTTCAGCGTGGGGTAGTTGAAGATGGAAGAATACTTCATCTTGCCGGACAGCAGCTGTTCGGTGAGGTCATCACGGCTCACACCCAGCGTTTCGGCGGCGGCGTAGAGGTAGAGGCCGTGGCCCGCTTCGTCCTGCACTTTGGCAAGCAGGATCATTTTGCGCTCCAACGTTGGGGCGCGGGTGATCCAGTTGCCTTCAGGCAGTTGGCCAACAATTTCGCTGTGCGCGTGCTGGCCGATCTGACGGATCAGGGTTTTGCGATAGCCTTCCGGCATCCAGTCTCGCGGTTCGACCTTGATGTCGGCATTGATCTTGGCCTGAAACTCTTTGAGTTGCTCCGGATCGTCGGTGGACGCCTCGGATTTGATCATCTGTGCATACATGACTGGGTTCCTCCTCAGGCCTAGGGTGCCTTAGACCCGTTCGATAATGATGGCGGTGCCTTGGCCAACGCCGACGCACATGGTGCAGAGCGCGTAGCGCCCGCCTGTGCGTTTGAGCTGGTAAGCGGCGGACATCACGATGCGCGCGCCGGACATGCCGAGCGGGTGGCCCAGAGCAATCGCGCCGCCTTGCGCGTTTACGTGGGGCGCGTCATCCGCCACGCCAAGTTCACGTAGGGACGCGAGGCCCTGTGCGGCAAAGGCTTCGTTCAATTCTATCACATCCATCTGCTCGATGGTGAGACCGGTGCGGGCGAGCACTTTGCGGGTCGCCGGGACCGGGCCGATGCCCATCACGCGGGGCTCCACGCCAGCGGCAGCCATACCCACGATGCGCGCCATCGGGGTCAATCCGTTTTCGGCGGCGGCAGCTTCAGTGGCCATCAGAATGGCCGCAGCGCCGTCATTTACGCCAGAGGCGTTACCTGCGGTGACCGAGAGGTCAGGACCGTTCACGCCACGCAGTTTGGCGAGCTTGTCCACACCAGTGCCTGGGCGGGGGTGTTCGTCGGTGTCCACGACCAGATCGTCACCCTTACGTTGGGGAATGGTCACAGGTGTGATTTCATAAGCGAAGTGGCCGAGCTCATGCGCAGAAGCCCAGCGCGCTTGGGAACGGGCGGCAAAGGCGTCCTGGTCCTCGCGGCTGATGTTGTAATCGGCGGCGACGTTGTCGGCGGTTTGCGGCATGCTGTCGATGCCGTATTTCGCTTTCATCTTCTTGTTCACAAAGCGCCAGCCGATGGTGGTGTCAAAGACTTCATTGGCGCGGGAGAAGGCGGTGGCGGCCTTTGGCATCACAAACGGTGCGCGCGACATGCTTTCAACGCCGCCCGCGATGGCGAGGTCATAGTCACCGGCGCGTAGTCCGCGGGAGGCCATGCCCACCGCATCCATGCCAGAGGCGCAAAGGCGGTTGATGGTGGTGCCGGGCACATCCGTCGGGAGACCTGCGAGCAGGGCCGCCATACGGGCCACGTTTCGGTTGTCTTCCCCAGCTTGGTTTGCGGAACCGTAGATCACGTCATCCAGAGACGCCCAATCAACTTGAGGGTTGCGGTCTACTAACGCCGCAATTGGAAGTGCGGCGAGGTCGTCGGTGCGAACCGAAGAGAGCGCGCCACCGTAGCGGCCAATAGGGGTGCGGGTCGCGTCGCAGATGAAAGCTTCGGTCATATCGTCTCCGTGGCAGTGGTTCCGGTCCTGTTCGCATTAGCCGACCGTATGGTTGGGATATAGCGCCCCGCGATTCGAAGCAATTAAAATGTTACGAACCTGTTAGAGTAAATTAATTGTGGTAACATTTTGGTGTGGTGTGTCGCGAAATTCCAGGCGTCGGTGAGCGGCGCACGTATCCTAAGATACCCGATGGAAACAGAGGTAAACCTTGCGGCTCAAATGGCCCGAAGTCGCGGTGTTGAGTCAAGATGATCCAGTCTGGTTTGCCCGTTGGAAAAGGGAATTTGAGCGTGGGGATTGGCGATTTTGATACATATCAAAAAGCGTATGTGTATCGCGCCTATTCCTGCTTAGCGTGCAGTTTTGGTGAGAAAATGGCCAGTCCTTTACACTGTGAAATCTGTTCTTTGACGACTTTCATTTCCACGGCATGATTTATGTCAACTACAGGCAATCGTTTTGCAGCAAACCTGACCTCACTAAGAGGTAGCAGGAAAACATCAGCAGGTGTTTCCGTGGCAAGAATGACGACCCATTCGCCCCAAAGACGCGCGTTTTTGCGGGGGCATTTTGACAAAAGCGATTTTCTACGTCCACCCGGGGCGTTGGATTTGGCGTCTTTTGTCGAGACCTGTACGCGATGTGGGGACTGCGCCGCCAACTGCCCGTAAGCGATCATCACAGCTGATGAAGACGGCTTTCCTATGGTCGACCTTAACGCCCGTGGATGCATCTTTTGCGGTGAATGCGCTGAGGCGTGCCAACCCGCAGCTATTCTAGCCACACAAACTTGGTCTTATCGTGCCGCTGTCAGTGACAATTGTCTGTCGCTGCAAGGCGTGACCTGCCGCAGCTGTGAAGATCATTGTGATGAGAACGCGATCCGCTTCCGGATGATGACTGGTGGCCGGTCCGCGCCCCTCATTGACCCCGAAACCTGTACCGGATGTGGCGCTTGCGTGGCGCCTTGCCCGTCTGATGCCATCACCGTTGAGCGCCCAGCGTCTCAACACACCGCCAGCCCATCAACTGCCAGCGAGATCAACGAATGTACAATATCTGCGGATGCCTAGTCCACGCGATGCCTGAAAAAACGCCGGCCGTTGTGTCGGCGATCGAAGCGTCTGAGGGGTGCGAAGTGCACGCTCATGAGGACGGGCGCATCGTTGTAACGGTGGAAGATACCGACACCCGTCGCGCGTCCGAAATCATCATGGACATGCACCAGATCCCCGGCGTGATCACGGTCACGCTGACTTATCACCATTTTGAACCGAGCGGCGCGGATGCGACCGCATCCCAAGCGCTCTAAGGAAGACCAGCCATGACATTGCCAACGTCCCGTCGCACATTTTTGAAAGCCTCTGCCGCCGCCGCCACGGCGTCCGCAGCAGGCATCACTCTGCCAAAAGAGGCCCAGGCGCAGGTGGGGACACCTGACATCCGCTGGGACAAGGCGCCGTGTCGTTTCTGCGGCACCGAGTGTTCTGTTCTGGTTGGCACCAAAGAGGGCCGGGTGGTTGCGACCCAAGGTGACCCGAAGGCGCCTGTGAACCGGGGACTGAATTGTATCAAAGGCTACTTCCTGTCCAAGATTATGTATGGCGAAGACCGTCTGACCACGCCTCTGCTGCGTAAGACGGGTGGTGTCTATGACAAAGAGGGCGAGTTCACCCCGGTGAGCTGGGAAGAAGCCTTTGATGTCATGGCGGACAAATTCAAAGCCGCTTTGAAAGAAAAAGGCCCAACCGGCATCGGCATGTTTGGCTCCGGTCAGTGGACCGTTTGGGAAGGCTATGCTGCGGCCAAGCTGATGAAAGCGGGCTTCCTATCCAACAACATCGATCCAAACGCGCGTCACTGTATGGCGTCTGCTGTGGTGGGCTTTATGCGCGCCTTTGGTATCGATGAGCCCATGGGCTGCTACGACGACCTTGAGCATGCAGACACCTTTGTGCTCTGGGGCTCCAACATGGCGGAGATGCACCCAATCCTGTGGTCGCGTCTGACCGACACCCGTCTGACAAAGCCAGGTGCGCAGGTCCACGTTCTGTCGACCTTTGAGCACCGCTCCTTTGAGCTGGCTGACAATGGCATGATCTTCACGCCCCAGACTGATCTGGCGATCCTGAACTACATCGCCAACTACATCATCGAAAATGATGCGGTGAACTGGGACTTCGTGAATGAAAATGTGAACTTCACCAAAGCCGTGACCGACATCGGATACGGCCTGCGCGACGAGCACCCGCTGCAACAGGCGGCCGCAAACCCGAACAACGGCAAACTCGAGAGCATCGATTTTGAGGCCTACAAAGAGTATGTCTCTGAATACACCCTTGAAAAGACCAGCGAGATTTCCGGCGTGTCGGAAAATGCTCTGCTGCGTCTGGCGCAGCAATATGCGGACCCAGACCGTAAGGTGATGTCGCTCTGGACCATGGGCTTCAATCAGCACACCCGCGGGTCTTGGGTGAATGGTCTGATGTACAACGTACACCTGCTGACAGGCAAAATCTCTGAGCCTGGCAACTCGCCGTTCTCCCTGACAGGTCAGCCATCGGCTTGTGGTACCGCGCGCGAGGTGGGTACTTTTGCCCACCGTCTGCCGGCGGATATAGTTGTCGCCAATGATGAGCATCGGGCGATCTCCGAAAAAAAATGGAAGCTGCATGCCGGTATTCTCAACGCCAAAGTGGGTTCCCACGCGGTGAAGCAGAACCGTGACCTGAAAGACGGCAAAATCAACGCCTACTGGGTGCAGTGTAACAACAACATGCAAGCCGCACCGAATATGAATGAGGAAGGCTACCCGGGGTATCGTAATCCGGACAACTTCATCGTTGTGTCTGACCCATACCCAACAGTGACCACATTGGCCGCTGACCTGATCCTGCCAACCGCGATGTGGGTGGAAAAAGAAGGCGCCTACGGCAACGCCGAGCGTCGGACCCAATTCTGGCGTCAGCAAGTGGATGCGCCGGGTGAAGCCAAGTCTGATGTGTGGCAGCTGATGGAATTCTCCAAACGCTTCACCACCAACGAAGTGTGGCCTGCGGAAATTCTGGATGCCAACCCAGAGTACAAAGACAAAACTTTGTTTGAAGTGCTGTTTGCCAACGGTCAGGTGGACAAATACGGACTGGATGAGCTTCAGGAAGGCTTTGCCAACGATGAGTCCAACCACTTCGGGTTCTATGTTCAGAAAGGCCTGTTTGAGGAGTATGCCTCCTTCGGTCGCGGCAAGGCGCACGATCTGGCGGAGTTTGACACCTACCACAAAGCGCGCGGTCTGCGCTGGCCGGTCGTGGATGGTAAAGAGACGCTGTATCGCTTCCGCGAGGGCTATGACCCTTATGTGAAAGAAGGCGAGGGCGTGAAGTTCTACGGTAAGCCGGATGGTAAGGCGAACATCATTTTCGCGCCATATGAGCCGCCTGCGGAAAGCCCGGATGAGGACTTCAATCTTTGGCTGGTCACCGGTCGTGTGCTTGAGCACTGGCACTCCGGATCGATGACCCGTCGCGTGCCAGAGCTGCACCGCTCTTACCCTTACGCGCAGGTGTTTATGCACCCAGAGGATGCGCGGGAGCGAGGTCTGCGGCGGGGTCAGGAGATTGTGATCTCCACCCGTCGGGGAGACATGCACAGTCGTGTAGAAACCCGTGGGCGCAACAAGATGCCAAAAGGCGTGGTGTTTGTGCCGTGGTTTGACGAAGGCCAGCTGATCAACAAGCTGACTTTGGACGCCACTTGCCCGCTTTCCAAAGAGACCGACTTCAAGAAATGTGCCTGTAAGGTTGAGCGCGTCTAAGCGCTCCTCTCATAGGATCGAAAGCTAGAGCCATGTCCGCTACGTCGACGCAGCCAAAGAACCCCGCCCGGCGCCGCTTCCTTCAGGATGCTGCGCGCGGAACGGCTGGCTGTGCGGTGGCGGGCATGACATTGGCCTGGTTCGTGCAGGATGCACGGGCCTTGCCTGATCGGGCCATTCGCCCGCCTGGGGCTTTGCCAGAAGACGACTTTTTGGCCGCCTGTATCCGCTGCGGATTGTGTGTTCGGGATTGCCCTTATGACACGCTCGCTCTTGCCGAACTGGGTGTCGATGGGGCCGCAACCGGCACGCCATTTTCCACTGCCCGTGATGTACCGTGCGAGATGTGTGAGGACATTCCTTGTGTGGCGGCCTGTCCAACGGGCGCGCTCGACAAGGAACTGACCGATATTGACGACAGTCGTATGGGGCTGGCGGTGCTGATCGATCAGGAGAATTGCCTGAACGCACTCGGTTTGCGTTGCGACGTCTGTTATCGCGTCTGTCCGGTGATCGATGAGGCCATCACTCTGGAGCGGCGACACAATGAACGTTCCGGCCACCATGCGATCTTTATGCCTGTTGTGCATTCGGATCACTGCACCGGTTGTGGCAAATGTGAGAAATCCTGCGTGCTGCCGGGCGAGGCCGCGATCAAAGTTTTGCCGATCCGCGTGGCGCAAGCCGATCAGGCGGAGCACTACAAACGCAGCTGGGAACAGCGCCCCGACATCGTGGATGAGATCATTGATCTGCCGGACCGGTTGCCGGGTTCTGGAACAGATAATCTATCTGCACCAGGCGGTTTCGAGCCGACCTTCAAGTTGCCAAAAGGCGCGACTACGGGAGGGGTGGGGCAATGAGTGACAAGACTGCACTGCCGGTAGGTGCCGAAGCTATTCGCGACAAGGGCTTTTGGTTGGCGTATCGGTTCTTGATCCTGCGCCGCGTGAGCCAAGCATTTTTTCTAAGCCTGTTTCTGCTCGGGCCTTGGTTTGGCATCTGGTGGGTGAAGGGCAATCTCAGCGGATCGCTGACCTTTGATTTTCTGCCACTCACCGATCCGTTTATCACGCTTCAGGGCATGGTGGCTGGGCACTGGCCAGAGCTGACTGCTTTGCTCGGTGCGGTGATTGTAGGGGTGACATACGCCTTGATCGGCGGTCGCGTGTATTGCAGTTGGGTGTGCCCAATCAATCCGGTGACCGACACGGCCAGTTGGTTGCACCGTAAGTTCGATCTTCCAAAAGGCTGGCAGCCCAAGCGCGGCACCAAGTATTTCATGCTGGCCGCGGTTCTTGGCGTGAGTGTTCTGACCGGCACCGTCGCCTGGGAGTTTGTGAACCCAATTTCCATGCTGCACCGCGGACTGATCTTTGGTGTCGGCTTTGCCTGGGCTTTGGTCCTTGGCGTGTTCCTGTTTGACCTGCTGCTGGCCCGTCGGGGCTGGTGTGGGCACCTGCGCCCGGTCGGGGCTTTCTATGGCCTCTCGGGCAGCAAGTCTCTCTTGCGGGTCACCGCGCAAAAACGCGCGGCCTGCGATGATTGTATGGACTGCTTTGCGGTCTGTCCGGAAATGCAGGTCATCACCCCTGCGCTGCGTGGCAAGGACGCGGACACCCCGCTGATCCTGTCGCCCGATTGCACAAATTGTGGCCGTTGCATCGATGTGTGCTCGGTCGACGTTTTCTACTTTACCCATCGATTTGACGAGACGCCCGCGCCGGGGCGTGTCCGAGACCGAACCAACCCAGCGCCAAAGGTCGGCAAAGCCGCCTGAGAAGCTAAGGAGAAAGAAAGATGAAAAAACATCCCCTCATCAGTGCCCTGACGGCAGCGGCCATTGTTCTTGGCAGCGGGTTTGCCGTCGCGGATCAGGCAAGCGGTGTGAAATCTCTACGCAATGATCCGATTGATGCCTCCAACCGTCTGGACGAGCCGTTGCACCAGCAGTCCGGACGCGTGGCGCGGAACTATCGTCAACAGCCGCCGCTGATCCCACACACTGTCGATCAATACCAAATCGACCTGAGCGCCAACCAGTGTTTGGCTTGTCACGACTGGACCAAAGCGGGTGAGCGCGGAGCGCCAACTCTGTCGATGACCCACTACTTGGGCCGTGAAGGCCAGCAACTGGACGAAGTGGCCGGCACCCGTTGGTTCTGTAACCAATGTCACGTGCCGCAAGCCAACGCGCCTGCGCTGGTTGAAAACGAATTTGAGCCGTCCAACTGACGCCCGGAAGAAGGAAGGTAGCTATGTCTGATCAAGACAACCCCACCGGCAAAAAACCTGGATTTTTCCGTCGCACCTGGAGGACACTGTGATCGCCGACGTCTGTGTTCTCGTTGGGTGTTCTGCTGTTTGGCGGGTTTCTGGCCGGTATTCTGTTTTGGGGCGGGTTCCACTGGTCGCTCGAACTGACCAACACCGAAAAGTTCTGTGTGTCCTGCCACGAGATGGAACGCAATTTCGAGGAATACACAGAAACCATCCACTACAATAACCGCTCTGGCGTGCGGGCGACCTGTCCGGATTGTCACGTGCCCAAAGAATGGCAGCATAAGATCAAAGCAAAGATCCTCGCGTCCAAAGACCTGTATCACACTGTGATGGGGACCATCGACACCGAGGAGAAATATGAGGAACACCGCTTGTCTATGGCCTCTGCCTCCTGGCGGAAGATGAAGAAGAGCGACAGCCGTGAGTGCCGCAACTGCCACAAGTTCACCTATATGGACTTCACCGTGCAGGAAAACCGCGCCGCTGCACAGCACCAGTTGGCCTTGGATGAAGGCAAGACTTGTATCGACTGTCACCAGGGCATCGCGCACCGCTTGCCTGCGGATTACTTGAAGACCTACGAAGAGGTGACCGCGGAGCTGGAGAGTGAGATTGTCCTGCCGGAAAATCCGGGGCGGGATGTCGCCACTGCGGGCAGCGAGATCAAAGGGTATCTGGCTTCCAACTGATTGGCCTGTTGTTTTGAAATTCGAGAGCGCCTCCGACCTGGGGGCGCTTCTTTGTTCGGGGACCACAACGCAAAGCGCCGATTGCTCGGGCGGGAGCAACCGGCGCTGTGCGTCAAGGCATAACGTTTGGCGCCGACAACCAACTCCAACAGGGGAAGGAGGAGGGAGAGAGTGAAGTTGGTCGTAGTGGTCGCACCGCCCAAGGGAGGGAGGAAAGCGATGCGGGTCTTCTGGAGGAGGTCCGCGGCGTTGTCCCCAGGCCGTTTCATCCTCTGTGTAACTGATATGGGAAAGGGGTAAACAAATCCTTTTGGAGTTTAGGAAATGTCTTTGTGATTTTACGCCAAACTTCCTGTGGATTGCTTTTTGCCCTTATCCTGCTTGACCTTTGCCGACGCCCTGGAGGACAAAAGCACAAGAGAGGCGGGCACTTATGAGACAACTAGTTAACAGCTTGCAGGCCACAGTGGTGCGGTTTTCTGTCAAAAACGGCTTTATGCGCAGTTCACATTTAACGCTGTCCTTTGTGTTTGCGCTGTTCCCGTTTTGCCTTTTTGCTCTTTCCTTGGCTGGTGTGCTGAGTGCCAAGGCGCAGGTGGATGACATCGTCGATTTTGCCATTGGCGCCTGGCCGGATGCGATTGCAGGGCCGATCGAGCGCGAATTACGCGCGGTGTTGCAGGCGGGCAGCTCCACATTGACCCTTGGTGCAGTTCTGGCCATCATCTTTGCCTCCAATGGCGTTGACGCGATCCGCGTGGTGATCACGGATGCTTACCGCGAAACTGACCCGCGTCCGTTCTGGAAGGTCCGCGCTTTGGCAATCCTGTTTGTGGTCGCAGGCAGTGCGCTCTTCACAGTGGCCGGGGTGATCAGCGTGGTGGTGCCCATTGTGTTGCATTTCTTTGAAGATCTGGTGCCTTGGCTTGATCAGTCGATCCTGAGCAATGACCAGTTCCGCCAAGGCGTGATTTTTGCTGTTCCGTCGTTCTTTCTTTTCGCTTGCCACAAATGGTTGCCGGGCGTGCCGCATAAGGCCCGCAGCCTCGTACCTGGCATGCTTCTGTGCCTCGGGTTGTGGTTTGTCGCCTCTAAGATATTCACGATCTACATCAGCAGCTTCTCGACCTATTCCGTGACCTATGCCGGGCTGACCGGGATCATGTCCGCATTGGTCTATCTCTATCTGATGTCAGCGATTTTTGTGCTGGGCGCAGAGTTTAACGGCCAGTTGATGGATGAGGCCCGCGCACGGGGCGAACCCGTATAACTACGGCCTACGGTACGTCACTCTTGTTGTTGCCTCCGCGCTATCGTTGGGTACGCTCCGAGATGGGGAAGAGGAGATTTTGCGATGGTTGAGACCATTGGTGCGCTGTTTGATGCGCGGTCTAAGGTATTTTCAGACCATAGTTTTTTGCAGGTGCCTGCCAATACGGCGCGCAGCTATCATCCTGATGGCTATCTGTGCTCCTACGGGGAGGCGGCAACGGTGGTGGACGAAATGGCGGCCAAGCTTTCCGATGCTGGATACGGTCATGGACACCGGATTGCCGTGTTGCTGGAGAACCGCCCGGAAATGCTCCTGATCAAGCTGGCACTGGCAAAACGCGGGATCAGCTGGGTGCCGGTGAACCCGGACTATCGTCCGGCCGAAGTGGCGTATCTCTTGCAAGACAGCGCGGCGGATCTGGCACTGGTTGCGCCTGAGTTGGCTGAACTGATGGTGGCCGGGATCGCGGAGAGCGGCTTGGACGTGCCAACCGTGGAGATGACGGAAAACCTGTCGGAATTGCCGAAGGCTCGGCGTCCCGCGCCTGCTGACCAACCGGTAAATGGTACAACAGAGGCGAGTTTGATCTACACCTCTGGCACCACAGGACGGCCAAAGGGCTGCATCATGAGCCACGCTTATGAGGTAGAGATGGGGCAATGGTATGCCTCACGAGGTGGATTGATCCAGTTTGAGGCAGGCGCGACCAAGGTCTATTGTCCGCTGCCGCTGTTTCATGTGAATGCCGCTATTCTGCTGTTTATGGCGGTGATCGACACTGGCAGCGCGCACATCTTTCCCGAACGTTTCCGGGCCAGCGCCTGGTGGCGCGAGTTGGCAGAAACCGGAGCGACGGCGGCGCATTACCTTGGCATTATCATACCCGCCCTGATGAACCGTGAACCGGAAGAATGGGAGCAAAGACATCAGGTTAAGTGGGCTGTTGGGGCAGGGGTCGAGCCAACACTCCACCGCCCGTTTGAAGAGCGGTTTGGCTTCCCGTTGATTGAGGTCTGGGGCATGTCAGAGATGTGTCGCATGTTGGCGGATTGTCATGAGCCACGTAGCATCGATACCCGCGCGATGGGACGGCCTCAGCCGGGATTGGACATTCGTGTGGTCGATGAGAAAGACGTCGAGGTTCCACGCGGTGTGCCGGGGGAGATGACATTGCGATACAGTGCCGAGACGCCTAGACGCGGGGCGTTTTCCGGATACCTGAACCTGCCGGAAGCCACCGAAGAGGCTTGGCGCGGTGGCTGGTTTCACACCGGTGACACCGTGGTGATGGACGAGTCAGGCATGGTGACGTTTGTTGATCGCAAGAAAAACATCATTCGGCGGTCCGGGGAGAACATCGCCGCGGCAGAGATTGAGGCCTGTTTGCAGGATCACCCAAAGGTCGATCGCGTGGCTGTAGTCGCAGTTGCAGATGCGATGCGCGACGAGGAGGTTATGGCGTGTATTCAAATTCTTGGCGCAGCGGATGACGCTCTGGCGCAAGAGCTTTTTGACTGGTGTTTTGAGCGGTTGGCCTATTATAAGGCGCCGGGCTGGATCCGGTTCATGGACGATATTCCGGTGACAGGGACACAGAAAATTCAAAAACACAGCCTGTTTGGTGAACAAGGCACAGAGACGGATGGCGCCTTTGATTTCCGATCCCAAAAGAAGCGGGGCTAGCTCGTTTAACAGATGATCTTGAAAGAACCGGTCGTGCACAGAATGATGAAGTCACGGTCGGTTTCGATCAGATGCCAGCCGCGTTTGCGCACCGCAAGCTCCAAAGCAGCGCGTCCACATTCCGCTTCAACATCCTGAATGCGGCGGCGCACAGCGCCGGCCTCTCCGGATTTGAAGGAGGAGAACACCTGGTCCAGCCAATTTTGGCCGGTGGTCGTATGTGACAAAGTGGCCTGCATGAACCTACTGTGATGGTAAACTGGTGAATCTCGGGTTAACCGATCCGCTAAAGTTGCGAGTTTGGCAGAGGGACGGTTTGGATTGGGGTGGAAGACTGTCTCTTACCAAATGGTAAGTCGGGGGCGCCTTGCCGTTTGGTAAGGCTCCTATTCAGCGTCCAGAAAAGCTTTGAGCTGGGCCGCAACTGCTTTTTGGCGCGCGGATTTCTGGGCGGCGGTATCCTCGTTGCGCAAAAAGGCAGAAAGAGCATCCTCGGAGATCAGAAGGTATTGCGCACTGCCAATCACGCCATAAAGCCCCAGCAACAATTCCATATCGGTGGCCGCCTTTTTTGCGGGCACCGCGCGTGCCAAATCCAGCAGCGCTTTGAGGTAGGGTTTCAATGGCGCAACGCCTGTTTCTGTGGCGCTGTCCAAAAGGTTGCGCAGGATCAGGCGGGCGTCTGCTGTGCTGTTGGTCTCGCCGCTGAGAATATCTTGAAAATGCAGAATAAGGCGCAGTTTGGGAGAGACATCTGGCGTGTCGTTGAGCGATGCCAATAGACGGTCTGTGAGCGCCTCCAGCACCGTGTTGTAGAGCGCGTCCTTGGTGCCAAAGTGATGCAGCAACGCCTGTTTAGTCACGCCTGCGGTTTTGGCCAGATTGGCGAGGCTAAGCCCATGGTAACCGTGGTTGGCAAACCCTTCGGTGGCGAGGGTGATGTAGCGGTCGCGGGTGGGGGACGGCTGAGACATGATAGGGTCCTGCGTGGCTCGGTTTCTAAAGCTAGCCTACCGGATGGTAGGAGCTTGCCAATTGGTAAGCCATGTGTACTGCGAAAGTGCTGACCAAACGGTAAACGGCACTGCAAACCGTGCATGCAAAGAAAAAGGGCGGGGAAATCCCCGCCCGGTGCGTGTTTGAAATGTGGGTGGTTTAGGCGCGACGGCGGCGGCCACCCCCGCGACGTCCGCGGCCACCTTCGCCCGCTGCGGCGGGAGGCTTGTTGAATTTGATCCACTCAGCGCCGCCTTCGTCGTTGTTGGTGAGGAAGTTGGCGGCGCGGATGGCCTCCATTTCCTTGCCAGCTCGGGCTTTGGTGGAGCCAAGCCCAAACATCTGGCAGAAGGCTTCGTCGTCCATGCCTTCAGGCAGGATGATGCCTGCGGCCTCAACTTCAGACTTTTTCTCGGCCAGCTTTTTGGGGCCAACGGGCAGGGCGATCGGGTTCATGATCGCGCTGGTCATACCGGTGGCCATCGCCATTGGCAGGAACGCATTGTTGATGCCGTGACGGTTTGGCAGGCCAAAGGAGATGTTGGACGCGCCGCAGGTGGTGTTCACGCCCAGCTCATTGCGCAGGCGGTTGTTAAGTTCAAACACTTGCAAGCCAGCCGTGCCCATAGCGCCGATCGGCATCACCAGCGGGTCGACCACGATGTCGTGTGCCGGGATGCCAAAGTCTGCGGCCCGTTCCACAATCTTTTTCGCGACGGCAAAGCGGACTTCCGGGTCTTCGGAGATGCCGGTGTCGTCGTTGGAGATCGCCACTACAGGCACGTTGTATTTTTTGACCAGTGGCAGAACAATTTCCAGCCGCTCTTCTTCTCCGGTGACGGAGTTCAGCAGCGGGCGGCCTTTGGCCACTTCCAAACCGGCTTCCAGCGCGCCAGGCACGGAGCTATCGATACAGAGCGGGCAGTCGGTGACTTCCTGCACTTTTTCCACGAGCTGGCGCATCAGGTCCGGCTCAACAAAGTTGTTGTCGGCATAGCGCGGGTCTTCGGCCATTTTGTTGGAGAACACTGCGCCGGAGTTGATGTCGAGTACGGTGGCCCCAGCCGCAACCTGCGCAATCGCGTCCGCCTGCACGCGGGAAAAGTCACCCGCTTCCAGTTCTGCGTTCAGGATTTTGCGGCCCGTTGGGTTGATGCGCTCGCCAATCACGGTGAACGGTTGATCAAAACCCATGATCGCCGTTTTTGTTTGTGATTCAATAATAGTACGGGTCATGTTTAATCCTGTCAGACTTTCGCAGGCTGCGCCGAGGCACCGCCGTTTTCAATGGCCCAGTTGGCGTTGGTTTTGATGCCGCCAAGTGGGAAGAAATGCACCGAGTCGATGTTGAACTCGGGATTGGCTGCTTTGTGGTTGGCCAGATCGGTCAGCACCTCGGTTGGCTCATACGGCAGCAGCAGTTTGGACACATCCATAGCGCGTTTTTGCAGCACCTTAAGGGAGGGTCCCACGCCACAGGCGATGGCAAATTTGATCAACGTTTGCAGCTTGGCCGGGCCGGCGATGCCAATGTGGATCGGAATATCGACACCCGCCGCTTTCACGCCGTTGGCCCATTCGATGATGGGCGCGGCCTCAAAAGCAAACTGGGTTGCAATGGCCATTTTGGCGTCAGAGCGCTGGGAGAAATCCTGTTTCCATTGTAGCGCGGCGTCGACATTGGCAGAGCCACCGGACGGATCGATGTCTTTGTTGCCTTCGGGATGCCCTGCGATGTGCAGGCGCTCAAAACCGGCTTTGTCAAACAGACCAGTGTCCAGGAGCTGCATGGAGTCAGAGAATTCGCCGTGTGGTTCGGCCACACCACCAGCCAGCATCAGGCCTTGTTTGACGTCGGCTTCGCCCTGATACATGGCGATCCAGTTTTCCAGCGTGGCTTTGTCCTTGATGATGCGCGCCGGGAAATGAGGCATGACGTCATAGCCTTCGGCCGCGATACGACGGGCTGTATCGACCATGTCTTCAATGGGCGTGCCTTCGATATGGGCAATGTAAACGCGCGTGCCAGCAGGCAAGAGGGCGCGGAAGTCTTCCACCTTGGCCGCCGTGCGCGGCATAACCTCAATGGAATACCCCTCCAGAAAGGCTTCCATTTCTGGCGTAGCGGTTTTGACCTCCTCGGTCTTGCGCTTGAAATTCAACAAAGCCATTGCGGCCTCCCAAATAGAGGGGCGTGTCATGCCCAGCCTTCATTGTTGATCAGCGCTTTAAGCCGCTCCTGATCAAACTCTGCCTCAAGCCGGGCCACCTCGCTTTCGACGATGGCACCTGGCTGGCCCTCTACAGGATAAGGATCCCCCTTGCGCCATTCCGCCAGATAGGCGTCGGTATCCGACGCGCCCACCTTCATTGCCGCACGGTCGATGGCCTGTTCAAAGCGTTCGGCCAAAGGTTTTTTCGCGCCGCGGCGCCCTTTGCCCACAATCACTTGAGCAGGAATATCGCGCCAGTAGACAATGGTGACGTCAGGCATGGGTTTGATTCCTCCGGTATCGGTTCTTCATTCCTAGGACAGGGTTCTCGACCGATTTGGCTCAATTTCGACAATAGGACAGCGTAACGCGACCTTGGGGTTTGTTGTGGGGGCTTTGTAGCCAGAGGTAGCCCTGCTTGGCTATGGGGCGGGCTGTGAATTCTTTGCATGAAGAAGATGAGGGGCGGCGGGTGCCCATCACACGTGAATGTCGCCGAAACGGGATTGCGCGGGGCAGGGGGACGCACTACGTTGAGGGTAACACGAAATGGAGGGCGTAACGATGGCGCCCAAGCGTCCCAAAGGTGCGGGCGCGTTCCCTAAACCGGTTGAGAGCCCCGCGCCGAAACCGTCCGATCCCAGCGCGCTTTATGCAGCGCTAGATCTGGGCACAAACAGTTGCCGCATGTTGATTGCCCAACCCAAGGGCAGTCAGATCCATGTGGTGGACAGCTTTAGCAAGTCTGTCCAACTGGGCTCCGGGCTGGAAAGCACCGGACGCCTGTCGCGTGGCAGTATGCGGCGCACGATCCAGGCCATGCGCATCTGTCAGCAAAAGCTCAAGCGACACAAAGTCAAAAGCATGCGGCTTGTAGCGACTGAGGCCTGTCGACGTGCCAAGAATGCCCGCGAGTTTGTTCGGCAGGTGCGGCGCGAGACCGGCTTGCAGTTGGAGATCATCCAACCGGAGGAAGAAGCCCGTTTGGCGGTGATTTCCTGCGCACCTTTGGTGAGCACCAAGACGGAACAGCTTTTGGTCGTGGACATTGGCGGTGGTTCTACGGAGCTGGTCTGGATGGATCTTACATCGGTGCCTCCTCTGGAAAGGGCGCGGGCCATTATGCGGTTGCGCAGCGGATTCCATTCCGCCGACAGCCCCTTTCCGGCGACCAAAGTGGTGGATTGGATTTCTGTGCCTTTGGGAGTCGCCACGCTGCGCGATCAGTTTCGCGATGTAGAAGACGACTCGGCACGCTTTGCCCTGATGAGCTGGTTCTTTGAGGAAAACCTCAGTGAGTTTGCGCCCTATAAGGACGCGCCGCCGAGCGAAGGCTTCCAGATCATCGGCACCAGCGGTACCGTGACAACGGTGGCCGCGAGCCATTTGGGTTTGCGGCGTTATGATCGCACTAAGGTGGATGGTCTTCGCATGACCAGCGAGCAAATCGATAAAGTTATTCGCGGGTATCTTGATCTTGGCCCCAAAGGACGCCGCGCAGACCCGCGCATTGGGCAGGACCGGCAGGCATTGATCATGAGCGGCTCTGCAATTTTGCAGGCGCTCTTGCGCTGTTGGCCCACAGACAGGCTCTCGGTTGCAGACCGTGGCCTGCGTGAGGGGCTCCTTTATGCGCAGATGAGCGCGGATGGCGTGCTTGAGGACGGCCCGTTTTAAGACGGTTGCCCTTGAGCACAGCGCAAAAATGACTAGAAGGCTTTGTTTCAAAGCAATGTGGTGACGGAAATGGCCAAGAAACCTACCGGTAAAAATACTTCGGGACGTGGGCAGCGGGATTTGACCATCAAGGTGAAGTCGGCGCGAGGGCGTAAACTGTCATCTACTCGTTGGCTGCAACGCCAGCTTAACGACCCATATGTGGCCCGCGCCAAGGCCGAAGGCTATCGCGGACGTGCGGCGTTCAAGATCATGGAGCTAGACGATAAGTTCCGCTTTCTTGTGCCTGGGGCACGGGTGGTTGACCTAGGTTGCGCGCCAGGAGGTTGGCTGCAAGTGGCGGTGCCGCGCATCAATGCGTTGGGTGAAAAGTCCGGCAAGAAAGTCGGCACCCTATTGGGCATCGACTTGCAGGAAGTTGAAGCGGTTGCCGGCGCGGATATTCACCAGCTCGACTTTATGGACGAAGGCGCGGACGACAAGGTCAAGGAATGGCTGGGCGGCAAGGCCGATGTGGTGATGAGCGACATGGCCGCGTCTAGCTCTGGTCACAAGCAGACCGACCACCTCAAAATCATGGCGCTGTGTGAGACAGCGGCCTATTTTGCTTTTGATGTGCTGGAAGAGGGCGGCACCTTTGTGGCAAAAGTGCTGGCCGGGGGCGCGGAAGGGGAGCTTCAAAAGCTGTTGAAGCAGAAGTTCACCAAGGTTGCGAATGTGAAACCACCGAGCAGCCGATCTGACAGCTCGGAGAAATTTGTTGTTGCAACAGGGTTTAGGGGCTGACCAATCGGTCAGCTCGCGCGTAGCAGAGAGTTAGACGCGGACTTCTGCATCCGGTCCGTGTTGAACTCAAACTCCACTTCCAGAGCTTCAGAGCCTTTGGCTTGAACCTTTGGCTTTGGCGCAACTCTAACCACATTCGCCGGCTTCTTCTTTGCTGCGAGGTTTTGCTGACGGATCAGCTCCCACAGGCGGGCATGACGGGACGGCTCTGCGGCCGCAGCTTGGGGCGCGTGATACATTGGATGTCTCCTTAGGCAGCTTGTGTGGCAAAATGTTTGCAGAAGAGGCCACAGTTTAGCTATGCGCGCCGCCTGTGGTCAAAGTGGCGCGCAAATGTGGAGATTTTGGGGAATTGCGCTTTAGTTGCCGCGCGCCCGGTCCTCGTCTGTGTCATTGCCGGCGTCGCGCCACCGATTATGAGTCCACATCCACTGACCAGGGTGACGACGTACAATGGCCTCCAAGCTGTCATTCAGCCTTTGGGTCATTTCCTGCGCATTTGTGTGGGGAATGGGCGCTTCGGTTTCGATCACAAAGCTGCCATCTGGTTGTCGAATGCCGTAACAAGGAACCAAGTCCACTTTGTACTTTAAAGCCAATTCAGCAGCAGACTCCGCCGTGCGAGCTGGTTTCCCCATAAAATCATAGATGGGGGCTTCATTGATGCGTTGGTCGTGTACGATGCCGACAAATCCACCGCCCCGCAGGTGCTTGAGCATATTGGACATGCCGCGGCGCCCCCGTTCGAACATTGGTTCACCAAAGTCGGCCATGGCAGCGACGTAGTGTTCGTTGAAAAAGGGGTTCGACATACGCTTATAGAGAACACCAATAGGCATGCCGCGAGACAAGAAAGATCCGCGCACAGCTAGATAGTTGCCAAAATGCCCAGTCACCAACAGCGCAGCTTTGCCGTCTTTATGCGCCTGCTCCAATACTGCGTTGCCGGGGCCCTCAATTTTCGCAGCCGCCGCGCGTTCTTGAAACTCTTTTCCGGAATAGGTTTCCATCAGCATGCGGCCCATCGATTGTGCCACTTCATGTACGATTTTCTCGCGGTCTGCTGTGGAGAGCTCAGGCATCGCCAAGTCAAGGTTGGCGCGGATGCGACGACGGTTGCCAGAAAGCGGTGCCAGAACGTGGTCCGCCAACCAGGCCACTGTGTTCATACGTGTATCGTAGGGTAATTTGAGCATCAGGGACAAAAAGCCCCGAATGACGGCGTCGCTCAGCTTGTAGCCAAAATCGTTCTTGGAAGTGCTCATGTGCTGCCTGCGCCCTGCATGTTCTACATCAATGTGTCGCGCGATACTTAAGTTTCAAAGACCAGCGGCGCAAGCGGGATGCGGCAAATTGCGATTGCACCACCGCGGGGCGCGTCGTAACACCAAGGGAAAGTCCTGTCCGGCCATAATGCGGCTGTGTTGGGCGACACTTAGCTCGAATGGCGTGCTTTTGCGGTGCGTGAAGAGGGGAACGACACATGATTCTTGGACACATTGGCGCGCGCAGAGGCTCCAAAGGCGTGCCTGGCAAGAATTTTCGCGAAATTCAAGGCAAGCCGCTGATAGATTGGTCTTTGGATATGTTGTTTGCACATCCGAAAGTGGACGCTGTGGCGGTCTCGACGGACGATGAAGAGATTTACGCGCATGCAATTGCGAAAGGCGCTTTGGAGATTGGTTTGCGTCCTGCGGAGCTGGCAACAGACACTGCGCCGAAATGGGGGGTATGGCAGCATGCGCTGGAGGCCAGTGAGCAGGCGTTGGGCCAACAAGTCTCTGCGTTTTTGGATCTGGATTGCACAAATCCATTGCGGGTTCCAGAGGACATAACTGGGGCGTTGTCTCTGTTTGAAACCGAGAAGCCGGACATGGTGATGAGCGTGTGTGAGGCACGAAAAAACCCATATTTTAATTTGGTCGAGCCAGATGAAGATGGGGCTCTTCAGGTCTGCAAAAAGCTGCCGGGTGGCGTTTGGGCGCGCCAGTCAGCGCCCAAAGTTTATGAGCACGTCGGCTGTGTTTATGTAGTTGCACCGGAATATCTGCGGACGGCCAAGACCATTTACGAAGGGCGGGTTTTGCCGTTTGAAATCCCCTCCATTCGGGGGTTCGATATTGACGAACCGCATGATTTTGGGCTTGTGGAATACCTGCTTGGCGAGTTGAACGCGGGCCGTCTTTAGGTTTGTGATTTCGCCGCTGCGAGCGCGTTTGGTAGTGCTTGCAGCAGTTTATGCGTGCCACCCGCATGGGCCTCAAAGAATGCGTCAATTGCCGTCTCTGATGGTGTGAAATCTCCTGAAAGCGCCTCAGCTAAAGCAGCTGCATCAGCTTCTGCACAGGCCACGCCGGCGGCCTTTGCCTCTTCAAAAGGGTACTCGATCGTCCAGGTTTCCGGTCCAGTGATCACCGGTTTTTTGAGCGCCAATGGCTCGATGATGTTGTGCGCGCCCGCCGGGACAAAACCGCCGCCCACCACAGATTTGTCGGCTATGGATAAATAGAAATACATCTCTCCGAGACTGTCGCCAAAGAAGATGTCGGGTTGTGCGTTGGGGGGCGGGGTGTCCGTGATGGCTTCGGCGGAAATGGCTTTCGGCAAAGCGGCGGAGCGGCGCAGAACGTCAAAACCTTCAGTGACCAGCATGTCATGAATTTCGTCAAACCGTTCTGGGCGACGAGGGACGTAAACAAACAATGGCTTGGTGGCTGAAGTTGCCAGCATCTTCTTCATCGTCGCGATGTAAAGGGCGTCTTCGCCTTCCACGGTGGAACCAAAAGTCACAACCGGACGCTTAGCAGCACCAATCCAGTCACGCGCTACTGGGCCGGCCGCAGTCAAGTGCGGCGGAATGGGTTGGTCAAAGCGAAGCTCGCCGGTGACGTGAATGTTAGGCACGTTGACGGCGGCAAAACGCTCCGCTTGTAAGTCGGATTTCACAAAGGCCCCCGCAAACTGGGTCATAACAGCAGAGCGCAAGCCAAATGACTTCTGGTCTTTGACAATGGACTTGGAGGGGTATTGCGCGTTGCACATAAAGAGAGGCACACCCGCACGTTTGGAAGCCATCACCATACGCGGCCAGATTTCAATCTCCATCACAAGGCCAAACTTGGGCGCGAAGGTTTTGAAAAAGCCGCGAAACGCCCAGGAGGTTTCCAACGGTATCCAGACGCTTTGAAGCTGGCCTTTGGCGATGGCTTCGACAAACACCGCTTGGGTCTCACGACGGCCTGCCGGGGTGAACTGTGTGACCACGACCTTTTCACCTCGATTCAAAAACGCTTCGATCAGGGGCACTGCGCTGCGCAATTCGCCCAGCGATACTGCATGCACCCAAACGGCCCCCTGCATAGGTGTTTTATAGCGGCCAAACCGCTCACTCAGATGTTGACTGTAGAGTGTATCCTTGCGGCCTCGGCGACGTAGGTAGGCAAGAACCAGCGGCAAGAAGAGATGCCACAGAAGCGACCAGATCCCAAGAAAAACTATTAATTTCAGGGGCATGGGGGCATTCCTAACTTGCAAGGCGCCGAAGCGCAGGATGGGCAGTATAGATACTGACCTATGTGAGATCATGAAAGGCTTTCTGCAAACCTTGGGTCCAGAATCTCGCATCCTGTAGGGTTTCCACAAAACGTTCGGCGGCGCGACCTTCCCCAAAGCCAGTGTGCGGCACGTGGCGGTGGCCCCATTCATTCGCAAGGAATGCATCAATAGAGGCCCGGTCGTGGGCGGCGCAGTTGAAGACGGAGCCGGATTGTGCGCGGTTGGTTTGGCGGGTGCCAATGTCCAGAGAAGGCAATCCAAGAAACGGCGCCTCGCGTACACCGGCAGAAGAGTTGCCCACCATGCAGGCCGCGTTTTTCATCATCTCAGAGAAATGGTTGAATCGCATCGACGGGAATTGACGAAAGCGTTCGGCGGGCAATCTGTCGAGCACTGCAAAAATATCGTCAGACCCTGGATCATTGTTTGGTGCGATCACAATGAAGTTGCGCCCCGAGGCCTCCAGCGCATCAAACAAGTCCTGTGCCTGCGCGCCCATAGTGGCCTGCTCCGAGGTCACGGGATGAAAAGTTACCAGACCAAAATCATCAAAAGCGATGTCGTAGCGGGCTTTGACGTCGTCCAAGGTCACACCAGATGCACCGGCATGGAAATCCAGCTCCGGGGAACCAATCACGTGGATCGCGCCTTCCGATTCGCCCATTGCCATCGCGCGACGCTTGGCGTCTTCCGAGCTGACAAAATGGTGGCTGGCTAGTTTGGTGTTACAATGACGATAAATTTCATCAATTGTGCCAGACACTTCACCGCCTTCGATGTGAGCGCAGGGGATGTAGTTAGTCGCAGCCACCAGCGCACCCGCAAGGGCTTCGATCCTGTCCCCGTGCACGACAACGAGGTCAGGGCGTGTCTCGGTCACATAATCTGAGAACCCAGTGACGGTTTTGGCGAGAACAATGTCCTGAGGATCGCCTGGGCGCTGGTTGAGAAACTCGTGCTTGGTGACGCCCGGCATGCGATGGACTTCAATTTTGGTGCGCCCATACCGTTCCAGCATATGCATGCCGGTAATGAAAAACGAGACGTCAAAACCAGCGTCTCGCGTCGCGACTGCAAGCGGCTCCAGCTTGCCAAAATCGGCGCGGGTGCCAGTGAGGAAAAGCACGCCTTTGGCTTGATCTGATGATGTCGTCACCTGCGTCTCCTGGACAGTGAGCGAGGTGGGGCGGGCCCGGATCACATCGCCTTTTGATCTGTTTTCCAGGAATTTAAACGGGGGATTTGGGGAAAACAAGATAGCGTTAGTTGTGCGAGGCTGCTGGACTTTTGGGGGGCTCAAAGCTAGGAGTCGGGCCATGCGCAAAGCCGTGTCAGTGTGCGCCAATGTCACTTGGAAAGGTCGACAAATGAACCGGGTCATTTTGACAATGAAGTGGGGCACTTTGTACTCCGCTGAGTACGTAAATGTTCTCTTCAATGCGGCGAAGGCCAATTTGGATGAAGATTTTATTTTTGTGTGCTTAACAGATGACCCAGAAGGCATTGATTCTGAAGTTGTGACACATCCAATTCCCGAAATTGGCCTGCCTCAATCTGCCTGGAAAGCGGGAGCCTGGCCAAAGCTTACGGTGTTTTTAAGCGACTTGTACGGTTTGAAAGGTCGGGCTCTGTTTATTGATCTGGATACGGTGATTTCAGGTGATTTGTCTGAGATGTTCGAGTTTCCTGGGGCATTTGTTTGTTTGGATTCTCGCCCGTGGCGTTACAAATCCGGTCCTGCGCGAACTGGGACTGGCATTTTTGCATTCGATATTGGGGAGGTCGGTCAAGTTGTAGATCACTTCGTGGCAAATATGGATGAACACCTGGAACGTTACGGGAATGAACAAGATTTCCTGCATGGAGAGTTCGCGGACCTAGGATACGGAGAAATAAAGTATTGGCCGGATGCATGGCTGCAAAGTTTTAAATACCATCTGCGCCGTCCGCTTGTTTTAGACCGTGTTCTGCACCCTCGAGCGCCGACTTCAAAAATCTTGTGTTTTCACGGCCGACCGCGCCCGATTGATTTGATTGATCCCCCAGTCGGAAACTGGGACAAATTTCCACACTATGGACGAGGTCGTGTACCATGGATGGTCGACTATTGGACTAAGTATGGCGGCGTTCTCAAAGGAAAAGTGCAATGACACGTCTAGTGCTTTCCTTGACAACTATTCCACCACGGTTCCCATTTGTTGGTGAAAATCTGTCGCGCCTGTTGGAACAAACCGCAGAAATTGAGGCAATCAACCTTTACGTTGCGCGAAAGTATAAGCGCTTTGAGTATGATTTAGAGGAATTACCCAGAGTACCCAATGGGGTCAACTTGCGCATTGTTGATGAAGATTTGGGGCCGGCAACAAAGGTTCTTCCCGCCGCTCGCGAGTACCGAGGGCAAGATGTTCACATTCTTTTTTGCGACGACGACAAACTTTATGATGCAACTTGGGCTCAGCGTTTTGTTGATGCCGCCAAAAACCACCCGGGCTGCTGTATTTGTGAAGAAGGTGGCCATTTGAACGCGCCGCACTTCGCAAACGATGGATGGCAAGGAGAGCGGAAACCGCGCGCCGGTTTTATCGAGAAGGATGTTAAGTATCGACTGAAGCGGGCGATGAGTTTTGGGCGATGGAAGCCGTCCAAAGCCAATGCTTCCGGCTACGTCGACATACTTGAGGGCTGGGGAGGCGTTTTGGTTCGTCCCGAGTTCTTTGACGAAGAGTGCTATCACATCCCAGACGTACTTTGGACTGTAGACGATGTGTGGTTGTCCGGGTGTTTGGAACGCCGAGGAATCCCGATTTGGCTCAATACTGAACGAAAAGTGAGGTCGTCGGGACACAATGTAAATCTTCGAGGGGACTCCTTGGCGAAGCTTGTTCACGAAGGTCATGGCAGAGTTGAAGCGAACCGTGCATGTATAGAGTACTTCCGAAATACCCACGAGATTTGGCAAAACTAGGGTTTTGACCCCGGTGTTTCGGGAACGCCTAAAAGAGCATTCGATTTCTAAACAACCACCAAAAACGCCGTAGATAATTTGCAGCTTTCAAACGAAAATGCGGCAAGCGTTTGGTCCAATGTGGTTTTTTGACTTTATTGAAATCTGCTCCAGTTATGGTGGAAACGCCGCCATCATCAGGATGACTGGCAAACGGTTCGAGACCAATCTGACGGTAGTCATGGTGAAAAAACCGGTTCAACTCGTGATCCATGGCGCGCGTTTGCGGCCAGATATTGGGGAGTAATTTCGCTGCCAACTCTCGGGTTATCAAGTAACAGGCGTTCCCGGTGAAGGGCCCGATGTACGCATTGAAACTGTAGCCGTTTTTGGCGCCTTGGCTGACAGGCATTTTAGCGCGAATGCAATTGAAGCGAATGAGATCCCAGCGCGACCGCTCGGTTAAGGCCGTCTCCAGGGCACGCAAAAAGTCGTGGTGAAAAACAACGTCGTCTTCCAAGATCAAAGCGACCTCCTTGTCACTGGCCAAGAATGCCTCCCAGACACCCACGTGACTGGCATAAACGCCCATCTTTCCTGGAAGTAGCGGTTGCCCCATATTGCGCGCATATGCAGCAGAATCCACGTGCTGTGCTAACTCGTCCGCTCTTTCCTTTCCGTTTACCGCCTCAATCAAAGTGGCCTCGATCCCCAGCTTAGTTAGCTGGGACACCATGGTTTTACGCCTGTCTGAGTCTTTGGGCAGATTGATCAACCAGACACCGAGATTTTCAGGCACTGCACTCAAGAAAGATCACTCCACTTCAGCTGCGTGTTGCGCGTCACGGCGCGTGTAAGTGTTCTGCCCACCACTTTGTCAAAGTCATAGCCAGGGATCTCGCCGGAGCCGGGACGGCGGGCCCAGATGTCTTCTTCCCCAATCACGTGGCCGGCTGGGAGATCTTTGTCTGCTACCACAGAGGCGCGAGCAAAGGCATACACAGACTCTTCGGCCTCGGTACGCTGTTTCGGGTTGTTGGCGGCAATCCAGATTTCACGCGAGCGTTCGATGATGTGGCGCAGCTCGGACGGGTCCATCGAGTTGATGATGTCCGGTCCTTGGCGATACCGCGTGTCGGTGTAGTGCCGTTCCAGAATACAGGCCCCCAGTGCCACAGACGCCAAGGCCATTTCCGGCCCAATCGAGTGGTCCGAGAAGCCCACAACCGCGTTTGGAAATGCTTCTTTCAGGTCGGTCACACCGCGCAGAGAAACGATCTCAGGTGGCGACGGGTAAAGGTTGGTGCATTCCAACAGCGCATACTCAATGCCAGCGTCTTCGAGGATCGCTACAGATCGGCGCATGGTGTCGATGGTCTGCATGCCTGTGGACAGGATCACCGGTTTTCCAAAAGACGCGATGTGGCGGATCAGGGGCAGGTTGTCTGCCTCGCCGGAGCCAATCTTGAAGGCAGGCACGCCGGCGTCAGCCAGGAAATCTGCAGCGCGGCGGGAAAAAGGCGTGGAGATGAAGATCATGCCGAGCTCTTCGGTATAGCGCATCAGCTCCAGCTCTTCCTCAGCAGAGAGCGCACATTGCTCCATAACTTCCCAGATCGAGACATCCGCATTGGGCGGGAAAATCTCTTTGGCTTCGTCGGTCATCTCGTCGTCGACAAAATGCGTCTGATGTTTGACCATCTCACAGCCGGAGAGGGCGGCAAGGCGCACCATCTCTTTGGCAACAGAAAGATCTCCGCCGTGGTTGATGCCAATCTCGGCGATCACAAGGGGAGGGTGGTTGGGGCCAATTTCGCGGTTGCCGATGCGCATGACTCATCCTTTTTGTCGGTCGCCTGTGTGACACGACAGCTATCCGTTCCGCTTCTGGCTGTAAAGTTGTGCCGGCGGCAAAGCGCCACGCGTTTAAGCAGCGGTTTTCACCAGATTGCAGCCTGCTGTCTTGGCGGCATAAAGCGCATCATCTGCCTCTTGCATGGCAGCCTGAGAATCGTTGCCATCGCCAATGTGGCCAATGCCGATGCTGACCGTGACCGGGATCTTGCTGACGGACGTGCGGATCGGGGTGCGCGCCACCGTTGCTCGCATCCGCTCAGCAATATGCGCGGCGTCTTTGGGGGAGGTATTGGGCAGAAGTACAATGAACTCTTCACAGCCAAACCGCGCCACCAGGTCATCCCGACGGGTGTTGTTGATCAAACGATGAGCGGTCTCTCGCAGAACAATGTCCCCAACAAAATGCCCATGGGTGTCGTTGATCGCGCGAAACTGGTCAATATCGATCAGCAGAAGGATGGAGGTGGTGTCTGGCGCAAGGGATTGCAATTTTTCAAAAAAATACTGCCGGGTGACTGTCGATGTCAGAGTGTCGTGATCGACAGCATGTTGCAGTTTCTGCGACATTCGATGCAAGTGCATCATCATGCGACCGCCCAATAGAGCTGGCAAGGGCGTCACAACTGCGGGCACTGCAGCCGCAAGAACCAAACTGCGCGAGCTTGGCGTGACATCAAACACCAAAACCGCCAGCGCCACGCACAAAAGCACCGCCAAAACAGTCCACCCGAAGGCAAAAAAGGCAAGATGGGCTCGGGTGCGGATCATCGTGGTCTCACGGCAAAAAGGGAGGTCTCTTCAGACTTAGCGGGTCGGCGCTAATTTTGCTTTAAGCGGAGGGTGCATTTGAACGTCCCAAAACGAGGTCTGCGCGCAGGCCTCCAAGACGTTCACTTTCGCCCAAACGCAGGATGCCGCCATGGGCGCGGGCCACGTCCGCAGCAATCGACAGCCCCAATCCCACGCCCATGCCTTTGTTCTGGTTGCGTCCGGGTTCCAAGCGCGCAAAGGGTTTGAGAGCTTCTTCGCGCTGTTCCGGAGAAATGCCAGGTCCGTCGTCCTCAATGCGCACGCGCAAATAGCGGTCGGTGATCTGCACCGAGACTTCCCCGTGATTGGCGTAACGCACGGCATTGCCAATTAGGTTCTCGATCGCGCGGCGGACGGTCACAGGGCGTAGCGACACCATGCCGTGGCCGTCAACCTCTTGCAGGGACACATCATCGCCTGCACGTACAAAATCCTGCACCACATTTTGCACAAAGCTCACCGCGTCGACCTCTTCGCTGTCGTCCTCATAGGCGCCCCGCGCGAAACTGAGAAAGGCGTCCAACATGCGCTGCATCTCTTCGATGTCGCGCTCCAGCGGTTCCCGGTCCTCGTCTTCCAAAAGCGAAACGCCAAGCTTGAACCGGGTCAGAGGTGTGCGCAGGTCATGGCTGACCCCCGACAACAACAGAGTGCGCTGTTCGATCTGCCGCTCGATTCTGGCACGCATGTCCAAAAAGGCACTGCCGGCGGCGCGCACTTCGACTGCGCCGCTCGGCGAATAGGATACGCTTTGCCCACGCCCAAAGGCCTCTGACGCCGCAGCCAGTCGTTTGATAGGGCGCAATTGGTTGCGCAGATATAGATACGCCACAAAGGTCAACAACGCACCAAAGAACACCATGTTTACAAAGAGCTGGTGGGAATTGGCCGCAGAGACCCGACGACGGTCAAAATGCACCCGCAGATTGCCATCGGCATGCTGCATAAAGAGATAGACTTGGCCTTTTTCGGCAAGCTCAACGGCAGTAACACCGGGCAAGTACTTTCGAAATTCACGTGAGATGATGAAGGCTGAAAAATCATACCAGACCCGCGTGTCTTTGGTTGGCAACTGCTCCACAAAGTCCACGCGCATATCCAACGTTTCCAGCACGATGGGGAGGGCGTCCGGCACCTCGTCTTTATGCTCCACGCCTTCGAGCACCAAAAGCACTTCACGCGTCACAGCGCGGGTCATCTGTTCGGTCACACCTTCAAAATGCCGGGTGATAAGGCCAAAGGACACTACAAGCTGCAACAGCACCACCGGCAAAATCAGGATCAGCGCGGCCCGGCCATACAGGCTGCGTGGCATATAGCGTTTGAGCCACTGAAAGAACATGCGTACACCTTGCCGAAAGACCACTGTCAGAGAGGAAGACCATGGACGCGCAGATGATGGCTTTCAACCCCGAACCAGGGGTTGCGGTGGCGTTGGAACCCAAGGTGCGGCGAATCCTTGCGCCCAACCCGTCGCCTATGACCTTTCGGGGTACAAACACCTACCTGGTGGGCACGCGAGAGTTGGCCGTGATCGATCCAGGGCCAGATAGCGATGCACATTTGCAGGCCATTCTGGAGGCGTTGGAACCCGGCCAGTCCATCACGCACATCTGTGTCACCCATGCGCATCTGGACCATTCCCCTTTGGCTGCGGCGCTCTCAGCGCACACCGGCGCGCCGATTCTGGCTTTTGGTGGTCCGGAGACCGGGCGGAGCGCAGTCATGCAAAGACTGGCCGAGACGGGCCTTGCTGGAGGCGGGGAGGGCGTTGATGCCAGCTTTGCCCCGGACGTGGTTCTAGCAGAGGGGGAGGTGATCGAAGGGGCGGATTGGGCACTCGAAGTGATTCACACCCCAGGCCATTTTGGCAACCACATCGCTTTTGGGTTTGAAGACATGTGTTTTGTTGGCGATCACGTGATGGGCTGGGCCAGTTCGCTGGTCTCACCGCCAGACGGTGATCTGACTGACTTCATGGCGTCATGTGAAAAGCTGCGGGCGCGGCCTTGGCGGGTTTTCCATGCCGGCCATGGTGCACCCATCGAGACCCCAGCGGAGCGGCTGGATTGGCTGATGGCACACCGAAAGTCTCGCGAGTCCGAGATTCTATCCTCGCTCCAGCGAGGCCCGGCGACCGCCCAGGCTCTTGCGGCCTTGATTTATAAAGACACACCCGCCGCTCTGCTGCCTGCCGCTACCCGGAATGTCTTTGCACACCTCGTTGATTTGCAAGGAAAAAGCCAAGTTTCGTCAGGTGGTGAACTGCACACAGAGGCGGTTTTTGAACTTCCGTAAAATTTTTTCGTCGAAATTCAAAAAACTTCAAAAAAGCCTCTGGACGTCCCCGACAACCATAGTTATACCCCGCCACATCTTCAGAGACACACTCTGACAGACACAAAATGTTCCGGCGTAGCTCAGCGGTAGAGCAGTTGACTGTTAATCAATTGGTCGTAGGTTCGATCCCTACCGCCGGAGCCATAAAAAGCCTCTGACCTCAACGGGTTGGAGGCTTTTTTGCATTTCGGATTGCGCAAAAACAGTTTCAACAATGTGGGCATTTGGCGTTCAGGATGTGCCTTCGCAGCGCGTTACCCAACGTATTGCAAGACCTCTGTACAGATCGCTTTGGTGCGGAGTACTGCTTTCAAGCGAAGCTGATCAATCGAGTAGAGGCGCAGACGCCACTTCTTTGAAAAATCTTGATTTTTATTGCACGCAGGATTGAAGTTGTCCGAGAATTCCCACCAACCTGCCACAAATTAGAGACCTGAGTATGGCTTTTTTGAAAGAACCGTTTTTCCATTTCGCTGTCCTAGGCGTTGCCATTTTTTTGTGGTTTTCCGTGCAGCGCCCTGAGGAAATCGCAGTGCCTGAGGCGGATGAGATTGTTGTCTCCGAGCAGGTGTTTACGGCTTTGGCTTCGCGGTTTCAGGCGCAAATGCAGCGCGACCCCACCTCAGAGGAGGCGCAGGCGTTGATGGATCAATATGTGCGCAGTGAAGTTTTGGTGCGGGAGGCGCGGGCGCTTGGCTTGGACAGCGGTGATGGGGTTGTGCGCAACCGGCTTGTTCAAAAAATGGCATTCTTGATGACCTCGGCGGCGCAATCCGCCGTTCCTGAAGACGCGGTTTTGCAGCAACATTTGACCGAGCATGCAGCGAAATTTCAAACGCCGGCAATGATGAGTTTTGAGCAGATTGGCCTGAAGCCTGGCACGCCGTCGGCAGAGATCGAGAATTTGCTGGTGGGCTTGAATGCAGGAGAGACGCCGCCCGCGGAGGGGCTGTCGTCCCTATTGCAGCGTTCCATTTCAAACGCAGGGCTCAATCAGGTGGATGGCAGTTTTGGACGCGGTGTTTTTGCGCAACTGGAGACCTTGCCAGTGGGGCAGTGGGCAGGTCCTATAACCTCAGGTTACGGTCAGCATGTAGTACGCGTGATTGAATATGTACCGCCTCAAACGCCGGACCTGGTCGATGTACGTGATTTGGTGCTGGCAGATTGGCGCAGCGCGCTTGCCAATGATCTGAGGGAGGCGCAGGAAGCGGCGCTCATGGAGGCCTACAAGGTGTCGCGCCCCACTGCAGATACTTTGCAAAACTGGATTGGCCAATGATCCTGGTGCGGCATTTATTGTTTCTGGTCAGCCTGTTGCTGACTGTTGGCAAGGGTGGAGCGCATGAGCTCGATCCCGGGTATTTGGACATCCGCGAAGTCGACGGCGGCGCCTATACGATATTCTGGCGCAAGCCGGATGTGCGTGGTCTGCCCATGGATATTGACGCACAGCTGCCGCCAAGCTGCACGCCCAACGTTGGTCCGGAAGTGGTGTCCGATGGGGCGGGCTGGCAAACCCAGTGGACGGCGCTGTGCCCGACAGGGCTTCAGGGGCATGCGCTGGAGATTACAGGGTTGGATCGGCAAAACACCGACGTCCTGGTGCGCTTTCAGCCATTGACTGGCATCTCATCCACCACGCGGCTCACCGCAACTCAGACACAGTTTGTGATCCCGCAAGCCCAAACCAAACTGCAGGTTGGGTGGACCTATGCTGTATTGGGTTTTGAGCACATCCTGGAAGGCTGGGACCATTTGCTGTTTGTATTTGCACTGGTCCTGCTGATCCGCAGCAAGTCCCGACTGATCGGCGCGATTACCGCCTTCACTGTGGCGCACAGCATCACCTTGGCGTTGGCCGCACTGGGACACGTTTCCATTCCGGGCCCGCCAGTTGAGGCAATCATAGCCCTGTCAGTGGTCTTTCTGGCCATAGAAATTCTCAAACGTAGCGAAACACAATCGAGACTATCAGAGCGTGCGCCTTGGATTGTGGCCTTTGCTTTTGGCCTTTTGCACGGTCTGGGTTTTGCCGGTGCTTTGCAGGATATCGGTCTGCCGGAGGTGGATATCGCTTTGGCGTTGTTGACGTTCAACCTTGGTGTTGAGGCCGGACAACTGGCCTTTGTCGGCGTTATCCTGGTCGCAGGTGCGGTGCTCAAACTGGGCTTGAAATCATTGAACATGCTGTCTTACCAAATGGTCAGTCGCGCCAATCTGGTGGCAGGCTATGCCATTGGCAGTGTTGCCACATTTTGGTTGGCGGAACGGATTTATGGGTTTTAGAGAGCAGGTTGAGCCGGGCTTCAAACGAAATATTGGTGCGGCAATTTTTGCGATTTTCTTGGCAACACCGGCTATGCCTTGCGCCTTTCATGGCTATGAACCCAAGCCCACGTTGGTGGAGCGTTTAATCAACGCCGACCATGTTGTGCTGGCACGTCCCGGGACGGCAACACCGTTCCGATTTGACGTCACAACGCAATTGCGCGGGGATGCGCCGGTGGGGGCTTTGCCATTTCTAGTCGACAGCACCACACGCCGATTTATGCGGTTAAAACCACAGGCCCGGGTTCTCTTTGCACGCGACGCAGACACCGAAGTCTGGCATCGCCTCGCTATTGTGGATGCAGCATTTGATCCGGTTATGCACGATATCTGGAGCGCGCTGCCGGACTGGCAGGACAACCCGGCCATGCGGGCAACCTACTTTTCGAAACTTCTAAACCATCCCGACAGAAGGTTACGCGAACTTGCGCTGAGGGAGCTTGATCTTGCGACCTACGGCACGTTGCGCGCTCTGGACCTCGAGATCGACGCTAAAGCGCTGCGGTCGCAACTAGATGTGATCACCGAGATGGACCTGCGCGCGATCCGCATTCTTTTAATGGGCTTCGCTGCACCTTCAGATGACCTTTCTGCATTTCTCAAGGACAGGATCACAACGGGTGTGGCTCATGACAGCGATATTCTGGGCGCTTATGCGCTGAGCTTGATTGCGCTTGAAGGGCGGGGCGGTCTGCGCTGGTTGGCGGACACGCATCTATCGAGCCCACGTAATACCTACAACACCCACAGCGCGATGGTGCAGGCGCTGGCCATTCACTTTCAAACCGGCGACGCCGGGATGCGGGACCTCATTGAGGAAACCCTGACAGCGCGGGTGCTTTTTGACCCAGATCTGGCGTATGTTGTGTCGCTTCAATTCTCTGCCATCGCTGCCAATGCAGGGCTGGAGGTGCCGGAGAGCGATCTGGATGAAGACCCCTCGCTGGAAGCCCTCAAAGCGATTGAGGTCAGCAGGTTGATTCCATTGCAGAATTAGGTGGCGGAGAGACAGTCCGACCATCGTAGTTCCAGAGCTGTCCACACAGATCCAATAACCCCTTTAAATCAAATACTTTCTTGACTAACTGCTCTAAGGCGTTCCAACGAATTACAGCAGAAACTGGCCTCAACTATGGGTCAAATTATGGGTCAAAAACGATATGGCAAAACGACTGACAGTGCGGTTTGTGCAAACCGTGACGGCTCCAGGCCGATACTTTGACAGCGGCTCTGGCATCTTTCTCAAAGTCGCTCCAGCGGGCAAAACAAAGCCGGTTGGCGCTAAGACATGGATACAGCGTGTCACCATCGGCGGGCGCGTTGTTGATCTGGGATTGGGCAGCGCTCGCATTGTTGGCCTCAAAGATGCGCGACAAAAAGCTGAGGACAATCGCCGCTTAATCGCCGCTGGTGGTGATCCCCGATCAGAACGCCGCCGCGCCAAGCGCACGCCAGCTTTCTCAGCAGTGGCGCAACAAGTGATCGAAAAGAAAAAGCGGGAACTCAAAAACGAGAAGTCCAAGGCGCAATGGGCAAGCACTCTGGAGACCTACGCCTTTCCAGTGATTGGCGATCTGCCGGTGGACAAGATCACCACTGAGCACGTGCTCCAGATCATAGAGCCGATATGGGCAACCAAGGCGGAGACAGCCAGCCGCCTGCGCGGACGCATAGAAACCGTGCTGGACGCCGCGAAAGCAGGTGGCCACCGAAACGGCGAAAACCCCGCCCGATGGAAAGGCCATCTGGATACGATCCTGCCCAAACAGAGCGGCAAGAAGAAACACCACCCAGCCGTAGCACAGAGCGACCTCGTGCAGTGGTGGGCTGACCTCTGCCAACGTGACAGCATCTCTGCCGACGCGCTCAAATTCACCGCCCTGACAGCCGCCCGCACAAACGAGGTGCTGGGTCTGCAATGGTCCGACATCGATTTTGACAAGGGCATGATCACACTCTCCGCTGAGCGCATGAAGTCGGACAAGCCACACACTCTGGTGCTCTCACAGGAAGCCGCAGCCATCCTCAAACGCCAGCCGCGCGTGCATGGCAATCCCCATGTGTTCACCGGCTCAAAAGCGCGCCAAGGCCTCAGCAACATGAGCATGACAAAGGTGATCCGAGGACTGCACGCCGCAAAGGTGAAGCGCGACGAAACAGGCTATCTGGATAGCCAGTCAGATCGCCCAGCCGTGGTGCACGGGCTGCGCTCCAGCTTAAAAGTCTGGGCCACAGATAGCGGAGTGGATGAGTATGTTTCCGAACGCATCCTTGCCCATGAAATCGGCAGCGAGGCACAGCGGGCATATGACCGATCCGACGCCCGTGAACGCCGCCGAGTGGTGCTTGATCAATGGCACGCTTTCCTGACTGGCGAGCGCGCTGGGCAGGTGATCAAACTGCACGGATAGGCCACGAATCAATCCGGTTTCAGGGCGGCTTCCAGTTGATCTGGGGTCGCCCTTTTCCGCTTAAGAGTGATCCGTAAGTAATTTCAATTGTTGTCAAATTTCCTGCTCGTATTCAGGCGTATGCACGTTCGACTGCACTTGTGCGGATTTTCATGACATGGCTTTCGCCAGCCCTCTGTGATGGTTCCCGTCAACGTCAACACATGCAAAAGGAAGGCCTCAAAATGGCGAAAATTGACGAAGACCTTGTGCCAGAAGGTATGGACACTCTGCTGACCCGCAAGCAGATCACAGCGATCACCGGCTTGGCACAATCAAGCATCTACTGGTCAGTCCAGAACTCCGAATTTCCGCCGCCGCTCCAGCTTGGCCCGCGTCGTCGTGGCTGGCTGAAAAGCGAGGTTGAGGCGTGGATCGCGTCACGCAAACGCGCCATCAATCCGCACATGCAGACCAAAGCAGAGAAGCTGGCGGAGGCCTCCTCTTGAGCCGCTGGGTGCGGACCTATGTCGCCATCGCTGACTGCGATGCGCTGGGCTTTGACGGGTTCCGCGATCTGCGCGAGCTGTCTGGGTTCAAGCCTGATCGCGACGGGTTCGCATCCTGTGACATCGGCTGTCTCATCCCCCTGAAAGAGCTGGAAACAGCCGACGCGGTGCTCGCGGCATTGCTCAGGGAAGAGGCGCAAAGGGAAAAGGGCCACGCTTTCGCGCAGCCCCTCAATGAAACAAAACAAAACCACATCGCGGAGAGTGGAAATGCTTCCTCGTAAGCATACACCCCGCGCTGTGCTCAATGCAAATTGCATGGGAAGATTTCTGTGAGCGGTAAGTTAGTCCAATACGCCACTGAGCGGTTGCGGTTTATGCGGCCTGTATTGCAGCCCGTCTATCTGGTGGTTGCGTGGCGACTGCCTGCCCACGCCGCGCTGGGGGAGACGTAACCAATCAGCCAGAGCGAGGTTGCACGACAGCTTGGCCAAGAACGTCAAAACGTTAATCGGTACTTTCACCAACTGCGGGAAAAAAAGTTTTTGCTGCAAGCTGGGAATTGCTGGGGAATTGCTGGGCAGGTGATTTGTAATCTCACAGATGACACGCAAGGGCGTGACGAAGATGGGCCGTGTAATCTAACAGATGACGTTTTGTCATCTCACAGATGCACCATTACAATAGGGGGGGGAGGAGGCCCAGTCCTCTGCGAAGCCTACGGTTTCTCCGAGGACTGGGCCTCCTCCTATAGATCACAAAAATTCCGAATTTTCAATCGGCGCGCCCCTTAGCGGCGTTCCGTCCGGTTCGCCTCAATTGCTTCCCGTTTCTCAGAAAACTACGCGACCTCTCGCCAAGCGTCCGGCTGATGGGTTGCGCAATGGCTTAGAAGAGGAGCCGCCCAAATGACTGATCTACAGATGACGCCGCGACAGGTTGCAGAGGAGTGGAACGACCGCCTGCCTTTGGCAGATCAGCGGGTGTTGGATGCGGTGCTTTATGAGCTGCCTGCTGGTGCGCGTGTTGGTCAACCTTACCGCGTTAGCGTCGGCAGGATGAGCCAGCGGCTTGGCAAGTCCCGGCGCACCCTAACCACGCATCTGGGCAGGCTCCGAGAAGCTGGCGCGCTGTTTTGCGAAAACGGCGGCTGGGGTTTGGCCTTCGCGGATTGGAGCGAACACGATGAGTGATCTGCATAAGGCCGCGCGCGCCTTGGTACACATGAAACTGCGAAACGTTCTGGCCTCAGCCTCAGAGGAACTTCTCGCCGCAACACAAGGCGATCTTCCTGCGCTGACCTCACTTGGTGCTGAGGCAAGATACCTTGGCGGTCTGAAAGAGCGCGGTGCTGCTGACATGCGCCGCTTGGCAGATGCGCACCCCGTGGACTTTGCCGCCGCGATCACCGTTGCCTGCGCTGAGATCAATGACATGCGCTTTGACGTTGACCTCCCCAAAATCCGCGACGTGTCGATGGCTGTCAGATTTGCGCGCAGTCAAACGCAGCTCGCGCTTGACCGGCAGGGTTCCCTATTTTCACAGAGGAGAAACGGAAAATGACCACAGAAGATGACACCGACGAAGCCCGCCAGGCTGCGCCTACACCCGCGCCTGTGCTGTCTGAAGCTGAAACCGAGTGGCGACTTGAGGAGCGCCGCGCATTGGCCCTGTCCAAAAGCCAGAACGCGATCCCGAAAAACTATCAGGGACGCCCTGCGGATATTCTGGCGGCGTGGGCGATGGCCCACGAGCTGGGTCTCAGCCCCATGGCAGCGCTGCGCGGCATTTTCGTTGTGAATGGCAAGCCTCAGCTTTCTGGCGATCTTCTCCTCAGCATTGCCAAGGCCAATGGCGTGCGTGTGGTGGAAGTCTTTGACGGCGACGGCGAGGAGTTTCACGCGAGCTGCACCGCGATCATGCGCGACGGCGAGGAGATCACGCGGACGTTTTCGGTTGAAGACGCCAAGCAGGCCCAGCTTTGGGAGAGCGGTGACGCATGGAAGAAGTACGGCAAACGCATGTTGCTGATGCGTGCCCGTGGCTTCTGTTTGAGGGACGCAATCCCGCATCTGCTGTCGGGCTGCTACGGCCCCGGTGAGATCATCGATGTAACTCCGCATGAAATTGAACCATGAAACCAAGCTGATGCGCTGATCATCGAAACGCAGGCCAAAATCCGGCTGGCAGATGAATACGATCAGGGGGTGAAGGGCGGGGATATTCGCGGTAAAGGCGAAAATCAGCATATTGCAAACGACAATAAGCTCAGCGCCGCCGATTTTGAGCTGGAGAAAATGGCCAAGAAAATCCGCGTGCGCGCGATCCGCAAAGTCGGGGAAATCCTCAGACAGATTGAGGCGGCAAACGGAGCCAATCAAAACATTAAGGAGGGCACCCTCCCGAATGTTTTGGAGGGGCGCACCGCCGCCGCTCGCTTTTTGAAAACGGGTGACGGTGCCGTCACCCCATTTGAGGCCGCACGGAATGGAGGCGATAGGAGCAAGTTTTAAAAACCCAATCTTGCTCATCCCGATGATGTGGGAGGCGACCGTAAGTCAGAAATCAACCGCACCAGTGAGGGGCCGTTGATTTCGCCGGACGATGTTGGCGGACAAGGCGAAAAACGTGACCTTGGAAATCACAAGGTCACAATAGGCCCAGCAGATTTTGGCCTGCGCTACGATCAAGTGCACCAGATACGCAGGCTGCGTGAGCAAAGGGGATGGTATATTCTCTTTGCTCGCTGATACGCGATCACCACCGCGCGTGGCCCTTAAACTGGTATTGGTGCCGGTATCGCTACTTTCGCGATGGTTCGCAGCCTCTGGTCGGGATGGGGATAGCCTCAAATTTCTGGCGTGAACGCTAAGTCGTTTTGATTTTTTTTGTGCGCGGCGGGCGGTGCTCTTGAGTGACGGAGCGCGGAGCACTTACCGATTGGTCAGCTTCTGTTTTGTCTGCCTGCCTGTCGCTTTGGAGATCGCGAGCGCTCGTGTTACGGTTTGGGCGAGGATTTCTTTTGAGATGCCTGCTACGCCTCTTGTCCGCTGGCATTGGGTAGGTTGACGCTGAGGGGTCGGTAGGTCTTCTGCCAAGTTTCGCCGCTGCCTCTCAGCGTTCCCCGTTTTCGGCTCAGGGTGTGGGTCGGAGCGAGGGGCAAGGGGCTGGTTTTCTGCTTTAAGGGAGGTTCCCACCGCGCAAGGGTTGCAGAATTCATCAAAAATGACACGATATATCATTTAATAACAAGGGAATAGCCAGAGGAGTAGGTGTGGATGCGCAAGGGAGTGAACACGACCGCCCAGCAAGTGAAGGCTGTTCAGATGCACAGAAGCTGCACCCGTGGCCAAAGGAAGCGGGACGCCAGCGTAAGGCCGCTAAAGCGGTGTATGACGCGATCCAGCAACAGCGCGCCTTTGACGATTGGCCGCAGGGCGATCTGATCGAGGTGGCGCGCGTGTCCCTTCTGATCGATCTGGCAACCAGCGAGACGGATAAGCTGGTGACGGAGTGGTCCGTTGTGCTTGGTGGCGCGAAGGGCGACCGTGAAGTGGTGAACCCGCGCCAGAAAGCCGTTGTGGACTTACAGGCTACGATCAATACCACGCTGCGCCGTTTGGGCGTCACGATTATGTCCATCGCTGACAAGCGTTCACAGGCGGAACGCGGGCGTAAAGAGCGCCAAGCTCGTCGCGAGCTGGAGGCGTCGACTTACCCGAGCACTGATGGCCGATCACTGATGTAGCTTCGGGCTGTAACATACTGATCAAAAATTGATCCCTTCCCATATCGCCGGTGCTTCTCTGCTATCATTGCGGCACCATGGAGCATCTGAAATACACCGCCCCGCTTTCGATCAAAGCCGCTGCCAGTGGCGACACGTTCACGGCCACGCTTTGGCGGGACACAGGCGAGGACGGCGACAGGCATGGCGACCAGATCAAAGCCAGCCAATTTGAAACCACCGCATATATGCAGAACCCCGTTGTTCTCTGGGCGCATGACCACACTGCGCCGATAGGGAAAGCGCACCGCGTTTGGCATGACGGAGACCGGCTCAAGGCTGAGTTTTCGTTTGGTGCCAGCGCCAAGGCTCAAGAGATTGCCGCAGATGTTGCGGGCGGAATTCTGAACGCTGTCAGCGTCGGGTTCCGGTCTATGGCCGAGGGCGTTTTAGAGCTTCTGGAATTCAGCATTGTTTCTGTGCCTGCGCTTCCTGCGGCACTCATTAAACGCTCAAAGGAGGGCGAGACTATGGAACCTACCCCTGAAACCACGCCCGTTCTTGAGGCACCTGCCAAGATCAAAAAGGGTCGGCCAAAATACAATCTGGCCAAGGCCATGTGTCTGGCAGCGGGCGAGCGCGGCGTTGACGCGGCTTACGAGCGCGAAGTTGGCGAGGAGCTGGCCAAGCAGTACCCCAACCGCGAAGGCGTTGCTGTGCCTCTCTCTGCGATCTTTAACGCAAAGGCGCATGACACCAATCCCGGCGACCCAGACACCGGCGAAAGTCTGACCTCTGTAGCGACACGAGGCGATCTGTTTGCGCGTGTTGGCGAGGGTATCCGTCACAGTCTGGTGACAGGCCGCATGGGCGCGCAGGTGGTGGTTGAGCCTGCTGCGGAGACCGCCAACATTCCGGTGATGTCTGGCAATCTGCAAGCGGGCTGGCGGGCAAAGGACACTGCCACCTCAGAGACCACCGCAGGGTTCAAAACACGCCAAGCTGTGCCGTACTACTGCGGTGCTTATTTTGAGATTGAGCGCTCTGCTTTGCTCTATGCAAACAACCCGCAGATTTCTGACATTCTGGCGGCTGATCTGCGCGCGGCTGTGGCCACTGAGCTTGATCGCGTTGCACTCGTGGGCAACAGCGGCACCGATCCAAACGAGCCTGATGGAATTGAGGGTGCGATTGCCAAAGGTACGGCGATCACGGATGTTCCGACGCTCTTGGCAGCGATCCAGACAGTCTGGCGCAATAACGAAAACGCTGGTCAGACCGGCATTATCACCAGTCTTGGCACCTTGCATCATTATGCTCAGCAAGCCTTGGTTTCTAACGTCAACGCGGCTTATGAGCTGGGCGACGAAAACCTGACGGGCGTGCCGGTTCTGGCAACACCTACCATCACGCCCGCTGCTGATGTTGGCACCACCTACATCGGAGACTGGTCACAGCTTCTGACTGTCATCTTTGGCGATGCTGGCTCAGTGGTTCTCAACCCTTACGCTGACAGCGTATTTACCAAAGGCGGCATCCTTGGCCGCTTGCTGGTGGATACGGATGTAGTGGTGCGTGATCCTGATGCCTTTTACTGGAGCGACAGCCCAGCGGTCACGCCTGCTGCGGTTTCTGCCTCTGGCGTCGATCCGAACTGCCCACCCAGCACCAACGCCAAAAAAGGCAAGTAAATGCTGCGGCGGATTGGTCAGTGGCTTGGCGCAACGCGCCTTCCAGGCGGACACCATGACTGGTCGCCCGATTGGCTTGCGTCCGCTGGCCTGCCGCCTCAGCGTGGCTCTGTAAACGCCGCTGAGCTGGCGGCAGCGATGCGTTCTGCTGCGATCCTGTCTGATGCTCTGGCGAGTGCACCGCCTGCCGTTTCCTTTCCTGTTGAGGGCGGTGGGCGGCAACGTGTTGTCACCGATGCGTCACGAGCCTTGCAGCGCACCTCCTATGCGGATTGGGAGACCTGCTTTTATTCGTGCCAGCTTGGCGGCAATGGGTTCCTGCATATTCATCGCAATGAGCGCGGCGGAGCGTGGCGGCTGGTCGGTATTCCCGCGCGGCTGATGACTGTGGCCATCGATAAGCAGGGGCGTGTTTGGTACGAGGTTTCCGAGGATTAAAGCCTAGGTATTTCTGAGCAGACTTTGAGCGCTTCGGATGTGGTGCATGTGAAGGCGCGCAACACGGATAATCCGGTTGTGGGGCAAAGTCCGTTGCGGGCGGCTGGGGCCTCAATTGCCAATGCAGTGGAAACTTACGGGCTGCAAAAGTCCCTGTTCCATAATCTGGCCAATGTGGGCATGTCGTTTTCAACCGATATGGACCTGACCGCAGAGCAAATGCGGATGCTCAGGGAGCGGGTAGACCGGCAGACAAAAGGGTTTGCAGCGGGTGGGTCAATCATCCTCATTAACGGCTTGCGGCTGGACCGTGGTGGCAACGGCACGAAAGCAGCGGATGAGGAGCTTGTCGGCGCGCTGGAGTTTTCCGTTCGCGAGATTGCACGTGTCTACGGCATCCCGCCTTCGATGCTGGCGCAGGCGTCTGAAAGCTCTTACGCCACGGCGGCGGAGGAGCGCCGCGCCTTTCTGACTTCGACGCTGGAGCCGTGGGCCGCGCGTGTCGCCAACGAGCTGAGCATGAAACTGCTGACTGCGGAGGATCGCACGGCAGGTGTTCGTGTTGCTTATGACTTTGCCTCTGCGCTTCTGGGCCATGGTGCTGAGCGTGCGGACACGCTGTCCAAGCTGGTCAATGCCGGTATTCTGAGCGTGAACGAAAGCCGCAATCTGATGGGCATGGCGGACGCTCCAGGCGGAGATGTTCTGCGCTCGCCGGTCAACACCTATCCCATGGATGCTTGGCTTGACTTTGCGCCGCCACAGGAGGGCGCTGAGGAGCCGCAGGAGGCTGCTGAGGAGCCGGACAGCGGCGAGACGGCTGAGGAGCCAACGGGGGCCGCAGGGGACGCCCCAGAGGACGAAAAAAGCAAAGCCCAAACTTCGGGCCTTGCTCCAGAGGAGGCAGAGGAATGATCGATTGGGCGAGCCTGATTGTGGACGCCAAAGACAGCCCCGCGCTCTTGGATGTGTTCAAGCTTTTCCTTGGCATTGATACGGGTGACGATACGCAGGACGCGGCGTTATCGCGCGCCTTGGATAGCGCAGGCGTGGCGATAGAGCGGCACCTTGATCGCGTGATCGCCAAGCGGGAAGTCGTTGAAACAATGCAGGCCTATGTGGGCACGGTTGTGTTGCAGCACTCTCCCGTGGTGCCTGACAGCCTGACAGTCACGCTAAACGGCGAGGTATCTACCGCCTATGAAGTCTACAGCAGCGGCTTACTGGCCTATGTGACGCGCATCGGTCACGCCCGTGATGTGCCGATTGACTGGCGTCCCTTCGATCAGGTGGTTTTGACATATCAGGCGGGGTTTGACCCTTTGCCCAGCGATCTGGCAAACGCGATCTGCTACACGGCTCAGGGTCTCTATGCAGCGGAGGGCAGCGGCGCTGCGCCGAGCAGCACCGGTGACATTAGCCGGATGTCGATCAATGATGTGGGGTCGATCAGCTATGACACAGGCGGCGGCTATAGCGAGAGTGTCACAGGGTTTGGTGTGGTGCCTCCTGTGGCTGCGGAGATGCTTTCGCCATATCGGAGGGTCAGCGCGTGAAGAAGTATCAGGAAACCACGGTACGTTTCAGCCCTCAAGCCCGTGACGCTATCGGGCGGCTCAAACAACAGACGGGCCATCGCAGCATGGCCGCACTCCTAGAGTACCTTGTTCGGCAAGAGGCCATCTCGCGCGGATGTTGGACACACAGAGCTGTGAACCTGCACAGCGTGGGCAAGGACAAATGAGCTTCACACAGAACAACGTCTCTCAAATGAGCGCGCAGATGAAAAAGGCCGCAGGCGCGCTTTTTATGCCGCAGTATGTTGACCTATTCGGTGCGACCACGGTGCAGGTGAAGCTGCACGTAAGCGTGCGCAGAGCTGGTGAGGGCGAGCTTACGGCAGGGATGGCACAGGAAGTCGGGCTTGTGGCAACGATTGACGCTGAGGATTTCCATGCAAAAGCAGGCCGCGCACCGCAGAAAGGTGATCGCATCCACTGGGCTGAGTGATCGCATCCACTGGGCTGAAAAGCGCTACGCTGTGCGAGATGTGCACGTTGCCGCGCCCGCCGGTGTGACGATCTTCTATAAGTGCGCGCTGGACGGCTGAAAACTAGGGCCGGTGCCGTCCTTAGTTTTGAGCGAGTTGACCGCTTTCAAAAAGGTGGGTGCCCTCCTCTTTGATAGGAGCTGACAACTTTGGGTCGTTGCTGTCCTGAAGTTGCCCGGTCTGAAATTTAAGGCGGGCACCCACCTTCTATTGCCAAGTAGCGACAGCAGGCTCCAAGATGACGCAACGTAATCGAAGGCCATTTATGGGTCAATTTGTGGGTCAAACTTTGTAGGCGCTTCATATTTTCCATTTAAAAACAAGCGATTACAGGGGTTTAGTGGCGGAGAGACAGGGATTCGAACCCTGGGTCCCCGTGAAGGGACAACGGTTTTCGAGACCGCCCCGTTCGACCACTCCGGCACCTCTCCGTCCGATAGACCGTGGTCTTGGTGAGGGCGTCGTTTAATCGGGATTGTGATGTGGCGCAAGTGGGATTTGCATTGTTTTGTGCAACAAATGATTTAGCTTAGCCCCATGCAAAAGACTTCTGCCCGCGTGGCCCCGTTTGATGTTCTGAAAAACCAGCTGCTCTTGTTGGTCTTGTCGGCTTTGACCTGTTTGTTTGCGCTGGTCTCTCTGGCGCAGGCGGCCGATCGCGCCAATGTTGAAGCGTTTTTGAAAGTCACTGGCTTTGATGTGGCGATTGATTCAATTGCCTTGTCAGCAACCTCCGCGCCGGACCTCCTGGGCATGAACCAGGGGGACTTCGGCGCGCAATGGACCACTGTCGCAGAAGATGTGTTTGACACCGAACTGATGCAGAACCGCGCGCTCGACATCCTGGAGGCCACGCTGGAGAATGATCTTCTGGCACATGCGGCGGCTTTCTATGCCTCGGATTTGGGTCAGCGCTTGGTTGAAGTGGAAAACAGCAGCCATATGGCGGACGACGAAGAAAAAGAACTGGTTGGCAATGCGATGCTGGCCGATCTGGAAGCCAAAGATGATCCGCGGGTCGATCTGTTCCGCCGCATGAGCGTGGCCATAGACCCCAATGACATCGGCCCGAAGGCGATGACCGAAATTCAGGTACGCTTCATTTTGGCAGCCTCTTACGCCGGGGTGATTGATTTGCGCACTGACGAGGACGGGCTGCGCGCACTGCTCAACGAGAACGCCGAAGAGATGGCCGAAGCCATCGAAACCTCCTCGCTGGCCAATGCCGCATACACCTACCGGGATTTTACACTGGAAGAGCTGGTGGAATATACAGAGGCTTTGGAGCATCCCGACATGATGACTGTCTATGAGCTGATGAATGCAGTGCACTTCGAGGTCATGTCCAACCGCTTTGAGGCTCTGGCCTTGCGCATGGGCGATATTCAGCCAGTGCAGGACCTCTAAGACGTCAGACGCCCTTAAAAAACGGGTTGACTTAAAAGGTTTTCCACAGGATAAACGCGCATCCGGCGTGAAGTGTGCACTTTGCGCCTGATTTTATTGTAACACAGCCCGTAAAAGGGCGCGCTGTTTGAGGTGGCATCTGCCAAAACGCCGGAGCTTGCGGGCAAAGGGACCGAAGGACGCGACAAGATCGAAGGAATAGGACATGTTCGCAGTCCTGAAGACCGGCGGCAAACAGTATAAAGTACAGGCAGGCGACGTCCTGCGTGTCGAAAAACTGGCTGCAGACGCTGGCGAAAAGATTCAATTCAACGAAGTGCTGATGCTGGGCGGTGACTCCACCGTGGTTGGCGCTCCTTTCGTTGAAGGCGCAGCCGTGCAGGCTGACGTGATCGACCAGATCAAAGGCGAAAAGCTGATCAAATTCGTGAAGCGTCGTCGTAAGCACAGCTCCAAGCGCACCGTGGGCCACCGTCAGAAACTGACTCTGGTTCGCATCACCGACATTCTGGCCTCCGGCGCAGACAAGTCCGGCGTGAAAGCCGCGATCGGTTCCGGTTCCGTTTCTGCGCCTGCAGAAGCAGCACCTGCCAAGCCTGCGAAAGCTGCCAAGAAAGCCGAAGCACCTGCCGCAGACGCAGCTGCAGACGATCTGACCGCCATCAACGGTGTTGGTCCGGCCGCTGCCAAAAAGCTGGTAGAAGCAGGCATCTCCACTTATGCTGCTCTGGCAGCGGTGGACGCAGAGACTTTCGAAGGCACCAAAGTGAAGCCTGAGTGGGTTGAACAAGCCAAAGAACTGGCGAAGTAAGAGACTATAGGAGACTAACGATATGGCACATAAAAAAGCTGGTGGTAGTTCCCGTAACGGTCGCGACTCCGCAGGTCGCCGTCTTGGCGTGAAAAAATACGGTGGCGAGAACGTCATCCCAGGCAACATCATCGTGCGTCAGCGCGGCACCAAGATGTGGCCAGGCGAAGGCGTTGGCATGGGCAAAGATCACACCATCTTTGCAACCGTCGACGGCAACGTGAAATTCCACAAAGGCCTCAAAGGCCGCACCTTTATTTCGGTTCTCCCGGTGGCGGAGGCCGCTGAATAAGCCGAACCCGTAAAGGTTATGAGACAAACAGGGGGCCGGCGGAATAAGCCGGCCCTTTTTCTTTTTTGAGTTTTGAGATCCGACATGAGCGTCGCCGTGATCAGTTTCAGCGTTTTTGCCGCAAGTCAGGTGGGCACACCTGGTCCTGCGAACATGGCGCTATTGGCCACCGGCGCGCGGTTTGGGTTTAAGGCAGCACTGCCCTTTGTGGCAGGTGTGGCTTTGGGCAAGCAGTTGATCATCTGGCCGATCGGGTTTGGCCTGATGGAACTGGCCGAGACGGTGCCGGAGGTCTTTGCAGCGCTTAAGTGGATCAGCGCTGCCTATATTTGCTGGCTCGCTTGGAAAGTCGCAAATTTGCGGCTGTCTCCCGGCAGTGGCGAGAGTGAACAGCCTCCCGGTTTTGCTGCCGGTCTGTTGGTACATCCGCTCAATCCCAAGGCTTGGGCCATGATCGTGGCAGGGTTCACAAATTTTGTCACACCCGAGACACCCGCCTTGCAAGCGACGGCGACCATCGCCATCTGCCTATTGGCGGCACAGGCGGTTTTTCATCCGATCTGGACCTACGCCGGAGACCGGATTGCCCGCACTGTGGCTGGCAAGCCTGCGGAAAAATATTTGATGCGCACTTTGGCCGCTTTGGCGGTGGCCTCGGTGCTTTATGTGGTTCTTTGAGGAGGAGACCGCGATGAAATTGGATACCATCGTCAATCAGCCTGTAATTGAAGCTGAGCGTTTTGTTTTGCGCCCGCTGCGCCGGTCTGACCAAGGGCTGATCGAGATGCACACCGCGGATCGGGAACTTGCGCGACTGACCGCGTCTATCCCGCATCCTTTGCCGCCGGGTTATATCGAAGCCTTTATCAACCGCGCGCAGTCTGACGGCCGTGCGCAGGACGTTTGGGCCTTTGACGGTAGTGCGGATGGCCAACCTGAAGTCATGGGCCTGATCGGTTTGACCCGCATTGATGAGGGGCAGGTCGAGATCGCCTATTGGATTGGGAAAGCCTTCCGCAATACCGGTCTGGCCTCAGAAGCGGTTCGCGCCATGATCGCGGCCAATCCGCTCAACAGCACCACAATTTTCGCCTCGGTGTTTCAGGACAACCCGGCCTCGGCCCGCGTGCTGACCAACTGCGGCTTCCAGTACCTTGGTGACGCCGAGAGCTTCTCTCTGGCGCGTGATGCCACTGTGCCAACCTGGACGTATAGTTTGAAACTGGATTGACGCGATGGATATCGAAACACAGCGGCTGGTTCTGCGCCAACTTTGTGCAGACGACGCTGGCTGGATTACAGAAGAAATTGCCAAGCCCGAGGTTCATCAATGGCTGACCTCGGTGCCTTGTCCTTTTCAACTTGCGCATGCCCAGGAGTTTATTGCGAAGTTCGCGGCCGAACCCGGCATACGCATCATCGTTGAAAACGGTCGTCGGATCGGCCTGGTGTCAGTAAAACCAACCTCGCAATTCGCTGGGGAAAATGAAACTAGCCCGGAACTTGGATATTGGCTGGTGCAATCGGCTTGGGCGCGCGGGATTATGACAGAAGCGACCAGCGAGCTAATTGATTGGTACTTCCAAAACTTCGACCAATCCGTAGAGTCTGGTTGGGTTGAAGGCAACGCAAGGTCAGAACAGGTTTTAAGTAAACTGAGCTTTGTTCCGACGGGAGAAACGCGCCCTGAACCGTCACCCTTCAAAGGCGCTGACGTACCGGTAGTGCGCGCAGAGCTAACCAAAGCGGCCTGGGCCGCCCGACATCATCCTTGAGAACCTCGCAATTCCCCGTTATTCGGCTGGAAACGCAAACCGAAAGTGACCTCTATGAAATTCCTAGACCTTGCCAAAGTCTACATCCGTTCCGGCGGCGGCGGCGGGGGCTGTGTGTCCTTCCGGCGTGAGAAATACATCGAATACGGTGGCCCCGATGGCGGCGACGGCGGCAATGGAGGCTATGTCTGGGCCGAGGCGGTTGAAGGTCTCAACACTCTGATCGACTTCCGCTACCAACAGCACTTCTTTGCCAAAAACGGCCAGCCTGGTATGGGCAATCAGCGGACCGGTAAAACCGGCGACGACATCATCCTGCGCGTGCCAGTGGGCACGGAAATCCTTGACGAAGATCAGGAAACCGTGATTGCTGACCTGACCGAAGTGGGCCAGCGCGTGCTGCTCGCAAAAGGCGGTAACGGTGGCTTTGGCAACCTGCACTTCAAGTCATCGACCAACCAAGCACCACGACGCGCCAACCCCGGCCAACCGGGGGTAGAGCGTACGATTTGGCTGCGTCTGAAGCTGATTGCTGATGTCGGCCTGCTGGGTCTGCCCAACGCAGGTAAATCCACTTTCCTGGCGGCCACGTCGAACGCGCGCCCCAAGATTGCGGATTACCCTTTCACCACGCTGCACCCGAACTTGGGTGTCGTGGGTGTGGATGGCGTCGAATTTGTCGTCGCCGACATTCCCGGCCTGATCGAAGGCGCCAGCGAGGGCAGGGGCCTTGGGGATCTGTTCCTTGGCCACGTCGAACGTTGCGCTGTGTTGTTGCATCTGGTGGATGGCACCTCTGGCACGCTTTTGGAAGACTACAAAACCATCGTGCAGGAAATCACCAACTACGCGGACATTCTCGCGGACAAACCCCGCGTGACGGTCTTGAACAAGATCGACAGCCTGGACGCGGAAGAGCGGGAATTCCTCAAGGAAGAGCTCGAGGCCGTGGCTGGTGGCGAGGTGATGCTCATGTCCGGCGCCAGCCATGAAGGCACCACCGAGGTTCTGCGGGCTTTGCGGGCGCAGATCGACGATGACCGCTTGCGTCAGAAGATCGAAGAGGCTGAAGAAGCCGAAGAGGAAGAGGCGCCGTGGCAACCCTAAGCACTGCAAAACGGGTTGTGATCAAAATCGGGTCGGCACTGCTGGTTGACCGGACCTCTGGACTATTGAAAGACGCATGGCTGAAGGCATTGGCGGAAGATGTTGCCATGCTCAAGGCGCGTGGCACCGATGTGGTGCTGGTGTCTTCTGGGTCTATTGCCTTGGGCCGCGGCGCGCTCAAACTGCCCAACGCGGATCTGTCTCTGGATCAGTCCCAAGCAGCGGCGGCCGTTGGTCAAATTCGCCTTGCCCGCGCTTATGAAGAGGCGCTTGCGCCTTATGAGATCACAACCGCGCAGGTTCTGGTCACATTGGAAGACAGCGCCAATCGCCGCCGATATCTCAACTCCCGCGCCACATTGGATCAGCTCCTCACGCTTGGCGTCGTGCCCATCGTGAACGAAAACGACACGGTGGCGACTGATGAAATCCGTTACGGCGACAATGACCGTCTGGCCGCGCAAATCGCGCTGACCACCGGAGCAGATCATCTGATCCTGCTCTCGGATGTGGACGGGTTCTATTCCGACAACCCCATGACCAACCCCGAAGCCAAACGCTTTGAAGTGGTCGAGACTATCACGCCAGAGATCGAAGACATGGCTGGCGAAGGCGTGTCCGGCCTGTCCAAAGGTGGCATGATCACAAAACTGATGGCGGCCAAAACCGCAACAGCCGGCGGTTGCGCTATGGCAATCACCGAAGGCTCCGCCTTGCGCCCCATTCAGGCACTCGAAGATGGGGCCAATGCCACGTGGTTCCTCGCCCAAGGCACGCCGCAGCTGGCGCGCAAACGCTGGATCACTTCAATGAAGCCGCAAGGCGCCCTTGTGGTGGACAATGGCGCAGCGAATGCCTTGACGTCAGGTAAGAGCCTCTTGCCCGCAGGTGTCACCACTGTGGATGGGGACTTCAGCCGCGGCGATCCGATTGAAATCCGGGATGCGTCCGGCCACCGCTTGGGGCAGGGGCTGGCTGCTTACTCTTCCCACGAGGCCGACAAAATCAAAGGCCGTCACAGTCGCGACATCGAGGCCCTTTTGGGCTACCCGGGCCGCGCTGCTCTCATCCACCGGGACGACCTGGCCCTGTAGGTTTCTTCTTGCCAAAAATATCCTCGCCGAAGGCGAATTTACCAACCCTAGCAAAGGACTGAACCGATGAAAGACATCGCAGACATCCCCGCCCTGATGGCCCAGATTGGCGACAACGCCAAAGCGGCAAGCGCGGAGCTGGCCTTTGCCCCGCCGGAAACCAAACGCGCTGCGCTGGAGGCGGCTGCCGATGCCGTCTGGTCCCGCCGCGCCGAGATCATCGAAGCCAACAAGAAAGACCTCGAATTTGGCCGCGACAAAGGCCTCTCAGACGCGATGATGGACCGTCTGATGCTGGATGAGGACCGCATTCAGGGAATCGTCACCGGCTTGCGCACCGTGGCGGCGCAAGATGATCCCGTTGGCGAATTGCTGACGGAATGGGACATGCCTTCGGGGCTCAACATACGCCGTGTGCGCACGCCCCTTGGTGTGGTTGGAGTGATTTATGAAAGCCGCCCCAATGTGACCGCAGACGCCGGCGCGCTCTGCCTGAAATCCGGCAACGCGGTGATCTTGCGCGGTGGCTCAGAGAGCTTCCACAGTTCCGGTGCTATCCATGCCTGCTTGGTCGACGGTCTCAAGTCCGTTGGTTTGCCGGAAGCGTGCATCCAGCTTGTGCCCACCCGTGACCGTGCGGCGGTGCAGGAACTGCTGACCATGGTTGATACTGTTGATGTGATTGTGCCCCGCGGCGGCAAAGGCTTGGTGGGGCTCGTGCAGCGCGAAGCCCGCGTGCCGGTGTTTGCGCATCTAGAAGGCATTGTGCACATCTACATCGACAAAGATGCGGATCCAAAGAAGACCCTTGATGTGGTGCTCAACGCAAAAACCCGGCGCACTGGGATTTGCGGCGCAGCCGAATGCCTTTTGATCCATCAGGATGTTGTCGACGGCCTCGGAACCGAGGTGCTTACACTTCTGGCGCAAGCAGGGGTCATGCTGCACACGGACAGTGGTCTGCCAGTGGTCGAAGGCCGCACCACGCCCGCAACCGCGGACGATTGGGGCAAAGAATACCTCGATATGGACATAGCTGCCAAAGTGGTTGCGGATGTGGATGCGGCGATTGCACATATTCGCCAATACGGTTCCAATCACACAGACTGCATCCTGACCGAAGATGACGCTACCGCTGCGCGCTTCTTTGAACGGCTCGACAGCGCCATCCTGATGCGCAATGCCTCCACGCAGTTTGCCGATGGCGGTGAATTTGGCATGGGCGCGGAGATTGGGATTGCCACCGGCAAGATGCACGCCCGTGGTCCGGTGGGGGCGGCACAGCTGACCAGTTTTAAATATCTGGTGGAAGGCGACGGCACGACCCGCGCTTAAACGACCGGTAAAATTAAACAAAAAAGGGCGCCATCATCGGTGCCCTTTTCTACTTTTGGCCTCATGGTCGTTTAGAATGTCACTTCCAGGCTCATGTCGGTAAGTTGCACACCAAGGTTTCGGCCCAACAGTTTGGCCCCCTCTGGTAGCAAGCCAAATTGAACCTGTGCCGGCACGAGATCGGCGGGCACTTCACCTTTGCCAACCGGATCCCAAAGCGCCGTGTCCGCGCGCAATTTTTCGCTTTCCGCCAACAGCAACCACTTGTCGCCCTCTTTGGTCACGGTCACTGTGCCGCCAAAGGGCATCGCGGTGTCAAAACACATCAAGGTCAAAAACGCGAGACGAAGCTCGGAGCGGGACACCGCGCCCTCGACTTCCCAATAGGTAGACACGCGGGAACTCGCCGCAAGACCCTGAATGATAGACTGAATCTCGGCTTCTCCCACCATCTGCGCATCGCTCGGCTGGCCAAACGCCACACGGAACAAACGGATGCGGGCATTGGCGTTGCTCACGCTGTCGGAGATCATTTCCATTTCCGGGCCTTTGGCGTCGCCGGTCAAAGCGATCAGTTCCAAGCCGTTTCCAATCGCGCCAACCGGGCTGATCAGATCGTGGCAGATCCGCGACCCTACCAATGCTGCGAAATCCGTATTATGTGACATGCAACTTTCCTTTAATGCATGAGCGCCCGATGAGCGATCTTAACTCTGACCTCAACGCCTTCCTCGAACCTGGCATGTTGGTGAGGCACCCAAATCAGCCCGAATGGGGCGTGGGGCAGGTTCAGTCCAACATCCGCGGCAAAATAACCGTGAACTTCCGAGAGGCTGGCAAAGTTGTAATCGATGGTACGCGTGTCCTATTGATGCCAGCCACAGAGACGTAATTTGGTTAACAATTAGTGCACTAGTGGTGGAAATCGTCAACAGATCAGTTGCTTGGCAGGTGGTTGATTTCCGCCGATGTGCCCAATAAAACGCCTTCAAACAAAGAGGATACAGCCGCCTGATGAGCGCGCATACCCCGGAATTTAAGGTTAAGCTCGCCGAGACCGAGGCGGAGCTTCAGGCTGCACAGCGGCTGCGGTATCGCGTGTTTGTTGAAGAGCTGGGCGGATCAGGTCCGCTGGTGGATCACGGGGCGCGGCTGGAGAAAGACCAGTTTGACCCGTATTTTGACCACCTGATCCTGAAGGATCTGGCTCTCTCGGCGAACCCAATGGATCAGGTTGTCGGCGTATATCGTGTCCTGCGTGATGATGCAGCGGTGAAACTTGGCCGGTTTTACTCTGAGGATGAATATGACCTCAGCGTTTTGAAATCTTCTGGCCGCAAGCTTCTGGAACTGGGGCGCTCCTGTTTGCACGAGGACTATCGCGGTGGGGCGGCCATGTTCCACTTGTGGAACGCGCTTGCTGGCTACGTGGCGGAACATGACATCGAAGTGCTGTTTGGCGTGGCGAGCTTTCATGGCACCGACGTGGCTGCCTTGGCGCAACCGTTGTCGCTCCTTCACAACCGCCATCTTGCACCGGAGGACATCCGCCCCCGCACACAGGCGGGCGTGTTCCAGACCATGGACCTTGTGTCTGAGGATCACATCGATCGCCGCGCGGCCATGTTGGCTGTGCCCCCGCTTATCAAAGCTTATCTGCGTTTGGGCGGCTTTGTGGGCGAGGGCGCTTACCTCGATCACGCCTTTAACACCACCGACGTCTGTCTCATTCTGGATACCGCCCGCATGAACGAGAAAAACCGCGCGCTTTACACCAAGGAGCGCAATCTGTGAGCGTCTGGGAAAGTGAAGAGGGCTATCCGGAGCCGTTAAAGTTGGGATTTGGCGGCGTTCTGCGCGCCATTCTGCGCGGGCTCCCTTTGGCGCTGCTCGTGTTTGGGTGTCTGCTGCTTCTGCTGCTCCTTCGCCTGATGGAAAAGCCTCTGTTTGGCCTACGTCGCCCCTGGACGCCCTTCATCACGCAATTTGTTTGCCGCAATGCCTTCCGCTTGATGGGCATTCGCTTTGCTGTGCAGGGCACACCGATCCGGGACCGTGGCGCTGTTGTGGCCAACCATTCCTCCTGGCTGGACATCTTTTCGCTTAACGCGGCGCAGCAGGTCTATTTCGTCTCCAAAGCCGAAGTCGCTAATTGGCTGGGCATCGGTTGGCTTGCCAAAGCCACCGGCACTGTGTTCATCCGTCGTGACCGCCGCGAGGCCCGTGCGCAAAAACAGATCTTCGAAGACCGCCTTCTGGCTGGTCATCAGTTGCTGTTCTTCCCCGAGGGCACAAGTAGCGACAGCTTGCGGGTTTTACCTTTTAAAACAACGCTCTTTGAGGCGTTCTTTGATCCGCGCTTAAAGGATTTTATGCTGATCCAACCGGTCACGGTGCACTATCAGGCCCCAAAAGGCGAAGAGGCGCGGTTCTATGGCTGGTGGGGTGATATGGACTTTGCCCCGCATCTTTTGTCCACCTTGGCCGCCCCACGTCAGGGACGCATTGACGTGATTTATCACCCGTCTTTGAAGGTTGCAGATTACACCAACCGCAAGGCGTTGGCCAAATCGGCTGAGGATCAAATCCGCACATCTTTGAAAGAGCGCTTTGAATAATCGGTGTCGCCCTGCATTTTATGGGCCATACCCCCTTGCGCGCGGCCATTTCCTGCTGTAAACGCGCGCCATTCAAACCCGCAGGCGGGGTTTGGGTCGGGCAGGGGAGACATCCCTGTCAATCCGCCGGTTGGAGCTTCCTTATCTAAGGGCGCTCTCACTTCTCCCCGCCAAGGCGTAAACCGGAAAAGGAAATACAAGCATGGCTCTTCCTGAGTTCTCCATGCGCCAGCTGCTGGAAGCAGGCGTACACTTTGGTCACCAAACACAGCGCTGGAACCCGCGCATGGGCCCGTTCATCTACGGCTCCCGCAACGGCATCCACATCATGGACCTGACCCAGACCGTTCCTATGCTGGACCAGGCTCTGACAGCCGTACGTGACACTGTTGCAAAAGGCGGCCGTGTTCTCTTCGTTGGCACCAAGCGTCAGGCCGCAGCGCCTATCGCAGACGCTGCAGAGAAATCTGCACAGTACTTCATGAACCACCGTTGGCTCGGCGGCACACTGACCAACTGGAAAACCGTTTCCCAGTCCATCAACCGTCTGAAAGAGATCGACGAGAAACTGGCATCCGGCGCAGAAGGCCTAACCAAAAAAGAGCGTTTGGGCATCGAGCGCGACCAGGAGAAACTGCAAGCCTCTCTCGGCGGTATCCGCGACATGGGCGGCGTTCCTGACCTGCTGTTCGTCATCGACGTGAAAAAAGAAGCACTGGCGATTGCCGAAGCCAACAAACTGGGTATCCCAGTTGTGGCCGTTGTGGACACAAACTGCTCCCCAGATGGTGTTGACTACATCATCCCAGGCAACGACGACGCATCCCGCGCGATCTCCCTGTACTGCGACCTCGCAGCACGTGCGGCGCTGGACGGCATGACCGCACAGCTGGGCGCAGCTGGCGTGGATCTGGGCGAATTCGAAGCTCCGGTTGAAGAAGCCGTAGCCGAAGAAGCTGCCGCAGAAGCGTAAGCTTCAGCCGTTACACATTTGACATGGGGGCAGGGTAGACCCGCCCCCACATTCCCAATTTCTGACGAGGAGAGCCAAAGATGGCGATCACAGCAGCAATGGTTAAAGAACTGCGCGAGATGACCGGCGCAGGCATGATGGACGCGAAAAAAGCGTTGACTGAAACCAACGGCGACCAGGAAGCAGCAATCGATTGGCTGCGCACCAAAGGTCTGGCGAAAGCGGCCAAGAAATCTGGCCGTACCGCAGCCGAAGGTCTGGTGGCCGTAAAGGTTGAAGGTGGCAAAGGTGTTGCCGTTGAGGTGAACTCCGAAACCGACTTCGTTGGCAAAAACGCAGACTTCCAATCTATGGTTGCCAACATCGCAGGCGCAGCCATCAACGTGTCCGACGTTGACGCGCTGAAAGCAGCGGATCTGGGCGGCAAGACCGTTGAAGAAACCGTGACCGACGCTGTTGCCACCATCGGTGAGAACATGTCCGTACGTCGCATGGCGACCGTTGAAGGCGACGTTGTGACCTCTTACGTTCACAACCCAGCGACCGACGGTATGGGCAAAATCGGTGTTCTCGTTGCGCTGAAAGGCGGCGACGAAACATTTGGCAAGCAGGTTGCCATGCACATCGCAGCGGCCAACCCACAGGCTCTGGGCGAAGACGACCTGGACCCAGCGGTTGTTGAAAAAGAGAAAAACGTTCAGATCGAGATCGCACGTGAATCCGGCAAGCCGGAGCAGGTGATCGAGAAGATGATCGTGGGCCGCATGAAGAAATTCATGGCCGAAGTCACCCTGCTGGGCCAGAACTTCGTAATCAACCCAGATCTGACCGTTGCCGCCGCAGCGAAAGAAGCTGGCGCTGAAATCGTTGGTTACGTCCGCATGGAAGTGGGCGAAGGCATCGAGAAGAAAGAAGAAGACTTCGCAGCAGAAGTGGCCAAAGCCGCTCAGGGCTAAGCCCACCTGTACAAGTTTTGAGAGGGCCGTTCCAATTTGGGGCGGCCCTTTTTGTGGGGAGGGGCATACGTTCACCCCGCCGGTCGCAAAGGGTTGGGGAAGTGTCAGTACGACAAAGGCGTGTTCATATCTTTATCATCTGGAGTCACGAACAGGGTGAGGGCGCCTACCACCTAAAAGTTCTGGATAGAAAACCGCACAACCACAACTTTCGAATGTAGACACAACTGGGTCTTGAAGCCGTGCGCCAAGGTCTACCAGATTTGCAGTAAACTCGGCCCATGAATATACCAGAGCGGACGTGTTCATTTCGACAAGCGCTGCTTCAATGGGGCCAGGGTCAGCTGCAAAATGTCCTTGAGAGTCCCATTCTATGTGGTCGCAAAATCGCTTATCTTTACCAAAGCAAGCCCCCCGATAGATGACGTTTATCGATCGGCCTGATTGGCAAAATTCCATTTTGAATCCGGCAGAGACCGTAGCGGTATGACCGTCCATGGTGGAGTGTCTTGACATGACCACGCCGTTGCCAAGGTCACGATGACCGGAGACGGAATAGTTGGCTGTGGCGCTGGGATCTCTCAGTATGTTGAGACGGTCAACGCAAGGCATTGCGAAAGTAGGCTGTGCCACAAAAGTCAACGCGAGCATTGTGGCAAATACTATGAAACTCATCGTCGTTACGCTTTCGTCAAATGCTAAGCGATTGGCAATCCGCCAAAAAAAACGGCGTCACCAGGAGATGACGCCGTTCCTTTTCTCCGGCCTCCAAAACATGGGGATGGGGAGGCCACCGAAAATTGTCAGATCCTGGCCGAAATAAACCGATCGCCGACACCGGGTTGATTACCGGTCGACCTAGAGAGCTTCGATATTGCGAAGGTCAAAGTCGATATGTTCCAAAGGCCAAAGCCACCACTCACGGAACAATGTCATTTTGACATTCTGACATTTAACCAACAAGTCAGGATTACCATACTAGTGACGCTATTATGCGTCAGTTGTGCCCTTCAAGCAAGTAAATTTGCTTTAGGAAGGAGGCTTTCAGCAAAGCCTGGGCCGTGGTTTCCACATTCATCGCATCCCGTGCAAGACGCAAGTGTTTTTCTACCGTTGCTGGTGTGCGCCCAATCAGCAGCGCAATATCCTGAATGGTTTTGCCATCTCCAACCCATTCCAGAACCTCTCTTTGACGCTTGGTTAGCTCGCGTTCAGGGTTGGTGTAGGGTAGGGACTGTATCTTCAGATGTGCCACGTTGTTGATCAACGTGATTTCCCGCCCGCGTTTTTCCCAAAGCACATCAAGGGCTTCCTGGGTCACATCGGCTCTTGCCCCTAAAGAAATTGCGCCTTTGGTGCGCGAGGAAACGGTCGGAAAACTCACGGTATAGCCGGCCTCCAGCCCATAGGCCCGGTTAAACTCGAACACCTCGCGCTGCTTTTCGGTCAACTCGTCCGCGTCATAAGCTTCCCGAGCCCGGCGCCAGCTTTGGGCGCCGGTGTTCTCCAAAGTCCATTTCATCATCGGTCCGTTGAAGTACAAACCACCACCAATGAACTGATCGAGATAGTTGCGGTCATAAGTCGACAAAATGAAGAAGTCCGCAACATCGCCCAGCGACATGCCACTGCGGTAGTTGGTGTAGCCGTAAATGATCTTATCGAAGCCAAAGGTTTCTAGTTTAGCACAGTGTAAATCCCAAAGTGCTTCAAGGCTCGTTTGATTCATTACCTCTTCGATATAGTCGATCGTGTCGTTCATTTTGACCTTCTTTTACACATAACGCGGGGCTGCTCAGCCACGTGAGGCAGATCCGATACAGAACTTATTGTGGGGTTTTAACGCACAGCTCATCCCCATGAACTTGACTAAGACGTTAGTTAAACACGTGTGAGATGTCTATAGGTACGACCGTTGTCTTTTTCCGGTAGGTCCGTGGACTTAATGTGCGCGCTTTATGTGTGTTTTTCGGGATCGAGTATTTGGGGGGATTTTCGGGGATAGGCTAAGTTGTGCTTTGGCATATGTTCAAGCAAGGGTTTTGAGCGTTACGTCTGCGACCAAAGTTGCATCACGTCACAGTAGTATAATTTACATAATACCTATTATGCGATTAATTCAATTGAGTGGGGCACATTCTAAACTGGGTTGCGACAAATCCTCTATCTTGCTGAAAAGCAGGGAGAATGAATATGGCGCACACAGAGCTGAATCTGCGTGAGAGACGCGCAATTGAAGATATGTTGAACGC
>Ga0189286_100059_pt1 | contig 85090 bp, 89 predicted proteins | sample UW69minimetaG_FD_130330 | JGI IMG/M metagenome (GOLD analysis project Ga0189286, IMG submission 130330) | Marine microbial communities from the Costa Rica Dome - UW69 mini metaG | ecosystem: Environmental > Aquatic > Marine > Oceanic > Photic zone | place: Costa Rica: the Eastern Pacific... | reverse complement strand
CCATTTACATAAATTAACCCCAAAAACTTCAAAAATCAAAAGAAATGCTATCAATCCAAATCATAAAAAAGAAAAAATCAAGAAAATGAAAAATTGATAGCGCTTTTTTCAAAGGTCTCACTACTATAAAAATGAGGAGTAGGAAGATATTTAGTTGCCTTTTTTTCACATTGAAATTATTAAAGCTTAAACTCCGTAATGTTTTCATCGGTGTCAAAGATATGTGGATAATGTTCTTTGACATTTTTTCGCATGAAATCTAATGGAACATCTTCAAAATGACCGTAATCATCTGTATATTCCATAAATAAACTGCCTTCGTTGTTGTATTGTTGTAAGAAGGAATTGTTTTCGCCATCAAATTCTAAAGGAGTTACTTGAAATCGTTCACATAAAGAAGCATTGAATGCTGGCGACATTTTTAACCATGTATCATTCAAATATGCATTGACCATTCCGTGTGGTGTGAGTTCGTTGGAACCAAATTTTTCCGTCAATCGTTCTGTAGCGATATGATTTTTGACCTTTCCTAAATGCAATCTAGCAGGAATTCCAACGGCTCGTAAACAAGCAATCAATATGATAGATTTTTCTACACAATTTCCACTAGGTTTTTGAGCAATAGTACTTGCACGATAGTTTTCTTTGGAAAAGCTTATGCTGTACGGATCGTATTTCCAATCGTCACGTACTTTGTTATACAATCCAATTGCTTTTTCCTTATCTGAGATGTTATTATTTTTGTACGATGCTATTTGTGTTTGAATAATTTCATCTTCAAAATCAAAATAGTATGTTGGTGTTAGATAGTTCATTTTCTACGAATTACACGCATTTTATTTCTTCCTTTTTCGTCAGGATACAAATCTGGAAGCGGATCACTTTGCCAAAATTCTTTGGTATCAATGTCTAAGATAGAAAGTTTTCCTGTAAAAGCAGCTCCTGTGTCAATATTCCATAAATTGTGTGCTTTCATCGGTACATCACAATTAAAATTTACAGTTGGTGTGTGACCAATATATATTTCCTTATAATGTTGAAAACGTTTTGGATTGTAGAGTGTGTTGTTTAATTTTTCAATACCTATTTTTTCAGCCAATAGGGCCGATTCGATCAATGTTCTGTCAAAGTAAAAATTCTTGTAGTAATGCTCTTTTAAGACGCCATGCATCGAAGTAAACCCTGCATGAATAAACAATCTGTTTTGATCGTCAATATAATAGTTTTCTAAATTTTCGTAAAAATCTAGATGTTGTTGTTTGTTATAGTTGACGCGTTCGTAACTTTCTAAGGTTTCTTTTCCGCCGTGCACATGCCAAATATCATTTATATGATCATCTAACAACCATTCATGACACCAAACATCGTGATTTCCACGAATGAAAATACATTCCTGTTTTGTATTAAGTTCGATTAAAAACTCTACTAATTCAGCAGTTTCACTCCATCCATCTACATAATCACCTAAAAAAATTAGGGTATCATCAGTGGTCACTTTAGCGCGTTCTAATACCTGCGTTAACGCTCTAAATCCTCCGTGTATATCTCCTATTGCGAGTGTTCTCATATTTTTTAATAGTCCCAAATGAGACCTTTTTTATTTAATGTGTTTTGAAATTTTTGTGCTTCTCCGAAGTTTTTAAATTTTCTCTTTTTATTTAGAATGATTTCCTCATAAGCTAAATACATTTGTTTAGCGGCAATATCAAAAGGCATTTTTCCGCAGCCTGTACACAAACCCGGAATGCTTACAGATTGTATTTGGGCGTTATTTTTGCAAGCAATCATAATGGCTTTCATGGCTAAATAGGCATTGACAGAAGTATCAATATTAAAACTCATAGGAACTCTCATTGTTGGAGCTACAATTAAGAAAGGAATTTTTTCATCTCCAGTTTCTAGCGTAATTGATTTACCTATTAGCAATTCTCCTTCTGGGGAATTGTAAATTTGCTTTTGTAAAATATCTTGCAAATGCCAACCAAATCGTTCCGATAAAGCATAGTCCAATCCGCCATCCATAAATCCAAACGAATTTGCAGGACTTACAATGGCATCAGAAGAAATTTGAGTAATATCACCTTTGATCAATTCCACATTTGTATGGTTTGAAAAATGATGTTCCCAAGCTTTCTCTAATTCTTCCTCTATATAAACGAGCTTTATTTTCATTTTTGAAAATTTGCTATTTGTGTTTAATTTTTATCTAAAATACTATAAAAAATTACTAAAATGCTTCAATTTGTGTTTGATAACTTATTGATAACCTCTTTTAAATTTTTATAGCCATTAAGTGGTTTTATTTTGTCTTCTAATATGACTGGAATATTTTCAATACCGACATAAACTCCCATGATTTGTCCAGCAATGGAACAATTGGTATCGGTATCGCCACCAACAGCAATGAGTTCCTCAAAAATACTAGTTATGGATTGTGACTTTATTTTTTGAGCAGCAAAAATTGCTAACGGAACTGAATTTACGACATAGCCATTGTTTCCTAGTTTTCCAATTTCTGAGATTGATTTGTGTTCTAATTCACGCAAGGCAATCAATCGATCTTTCACATTAGTGTCTGGTAATTGTGGAATTATACAATCTAACAGAGAATTACCTTTCCAAGTGTTTTTTAAAATTTCTCGAATGCTTAAAACAACAGCCAAAGCACCTACATACGCTTCTTCATTTTGATGTGTGATATAGCTTATTTCTCGAATACGTTCTCTAGAAATATCTTTTAAAAAAGCCAATGGAGCTATTCGCATCGCACTGCCATTTCCAGCGGCAAATTCTCCTTTTCTTCCTGTTTGACTCCAATGCATGCCTAAGTTTAGTTCTTGTAAAGCTTTCAAAGTAGCAGCTCCGATTCCGTGAATACGTCTTTCATTATAATATTTTAAAAAATACCTAACTAATGTTTCTGGAGCTGCTGTTGCATCTTCAATTAAAGCTTCGCAGGTTGCTAAAGTCAGTTGTGTATCATCAGTAAATTGCCATATTTTAGGCTTCTCGGGTTCTTTGAAAAGATAAAAAGCTTTTTCATCAGGAAGTGGTTGATTTTCATACGCACTTCCCCAAGCATCACCAATGGCACCTAACATGATACTTCCTTGAAAGCGACTTATCCTAGTTTTTTTAATCATAAACTTACATTACATGGTTCTAGAGCTTTATGAAACTCACTCAAAAATTCATCACTAGTCATTCGGTATGAGAGCGCTCGTTTTTTATCTTTTGTAAGACGCGTAATATTATTGTCTTCCAAGTTAACATCTAAGATATAACCGCCGTACTGAAGCGTTTGCTCAATCAATCGCAATGGTAATGTTGTGGCGCCTGAAGTTCCAATTACGATTAGAATTCCAGTGTTTTTGGCAATCTTCATTGTTGTGTCTACTTTGTACAAACGCTCATTATAGTATTCATCAAACCATAAAATATTAGGACGTAACAATCCACCGCATTTTGGGCATTCTAATTTTTCCCAAGTTTCCTCTGGAATTTCTTCATCAATGCGATCTAAGGTAATATCTTTTGGATATAAATATACGGCTTTTGAACATTCTAAGGAACAGCGAACCAATCGCATGTTTCCATGAATTTCAAAGATTTTTGTTCCTGAATTTCCTGCACGATGATGCAATCCGTCAATATTTTGCGTGATGATAGAAAAGTCTTCTGGAATTAACTGCTCAATATCAACCAATAATTTATGTGAATTGTTGGGTTGTGCTTTTTCAAACATTCCTTTTCTAAACAGGTTGAATTGCCAAACTTCTTCTTGATTTTTGCTAAAATATCTAAACGTTCCAAACTCTTCAGGCTTATGAAATTTGGTGCCTTTTACCCAAATTCCGTCCGTACTTCTGTAGGTTGGAATTCCGCTAGCAGCAGACAATCCTGCTCCTGTTAAAAATGTGATTTTATTTCTTTTATCTTTTTGAAAATTCTCTTTTAATATTTCTCTTAATTTCTCCATGATTCCTCAATTTTAGGAATGTATTTGTACATAATATCTGTTCGAAGTACGTATTTTGTTCCGCTTTTTAACAAAGCTCCTTCATGACGTAAGCCGTGAAGAAATAGTAACGCACTTCCTTTTTTAGGACGAATCGTAGTTCCAGATCGAAATACGGTTTCTCCACCTGTGAAATCATCGTTCAAATAGATGAGAAAGCTATATTGACTTGCTTCTGTTTCGTTGCGTCGATAGCTTCCATCTCTGTGCATTTTGAACCGATGTCCTATTTCATATTTATAGAAGCGCAGCATTTCATTTAAACCAAAGGCATGACTATATCCAATTTGTGCAGGAACATACGCTTTGATCTTTTCCCACAACACTTCTGCATAGGCTTCATCTTTGTACATGACACGTAAATTGTTTCGAACATTGGTCATCAAGACTTGTTTTCCATGCAGATTTACTTTCGCTGCTTTATATCCTCTTTTTTCACTTTTGGCAATCATTCTATCGCATTCCTCATGAGATAGAAAGTTGTCAATTACGTATATGTGATCTTCTAGTTTTTGCATGATTTTATTTCTTTCTAAAAATTCCTGTCTCAGAACTATCTATTTTATGACATTTGATACTTTTATCCCTAGTGTAAATGACTTTTCTTTTTTGTTGCTTATTAAGAAAAGCAAGATGTTTTTCATTAATTCTAAATGTTTTGAATAGTTCTTTTACAAATTCTTTTTGATTATGACCTTCTATTACAAAATCAATCAATATTGAATTCTTTTCTGCTTTAATATATAGACAAGACTCTAAGGTGGAATAATCCAATAAATAAGAGTCTATTTCAATCCACTCAATCTCGAAAAAAGAAAGTTCTTTAATTAGCTTTTCTTCGTCTGAAAATACTTTATGTGTATTGAATTTTATTTTTCATCTTCGACACTGATAATTTTTTTGATACTAAAATCAACATCTTTCTTTTTAAAAAGATTTTTTAAGAATTGAATCATTTTTCAAACGTTATAAATTTCGTCGGAACAGCTTCCGTCAACCAAACACCATTTTCGGATTGATAAAAGGTATAACCTTTTGCGTGCATTTCACCACTTCGTATAGTAAGAATGATTGGTTTTCCGCGTCTGCTTCCCACATTGATAGCGGTTTCTTTGTCTGCACTTAAATGTACATGCTGTCTTGAACCTTTGATGAGTCCTTTTTCGCGAATTGACTCCATAAATTTCTCAACCGTTCCATGATATAGATAATTTGGTGGCTCTTTGGATTGTAGTGCCAAATCAATATTCACAGAATGTCCTTGGTTTGCTCTAATCATGGTTTTGTCTTCGTTAAAAGCAAACCGTTTTTTATTATTGGTTGCCACTACTTCTTCTAAGGTTTCCATAGAAAGCGAATAGTTGTCTACGTTTATCTTTTCAAGCAAGGTTTTTACGGATGTCCAACCGTTTGCATCGAGTGTAATTCCAAGTTTATCAGGATTGTGTCTAAGCACATAGCTTAGAAATTTGCTTATATTTTTAACTTTTTTAGTCATTGTAATTGTAATTTTTTTAGCAGTTCATCACCTTTAGGTAAAAAAGGACGTTCTGTAGGAATTTGTAATTTATCCAACTGCTTCGTTTTAACAAATTCATATTGTTCTGCTACAAATGCAGAGATATCTTCTATTTCAAGTATATCATCTTTTGCATACGAACGAATAAATTCATTTCGAATCCCAATTTGAATGGCACGTCGTTCTAGTTTTGCTCCATACGGGTTGTGATCTGGATCCCATTGCAATCGTACATTAGATGATTTCACGGCTTTTTTCCACGTTTCATGCGATTCGTATAATTCAGATTTGAAAGAAGAATGCATTGCATTTTCCAAGTATTTTTGAAAAGCTTCGCACTTTAAATGAATGGCTAAAACGACTTCTTGTCCTTCTTTCTTTCCCCAACCATTTCGGTACATCATCCATAAAAAATTGGGTTTTATCCAGGTCATGCGTTCTAAGCTAAATGGTCCATCAAAAAATTGATTTTGTACGGCAAAATTACCTATTGCCGGTCGATAGGATTGATATACGATTATTTTTTCGGCATCGTATTGTGCCATAATGTGATGACCATTTTGTGGCCATTCACATTGTTGTTCTATATAGTTTTGTGTGTTAAGTTTCATTTTTTTGTAATTTTTCAATAAGCTCTTGTGTTATTGTGTTTGATGAGTTCTTAAACTTTTCACCAATACATACTTTTGTAATTTTAATGTTTCCAACAATAGCATCATTAAATTCTGTTAACTTTTCAGCTAGAACCCATAGTTCATTATGATGATGTGATCCCACATTTTGAATTTCATATTTATTGAATTCTTCTTCTGTTATTTCAAACTCAGTAACAAAACCTAGATAGTTGCCAAATTCATCTTTGGTATTCCATTTAGAAGCAATTTCAATCGCATATGCTTCATTCAATACAGGATAAAAAATAGGTTGCCATTCCAATCGCGGCGGAAACTTTTTAAAGCCACTTTCTGCGATCAGTATCAATTCTTTTTCTCCTATTGGTCTATATAAAGTTTTCATCATTTAATAATTCACGATACATCTCATAATTCTCCTGATCGAAACAACAGAAGTAGAGTTCATCAATTTTGTTTTTTTGTTCATAAGCTGAAATGGTTTGTATGGCAATTTCAGCTGCTAATCTTTTGGGAAACTTGTAAATCCCTGTGCTTATGTTAGGAAATGCAATGGTTTTGATATTGTGTTCAATTGCTAGTTTCAAACTGTTTTTATAGCAATTAGCTAAGAGTTCTTTTTTATCATTTCCACCAGTATTCCAAACTGGTCCAACCGTATGAATTACATACTTAGAAGGTAATTTTCCGGCATTGGTAATGACTGCTTCACCTGTTTTACATTTTCCTTGTTGAGCTCTAATTTTTTTACAAGCTTCCAAGATTTCGTTTCCACCTTTTCTATGAATTGCACCATCAACACCGCCGCCGCCTAATAATGAGGAATTGGCAGCATTGACAATTGCATTCACTTTTAAAGTAGTGATATCAGCTTGTATAACCTGTATTTTCATTTTTATCCAAAATCATAGACATACGTATCGATGTCATTTGTTAAGAGTGTTTTTTCAATAATAGGTTCAATTTTGTTCCAAGTTCCGCCAGCTAAACCACAACCAATTCTGGGCATGTGGACACTGGCATTTAGTTCTACAGCTTTTTCAACTACTTTTTCTAAGCATTGTTCAACAGCTTTATAGCGAATTGGAACGCCATTACTTCCTGTTTTCATTCCTTGTTGTGCAATCATATTGATGACATATACATATTCTGATACTTGAATTGTTTGAATGTTTCCTAACTCAAAATCATTTTTAGCTCGGTTTCGGTGTCATTTTCTATAAGCTTCTTCAGGAGCTTTCCAACGTTTTGAAATGGCTAATACGAAACCTTTTCCCCAACCGCCCAAATTATTGCATATATGAATAATTATTTTTGTTCCTTTTGCTTGAGGATTGGTTGCATCACCTTTTATGTATGTTATTGGTTTCATGATTTAAATTGTTTTTGAAAAGCATTGATGAATTTTTCATTTCTGGAATAAATTGCAAACACCACTTTTTTGAATTGATTTTTAAATGTTGTTTCTAAAACTTCTTTGAAAAGTTGTGCAATTAATTCTGGATCGTTTTGAAAAACGCCGCAGCCCCAAGCTCCTAAAATGAGCGTATCATTTTTCTCTATGAGAGCTAATGCTAACATTTTTTCAATTCGTGTACGCATGAGTTCAGCAACTTTTTTTGCTTTGCCAGCTTCTTTTCTTTTTACAACGCCATAGTTTACAGCAGCTGAAGTAATCACAGAACACAACACTGGATTTTCAATCAGTTCACCTTTGTTATCTCTAAAGAAAGGTACTTTTGGACTGTAAATCATGCTGTCTGTATAGATACACGATTTCATATTTCGATGCCTTTCATAGAATTCAAAATTCGCCATTTGACTTTCATATAAACTGGAAGCTACTGCCAAACTTTCTTCTTGTGCCAATGCTCCATTTAAGAATCCGCCACCTGGATTTTTAGCAGAAGCAAAGTTTAAGCACATTACATTTTTTTCTTCTTTTAATCGTAAAATAGCACTTAGCGAAGTTTCATTTGTTACTTCGTAGCTTGTATTGTATGCGTTTTCTAATTGTACAGTAGTTAACATTTCATCCAAAGCTTCACTGGTGTAATAGGCTGCATTTTCAACGGAATATGCATGTGAATCTTTGATGTGTACGACTGTATTTTGAAACATATAACGTCCATTTTTTTGGATGTCTAAAGTTTCTATTGCTTTGAGTTTTCTTGTTGATTTTTTCATCTGTTGATTTTTATTGTTTTTTATCTGTCAGATGGAAACTTTGATACTTAAAATAATCATTAACATAAATAATGATTATTTTAAGTATGTTGTTTTCATTTAATTAATTGGCTCTTGCGCCAAAATATTTTTAACAGCTTTTCCAACAGGAATCCGATATACGGGAATTTTGATGTTGTATTGCTGTATGTGTTTTTTTATTTCGTTATCAATTTCATCTTGATCATATCGTGATGAAAAATGCCCTAAGATTAGTTTGTCTATCTTGATATTGGCAACCATTTCAAATACTTCTTCTAAGGAACTGTGTTTGTTTTTCCCAGCTTTGGTATTTGTCTCTTTTTTGGTTAGAAACGTAGCCTCATGAATGAGAATTTCACTGTTGTGATAGCGCTCATAGTCTTCAATTGGTGTATCTGCAGAATATGATAGTATGTTTCTCTTTATTTCATTTGTCAGGAAATGATCTCCATGCTGTTTTTTGATTTTGATCAATTCGTCTTTAGGCAAATTCACAAATTCCGATTTGAGTTTTCGCTTGGTTTCATGCACTTTGAAACTAAGACTTTTTAATAAACCAGGTTGTACTACATGACCGTTTTCAATAGCTTCTACTTGGATTGAATTTTTGACTGAAATTATGGATCTGTCTTCAATGGCTTGCCAGTTTGTTCCTGAGTTATGCGGATCAAACTTGGTAAAGAAGTCTTGTAGAAACGGAAACGAACCTGAGTCTTTCGGATAGTAAATTGTAGGTTTTAAACCTGCAAATAATTGATTGAATTGTAATAAACCTGTCAAATGATCTCTATCGGCGTGAGAGATAAACGCATGTTTTATCTTTCCTGCTTTTCCAAGTAAACTTGAACAAACACCATCACCGGCATCAAATAAAATGCCTAATTCTTCTATAAAATACCACGTTGCATATAATGCTGTTGAGTATCCGTGTATTGTGAGTTTCATGTTTTTTAATTTTATATTCTTTAATTTTTACCACGAATACACGAATTTTTTGTGTTGACGTTATATTCCTGGTTTTTTATTCAATCGATCTCGAACTTCCATTAAGGCGAATCCTAATAGATTTTGTCCTCTCCATAAATTTGGATTGTGCGTTTTTTCATTTTTTTCACTCATTCCAATTCCCCAAATTTGGTCTCTTGGACTGGCTTCTACTAAAACCCTATTTTTTGTGTTTAGTAGAAATATTCGTAGATCTTCATGCTGCGAAAATTTATGATAATTTCCTTTCACTACAATATCGAATTTGTGTTCGTTCCAAATGACAGGATCAAAGTTTTTGACTTGTCTTCCCAGTTTTTTAGCACCGTGTGGACTATGTACCACTAAAATTTTCTTTTTAGCTTCTTCATCCTTAAAAATACGTGCTTTTTCAGCCATCATCCAATGTTCAGCGGTTTTGTAAATTTCATTATTTACGGTAAACTCAGATTCCCACCATTGACTAAAACAGCTTTTGGTAATACTTCCGTCTCTAGAAGGTTGATGTCCCCAAAAAAAGAGAAATTTTAATATTTTTTGTTCGTTAAAACGTTGTTGTATATGTTGTAATGTATGTTTCATTTTTTAAATGTTACGTGTTGTATGCTAAATTTTAAATTGATCTTGCATACTTTAAGTTAAACTTTCGTAGAAACGATCAATTAGATTGTGAATGTCTTCATAACGTGCTAATTGACATTTCCAAGTTTCTGGAATGCCATCAAACCCATAATAGATGCCTGCTAATCCACCAGCAATTGCGGCAGTTGTATCGGTATCTTCTCCTAAGTTGACAGCTTTTAATACGGAAGCTTCATACGAATCGGTTGTTAAAAAACACCATAAAGAAGCTTCTAAGGAATTGAGGACATAGCCGCTTCCTCTGATGTATTCAGGATCACGTTTAGAAATATCTTGTTGTAAGATTTCATAATAAAACCCAACTTCTTTTTCGTTGAAATCCTGTGCTTTTATAAAAGCATTTACAGCTTCTTTTGCTTTTGTATACGCTTGAAATTTCTCAGTTCCATTTAATAGTAATAAACTAAATTCTACATAAATAAAACATGCTAGTATCGATCTCAAATGTCCATGTGTCATTGAAGAAACTTCTTTTATGATTTGATAGCGTTCTTCAATATTTTCTTCGTCTTTTAGGAAATATACTAAGGGTAAAATCCGCATGAGCGAACCATTTCCATTATCATATTCGCCCATGCCGCCACATATTTCTGGAGTATGACCTTGCTCTAATCTGTAAATTGCTTGTCGCGTCGTGATTCCGATATCAAATACACTTCCATGTGGTGTCCAATAGGAACGATCGTACCAAGCGACAAATTTTTGAGCAATAATTTTGGTGTTGTACCCAGAAAGCAATCCTTCCATCAAGCAAAATGTAAGTGAGCTGTCGTCAGACCAAGTTCCTACGGGTTGATTGTGTGTGCCATGACCAATCATATCTGTGGCAGGAAATCGTTCCATACGTTGTCTACTTAAAAACTCATACGGAACGCCCAATGCATCACCTGTGGCAACTCCAAATATTCCTCCTTGTAAGCGTTCTAATAAGTTCATCTTTTTAAATTTTAAATGCTAAATGTTTAATTTTAAATTATTTTTCACTCATAACTCATAACTCATAACTCATAACTCATAACTCATAACTGTATCTGTACTACCTTTTTTGAATTCACATCTCTAAATGAGTTTGTAGTGAAAATGGTTTTATATATGTTTTCTAATTGTTCAAAACCTTTGTTAAAGATTCCGTGACTTATGATTAAATGTAAATCGCCTACATTTTTTTCTTGCAAAGCATTTCCTAACCCTAAAAATGTACCGCCGCCATCACAAATATCATCCACAACAACCGCTGTTTTTCTTTTTAAATCGTCTGCATATACTGTGAAACCTGATAATTTCCCAGTTTTTACATCACGTTTTTTAGAGCATTCTATCACTTCAATTCCTCCTAAATATGCAGATAGTTTGTATATCTTTTTTAAAGCACCACCATCAGGAGAAATTAATACAATATCTTCTTTAATAGTTTGCAAACATTGTTTTACATATTTTTGATTATCAATAACTTCTATATTATTTAACAATGCTGGTGTAACTTCCGAATGCGGATCAAAAACGGTGACTTTTTCATAGTTTTGACTGTTGATGATGTCTGCATATACTTTGACACTCAGTGCTTCTCCTGAAACCATGACACGATCTTGGCGTGCTGCTGGAAAATACGGGATGAACAAATTGATTTCTTTCACATGCATTCTGCGTAAAGCATCCGTTGCGACTAAAATCATTCCTACATCTGCAAAAGACCGAATGCGGTGTGTGATGGTGATCGCTCCTTTTACGGCTTCTTTGATTTTGATATGAGGTTCACCTCCAGAAAATGTAAACATTTCAAAGTCAATTGATTTTCCATAAGGAGTAAAGTCCGAATCTAAGTGTATAAACTTCATATTAGCGTTATTTATACGCAAATATAAAATGCTTTTTTAGTTTTACAAATTATTTTGTGTATTTTTTACGTTAATTTAATTCTTGAAATTTATCTGAAGTTTAAATTCGAGTGAAGGATAGAATCAGCATCCCTTTTTGGTTTACTAAGTCATTACGTGGAAGCATGACGAAGTAATCTGTTTCAATTAAAAACATATTGCCGCAACAAATTAGAAATTTATCTAACAATGACAGGCTTTAAAAAAGATACAAATGGTAGCTTGACCGTTTACGGGGACGTACAAATTATTTTATATCAAACAAGAAGCCTTCTTTTTGAAGCTTGAAGTATTGTTTTTTGTTGAATTTGAATAGATTGGCAGGTCTTCCGCGGCCTTCTGAGACTTTTTCGTCCAATTCTTCTAAGATGTCAAAGCTTAGTATTTTTTTACGGAAGTTTCTACGGTCAATTTTTTTCTCCAAAATGGTCATGTAGAGTTTTTCTAAGTCAGAAAATAAAAATTTGGTTGATAGCAAGTCAAAGCCAATAGGCTCGTAAGTCAATTTACTACGCAAACGTGCTTTTGCTTTGTCTAAAATTATGTGATGATCAAAAGCGAGTTCAGGTAATTCGTTGATGGGAAACCATGCTACGTCTTGTGCGTCGGTATCCGCTTTAATTTCATGATGCGAAGGTTTTACCAAAGCAAAATACGCTACAGAAATCACACGATTTCTAGGATCGCGATTAGGCTTTCCAAACGAATACAGTTGCTCCAAATAATCAATAGTAACATTAGTTTCTTCCTGTAGTTCACGTTCTACAGCAGTTTCCAAACTTTCATGTTCTAATACCAATCCACCAGGCAGTGCCCATGAACCTTGAAATGGAGGTACTTTTCTTTTGATCAAAAGCACGTTCAATTGATGGTCTTTGTATCCAAATACGACGGCGTCTACAGCTACACGAATATTTTGCATCATGGGACAAAAATACAAATTAACTGTATTTGATCTTTCTTAAAATTCGAATAGTTGCTTTGTACAATTCATAAATATCACGATCGTACTTTTTTAGTAATGGTTTAGCTTGAGTTAATTTGTCTTTAGCTTCATGAAAACCGTTCAAATAGCAAATCATGTACGTAGCAGGAAGATTGCGTAAATCATGATCTTCGTTTTCTGAAATCGAAATGTTTTTCTGTAATTTTTCTAAAATGGTATTGTTGGTATTGTAAATATGGTGTAGTGTTTTTTTGTTGAATTGCGGTGCTTCAAAAATTAAATTACTATACAAAGTGTACATTCCATTTGGTTTAAAGGTGATTGTTACCTTTTCAAGCGGATAATATTTGTACTTGTTTTGCAAACCAAGCGGAACGTATTCTACAATGGTAAAAACGTCTTCATTATAGGTGATTTCTACCTGATCTAATGCGGAATAAAACAACTTTACTTGCTCATTGATTAATTCGATATCTACACGAGAATATAGGATTTTATCGTTCTTTTTTTGCTTAATGCCCGCCCAACAGACAATAAATTGTTCTTTAAAAACTTGGTAATGCGATTCTAGATTTTTGTGCTCGTTATTGATGAAATTAATGACACTGTCTAACGTCAATTTGATATTGTTTTGCGCATTATTTTCAATGGTTTTTACAATCTTAGAATTGACATCTTTAATTTCTATATCAAACACCTTTGGCATGGAAATGCTACCATCACGTAGAAAGATAGAACCTCCATAATATTTCCAAATATTTTTGCGCAACGATGTAATTTGATTGTTGGCACGAATCGTCACTAAACCGACTACTTTTCCTTTGGGCAAATGTGGAAAGTAGATGTTTTCATACTGAACGATTGGTGGATTTTGCAAATAAGCATTGATCAAATTTTGAATTTTACTGTCATCAAAAAAGTCAACACCTACAATTTTATTGTCTTCATCTTCCACGCCAATGACGATGTACGAATTGTTTTTGGGATTGCTGTTAGAAAGGGCGCAAATATGCTTTAGAAACTTTGCTTTTCCTTCTTTCTCGCCGATATTGAGTTTTCGCTTTTTATCATAAAAACTATTCTCATCGTTGTGAGCGAGTAAGTTTTTAATCAAAAGGCGTTTATTGATCATAGCAAAGTGAGTTCTTTTTGAATATTGTTTCTAGCGATGGTTTCCCATAAATCGTAATACTTTTCGTTGTAATAAATTCGAGGACGTTCTAAGAAATGCTGCAATACTTTCTTTCTTCCTTTTTTATACATAAAATCTGGAAACATGGAATATTCCTTGCGAATGTTTTGGGAATACCTTTGATATGTTTCCCAAGGCGTTCCTAAAATTGCCAAATCCCAGTCCAAAAGATAGGCATTATCTTCATTTTGAACATTTAGGATTTCATGTTTTTTTGTAGAAATGATTAAATCTACGCAATTTTCTACTCTTTTTGAATCAATTTGTAGCTTTTTAAGCTGTTTTTGAGCAAATTTTGCACTTTTAAATTCATTATTACTTTTTGTAGCATTGTAAATAATATCATGATACCAAATGGCAAATAGAATCATATCATAATCCATCAAATTTACGGCATCTTTAGTTGCCAAATGTAGCATGTAATTTAGATGTTGTAAGTTGTGGTAATGACGATTTTTTCTGGTATAGGCATCTTTGATCTCTTTCCAATGATTATCAATAAATAATGCATCATCGGTATATTTAGATGTTAAATTTAACCAAAGAGTATACAGATCAGTATTCATTATGATTTTTTTACAATTGTACTAGAAGCTTGTGCTGTACACATCACCATCAAATCTGCAACATTCACATGTGGAGGACGTGATACAATAAAGTACGCAATTTCGGCAATATCTTTAGGAGTGAGAGGTTGATATCCTTGATAGACTTTCTCAGCACGTTCGGTATTTCCTTTAAAACGAACATCACTAAACTCAGTCTCTACCAATCCAGGATTAATAGCGCCAACACGAATTCCATGTGCGTTTAAATCCAATCGCATTCCTTGATTCAATGCATCCACGGCATGTTTGCTGGCACAGTACACATTTCCATTTGGATATACTTCTTTCCCTGCAGTGGAACCAATATTTATAATATGCCCAGCGTTTCTTTCCACCATTTGCGGAATAATAGCGTTGCTTACGTACAGTAATCCTTTTACATTAATATCTAACATGGCATCCCAATCGTCAATGCTTCCAGTTTGAATCGGATCTAAACCATGTGCATTTCCTGCATTATTGATTAAAATATCTATGGTTTGAAAATTTTCAGGTAATGAAGCCACTGCTGTAGCTACTTTTTCTTTGTCGCGTACATCAAAGTTAAGTGTGTGTACTTCGGTATGCGCGCTTAATTCTGTTTGCAATTTGTCCAGACGTTCCTGTCTTCGTCCGCACAAAATCAAACGAAGACTATTTTTGGCAAATTCCCGTGCAATCTCTCGTCCAATTCCGCTTGTTGCACCTGTAATAAAAGCTGTTTTTTTCATATTTATTTCCCATGAAAACGGGATTTTTTTTTAATTAAACTAAAAATCTCAAAACTATCATCACGGAACTTTATGTCCCTGACTTTCCACCAACAAAGTAAACCAATCTTCCAACGACAAGTCTATTTCTATTGCTTTAGCGGCATTCGTAATACGTTCGGGAGTTGTTGTTCCAATTACAGGATGTACGTTTGAAGGATGTTTTAAAATCCACGCTAATACCAATTGATCTTTGTTTGCGTTGTATTTCGCTGTAAGTGTATCTAAAACTTTATGAATTCTGGTAGTTTGTTCGGTTTCTTCTCTAAAAATGCTTCCTAGTGGTTGCCATGCCATTGGTAAAATGGAATTGGTAATCATATAATCAAGGGTGCCATTGTGCATGGCATCAAAATCAGTTAATGAAAACTGAATCTGATTGGTAGAAATATCACTTTTTGTATCGATCATTGTCATTTGTGATGGCGTAAAATTAGAAACACCAAAATTTTTGATTTTCCCTTGTGTTTTTAAGTGATCAATTGCCTTTGCTACTTCATCAGGATGCATTAACGGACTTGGTCTATGCAGTAGCAAGAGATCTAAATACTCGGTTTGTAAATTTTGAAGTGAAGTTTCAACAGACCAAATAATATAGTCAGCAGAATAATCGTAATGTTTTATGTTATTTGGGCGATTTTTGGCCTTGTATTGAATACCACATTTGGAAATAATTTCGATACTTTCGCGATCAATCTTACTTTCAGAAAATGCTTTTCCAAAATCGGCTTCTGTGGTGTAATCACCATAAATATCTGCGTGATCGAAGGTTGTAACTCCTACATCTTTACAATGATGCATCAGGTCAATCATTTGTGTGGTAGAAAGCTGTTTTCCCCAGATTCCCCAGGTCATGGTACCTGCAATAATTCTTGAATAATTTGAATTCACAGTGTAAATAATTTTATTGTAAAAGTACGAATTAGATGGTTAGTTTTTGCGTCATTCTGAACTAGTTTCAGAATCTCACAAAATTATCACATACTGTTATGTGAAGCTAAATCAAGTTCAGCTTGAAGATATATCAAAATATCTAAGCAAGTCTAAGAGCGATACCAAAGCAAAGCGTGTCTAACATTTTAAGATGTCCTTAAAAAACCGATGCTTTAATCTTCTTCCAAAGCTGTGTTAAAATAAACCCTGAACTCAACGCAACAAAGGTTAACGTAAGTGCTAATGTTGTTTCTCCATAAATCCAATACCCAGTCGCAAACATAATGCTGTAAATAAAGATCATAGCGACTAACATGGCTAAAATTCCTGAAGGAACATTCCAAGGTTCTTTTTCAGTTACAATTTCAATATTTGCGGCTTCGGCATCTGCAATTGTTTTTTTCCAGCCAGGTCCACCAGGTTGAATCTTTTTATAAAAATTGAATAAAGTTTCTTTAGTTTCGGGTTGTGTCATAAAAGTTACGATGAGCCAAACAACAGTTGTAATTAGGACTACCAAAGGAAATTTTAAATACTCAGGCATCAATCGCTCAACAATGTCACCAGATTCAGTTGTATGAGTAAAAAGTAAATCTTTAATTGAATCAATACTAAAGAGAATTGAAATTACTCCAGAAACTGCCATTGCTGAAATTTCACTCCAAGCATTAATTCGCCACCAAAACCAGCGTAAAATAAAAATTAGTCCAGTTCCTGCTCCAAACATGATGATAAACTTAAAAATTTGCAATGCATCCTGAAGAAACAGTGCTAAAACAGCGCTCAAAATCATTAAAACTATTGTTGAAATTCGCCCTACATTGACCAATTCTTTTTCAGAAGCATCTTTATTAACTGTGGTTTTATAAAAATCATTAACAATATAAGATGATCCCCAATTTAAGTGTGTAGAAATTGTAGACATATAGGCTGCAACAAGTGAAGCTAATACCAAACCTAACAATCCACTCGGTAGTTTGGTTAACATCGCAGAATATGCAACATCATGTCCTAGTTTATCTTCAGTAATTGTTGGAAAAGCTTCTCGAATACTTTCTAAATCAGGAAATACAACTAGGGAAGCTAAGGCAACAATAATCCATGGCCACGGACGTAATGCATAGTGCATAATATTAAAAAAGAAGGTAGCGCCAATCGCATGATTTTCATCTTTTGCCGCTAGCATACGCTGGGCAATATAACCGCCACCGCCAGGTTCAGCTCCTGGAAACCAAGAACTCCACCATTGTACCGCAAGCGGAATTATAATTAGAGTAATTAAGGCTTCTTTTTTTCTAAAATCAGGAAATATATTAATCTTGTTTGCAACATTTTCATGTGTAATCAAGTTTTCTAATCCACCAACTTCGGGAAGATTCACACAATAATATGCGGCTCCAATAGCACCAGCCATGGCTATAAAAAACAGTAAAAAATCTGTATATACAACACCTTTAAATCCGCCAATAGCACTAAAAACTACGGTAATTGCTCCTGCATACACTACGGTTTCCCAAGGTTGTAACCCTAGCATCACACTACCAATTTTGATAGCGGCTAAAGTAACACCTGCCATTGCTAAAACATTGAAAATAACTCCTAGGTATAAAGATCGAAATCCTCTTAAAAAACGAGCAGGTTTCCCACTATAGCGTAATTCGTAAAATTCAATATCTGTAGCGACATTCGATTTTCGCCACAATTTTGCATATACAAAAACAGTCAACAAACCAGTAATTAAAAAAGCCCACCATTCCCAGTTTGCTGAAACACCTTTTTCTCTAACTAAGTTTGTAACAAAATTTGGTGTATCAGTTGAAAAGGTCGTCGCTACCATGGAAACTCCTAAAATCCACCAAGGCATATTTCGTCCCGATAAAAAATACTCGGTACTATTTTTTCCAGAAGTTTTAGAAACATAAATTCCTATTCCTAAAACAATGGCGAAAAATCCAAAAATAAGGCTATAATCTAATCCTGATAATTCCATAAAATACAGTTCAAAAAAAGACAATACAATTGACAAGCTGCGCAATTGTAAGGCTTTGAGTTATCAACAAAAAAATGAGATCGTTTCCGATCTACTATGCTTTTGAGTTTTAAAGGCTTCAATATATAAATATCCTAAATATTTTAACCTATTATTAACAGCAATAAACGAATAATTTTGACAATTTGCATTGTTAAAATGTGATTAGTAAATTCACACCTCAAAAAAAAGTACCTAAATGGAAGAAACAATAGATATTAGAGCCATTAACGAAAAAATTGAAAAAGAAAGTGCATTTATCGATTTACTTACGATGGAAATTAACAAAGTAATCGTTGGACAAAAGCACATGGTAGAGCGTTTATTAATTGGCTTGCTTGGAAAAGGACATATCCTGTTAGAAGGTGTTCCTGGATTAGCAAAAACTTTAGCCATTAATACGTTAAGTAAAGCTGTGCAAGGAAGTTTTAGCAGAATTCAGTTTACGCCCGATTTGCTTCCAGCCGATGTTGTAGGAACACTTATTTACAACATGAAAGAGAATGATTTCTCAATTAAAAAAGGACCAATTTTTGCCAACTTTGTATTGTCTGATGAGATTAACCGTGCACCAGCAAAAGTGCAATCGGCTTTGTTAGAAGCAATGCAGGAAAAGCAAGTAACTATTGGAGACGAAACCTTTGTGTTAGACAAACCTTTCTTAGTAATGGCAACGCAAAACCCTGTAGAACAAGAAGGAACTTATCCATTACCTGAAGCACAGGTAGACCGTTTTATGTTGAAAGTTGTGATTGATTATCCAAAAATGGATGAAGAACAACTCATCATGCGTGCCAACTTAAAAGGAAGTTTTGAAACAGTAAATCCAGTCGTATCTGTAGATCAAATCTTAAAAGCACAAGAAGCGGTGAAAGATGTCTACATGGACGAAAAAATTGAAAAATACATCTTGGATATCATCTTTGCTACTCGTTATCCAGAAAAATATAGACTAGAAGACTTAAAACCATTAATCAGTTTTGGAGCGTCGCCTCGTGGAAGTATCAACTTAGCCAATGCAGCTAAATGTTATGCATTCATCAAACGTAGAGGTTACGTAATCCCTGAAGATGTTCGTGCTGTTGTACACGATGTATTACGTCACAGAATCGGAATTACCTATGAAGCAGAAGCTGAAAATATAACTTCCGAGGAAATCATCAATAAAATTGTAAACGAAATTGAAGTACCATAGACTAATTGTGTGTTAACGAGTGTTAAGTTATTTTAAATAACGAACACGCTTATTACATTAGCAAACCAATCTAAAACTTTTTACCGTTCACTGTATACCGAACACTGTTGCATACTGAAAACAATGGATACAAAAGAGTTACTTAAAAAAGTACGTAAAATAGAGATTAAAACACGCCGATTGAGCGACCACATTTTTGGAGGAGAATATCATTCTACTTTCAAAGGTCGTGGAATGACGTTTAGCGAAGTGCGTCAGTATCAATTTGGAGATGATGTTCGAAATATTGATTGGAATGTAACGGCTCGTTATAATGAACCATATATCAAAGTATTTGAGGAAGAACGCGAGTTGACAATGATGCTGATGGTTGATGTTTCAGGATCCGAACTTTTTGGAACAAATTCGCAATTCAAGAATGAAACCATCACAGAAATTTCAGCAACATTAGCTTTCTCAGCAATGCAAAACAATGATAAAGTTGGACTGATTCTGTTTTCAGACGAGATCGAATTGTTCATTCCACCTAAAAAAGGAAAATCACATGTATTGCGCATCATTCGTGAACTTTTGGAATTTACACCAAAAAGTACTAAAACAGATGTTTCACAAGCTTTGCGATTCTTATCAAGTGTGATGAAGAAAAAAGCAATTGTCTTTGTACTCTCTGATTTTATCGCAGATGAATATGAACAAACCTTAAAAATTGCTGCCAAAAAGCACGATTTAACAGGAATTCGCATTTATGATCAACGTGAAGAAACCGTTCCGAATCTAGGAATTGTACAAATGCTCGATAGTGAAACAGGCGAAACGATGTTGGTCAATACAGGTTCAAAAGCAGTGCGAACCAATTATACAAAATATTATAAAGCCAAGGTAAACTACTTCCAAGAATTATTCTCTAGAAGTGGCGCAGGTACAATCAGTGCTAGTGTAGACGAAAGCTATGTAAAAAAACTATTAGGCTATTTTAAAAGAAGAGGCTAAGCGAATTATGAATAACGAAGTAAGAAGAAGTATGAATAAAAAATTACAACGATCCAAAGTCGGCAAAGTATTATTAAAAATACACGCTTTTTGGATGGTTTTCTTTTTGCTATTCACCGCACAATCATTCGCACAAAAAGTAGAAGCGGTTGTGGATTCTACACAAATAAAAATTGGAGAAGAAATCAAGCTTTCTATTATGGTAGAAGCAGATACTGCAGCAACTGTAGTATTCCCTGAAGGGAACAATATCTTCACGCCATTAGAATTGTTGGAAGCTTATGAAGCAGATACTGTAAAACAAAATGCGAAATACAGTCTTATCAAAAAATACGGAGTTACACAGTATGACTCAGGGACGTATTTCATTCCAAAGCAAAAAATACTGATCAATAACAAACCATACTTTACGGATTCTATTCGCATTGCAGTGGCAAATGTTGTGGTAGATACGCTCAAACAAAAAATGTTTGATATCAAAAAAATCACGTCGGTTGAAAAAGCTAGTAGCACTTGGTGGATTTATGCACTTATTATTTTAGGATTGCTTACTTTATTTGGTGTGTATTTTTATTTTTTTGTTTTTCAACTGAAAGCAAAAAATAAGAAAAAGAAAAAAGCCGAAATTCCACCGTACGATCGTGCATTATTACAATTAAATGAGCTGGATAAATCAAAATTATTGATCAATTCAGAATACAAAGATTACTACTCTGAACTAACAAACATTGTACGTCAGTATATAGAAGAAGAAGTACGAATTGATGCTTTAGAAAGTACAACAGCTGAACTCATTCGTAAAATAGAAGCTCAAAAAGATGCTGGTTATTTAGATTTAAGAGATGAAACCATCAAAAATCTAAAAAATGTATTGCAAACGGCCGATTTGGTAAAATTTGCAAAATCAAAGCCTGATGATAGTGTTGTAAAAGCAGATCGTAATTTGGTCGAAAACATTGTTGTAGAAACCAAAGAAGCGATTCCTGAGATTTCAGACGAAGAATTACGAAAAGACGAAGAATACCAATTAAAACTGTTGGAAGAACAACGCAAAAAACAACGTTTTAGAAATACGGTTATTGGTGTTATGGCAATGATTATTGCTTTTGGAGGATTAATCGGATATGCAACTTTAGAATATGTAAAAGAGAATACGTATGTAGGTCACTCTATGGGTGATTTATTAGAAGATGAATGGGTCACAAGTAAATACGGAACTTCCGATTTTACCATTGCAACACCAAAAGTATTGAAGCGTGCTACGCCATTAAAAGCAAAAGATACAGTTCCGTTACCATCTGAAACTGAAATATACAGTTATCAAAGTCATTTAGCACCATTCTCAGTAAGCTTAGGTGTAACAACTTTTACGCAAAAACCAGATATTACACTCGATGACATTGCACAAGGAATTGTAAAGAAATTTGAAGAAGAAGGCGCAAAGAAATTTGTGGTAAAATACGATGAGTACGAATCACCAACAGGAATCAAAGGACTCAAAATGTACGGAACTGGGATTTTTGTAGATGACTTAAGTCCTTTTAGTAGTACACAAGAAAGCGCCTATGAAGCGTATGTGTTTGAAGAAGGGCGCGGTATACAAACCCTTATTATGATGTATGCAGAAGATGATGAAGATGGAAAAAAACTAGTTGATCGAATTTTAAGTTCCATCACGCTAATAGAAGAGACAAAAAATGATAGATAATTATACGTTTGCACATCCACAGTTTTTCTGGTTGCTATTGTTCATTCCTTTAGCAATAGCTTGGTATGTATGGAAAAAACCAAAGCAGCTTGCCGACGTAAAAATGTCAAGTTTGCAAGGTTTCAAAGTAAAACAAAGCATATTACCCAAATTAAAACCAATACTTTTTGCATTGCGAATATTAGCAGTTGCTGCATTAATTACAGCATTAGCACGTCCGCAAACCAAAGAAGTATCCACAAGAATCAAAACCAACAAAGGAATTGATATTGTGATGGCAATTGATGTATCGGCAAGTATGTTGGCAAAAGATTTAAAGCCAAACCGACTCATTGCATTAAAAAGAGTGGCTTCTGAATTTATTGATGGACGACCAAGCGACCGTATCGGATTGGTAGTCTATGCAGGAGAAAGTTTTACTAAAACACCAATTACAACGGATAAAAATATCATTCAAAATGCATTGAAAGATATCAAGTATAAGTATGGTGAATTAATTGGAGGAACTGCCATTGGAATGGGATTGGCAACAGCTGTAAATCGTTTAAAAGATAGCAAAGCCAAAAGTAAAGTTATTATTCTATTGACAGATGGAGTGAACAATGCAGGATTCATTGAACCGCAAATTGCTTCCGAATTGGCAGTAGAATATGGGATCAAAACCTATACAATCGGAATTGGAACCAATGGAACGGCTTCAACACCATTTGCGTTAAACCCTGATGGAACCTTTTTGTTTAGAAACATGCAAGTGGAAATTGACGAAAAGCTCTTAAAGCAAATTGCCAAAACCACTGGAGGAAAATATTTTAGAGCGAATAATAGCAAAAAGCTGGCGGAAATCTATGATGAAATCAACAAATTAGAAAAGACAGAAATCGAAGAGTTTCGCTATACAAACTATGAAGAGAAATTCAGAATATTTGTGTTTTTTGCTGGAATATTATTGTTGATAGAAATCCTATTGCGCAATACCTTATTTAGAAGTTTTATTTAAGAATGAGTGCAAAAGGTGTCATTATACTAGGAAGTTCGAGAAGTAAAGGAAACACACATACCGTTGTTTCTGAACTTCAACAACAAACAGGTTTTGATCTGATTGATTTAAAAGCATACAAAATCAATCATTTTGAGTACGATCTAAAAAATGAAGACGATTTCAATGCGTTGTTTAAAAAATTGACAGCAAATTATGAAACCTTCGTCTTTGCAACGCCCATTTATTGGTATACGATGAGTGGTGTGATGAAAGTGTTTTTTGATAGAATATCAGATTTTTTGTTTGAAGAAAAAGAAATAGGAAGACGCTTGCGCGGAATGAACATGGGAGTTATGAGTTGTGGTTCGGATCAAGAAATAAAAAAAGGTTTTGAAATGCCTTTTGTAGAAAGTGCAAACTATTTAGGTATGGAATATGTAGGACATATACATACATGGATTGAAAATAGAAAAATACCGCAAACAGTGCAGCAACGCATTACTGAATTTGCGAATCGATTGATGAAGAAATAATTTATGTTAGAAGAAAAAAAATACTTTTACTTACTAATGATCATCCCAATTGTGGTGTTGGTATTCATACTCTTGCAGTTTTGGAAACGAAGTGCACAGCGTAAATTTGCCAATAAGCAATTGTTAGAACGATTAAGTCCAGAAAAGTCAACTTTTAAACCCATATTAAAACTAGTAATTTGGTGTTTGGCAATAGGTTCTTTAGTCGTGGCATTGGTAAATCCGAAAATTGGCACAAAATTGGAAACCGTAAAACGTGAAGGAGTAGATATTGTATTTGCCGTTGATGTCTCCAAAAGTATGTTGGCAGAAGACATTTCGCCAAGCCGATTGGATAAAGCAAAACGTATTGTTTCTGAAATAATTAATAAATTAGGAAGCGACCGTATTGGAATTATCGCTTACGCAGGAAGAGCGGTGCCGCAATTGCCAATTACCACCGATTTCTCGGCAGCAAAAATGTTCTTGGCAAATCTGAATACAAATATGTTATCATCGCAAGGAACGGCCATTGACGATGCTATTCGTTTGGCAAAAACCTATTATGATGATGTAGAACAAACCAATCGTGTATTGGTCATCATTTCTGATGGAGAAGATCATACAGGTGGCGCAGGACAATTGGCAGAAGAAGCGACCAAAGAAGGAATAAAAACATATACTATTGGAGTAGGAACTGCAAAAGGTGGACGCATTCCGTTAAAAAGACGTGGAATTGTAGAATCCTACAAACGCGATTTACAAGGTGAAGTTGTGATTACACGATTAAACGAAAAAACACTAAAAAACATTGCCTCAGAAGGCGATGGTGAATATATTGATGGAACAGTCACAGAAGATGCAGTAGCAGTAATCACTGACCAACTATCAACAATGAACAAAACAGAATTTGAAGCTAAAAAATTCTCTGAATTTCAAGATCAATTTCAATGGTTTCTTGGTTTAGGAATCTTCTTATTATTGTTAGATGTTTTTCTATTAGAGCGAAAAACAGCATGGTTGCGAAAGTTGAATTTATTTAATGAAAAAGGATCATGAAAAATGTAAAACACATACTGCTTTTATTGCTTTCGGTTACTGTAGCAAATGCACAGGATAAGAAAGAGGAAGAAGCATTCAAAAAAGACTCAAAAAACTATACATACGCAGCCAATAATGCGGTAAAAGATAGTAGTTACGCAGATGCGGAAGCAGAGTATAGAAAAGCAATCTCAAAAGATGGTGAAAATGTAGCAGCAAAGTACAATTTAGGAAATGTATACTACAATCACGAAAACTACGAAGAAGCGTTCAATCGATACAAGCAAGCTTCAGAAGTAGCAACAACAAAAGCCGAAAAGCACAAGGCGTATCATAACATGGGGAATGTATTCATGAATAATAAAGAATACGAAAAAGCAGTTGCTGCCTACAAAAAGGCATTGCGCAACAATCCATCGGATGATGAAACGCGTTACAATTATGCTTTAGCTAAAGAAATGCTCGATAAAAATCCTCCGCAAGGAGATGATAAAAATAAGCAAGACAAAGACAAAAAGGAGCAGCAAGAAGAACAAGACAAAAAAGATCAGGATAAGAAAGATCAAAAAGATAAAAACGAAGATAAAGGAGACAAGGAGAAAGACGAAGGTGGAAAAGACGACAAAAATAAAGACGGTCAAGGCGATAAAGAAAAGGAAAAACAAAAGAAAGATAACAAAGACGGTCAAGGAAAAGCAGATCAAAAAGACGATAAAAACAAACAACAGCAACGACAATCTAAGCCAAATCAATTGTCTCCTCAACAAGTAAAAAGTTTGTTAAAGGCAATGAACAATGCTGAAAAGAAAACGCAAGACAAACTGAACGAGAAAAAGGTAAAAGGAGTTAAAGTAAAAGCTGAAAAAGACTGGTAATTATTAGAAACACAGAAGCAACAACGACCAAAAGTTCGTTACAACAAATGAAAACAAAAGCATACATATCAACTATCATTTTCTTGCTATTTGCAGGCGTATTAGCTGCGCAAGTTACCTTTGAAACCAAAGTAAGCAAAAAGAAATTGGGCGTAAATGAGCGTTTGAAAGTAGACTTTGAAATGGACAGAGACGGCGATAATTTCACAGCGCCAAGCTTTACAGGATTTCGTGTAGTAGGCGGACCTATTCAGTCTATGAGTCACGTTTGGAACAATGGAAAGCGTTCATTTTCAAAAACCTATACATATTTCTTGCAACCAATAAATGAAGGAACGTTTACCATCAAACAAGCAAAGGTTGAAATTGACGGACAAACGTATAAAACGCTGCCTGTAAAAGTTACAGTAACCAAAGCTGTAGACAAACCTACAGATGGCAGTAATCCTGATTATGTAATTTCAGAAGGAATACATTTGGTTACAGAAGTCTCTAAAGGAAATCCATATTTAAATGAACCCGTTACGGTTTCATACAAGTTATATGTAAAGCCAAATATCATTGTCAATGATTATGCGCCGCTTGGAAAACCAACATTCAACAATTTCTGGAGTCAAAATATTCAAGCAAAAAATGGTGCGCAAACCACTACGTATAAAGGAGAGCAATACAGATATGCTACACTGAGAAGATTTGTGTTATATCCACAAAAAACAGGAAAACAAGTCATAGAACCTTTTTCTATTGATCTGCAAATTTCAGTACCTACACGTCGTAGAGATGTCTTTGGAAGACGTTATGAAACCGTACATAAAACCATTACTTCTGCGCGTAGAACAGTGGATGTAAAAGAATTGCCAGAGGCAGGAAAGCCAGCTAATTTTACAGGTGCGGTAGGCGATTTTGAGTTCGAAGTAACGACAAGTAAAAAATCTTTAAATGCAAACGAATCACTTCAAGCAAAAATAGAAGTATCAGGAAAAGGAAACCTAAAACTATTTGATTTACCTGAACTAAAATTGCCAAGTTCTTTAGAAGTATACGAACCTGAATTTACGGAACGTGTTACCACTCGAATTAGTGGAATGCAAGGAAAAATCTCAGACAGTTATACGGTTGTGCCACAATACAAAGGAAAATATCCAATACCAAGTGTATCCTTTTCGTATTTTGATCCAGAAGATGAAACGTATAAGACTTTAACCTCTGATGAAATTGTTATTGATGTTGTGGAAGGTCCTGTAAATACAGCTACAGCTAAAACAAATACCGATCAAAATTCAACACAAAAACAAACAATTACTACAACAGGGTCACAATTTAGATACTTAAAAACAGCCGCAAATTTGAGCCCTGTTACAAAAGCAGACTTCTTTAAATCAAACTTTTTCTATGGATTGCTATTAGTTCCTTTCTTATTCATTCCAATTATCTTGATTGCTAGAAGAAAGAAACGAGCGTACGATAATGATATTCAGGGAAGCAAAACGCGTACTGCAAATCGATTGGCGAAAAAATACTTATCGGAAGCGAAGAAGAAACTGAATGATAAAGAAGCGTTCTATGAAGTATTAGAAAGAGCATTACACAATTACTTACGTGCAAAACTAAGTATAGAAACCTCTGAATTTAGTAAAGAAAAGATACGTCAACTATTGACGGAACGTAATGTAAAAGGAGAAAGCGTTCAAGATTTTATCAGCTTATTAGAAAGTTGTGAATTTGCTCGTTATACACCAGCTTCAAACGTTGCAATTAACAATGATTATGAAAAATCGGTGCAAACCATTTCACAAATTGACAAACAAATAAATAGATAAAGAAATGAAAACTAAGATTACATATATGCTTCTCGTGTTCATTTCTAGTTGTGTACTAGTGTTTGGACAAGACAATGCTACCGCATTTGAAGCCGCAAACAAAGCTTACAATGATGAAAACTTTCCAGAAGCCATCAAACAATACAAATCTATTCTAGAAACAGGAAATCATTCTGCAGCAGTATATTACAATCTTGCTAATGCGTATTACAAAAGCAATGAAATAGGACCAAGTATTTACTATTTTGAAAAAGCACTACAACTATCACCAAAAGACGAAGATGTTCTCAACAATTTGGCATTTGCCAAAAACATGACCATCGATGCTATTGAATCTTTGCCAAAAACGCAATTTGCTAAATTTGTGAGTAGCATTACAGAAATGTTTACCTACAATCAATGGGCTTGGATTACTGTAATATTTGGGTTTCTATGTGTAATTTCATTCTTACTGTATCAATTTTCATATCATACATTGAAAAAAAGAATCTACTTTTTAATAAGCTTTATAGCTTTCCTTTTTATCTTAGGAACCGTAGCCATTGCATACCAACAATATGGGAAAGCACAATCAGATCGTCCAGCCATTGTATTTGCTAAAGAATCAGCTATAAAGGCAGAACCAAACTTACGTAGCGATGAGGTATTTGTACTGCATGAAGGAACCAAAGTACAAGTATTAGATACGGTAGATAGCTGGAAAAAAATTCAACTCATTGACGGAAAAATTGGTTGGATCGTCGCAGAAGATGTGAAGGAATTATAATCTTACGTACTTAATACATATATTTATATTCTGCAATACCATTATGATGTAAAATTGGTGTGTAGACATGTAAATAAACAGTGAAATACGTCATTCTATAACCAATACTGATCTATGGCGAATTTCATCTGAAAAAAACCATATAACAAAAAATAACAGATGAAAAATTTATTCTCTAATCTCAAAGGTGATGCTTTTGGAGGGATTACCGCAGGGATTGTTGCTTTGCCATTAGCCTTAGCTTTTGGAGTTTCTTCAGGATTAGGACCAAGCGCAGGATTGTATGGAGCAATTTTTATTAGCTTCTTTGCAGCTTTATTTGGAGGAACCAACACGCAAATTTCTGGACCAACAGCACCGATGACAGCCGTAAGTATGGTTGTAATTGCAGGAATTATTGCTGCCAATGGAGGCGATGTAGACAAAGCTTTACCCGCAATTTTAACAGTCTTTTTACTTGCTGGTTTAATACAAGTAGGTTTAGGAGCAATTGGTTTAGGAAAATATATTAAATACATTCCCTACCCTGTAGTTTCAGGCTTTATGACTGCCATTGGAGTCATTATATTGATTACGCAAATTTTACCTTCCATTGGATATTCAGCAAAAAATGATGATGCGTATGTGGAGCAGTTTAAACCACAAGCCAAAGAAGTCATTCTAAAAGATTTTATAAAACAAGAACAACAAGAAGGTATTTTAGTAATAGAAAACATTCAAGAAGTAGCAAAACGCGGAAACGAAATTACAGATGCACGTATTTTAGATGAAGCGAGAACACTTGCAAAAAATAATTCTTCTGGTGTAATAGGTACGTTAAAAGTATTGCCACGTGCTTTACAAAATATCAATTGGTTAGAATTATTATTGGCTTTAGGAACGATCCTTATTATTTATGGTTTTAAACGAATTACCAAGGCTATTCCGAGTACTTTAGTGGCTCTCGTGGTGATGTCCGCAATTGCGTATGGTTTTAGTTTAAACTACAAACCTATAGAAGAAATTACAGGTGATTTCCCGATGCCGAAAATGGAAATCTTTACAGAATTCAGTATTACAAGTATTACACCATACATACTTACAGCACTAACCTTGGCATTGTTAGGAGCTATTGACTCTTTATTAACGAGCGTTGTGGCGGATAATATGACCAAAACAAAGCACAAGCCAAACAAAGAATTGATAGGACAAGGAATAGGAAACTCTATTGGTGCTATTTTTGGAGGAATTCCAGGTGCTGGAGCAACGATTCGTACAGTTGTAAATATCAATTCTGGAGGAAAAACGCGTTTGTCAGGAATGATTGCAGGTGTATTATTATTGGTAATTTTACTAGCATTAGGGCCTGTAGCATCAAAAATTCCTGCAGCAGTATTAGCAGGAATTCTTATCACAGTAGGTATTGGTGTAATGGATTATAAAGGATTAAGGGCCATTGCGAGTTTGCCAAAAGATATCAAACTTGGTCCTTTAAAATTAAGCTCAGAAGTATTTATTATGTTGGTGGTATTAGGATTATCAACGTTTTGGGATTTAATCTATGCAGTTGGAATTGGATTGGTATTGGCGTCATTGGTGTTCATGAAAAAAATTGGAGACATTACCGCAGAAACTTCAGATGTAAAAACACTCCAAGAAGAAGCTTGGGAAGATGAAATTGGCTTCCCAGAAAACTTAAAAGAAGAAGTCTTTATTAAGCATATTAAAGGGCCATTATTCTTTGGGTCTACAAGCGAAATACAAGCGCTTGCCAAACAATTACCAGATACTACGCAAACTGTTATTATTCGCATGGGAAGAATGCAATATATGGATCAATCAGGGTTATATACGTTGGAAGATATTTTATTCAATTTAAAAACGAATGATCGCAAGGTCTTATTTGTAAACATACAAAAACAACCGAGACATATGATGGAGCGTATTGATATTATTCCAGATTTAGTTTCGGAGGAAGATTGCTTTGATACCTTTGACGATTGTTTAAAATGGATTAAAGCCAAGGTGAAAGACGAATTATAAACAAAAAACTATAAAACATACAAAACCCATCAAACATTAAAATTTGATGGGCTTTTTTCTATTTAATATATAATAAATAGTAACTATTATTTATCGCAATTTTGTTCTTTGATAGCTTTTTCAATAGCTGCTGCAAATTTCTTTTGATCTTCTTCTGAAGTATATTTGTCTTTGAATTCAGCGGCCATTTTCATCACTTTTTCACCAAGCTCTTTTACTTCTTTCACGGCATCTACATCACCAGACATTGCTTTTTCTTGTAATTTTATAGCTTGACATTGTAATTCTGCTAATTTAGCAACATCACTTTCAATAGATCCACCACAACTTACCATAAAAAATGATATAAGGGTAACTGCTAATAAGATTGTTTTCTTCATAATTGTTAAAAGGTTTTAAATAGTTTAATATAAATTCTAATTGAGTTGTTTTGGCTATACTGTTACAACATCAATAGCTTGGGTGAGGGACAATATACTTTTTAAAAAAAGTAATGTTGTAAATTAGCTAAAATCTTTTACTTCAAAGCAAGTTTTCCTATTATTTTTTTGAAAAGAAATTTAATGAAAGATATTACAGAGGAGAATAGACTTCTAGGATAGTATATAGTATTTAATTAAAGCCTAAAAGAGCATGTCTAAAATAAAATCAAACACACTATAGATGATGTAAATAATCAAAGCCAAAAGTCCAAGAAATATAGCCAAACAGCAACCGCAATTTCCTTTTTGACCTTTAAAGTTTGCTCGAAATGTAGTGTTGTTATTCGTAGACTCATACTCATAATTGTCGTATGCAACGAGTTGATTTTCGCGTAAAAAATATCCTTGCCAATCATTTTCTGGTGTTGATAATACCCAATCTGTATTACAATGCGTACATTCGAAAGTAGTCTCAGAGGTATCCTGTGCAATTTGATTCGAATTCACAACACGAATAAAAGTGCCGTCCAAGCACTTTTTTTCAAAAGCTTTTTCAAACGCAGCAAAATCTTGATGCGAAAAAAAACGTTCTGTCGCAAAACCGGAGCAATGTTCACACATGAATTTTAAAGTAATTTTTTAGATATCTATTTTTGGTTTAGAAGTGGTTTTTTCTTTTTTAGATTTAATTTTTAAAGAATTTGTGCTCAATCTGCCCATGAAAGGGTTCATCATATCTTCGTCATACAGATGTTTCATTCCTGGATCTCCACAATATTCACACATAATTAATTTTCGTTTTCTTCAATTTCTTTTAAATCGTTTTCTTGCTGACTTTTATCCGTATTGAACGAATCTAATACATTACTCTTATTCGTTTCTTCCAATACATAGGCAAACACAAATCCACCAACATCTTTTACAGGTTCATACAAGGCTGATCCTTCAATCTTATCTTGTTCTATAAATGTCATGGTATTATTGGTACGCTCAAAAAATACCAGTACAGCTCCAACAATCACAGCTATTTTCAATCCACCAAAAGCACCGCCCAAAATCTTGTTCAAAATACCTAACGAAGCAAAATCTGCTACTTTGGTCAATATCTTTCCAGCCATGGTTACCGCCACTAAAATTACAATAAAAGTAATTGCAAAGGCAGTTAAATTGACATATTTTTCTTCCCAAGACGGGAAATTTTCAACTAAAAAGTCGCCCGCGAAATACGAAAAGTGAATTGCGCCGTATAATCCAGCGATCAATGCTACGAGTGAAGCGATTTCTACGAAAAGTCCTTTCATGAGTCCTCGTACAAACCCAAGGACAATAATACCGCCCAAAATGATGTCAATAAAGTTCATGAGTATCGAGTTTTTACAAATATAGAACTTCTATTGGTAGTTTTTTATTGTGTTTTGTTACGGATGCCATCTTTAAAAGAAAGAAAAATAGTGATTACACTATTAATTTGAATGTGAAAGAAGACAAGTTTTTGTGTAAAAAAAATAAAAATATAAGTGCACGTTAGCTACCTTTGCAACCGAAAAGACAGGAACAATGGCAAGAGATGAAGTATTAAAAGAACGTTGGAATACGGTAGTGGAGAAACTGACACATCAGTTTGCGGAAGGCGACACCTTGGATTTGGATGCAATTATTTATTTGATTGGTGTTCAAGAACTTGGTCAAATTCATCGAACGTTTAAAAAAGATGATAAAGTAAACCTGATGCATATCGCTATTTGCCGACTTTTGGAACCATACGGTTATTATGAGTTTGATTACTTTGATGATGATGGCTGGCCACACTATAAATTTAAGGAAGAATTACCAACCTTAAAGGCTGGAGAACAAACCGTATTGATGAAAGAAGCCATTGTCAATTACTTTTTAGAGAAGGAATACATTGAATAAGCTAGTTTTTTCTAAATTTGCAAGCTAAATCAAAATATCGTCATGATAGATAAGATCAAGGAACATATTGCTGAAGTTGAAAAGTTTACAACACAAGCAAAAGAAGACATCGAGAATTTCAGAATTAAATACTTAGGTAGAAATGGATTGTTGAATGAGTTTTTTGCTGAGTTTCGAAATGTTCCGAATGAACAAAAGAAAGAATTTGGGCAAACGATCAATAAACTAAAAACGGTTGCTCAAGAAAAAGTAAACGCGCTCAAAGAAGCTTTAGAAAATAAAGCAGAAGAAAAAGGTGTGTATGGTGACTTAACACGTCCAGCACAACCGATTGAAATTGGTGCGCGTCACCCTATATCTTTAGTAAAAGATCAAATTACGGAGATTTTTGCTCGTATTGGATTCAATGTTTCTGAAGGTCCAGAAATTGAAGACGATTGGCATAACTTTACGGCATTGAATCTTCCAGAATATCATCCAGCACGTGATATGCAGGATACATTCTTCATTCAAACAAATCCAGACATCTTGTTACGAACACATACAAGTTCTGTACAAGTTCGCTATATGGAAAACAATCAGCCACCAATTCGTACAATTTCTCCTGGAAGAGTATATCGTAATGAGGCGATTTCGGCACGTTCACACTGCTTTTTTCACCAAATAGAAGGATTATATATAGACAAAGACGTAAGTTTCGCAGATTTAAAACAAACGCTGCAACACTTTACCAAAGAAATGTTTGGGAAGTCAAAAATTCGTTTGCGACCATCGTATTTCCCTTTTACAGAACCAAGCGCAGAAGTAGATGTATATTGGGGATTGGAAACCGAAACCGATTATAAAATTACTAAAGGAACTGGTTGGTTAGAAATTATGGGTTGCGGAATGGTAGATCCAAATGTATTGGAAAATTGCGGAATTGATTCTAAAGAATATTCAGGTTTTGCTTTCGGTATGGGAATCGATCGTATTGCGATGTTATTATACCAAATTGGTGATATTCGTTTGTTAAGTGAAAATGATGTACGTTTCCTAGAGCAATTTAAGTCTGCATTATAAATTTCTTATTGTGAGAACGAAGTGATTACAAACGTTCTCAATTTTATAATTAATTTATTTATCAGAATAATTATTGAAATTTAAGCATGTGAAAAAAGATATTGAAATTCCTGAGGTAAAAGGTGTGTACATGGCCGTTGTGCAAGAATACAACGATATCTACAAAACAGATGACTGGAACGCCTATATCATCAATGACAAAGACGTAGATTTAGAAATGGTCTTGGTGGTTTCTCGTGGCTATGATGCGGACAGAGAAACTTCCATTATGCGTCATAAATTGGAAAAACTTCCTGCAAAATCGTATGCGAAAGCAGAGTGGATGCAAGAAGATGTATTTGCGCTCAATAATGAATTTCGTGTGACCTTTTTTGAAGGAAATAAAATGTACGATAAAAAGTATATTTTTAGAAAAAATACAATCAATATAAAGGCTTTTCAATCAATTCCGTTGATGGATACTAAAGGTATTTTGGTGAAATAGATTGTTAGAAGCGCTTCACTTCGACAAGCTCAGTGTGCACTTTTAAACCCATTTCATTTTGGGATTTTAGTAGTTAAGTTGATGAGTCTTAATTTTCAAATCAACACATTGACAAATCATCAAATTAGATTAGTCTAACTTCTCAGTCAATTTTTTAAATACTTTTTTAGGATCTCTATTCTGATACAAAATCGCGTAGACCGCATCAATAATTGGAATTTGTGTCTTCTTTTCGTTCTTCTGATTCAATAAGAAAGCACTTTTGGTAGCATAATATCCTTCAGCAACCATATTCATCTCCATTTGCGCAGATTTTACGGTGTATCCTTTCCCAACCATATTTCCAAACATTCGATTTCGAGAAAACACCGAATATCCAGTTACTAATAAATCGCCCAGGTAAGCAGAATTATTAATATTACGCTTCATTTTGTGTACTTTCTTAATAAAACGCTTCATTTCGCGAATAGCATTACTCATCAATACACTTTGGAAATTATCTCCATAACCCAATCCGTGTGCTATTCCTGCAGCTATTGCGTAAATATTTTTCAACATCACTGCGTATTCTGTACCAATCACATCATCACTAATTTTTGTTTTGATATAATTGCTAGACAATTTATCTGCAATCGACTGTGCTTTCTCTTGATCGGCACACGAAATCGTTAAATAGGACAAGCGCTCTAAAGCTACTTCTTCTGCATGGCAAGGCCCTGCAATTACTGCAATATTTTCAAATGGAATTTTGTACACATCATGAAAATGCTCGCCAACTAACAATCCAGATTCTGGAATGATTCCTTTTACAGCAGAGACAACCGTTTTATCTGTAATATCAACAGTTAATTTTTTCAACTCATCATAAATGAACGCGGAAGGAATTACAAAAATTAGTACATCAGCATACGAAGCAATTTCATCAAAATCATTGCTTATTTTCAATTTATCCATATTAAATTCAACAGAACTTAAGTAACTTGGATTGTGTTGTTCTTTTAGCAAATGTTCTTTTGTATATACGCTACGCATGTACCAACCTACTTCATTTAAATTTTCACAAAGCATTTTTACAATGGCAGTAGCCCAGCTTCCCGCTCCAAAAACAGCGTATTTTAAATTGTTATCCATAAAAGGTGAATCTATGATCCAAAAATACACAAAATATCCTTGCAATGTTACTGTTGAAAACCAGAAGTTTGCTCAATACATAAACTAAAGTTTTTTAAGTATCTTTAGGTGAAGCAGCAAAAAAACTAAAGCGTATTTACACGTGGCGGCATCTAATGTTGGCGCTATTAAACTTTATGAAAAACTAGGATTTACCACAAGGCGCAACATGAGTTTTTGGCATTTACAAACATCCTAAAAGTGAGTAAAATGCTTTCTTTTTACTAAAAGTAAGACTGTTAATTTCCGCTCCATTTCATTTTTTGGCACACGTTTTGAATGTAATTACACATCAACAACAAAACGATTGGCTTATGAAAACTATAAAATTACTTTTAGCAATTACATTATTTAGTTCTATGATGAGTTCATGTTATACAGAAGTCCTTATAGAAGACCCAATTATTGACGAGCCAGGAATTTCGTTAAATCAGTTGTTAAGCTCTTATGAATTGTGGTATGTGAATATTAATCAAACAACTGGAAATGGTGAAGTGCCATTTTTACAACGAGCATTTACTGTATCATTTATTAATGGAACGATGTATGCAAACAATAATATTTCGGGAATTGGAAGCAATGGAAATGGATATGGAATTGATGTTGGAGCGTATGGAACTAATTTCGACACGGTAGAAATTGATCATGACATTGATGGTTTTTATCCATTACGCGTAGATCAGTTAAGTGCCAATAGAATTCGTATGTATGATGCTGGTAGCAATACTAGTTATTACTTAACAGGATATCAGCGTTCAAACTTTGACTATGATTTTGTATTCTATGATAACATTCACTATTTATTACAAGAATTTACAGCTTGGAAAAAAATATATACAAGTCAAGAAGGAGCATTAAATGAATTTGATAACGAGAATTTCCTATCATTTTTATCAGGAGGAAATGACGATACGTTCTTGTCTTCTACAGATCCAGAAGATACTGCAATTGCAGATTTGATCTATGATTACGAAGGAATTTATACAGTGTATGATGTAGAAGGTGATCCATATGCGAAAGTTTTAACATTAGATTATGATTATTTGGATAATGAATACTTCGAATTGAACGTTATTAATGACCAGACGATAGAGTTATTCCATCCAGATTCAGGAACAACCTATGAATTTAATGGAAGAGGATATATTCAATACTTACGTCCATCAAGTGATGGAAGTTCAACAAGATTGAAGCAAACGGATAAAAAACGTAAAAAAATTATCAATAAGAAGTTCAATAAGGACGACTTTAAGAAATAAAAATATATAAAACTTTGGTTGGTTATTTAGTTTAGAAACAGTCTTTACATTCGTGTAAAGGCTGTTTCTTTTTTAGTGAGACTCATGATTGTGAAGCCAGCGGCACACAAAATTATGTATATCGATATAATTTTGAAGTAGAACGAAATCTTCAAGTGAAGCATTATAATCTTTTCAAATAAAGCAAGATTTTTATATCTTTCAAATAGTAAAACTAATACCTTACAACAAACACCTAATACCAATAAAAACATGAGTTTATTCGCTTTTATAAAAGATGTAGGAGAAAAATTATTTGGAGGAAAATCTGCAGAAGAAACCGTAACAATATCTACAGAAAATATTGTTGATGAAAAAGTCAATGCCGAAGCAGCCATTGCAGAAGCCATTCACGATTTAGACTTAGAAGTAGAAAACTTATGTGTTTCGCTTGATGGAGATATTGCAATAATTTCAGGAAAAGCTGTAGATCAATCTACAAAAGAAAAAGTAGTTTTAGTCGCAGGAAATACTATGGGAATTGCCATGGTTGATGATCAAATGGAAGTAGAAGAGCAAGTGGTAGAAGCACAATTTCATACCGTAGCAAAAGGCGATACACTTGGGAAAATTGCAAAGCAATATTATGGCAACGCAATGAAATACCCAGAAATTTTTGAAGCTAACAAACCAATGTTGAAAGATCCAGACAAGATTTACCCAGGACAAGTGCTGCGTATTCCTACATTAGACAGCTAAATCCTTTTGGATTAGGAATTTATATGCAATTTGTAGTGAAAAAACTATAAAAAAGGGGAAAAGTCCCCTTGTGTGGTATCTTGAAAACTTCCTAATATTGTCTATCAAAAATAGCCAATACGATGAGAAGTAAACGCGCTTTAATAATTATTCCACTTTCCATATTATTATTGATTTTAATGGTGATTACTGCTTTTGTAACTCCAAAAAAAGAAATTATTGGAGCTTGGGTGTCACAAGAAAATCCAGCAGAAAAATTGGAGTTTTTACAAAATGGTATTGGAAAATCATACTCTGAAAACACAGAAGCAAAACCGTATCATTACACAGTTTCTACAAAATGTGATGAGCACAATGCATATCAGTCATTATTTGTAAAGATTATTGATGATAAAGAAAACTTTTCTAAATGCTACGAATTAAAAGATGTTTACAATCAAAATGATGACGTTTTATTGTTGGTAGACATGGACAACAATGAAGAACATTTGTATACGAAAGTATATTAGTTTTTTACTTGAAGATTCAATGATTGAAAACCAGAGTTAGTCGAAGCAAGTGTAGCAATCCAAAAAGTCTAAATTACTTTCTGTAAAAATTCATCTCATCCACATATTTCCACACATGTAGTGGTAATAATGGTTTGATGTTTTTTTGCTCTTTAATGGCATTTCTAATAAATGTGGAAGAAATTTCCATAATTGGAGCCGTAACCTTATGAATTTTTGGATGATCCTTAAATTTATGTTCTACAGTTCCATCAGAAATACGTGGATACACGTACACTTCATGGTTTTCTAAAATGACCTCATAGTTTTTCCACTTATGCAAGCTTTTCAAGTTGTCTTCGCCCATAATTAAGCAAAACTCATACTTTGGATATTTTTCTTGTAAATGCGCTAAAGTGTTTACGGTGTAATTGGGCTGTGGTAAGTCAAATTCTATCTTGCTAGGCTTAATTTTTGGATACTCTTCCGTAGCAATCATAACCATCTCATAACGATGATGATTGTCTAATAAAGAGCTTTTCTTCTTAAATGGGTTGTGAGGTGTTACAACCATCCAAATAGCGTCTAAATCGCTGTATTCCGCCATGTGATTGGCAATGGTTAAATGTCCAATATGGATAGGATTGAATGTACCAAAATACAAACCAACTTTCATCTGTTTACTTTTATTTTATCTACTTAAAGAGTGTCAATTTCCAAAAACTCAGCAACTATGCGTTCTGCTTCAGCTTTTGCAGTGGCCAAATCGTCATTCATAATTCTAACATCAAATTGAGGAGCATTTGCCATTTCAGCAGGCGCTTTGGCAATGCGCATATTGATTTTGTCTTGACTTTCCGTTTTTCTATTTTTCAAACGTACAATCAGTTCATTAATATGTGGTGGTTCTACAAAAACGGTGATTGTTTCTTCTGGGAATTTTCGTTTAATTCGCAATGCACCAACTACATCAATATCAAAAATGACATTTCTTCCTTCATTACAAATACGATCAACTTCTGATTGTAGCGTACCGTAATAATTTTCAGGATATACTTCTTCCCACTCTAAAAACTCTTTATTTTTAATTTTCTGTCTAAACTCTTTAGGAGATAAAAAATAATAATCTTTTCCGTCTATTTCATTACCGCGTTTTTCGCGTGAAGCTGCTGAGATAGAAAATTCTAAATTTAATTCAGGAATGCCTAACAAATGATGTACAATAGTAGTTTTTCCAGCGCCTGAAGGAGCTGCAAATACAATGAGTTTTCCTTTTTTCATTACAGTACGTTTAAGAGTTGTTCCTTTATTTTTTCCAATTCATCTTTCATTTGTACGACCAATTGTTGCATTGGTGCGTAATTGGATTTAGAACCTATGGTGTTGATTTCACGACCAATTTCTTGGGTGATGAAACCTAATTTTTTTCCATTAGAGTCTGGAGAATTTAAAGACTTTGAGAAATAATCTAAGTGATTTGCTAAACGTACTTTTTCTTCTGTGATATCGAATTTTTCTAAGTAATAAATTAGCTCTTGTTCGAAACGATTTTCGTCTACTTGTTCTTTTAAATCATCTAATGCACGACGTAAACGTGTTTTTACAGAAACCATGCGTTCATCGTCCATATCAATTACTTTTTGAAGCAATGCAGCAATATTTTCAACGCGTAATAAAAAGTCTTTTTCAAGTACTTTCCCTTCAGCAATTCTATATTCGTCTAATTGTGTGATAGCATGTTGTAACGCATTTAGAATTACTTCAAACTCTTTTTCGTCAATTTCTTCACGTTCTGTTTTTAGTGAGTCTGGCATTCGAACAACCATTTTCAACAATTCAATATCATTTGCATCTGGTTGAATGTCACGAAGCTGATTTATGTATTCTTTTACCACTGCTTTATTGATAACCGTTGAGGTTTCTTCAGCTGTCATTTCTAAATACAAAGAAAAATCTACCTTTCCACGCAACAATGTTTTAGCAATTGTTTTGCGCATCAACAATTCTTTTTCTCTATAAGAAGAAGGAATTCGCGCATTTAAATCCAAACTCTTGCTGTTGAGTGATTTTAACTCAATGGTTATTTTTTTAGACGGAAGTTGCTCTACAGACTTTCCGAATCCTGTCATAGATTTTATCATACGGCAAAAATAGTAAAATTAGTGACAACGCCTTCGTTTATGCATTTCTATTCTGTATGTTTTCAAGACTTTCATTAAAAATATTTTTATGGTTTTCCTGAAAATTTCAAAAGTTATTTAGACGATAAATTTTTAGAAATACTTCATAATATCCGTCGTTTTTTTATTTTTGATAAAATTACCTATGCCATTAATATTATTATCTATTGCTCCAGCGCTTTTGATCATAATTTACATTTATTACAGTGATAAATATGATAAAGAACCGCGACATCTCCTGTTTATATGTTTTTTATTAGGAGCAATTGGTAGTATTTTAATTTCTTCGGTTTCACATCTTGTTATTTCACAATATTTCCCTGGACTAGAAGAAAAAGAAATATGGATTCAGTTGTTCAAAGCTTTTATTGTAGTTGCGCTGATAGAAGAATTTAGCAAATACATTTTTGTGCGCTATTTTGCACAGCGACACAAAGAGTTTGACGAACCCTATGATGGTATTATGTACGCTGTCATGGTTTCTATGGGTTTTGCAGTAACCGAAAATTTAGCCTATTCGTTTCAAGGAGGAATTGAAATTGCTTTGTACAGAGCGTTTACGGCGGTTCCTGCACATGCTACTTTTGGAATCATTATGGGGTATTATATGGGGAAAGCCAAATTTTCCAGGAAGCGTATCAAATTCAATTTGATAGGTTTGGGATTGGCTATTTTCTTCCATGGAATCTATGATTTCTTCCTTTTTATCAATTACATTCCTGGAATTTCTATTGGTGCTTTTGTATCCTTGGCTGTTGGAATTTTACTGTCACAAAAAGCCATCCGGATTCACCAACGGAATTCACACTTTAGACCAAAGTAGCAAAGTCAAACGCTCTTTTTTCGTTGTAGTACACATCATCAATATCATAAAAACCAACATGTCCGCCGTATTTTGGCATTTCTAAATAAAAATTTTCATTCTTTTCAGCCTCTTCAATCGGAAAGCAACATTCAGACAAAAACGAATCATTTTTTGCATTGATCAGCAAGGTTGGAATTTTTACATATGGAATGAACTGTCTGGACGAGCACTTTTTGTAATAATCGAATGCATCTTCAAAACCATGCGCTACCGAAGTGTACAAATTATCAATATGCAACATTGAATTCGCTTTTTTAATATCTTCCAGCTTGATCAAACTTGGGAATGCTTTGTGTTTGTCTTTTAACTTTTCATGCAAATGTTTGATGAACATTCTGTTATATAAATAGTTTTCCAAACGGCGCATTTGCTGTAAAGAACCTTCTAATTGACACGGAACAGAAATGGCAATAGCAGCTTTTATTTCTTCCGGAATTGGAATGGGTTCTCCTAAATATTTCAATAACATATTTCCGCCCAAACTAAATCCTTTCAAAACAATGTGATTGTACTGCGGATAGTTTGTAACTATATATTCCATCACTTCTCGCAGATCCTCGCTAGCGCCCGCATTATACGATCTGAATAATTTGTTCGGTTCTCCACTACAACTTCTTAAATTCATCGCCACAGCGTCGTATCCGTTGCGATTGAAAATTTTGGCAGTTCCTTTAATGTAAGAACGTTGTGCGTTGCCTTCCAAACCATGTAAAATCAAAATAAGCTTGGAAACATTTTTTTGATACGCGGCGTAACTCCAGTCCAAATCTATAAAATCCTGATCATTCAAAGTGATGCGTTCTCGCTTCTGATATACACCAGTGACACTTCGGTATAAACCAGAATGAATCGTCGAAAAATGACCGCTTTTAAAAATAAGTGGAGGATTGTAATGACTTTTTAGTATTGGCATGTTATTTTTGGTAATAAAAAATAAAAAAATAAATATAATGTATTTTAAAGAATTTGACATTCGTTGGAGCGATTTAGATGCAAATCGTCACCTTGCTAACTCCGCATATATCAACTTTATGAGTCATACACGCATGGGATTTTTAATTGAAAATGGCTTTACGCAAAGGGAATTAGCCGAAAACAATATTGGTCCTGTCGTGTTTTATGAACACATGTATTACTTTAAAGAAGCTTTTCTAGGAAAACCTGTTAAAGTATCCTTGGAAGTCGCAGGCTTAAGCGAAGACGGAATGTTCTTCGAATTTGTCCATAATTTTTATGATGCGAATGGAAAAAACTTTGCTAGCTGTGAAATGATGGGCGCTTGGATTGATTTAAAAACGCGTCAATTAATCGGTTTGCCAGCACAATTCAACGATGCAATGCGCAACGTTCCACATGCACAAAACTTTAAAGCTTTGACCAAAGAAGATACACGTCGTTTTGGCAAAAAGCCGCAAAACTTAGAGTAACTATTTGATAGTTAGTTCAAGAATGCTACATTTTGTTACACTTTATACTAATTATAGCTTAAAATTATTGTAAAAAAGTGTGTTTTATTACAGTAATTTTAAGCTATAAGAAGCGCTACTTAAATTGAGTAGTTGACATCAAGAAATTGTAGAAATTCTTTTTCTGTGTTATTGTTTTATTTCCAGAATCGTAGCGTGTCTATATAGTCGTTAATGCTACTTAGCCATTCACTCACCTGTAAAGAAGCTTCTGCATCTACCGATCTACCGAAGATATATACTGTAAATACAACATAGATGAGTAGCAGTAGTACAGCGCTTACCATTCCCATTTTTGGTTTTGCGATATAGATAAAGAAGGCAATGAGTGTAAATATGAATAATAAGATTCTGAGTTCTGCTACGTTTTGTACGGTATCAGGTGACATTGCAATAGGTCCGTAGAAAATGGTAAATAAGAACAATGGGAATCCTAATGCAAAACATACATCAAAGATGTTACTTCCTAGTGCATTTGATACGGCATCATCATAATTTCCTTTTTTAGCATCTTTCATTGAAAGAATGGTATCTGGAACACTCGTTGCAGCACTTGCTAAGATTACTGCGATAAAATAAATTGGAACTCCGAGTCCGCCATCTCCAAAGAATTCAATTCCATCTCCCAACCATTCACACGCTTTTACTAAGAGCAAACAAGCTGCACCAATAACAAGCATGGCTACAATTAACAATGTCCAGCCATTTTTTGAGTTGATTTTATCTTTAACAAATACAGGTTCAAGATTTAGTGTAATAAGATTCATAAAAAATCCAGCATCCGATTCTTCTTCCTCTTCGTCCTCATCGTCTTCTTCCTCTTCTTCACCTGCTGATTTCATAGAGGTAAGCATGTATATTGCATACGCTGCATATAATCCCATTAAAATAAGTCCGTGTGTCCAATTTAAGGTGTCTCCTCCTAATAAAAAGATTAATACAAATTCACACACCAAAAGCGAAATTCCGTCTCTTAAAAGTACTTTTTTGGAGACTTCTACATGTGAGGTAACACGTTTTAAAACCACTACTAAAATCACAACTGCAGGAATAATCATTCCATTAAAAATGGCACTACCTGCTGTAGTTCCAATTCCACCTGCAAATCCATCTCGGTCTTTTAAGACAAAGAGAAAAAATAGCGTTGTAAATAGTTCTGGCATGGAGGAGCCAATAGCATTAATAGTTGCGCCACGAACACCTTCGCTAAGATTTCTTCCTAGATATTCAGAAGCGGCTTCAAAGCCATCACTTGCACGCCATATAATGATACAGCATAATACGATTAGTAGTATTGAAATTAGAATCGACATAGTTTAGTTGATTTATTATTGATTAGTTATTGTTACGGTTGCTACTCTTGTTCCTTTGTCAGTCGCTAAAAGTAGTTTATTTCCATTGATGAGTTCTACACTTTGTCCAGGAGGAATTTCCGTGTCGTTTGTTAGGTCTTTTAAAGTGGTTAAATCTTCATTAACAAGTAACCATTTTCCATGGTGGAAAGCAAAGTAGCCCAATCGTTTTTTATCGTGATTTGTCAGTTTTTCATTTCGAATGATATTTCTATCTACATGCCATTTATGCAATGTGGTATTGTGGCAAATTACCAAACGCTGATTTTCAGGCTTCCACACATTTGGTTCAAGCTGGTAGAAGAAATCTAATACCGGAATGGAATGTTTGTACTGTGTGCCGCAGAAAGGACATTTGGTAACTTTAGAATTGTCAAAAATAAACCATTGTTGCTCGCAAGATGCATTGCTGCATTTTAGTTTTAAATCGTCTGTTTTTATCAATGCTTGTTCCCAACTTTCTGCAATTGGACGTTCTCTAGGGTTTTGTAAACCTTTGATGAATGCTTGATCGAACAGTTGTTTTAAATACGGTCCTGCAATTTTGTACGGTGTACTATTTAAATCGGTCCAAGGATGGAAATTTTTCACATTATCGCCGTATTCTCGTTTGAAATTTCGGTTGCTGTCATCTGTAGGATGCTCAATGAATAAGGCTTTGGATCCCATTAGTAAATCTTCTTCTTCGTCGGCTTCCATCTGTCCAAAATAGTTTCCGCCGCGCAATGGATGTCTGTAAAACAGATACATGTAGATTAATACAGCGAGTGCATGTAAATCTGTGAGTCTGTTAGGCAAATTCCTATTCGGATCTTTGGCGTCCAAATGCTTTGTGGCAATTACTTCTGGCGCAATAAAGTCAGCTGTTCCAATCACTTCTGGTGGATATAAGCCTGGAACTACTAAACCATCAATATCAATAATTGCAGCAGTTTTAGTAACAGGATCAATCAATACGTTTTTATAAGATAAATCAGAATGTGCCAAACCAGCTGCATGCAATCGTTTTACACCACGTGCAATGTTTACACATACTTGAAAATAGCTAAGCCAGTTTCCAAGTTCTGATTTAGCCAAACGCAATTTTGAAGTTTTTGATCTAAATTTAGCACTTGCATACCATTTTCCTTCTTTTTCTGCGCCTTTTAGTAAGTCTAGATTTTCATATCCTTTCGCAAAAAAGAAATTTTTAGAATAGGTTGGCACTACAATACCAATTAAGTCTTTTTCAGAAATAACATCCGTAGGCCATGAATATAGTTTCTTATAATAATCGCCGCCTTCTCGTTCAAAAAAGCTTTGATAATAGGTAGTTACAATTTTCTTTAATCGTTCTATAGAATTGTAGTTCTGCTTGTCTCTATAAAAGGCAACAACATAGTCTTTGTTGGGACTGAAATACACATCTTTCATTCCTCCGCGCATCGGGTTTCCATTATCAACATATTGATAACTTTTGCTAGTGTTTATGATAGAAGTTACTGTTTTCGTTGCCATACTAAAGTTTCTAATATATAATTGCTAAAGTTCGATCGTCATGGTTTCCTTTACTCCAAAAGCTCATCCAATTGCTTAGTTGTGTTTCGGCTACTGAGAGTTCTCCGCCAAAATCAACACCAATTCCATCTTCGTTATTTCCTTCTAAATCTGTAATAAATTCAAGCCATCTTTCTGTTTTTTCTAGATTTGCTTCTACTTCGAACTTAGGATCATAAATACCGTCAGTCATTAAAAATAGATAGGAGAAATCTGAAATTATGTGCACCTTGAATCGGGTTGCCATAGGTCTTTCTTGCGAGTGAAATATAGATGGTTGTGTTAAAAAGCGCGTGCCGCCCCCAAATTCACCAACATCTAGCCAATTTAATAAACGAGCTTCTGTTTTATCTTTATTTACAATACCAATTGGACAATCGCCCACACCAAACGTAAGGAATACATATCCTAATTTTATTTTTTTAATTGCGGTTACAATTAATGTTGTATGAAAGTATTCTGACTTATAATTTGCATTCTTCTTTGTAAATAATTGAGGGTGTTTTTCAAAAGTTTCTTCTGCTAACGAATTGATTTTAGTATGTGCATGTAATACTGCTTTGTACAGTACTTTTTTACCATCATTTCTAGCTTCTTCAAGCAAAGGTTCATCTTTTGTCTCAGCAAACTCGTCCAATTTAGTTTCAATTAGTTCCAATTGCTTATTTGGAAGAATTTCGTTTTCAAAATAGTTAATGATTTCGTTACAAGCAACTCTTGAGCCTTCTCTGGAAAAACTAGCACTTCCAGCACCATCGGCAACAGCGACAACACTCCAATCATTTTCTTCAAAATGTTTGTATGCAAAATCATCATCTCTAAAACTTCCGTCATTTTGGTGCGATCGTCCTCTGTTGGAAGCAATAATTATTGATTTTTCTCCTAATGATCCTGAGGTAGATTTGTTGTCTTCTTTCCAAAAAATTGCTTCTGTATCGCTCGGAATGTTTTTCCAAAGTGATTTAGGATCTGGATTGAAAACAATATCAATTAGTTTTTCGTTTGGTTCTGAAGTTTCAGGTTCACCTTCAACTTTAAATAGTATTTTTAGTTTAAAGTTTCCGCTGATTTTTGGTGTTCCTTCTAGTGTGAGTGTTTCTTTATCTAAGGTAAGCCCAAGTTCGTCAAGTCCTTCAAAATGATATTTAACTACATGGTGTTCTTCAAAAAGAAACTTATTGATGGTGTGAGTATATGGAATATTTTGCGTACCGTTAGGGACACGAATAGTTTTATCCGTGAAGTTAATGATATGCGTTCTTATTTGCCATTTTTCCATAATCTCGTTTTGGATATCTTTTATTGTTTGTATTTTATTTTGAAAATATTCGTCATTACTAAATTCCTCTAACAGTTGGTCATTGATGACTTTGTTTTTAGAATGGAGTAACTTTTTTATGTATTCGCTTGGAGTACTCATTGATTATCCTTGCGTACGATTTACATCAAAACCACCAGTTCCTGCACCATATCTTCCTTGATTTCCACATGCAGGACAGGTTGAAATTTCTTCATCTCCTATGCAATGAACTTGACCACATTGGCATACGGCAAACGCAATTTGATTTCCACAGCATGGGCATGTAGGTGCGCCAATAAGTTCTTCTGTGTTTACAGTAAATGTGAGTCCGCTGTTATCTGATAATTCTTTATAAGTATGGTCAACTTGATAGGCTCCATTAAGTCTATATGCTTTTGTGCCTAATTCTACACCTCCAAACATCGATTGTCTGATGACTTTTTTATATTTCATCAAATAATCTTTTTTGGTGTTTTGACACTTACCGCTAATCACTACAAAATTATCGTCTACTTTATTTCTGTTTTCTGTTGGAAGGTCTTTAGAGACGTCTACTTCTTCTAAATTATCAGACCTTAAATTTGCAAGCTCAAAACCAGATTTGTTGTTTTCAACACTTTCACTACTTGTTTTGATAGAATCTGTCACCCATTTAAAGAATTCTTTATAGGCAGTATGATCTGTATTTTTTAGATGAATGATGTTTTCAGTAAGCTGATTTAGTACATGTGTATCCGCTCCGTCCCCTAAAGAAACTGCTACTAAATTTGCAGTAGATTTCCAGTTGTTCTGCCATTCTCTGATCGCCACGCTACTGTCATCGGTAGGAACACCATCGGTAAATAAGAATACAATTGGTTTCCAATCTCCTTTTTGTTGCGCGGTAGTTTGTACTAAATTCTTTCTGAGTTCAAACATTAAGTGTCCCAAGCCTTTTCCTAAAGAAGTTCCGCTTCCAATAGGGAATTTTGGTGGATAAAAGCTGATAATATCTTGTAGAGGAACTAAGGTTTTTGCTTCTCCAGCAAATACGACTATTGAAATCCATACTGTTTCTAGGGCTCTAGGATCTGTTTTTAGTTCTTGAATAATATTTGCAATTCCGTCTTGTACTTCGCTGATAGGGTCACCTACCATAGATTCAGAAACGTCAATTAGAAAATATATTGGTAGTCTTCTCATGCCATTATAATTAGTAATAATAAAATTAGTAGTACAAATTGTGCAGTATCTAATGCAATACCGTTGCCTACTTGATGAGGTTTAAAAAATTGACTAAATGCTTTAAGAATGGGCTTTATGACTGATATTATATAGTCAAATCCTTTTTTGTATTTAGGTAATATTCGAGCTTCGTATGCGTATAGTTTGCTAAATAGGAATAATGCTATAATTAGTAAACCAGCACATAATTTTAGTAATACCATTTAGATTACAATTATGTCTTCACTTGGTGGAGGAGGTAAAGAAACAGTATCAGTGGTTCCCAAACTTTTATTTCCTTGTTCAATAGTGTCAGAAACCCACATAAAGAATTGTTTCAATGTGTTGCTATCGGTTGTTTGCAAGTGAACTACAGTGTCTGTAAGTTCTTTTAATTTTTCATCATCAGCAAGGTGACCAGCAGCACAACCTACAATTGTACCGAAATTAACTGCCTTAATTTTGGGAACTGTTTCTCGATATAATTGTACGTCAGAAGGTTTTCCATCAGTAAATAAAAATAATAATGGTCTCCAATCTCCTTTTTGTTCTGCGGTACCTTTGCGGATGTCTGTTTTTACTTTTTGAGCTAGAAAATCTAACGCCTTTCCAGTGAATGTAGGACCACTTTGCGGACAGGTAATTTCAGGTAATTGAAATGATTGTAAGTCCGTTAGTGGAATTAATTCTTTTACTTCTCTATCAAATGTAATGATGCTAATCCATAATGTTTCTGAAGCTTGCGGATCAGAACGTAATGTACTTATCATTCCTGATAAAGCATTGTTTAATGCTTCAATAGGTTCTCCATACATGGAACCAGAGGTATCTAACAAGAAATATACTGGAAGTCTTCTCATAAGTCTATTTTAAAAGATTTTCTAGGTTTTCAGGCAGTGATCCTGTAGCTTGTTTTAAGTGGTTTAAAAGTGCAAGCTCAGTTGCATCTATTTGTCCGTCACCTTCAATTTGTTTTGCTAAATATGCGGCTTCATCAGCATCAATTTCACCTTTTGATCCTTCATCATCCAGGACAAAACTGGAAATAGCTTTTACAAATAAATCGGTCCATGAACTGTCATTATCTTTTCCAGAAACGGCATCATTTAGCTCAAATAAGAAGTCTGCTTCTTCCTGATCAATAACACCATCCTCATATAATACAGCTTCTAATTCTTTTACTTCACCAGCATCAATTACTCCGTCAGCTAATATATCTTTCTTTAATTCTTCTAAGGTTTTCATTTTTTGATTTTATAAATTTGGTTTAATGTTATAATACAATATTTAATTCATCTGGTGGAGGCGGCAATTCATTTAAGCCACCTGCTTCTTTTCCAGAATCTTCTACTTTTGCTGAGGTCACTCCAATAGAGGCTGTTACCCAAGCAAAAAATTGTGATATGCTATGACTGTCGGCAGTGTCTAAACTAACCACATTTTCTGTGATTTGTTTTAGCAGCGAGGTATCTGCGCCACTTCCTGCGGCACAAGCTACTACTATTGCAGTATGTCTTCTGCCAAGTTCACTCAATCCTCGTTGAATATCATCTGTAGGAATTCCGTCAGTCATGATAAAAATTAGAGGCTTCCAGTCTCCTTTACTATCGATCGTAGTAGAAGCAACTTCATTGTCAATACATCTACTTACCAATTCTAAGGCTCCGCCCATAGCAGTTGTTCCGCCAGCTTGTATGTCAGGTATTTGAAACGAACTTAAGTCCGTCAAAGGAACTACTTGTTGTGCAGTACTACTAAAAGTAATGATGCTTAAATAAGCAGTTTCAATTGCTTGTGGGTTTTGTCGTAGTGAACTAACCATTAATTGAACACCGTTTTTAACAGCTTCAATTGGTTCTCCCATCATTGAGCCAGATGTATCAAGTAAAACGTAAACCGGTAGCTTTCTCATAAGTATTATCTAGCGTGATTTGTTAATATTTTTTGAATTGTCTGTAAGAATATTTTATCGTTAGATGGTTCTCCGATGGCATCAAATTTCCATTCTCCATTTCTAAGATACAATTTCCCCATAATTAATGCTCCTTTTCCAGCATACGATCCATCTGTTACGATATCGTAGCTAGAGTGTACATTGTTTACTCTTGTTGGTGTTCCTTCGTACATTCTAATCTTTGCAAAAGGAATGTGAGAGAAATCAAAGTTTTGCCCTTTGTTTAAGTAAATGTTTAAGAAGAAGAATATTTTGTCAATGTTAGCATCAACTCTGTTTAAGTCTACGCTGATAATTTCATTGTCAAGTCCGTCATCTCCTCCAACATCACCTTGTCTGTCATCACCACTATGACGAAGTGCACCATCTTTAGAACTTAACTTTCCTAATGGATAGTTGTTTTGTTGTAAGAATCCGTTGTATTCAGGAGAATAAATCCAGTCTACAAGTTCTCCGTTTGTGTCTGTCATGATGCAGCTCAAGTCTAAATCAACATCTTCAACGACTTTCTTCTTACCTCCAAAGAAGCCTTTTTTTATTGTTTCTATTGCTCCCCAGTTTACACCTACACAAAAGTTAGTAAGTTTTTCTCCTGATGATTTTCTTAAGTCAATTTTCTGCCCTTTGGTTAAATTTATAGCCATGCTGATTTTAGTTTTAATGTTTAGTTACTTAATTAAGTAGTTTTGATTGTTTTTAAAAGTATGTTTTACATGTATTTCTGAGAAATTACGTTGATAGTTTCTGTTAAGTCACTGGCTGAAGTTGGATCTCCAATTGCATTGAATTTCCATTCGCCATCCTTTTTGTAGAGTGCGCCCATTACCATAGATACATATCCTTGGAAAGATGGATCGGAAGCAACATCGTACGTAGCAAAAATTTGTGATACTCTATCTGGCGTTCCTTCATACAATCGTATCGAAGCGAAAGGAATCGTAGCAAAATCTTGCTTTTTATAGCTGTTTAAGAAGAAAACAATTTTTTCAATAGACGAATTTATTCGAGTTAAGTCTACCGAAATGATTTCATTGTCCAAACCGTCATCTCCAGCTGTATCTCCTTCACGATCGTCACCACTATGAATAATGGAACCATCACTAGACGCTAATTGCCTGAAAGAAACAGTGTCTACAAGTATTTTGTTAGCATCAAACATGCAACAGCTTGCATCTAAATCTACAGCTTCAACAAAAGTTTTTGTTACTTTTTCTGTTTTGCCGCCGAAGCCAAGAAAACCTCCTTTTTTTTCATCGATGGTATAAGAGCGTTGAATAGCTCCCCAATTTACACCGACACAAAATTTTAATAAATTAGAAGATTCTCCTGAAGGTGTTTTTTTTCTGAGATCAATTTTCTGTCCCTTCGATAGATTGATAGCCATGTATTATTTAGTTGTATTTATTTAAGAAATCACCAAGGCCACCAGGCATACCAGTACCGATAGCTTCAAACTTCCACTCGCCATTGCGTTTGTAAATTCTGCCAAATTCTACAGCCGTTTCTATTGAAAAGTCTTCGTCTAACTCAAATTTCATTACTTCTGTATTGCTTGAGTTGTCCACAATACGAACAAAAGAGTTGCGTACTTGTCCAAAGTTTTGTTTTCTAACATCATATTGATCAATAGTCACTACAATACAAATCTCTGTAGCTTTATCATCAATTTTAGATAAATCGATACGTATAGATTCGTCATCTCCATCTCCTTCACCAGTTCTATTATCTCCTGTATGCTCAACAGCACCGTTAGGTGATTTTAAATTATTATAAAACACAAAGTGTTGATCTGATAATATTTTTTTATTGTCACCCAAAATAAAAACGGATGCATCTAAGTCAAAATCGGCACCTGTAGCTGTTGTATTTGTATCCCAGCCCAGTCCTACAGTAAAATTTCCTGTAGTTAACTTTTCTCTTTGCCCTTTTTGTAAGTTTATTGCCATGTATTTATTATTTAATTACTTCTCCAGAGTAATACTTGTTCACGAAAAATCCTAAATCTTCTTTATATCCAATACCAGAAGCTTCAAACTTCCATTCACCATTACGTTTGTATAATCGGCCAAATTCTACAGCTGTTTCAATTGAGAAGTCTTCGTCAAGCTCATATTTAGCTACCACTTCATTTTTAGCATCATCTACAATTCTGATGTAAGAGTTGCGTACTTGTCCAAAGTTTTGTTTTCTTGCTTCGTAATCTTCAATAGTTACTACAAACAGAATTTCTTCAATTTCATCTGGAATTAAAGTCAAGTCAACAATGATTGCTTCATCATCGTCACCATCACTAGAGTTCCCATCTGGATCATCTCCTGTGTGTGTTACAGAGCCGTCAGGTGATTCTAAGTTATTGTAAAATATAAAATGAGTCTCTTTTGCGAGTCTTCGGTCTTTATTTAAAAGAAATGCTGAAGCATCAAGATCAAAGTCATGCCCAGTTCCTTCATTTGGATCCCATCCTAAACCTATCGTCAATTTGGATAAGCCGATTCCAATTTTTTGTCCCTTTTGTAAATTTATAGCCATTTGAAATATTTTTGCTGTGAATCTCAAATATAAAAAAATGCTACTAGAAAGTGATGTATATTAAAAAAAATTCCATAAGAAAAATCGTTTAATTTATAAGCGTAACGTGTATTTTTCTTATGACAGGTGCAAAAAAATGCAAATTAATGATGAAAATAACGTAAATTTTAGTAGTTCAGATATTTGAGTGTTAATGGTTGGTGTTAAATGTGTAATGTGTTAATAATGTGTATTTTAAATTATTTTTTTGAATGTTAATTAAAAGACATACTTTTAAGTACACCTAAAAAACTTTATTAACTAACATCAAAAAAAATATGGAAAATATTCCTGTGAATTGGATTGCGCTCGAAGTAGCGGCATTATCTACACTAGTCATTGGATTTTTATGGTACGGATTGTTATTTCGTAAAGCTTGGATGAAAGAAAAGGGCATGGCATTACGTTATGGCTTAAGTGTTGTATTGGCTTTTATAGCTGTATTTTTTATTTATGCAACTTCGGTAGTGACAGGAGGATTAGGATCAGATGATTTCATGGTGTTGAAGTAAGTAGATTTCATACATTTGGTCATGGAATAATACATGGTGCCGGAGCAGCATTATTTTTGGTGATGCCAGCATTGGTTACTAATTCGCTTTTAGAACAAAAGTCACTTAAATACATATTGATAAGTGTTGGATATTAGGTTGTTACATTCCTCATTATGGGTGGAATTGTGAATGCTTGGGTATAATTGACAAATATATAAATGCAAAAAGAGGTTGTTAACAACCTCTTTTTTTATTTTATTTAGTTTCCGTCAATTACCCTTTCCAAATAGAATGCTGTAATCCCACTATGTATGGAATGCCTCTAAAAACGGTAATATCTAGGGCTTTTCCACCGCCACGATATTCTACCCAACGGTTGTATCGATGACGAAAAATACCATTATTAATTCCTATCACCCAAACGGTTCCATCTTGATCGCAAGCAATTTTTTGTCCAATTCCTCTTCCGCGAAGTTGTATCCAACCCATTCCATTTCCTTGCCAAATCCTCCCGTCTTCTCCAATGATGTATGGGACGCCACGATGTGCAGCAATATCCACAGCTTTTCCGCCACCAGGATATAAATTCCAGTTTCTGCCATCAAACGAAAATACATTATTATTTATACCTATGATCCATAGTTGTCCATTGTCACTGTAAATTCGTTTTCCTAATCCGTTTCCAGGCATTGGAACCCAACCTGAGCCCGTTCCTTTCCATATTCCGTTATTCACTCCGATGATATATGGCGTTCCTCTGTGTACCGTAATATCAATGGCTTTTCCGCCACCGGGATATTCTCGCCATGAGCGACCATTAAAGGAAAAAATACTATTTCCCATGCCAATTACCCAAACGTTTCCATTGTCATTGCAAATAGCTTTTCCTTTTCCACCACCGCGTAATTGTTTCCAAACTTGAGCATTAGCAGCAGTAAAACAAAACAGTACTAAAACGAGTGTATATGTAATTTTTTTCATTGTAGTGTTATTAAAAGTTGTTCCTAAAAATACAAATTTAATACCATTCAGAAATTACAGATAAGAATATAAAATAAAAAAAGCCTCAGAAATCATTTTTTCCAAGGCTTTTTATACTAAGTTTTATTCAAATTATTATTCTCCTCTGTCTCGTTTTCCTGGATATGCAATTGTACCGTGTTCCGCTAAATCCAATCCTTTTTCTTCCACTTCAGCACTCACACGTAAGCCGATTGTTTTCTTAAGTGTGTATAAAACAATGAAAGATAAAACGATAGCCCAAACAGCATACGCTAAAACTCCAATAGCTTGTGTGCCTAATTGAGAGGCTCCACCACCATTAAAAAGTCCAATGCCTTTGTCGCCATCAATACCCCAAAGTCCTATTACTAAAGTTCCCCAAGCACCAACAACACCATGAACAGAAACCGCACCGATGGCATCATCAATTTTTAGCTTTTTCTCGATAAATTCAATAGAAATTACTACTAAAACACCACCAATTAAACCAGCCAAAACAGCACCTCCACAAGACATATTACCACAGCCAGCAGTAATACTAACCAAACCGGCTAATGCACCGTTTAACGTTTGTGCTAAATGAGGTTTTCCATACCAAATCCAAGTAGTTATTAATGCTGCTAAACCACCTGCTGCGGCAGATAAATTAGTGATTAAAACAACATTAGAAGCTCCTATGGCATCTGCGCCTCCCCAAGCAAGCTGAGATCCACCATTAAAACCAAACCAGCCCAACCATAGGATAAACACACCTAAAGTTGCCATAATTTGGTTGTGCCCTGGAATAGGAATCACTTTTCCGTCAACAAATTTTCCGATACGAGGTCCTACTAAGATAGCAGCTACCAAGGCAGCCCAACCACCAACAGAATGTACAATAGAAGAACCTGCAAAATCAATAAATCCAAGCTTAGTTAACCAACCTTCTCCTTGCCATTGCCAACCTCCAGAAATTGGATAAATCACCGCGGTCATTACTAATGAGAAAATGATATAGGTAGAGTATTTTGTTCTACCTGCAATCGCTCCAGAAACAATCGTAGCAGCAGTAGCGGCAAACATAGTTTGGAAAAATAAATCGGCACCTTCTCCTTGGAATAATCCACTCCAGAAAAACCAACCATTAGAAGTGTCTCCATACATTAAAGAGTATCCAACAAGCCAATATGTTAACGAACCGACGCAAATGTCTAGAATGTTTTTCATAGCGATGTTAACCGCGTTTTTAGAACGTGTCATACCTGATTCTACTAGTGTAAAACCAGCCTGCATAAAGAAAACTAAGATGCCTGAAAGAAGCATCCAAAGCATTCCCAAATCTGTATTAATGGCATTTACCGCGGCCTCTATGTCTTTAGTAGTCGCAGGAACAACTTCTTGAGGCGTAATTATAGTTGGTAAAATTGTTAAAAAATTATCCATCATGATTGTATTTATTATTAGTACTTATTTTTGATTAAAATTTGTAGATAGCAGCTAAAACAAAAGAACCTAAACTTTTAGTAGCCATTAAATCTGTATCAATAAAGATGTCTTCTGAACCGCTGTCAAATCGGAATTCAGGCTTAATGATTAAATCTTCATCGATTACATAACTTCCAGTAAGTGTTACGGCAATTACACTTGGGTCATCACTTACGGCATCACTTTGTGTTTGAAAATATTCTCCGCGGATACCAATAGTTAATGATTCTGTAGCGCTGTATTGAGGATAAATATCTACACCGTAAAACCCTTCGCCTTCATTGTCGGCATAAGCAGCGTTAATTCCAATAAAAATTCCTTCTGAAGCGTCAAAACCTCCAGTGTAGTCAATTTCAAAACCTAATCCAGCTTTATCATATAAAAGATTTAAGAATTGATTGTTGTAGCCTAATTGAGCTCCGACAGCATAACTGCCATCAGGATTAAATTCGGTAACATCAGTTTGGTTAAAAACCCCAAGCATTAAGCTAAAATCTTCAGAAAGTGTAAAGTCAGCTTTCAAACCTGTGTGTGAAAAAGGTCCGTTCGAAAATAAATACGAAGTACTGTAGTTAAAGTTTCCTGTTGGAGAGATCACTTCATATCCTAAAAAGGTGTTGAACTTTCCAATGGTCAGTTTAGTATTTTCGCTAACATTATAATAAGCGAACAACTGATTTAATACAGTGGCACTTGCAGCTTCTCCTCTAGGTCCAAAAACTAAATCGGCAACAGCACCGACTTTCCCTTTCTCATAGCTAGCAATAAGATTAGCCATACCGAGAGAAAAACCAGAGGTGTCTGCAAACGAAGTGGTGGGTGCTATTTGATCTGCATCATTAGGGGCTGTTAAATTGGTTCTGTGATAGGCATCAACACTTCCTTCAAAAAGGAATTTCTTTTTAGGAGTTTCTGAGTTCTCCTCCTGTGCATTTACAATTAAAGTTGTTAATAGTAGTGTTAGCGTAAAAAAATGTCTCATAAAGTCTAATTTGTATTAGTTAAACGCTTTCAAAACTATATAAACTTTATTTTAACCCTTAAAAAAACAGGGGTTAAGTTTTAATTTTTATTGATATACGAATTTAACCCCTATTTTTTTAGGGGTATAATTTTTTTTATTCATTTTTTTAATAAATCAACAATCTTAAATTTGAGGAATATTCAAAATTTTAATAAAATCAATAATTATATTTCATCGAAATGGATTTTTCGCAAACGTTTTCGTAAAAATCGACAATTTTTGATGATGTTTTTTTAGCTGTGTTTTTCTTAAAAATTGGACTTAAAATTGCCTTTTTCTCATTTAAGAAGCGTTTAATTATGGATTTGAGAAAAGTGAGATCTCTTTTTTTATTATAAAATTCTGGATTCTATATTCGTTAACGAATCATGGTTGAAAAACCTCCAAAATTATTTGATGATGCTAAAGAAACAAGGACTCTATTTGCCAGAATTTGAACACGATAATTGTGGTGCAGGATTTATATGTAGTTTAACTGGGAAACGATCTAATGATATTATTCATAAAGCACTTGAAATTTTAGTAAAATTAGAACACCGAGGAGCTGTAAGTTCTGATGGTGTTACAGGAGATGGTGCAGGAATATTAATTGATATTCCGCATACTTTTTTTGAAAAGTTTTGCAATTTTAAACTGCCTAGTGCTGGTGAATATGCAGTAAGTAATGTATTTCTTCCTCAAAAAATAAATCAGCGTGAGTTTTGTATCGAAGTTTTTGAAAATGAAATCAAAAATCAAGGACTTACACTTATAGGATGGAGAGATGTTCCTGTAAATAGTGATATCTTAGGAGAAATAGCAAAAGAAACAGAACCTTTTGTAAAACAACTATTTATTGGAAAAGCAAACGCAAAGCAATCTAACCAAGATTTTAACTTAAAACTATTTGCAGCGCGCAAAATAGCAGAGCATACCATATATAATTCTAAATTGTCCGAGCAGCAGTTCTTTTATGTACCAAGTTTGTCTACGAAGATTATCATTTTTAAAGGATTGTTAAAACCAGAACATATTAATGAATACTATCTTGATCTGTTTGATTCAGATTTGGATACACGTTTAGCATTAGTACATCAGCGTTTTTCAACCAATACCTTTCCAACGTGGGATTTAGCACAGCCATTTAGATACATTTGTCATAATGGAGAAATTAATACCCTTCGCGGGAATGTATCTCGTATGTTTTCTCGTGAAGAAATTATGAAAAGTCCATTGTTTGGGAATGATATAAAGAAAATATTACCAACGATCTTAAAAGGAAAATCAGATTCTGCAACCTTAGATATGGTGGTGGAATTGTTGCTCATGACAGGTCGATCGTTACCAGAAGCAATGATGATGTTGGTGCCAGAAGCTTGGGAGAAAAACCCAGACATGTCTGATGCTAAAAAAGCTTTTTACGAGTACAATTCTTGTTTAATGGAACCTTGGGACGGACCAGCATCTATTCCGTTTACAGATGGTAATTACATTGGAGCCGTTTTAGATAGAAACGGATTGCGCCCGTCACGATATACAGTAACGAAACATGGAAATGTAATCATGTCATCAGAAACGGGAGTAGTTGACATTCAACCAGAAAATGTGGCGTATCATGGGCGTTTAGAACCTGGGAAAATGTTTTTGGTAAATATGAATGAAGGAAGAATTGTAAATGATGAGGAAATCAAAGAATCCATCGCAGCCAAACACCCATACCGAAAATGGTTGAATGAAAACTTAATTCATTTACGAAATATTTCAGCTAAAAAAGGTCCGATCAAATATGATGAAATTGAACTCAAAAAACGAGAAGTAGTTTTTGGATACACGCAAGAAGATTTAGACACCATCATTCGCCCAATGGCACAAAATGCTAAAGAACCAATTGGATCTATGGGAAGTGATACACCAATTGCAATTCTTTCTGAAAGACCACAATTAGTATATAACTATTTTAAACAATTATTTGCCCAAGTAACCAATCCGCCATTAGATGGTGTTCGAGAAGAATTGATTACAGATATTAGTTTGACTTTGGGAAGCGATGTCAATCTTTTTGATATAAATGCAGAACACTGCAAAAAACTCAAAATTCAAAATCCAGTTATCTCAAAACACGATTTAGATAAAATTAGAAACTACGATAGCAATCCAAATTTTAAAGTAGAATCTATTTCGATTTTATACGAAGTAAATAGAGGGTTGAACGAATTGGAAATTGCGCTTGAAAATTTAATGCACAAAGCATCAAAAGCCATTGATAATGGTGCAAATATTATCATTCTATCTGATAGATATGTAGATGAAAAACATGCGCCAATTCCAGCATTATTAGCGTGTTCATACTTAAACCATGCATTACATAAGCTCAAAAAACGCTCACAAATCAGTCTCATTATAGAATCTGCTGAACCAAGAGAAGTACATCATTTTGCCCTACTATTTGGCTTTGGAGCGAGTGCCGTAAATCCGTATATCGTCAATGAAATTGTAGAAAAGCAAGTACTCAATGGAGATATTACAGATTTAGAATACTTAGCTGCCATCAAAAATTATAACAAGGCCATTGGAAAAGGAATTCTAAAAGTGATGAACAAAATCGGAATCTCTACCTTAAACTCGTATCGAGGATCACAACTATTTGAATGTGTCGGAATCAACACAGCAACAGTCAAAAAATATTTTCCAAATACACCAACACGTATCCAAGGAATTGGTTTGCGTGAGATAGAACAAGAAATTGTAAAACGTCACAAAAAAGCATTTCAACCAAATGAAGTAAATGCAGGTATTGAAGTAGGTGGAGAATACAGATGGCGACGCGGACAAGAAAAACATATGTTCAATCCGTTAACTGTAGCAAAACTTCAAGAGTCGGTACGTACCAATAAAGCGACTACTTTCAAGGAATACTCAAAACTAGTAAATGATCAATCCAAAACATTAATGACAATTAGGGGTTTGTTTGAATTTGATCAATTTGACCCAATACCACTCGATGAAGTAGAGCCGTGGACGGAAATTGTAAAGCGTTTCAAAACAGGAGCTATGTCGTATGGTTCTATCAGTAAAGAAGCCCATGAAAATTTGGCGATTGCCATGAACAGAATTGGCGGAAAATCAAACTCAGGTGAAGGAGGAGAAGATCAAGAACGCTTCTATAAAAGTTCACAAGGCGATTGGAAAAATTCAGCTATCAAACAAGTAGCTTCTGGACGCTTTGGAGTTACATCTAACTATTTGACAAGCGCGAATGAAATTCAAATCAAAATAGCACAAGGAGCAAAACCCGGAGAAGGAGGACAATTGCCTGGACCAAAAGTAAATCCGCAAATTGCCAAAACACGAAACTCTACACCGTATGTAGGACTCATTTCGCCGCCACCGCATCACGATATTTATTCCATAGAAGATTTATCACAATTAATTTATGATGTAAAATCTGCAAATCGTGAAGCGCGTATCAATGTCAAATTAGTTTCTGAGATTGGTGTAGGAACTGTGGCAGCTGGAGTTGCCAAAGCAAAAGCAGACGTCATACTTATATCTGGTTTTGATGGCGGAACAGGGGCTTCTCCATTAACCTCTTTAAAACATGCAGGCTTACCATGGGAATTAGGAATTGCAGAAGCACAACAAACCTTGGTGATGAACGATTTGCGAAATCGTGTCGTATTAGAATGTGATGGACAATTAAAAACGGGTCGCGATGTTGCGATTGCCTGTTTATTAGGTGCAGAAGAATTCGGTTTTGCAACAGCGCCATTAGTAGCTTCTGGTTGTGTAATGATGCGAGTATGTCACTTAAATACTTGTCCAGTTGGAATTGCAACTCAAAATCCTGAATTGCGAAAAAAATTCAAAGGAAAGCCAGAGCATGTTGTTAACTACATGTACTTCTTAGCGCAAGAATTACGAGAAATTATGGCACAACTTGGATTCAAAACGGTTAATGAAATGGTTGGTCAAGTACAAAAACTCAACAGAAACAAAGCGATTGAACATTACAAAGCGTCAGGAATTGACTTAACGCCAATTCTGCACAAAGTAGAAGTTGCTGATGATGTAAAACTCTACAATACAGAAGTACAAGATCATCAGCTTGAAACACATTTAGATTTTAATATTATCAAACAAGCACACCAAGCTTTATTTAGAAGACAACGAACAGACTTAAAATTAGATATCACCAATATTGACAGAGCAGTTGGCGCTATTGTAAGTAATGAAATCTCAAAAATTTACGGGGCTGAAGGTTTGCCAGAAGATACAATAAACATAGACTTTAAAGGTTCTGCAGGACAAAGTTTTGGTGCGTTTGCCACAAAAGGAATTCGTATGACGGTTCATGGAAATACCAATGATTATTTAGGAAAAGGGCTTTCTGGCGGAAAGCTTATCATAAAAGTTCCTGAAGTATCTACAATCATTCCTGAAGATAATATCATTACTGGAAATGTAACGCTTTATGGAGCTACTTCTGGAGAAGTGTATATCAATGGAAAAGCGGGAGAGCGTTTTTGTGTGCGAAACTCAGGCGCAAAGGCAGTGGTAGAAGGTATTGGCGATCATGGATGTGAATATATGACTGGTGGTGTTGCGGTAATTCTTGGAGAAGTAGGACGTAATTTTGGTGCAGGAATGAGTGGTGGAATCGCCTATGTTTTAGCGGAAGACAATACATTTTTCCAAAACTGTAATTCGGATAGTTTAAACATTGATTCAGTAGAATTAAAAGAAGATGAAATGGAATTAAAGCAACTTATACAAAATCATTATCGAGCAACATCAAGTCCGCTAGCAAAACGAATCTTAGAACAATGGGAAGACTATCTTCCGAAATTTATAAAAGTGCTTCCAGAAGAGTATAGAAAAGCATTACTACGATTAGAACAAGAACAACTTCAAACAGCGTAAGACATGGGAAAAACAACAGGATTTATGGAGTACAAACGCCTAGATGAAGCGTATGAAACTCCAGCAGAACGTATCAAAAACTATAAAGAGTTTACAATTGCATTGCAAAAATCAAAGCTCGAAGATCAAGGCGCACGTTGTATGGATTGTGGTATTCCATTTTGTCATAGTGGTTGTCCGCTGGGAAATCTAATTCCAGACTTTAATGACAAAGTCTATCGTGGAAAATGGAAAGCTGCTGCAGAAATTTTACATTCCACCAATAACTTTCCAGAATTTACAGGTCGTTTATGTCCTGCGCCCTGTGAAGAAGCTTGTGTGTTAGGAATCAATGAAGATCCAGTAAGTATCGAAAACATTGAAAAAAACATCATAGAAACAGCTTTTCAAGAAGGTTGGATCAAAGCAAATCCGCCAAAAATAAGAACTGGAAAATCAGTGGCAATTGTAGGTTCAGGACCTGCAGGTTTAGCAGCTGCACAACAACTCAATCGAGCGGGTCATACTGTAACTGTTTTTGAGCGTGATGGAAAAATTGGAGGCTTGTTGCGTTATGGAATTCCAGATTTTAAAATGGAAAAACATGTCATTGACAGGCGTTTAAAAATATTAGAAGAAGAAGGTATTATTTTTAAAACCAACGCGCATGTTGGTGTCAATATTGATGCAAAACAATTGCAAAAGGACTTTGATGCAGTAGTACTCTGTGGTGGGGCAACTGTTCGAAGAACGCTTCCTATTGATGGTGCAGATGCAAAAGGCGTACATCAAGCAATGGATTTTTTAAAACTAAACAATCAATATGTTGATGGTTTGGTAAATTTTGAAAATATCATTTCGGCAAAAGATAAAAAAGTCATTGTGATTGGTGGTGGAGATACAGGTTCTGATTGTATCGGTACGAGCAATCGTCATGGTGCAATTTCGGTGACTAATTTTGAAATATTAAACAAACCGACTGTTGGTCGTCCCGCACATCAGCCGTGGCCGTATTGGCCAATTAAACTTAAAGAAACGTCTTCGCATCAAGAAGGTGTGGAACGTTTTTTTAGTATTGCTACAAAAAAATTCATTAGTGATGCCAACGGAAACTTAACAGGTTTAAAAACGGTAGAAGTGGAATGGATTTTTAAAAAAGGAGAACGTCCGCAACTCAACCAAATTCCAAACACAGAAAAGCATTGGGATTGTGATTTAGTCTTATTGGCTTTAGGATTTACAGGCGCAGAAAAAACACTTGTAGATGAATTTGAATTGGAGATGGATTTCAGAAACAATATAATGGCAACGACTAAAAACTATGCTACCAACAAATCAGGAATTTTTGTTGCAGGTGATATGCGTAGAGGGCAATCGCTCATTGTGTGGGCAATCTCAGAAGGTCGCCAAGCAGCACATCATGTAGATGCTTTCTTGATGGGAAGTACTAATTTACCATTAAAAGATGTGAATGATTTACCGCGTGTATAAACTCATTTATTTGATAAAAAAGTAGCTGTTATCATTTAAAATCTAGTGATTAAGGCTTATTAATGCTTCTTTACGTAGCTTACAAGACTTTGATTGAATAATGTTATTGCAATGCTTCAGTATTATATGACAAAAAATCATGTAGTATTGAAGCATTGTTGTTTAGTGTTACTCTCTTATAAAATTACAACCATGCGGAAGTCTGTCTCTTGTATGTATCATTATTTATAGGTTAATAGTAAATAATTATTAAAAACATATTGAAATACTATAAACTAAACAATATATTTGTGGAATTCATTAATGCAACTGAGTTGCATTAATGAATAAATCTTTTACCTAACCATGAATAAAAAAAGAATCAATGAGAGTAAAGAGTAACACTATAGATATTATCGCGCTTACAAGTTCATTAATTTGTGCCATACATTGTGCTGCAATCCCTATTTTATTATCATTTTCTTCCTTAAGTAGTTTACATTTTTTGGAAAATCCTTGGATAGAATGGACGTTCATTCTTATGGGAGTTGTATTTGTTTTTATATCGCTATGGCCTAGCTATAAAAAGATGCATCATCAAAGAAAACCTTTACTGCTCGCAGGAATAGGTTTTGCGTTAATTGCTATTGGAAGATTTGAATTTACAGAATTATGGGAAGTTGTCAATACTGTTTTAGGAGCATTATTTGTGTCATCAGCGCATTATGTTAATTGGAAACTTTTAAGAGTTTCTCGAAAGCATGAGCATTAAAAAGTGAAACATCTTTTAGAGAGTATCTTAGACCACATTTTTCCCCTCAAACGTATACAATGATAAAAACAGAAAATCTAACATTTCATTACAAACAAAAAGAACATACATTCCACTTTCCCAATGTTGCCTTAAAACCGCAAGAGAATCTACTTATTTTAGGTAAATCTGGAATAGGAAAAACAACACTCTTGCATCTTTTGGCAGGTTTATTAAAACCTGTTAGTGGTACTATACATATTGATGAAGTTGATATTAGTTCTTTAAGAACAAGAAAGTTAGATGTCTTTAGAGGACAAAATATTGGACTCGTATTTCAAAAAAATCATGCGGTTAGATCTTTAAGTATTTTTGAAAATTTGCAAGCACGTCTTTTCTTTAGCAAAAAAAGCATTCATAACACTGCTATTGATGAATTATTAAAAGAATTAGGTTTAATAGAATATAAAAATCGTAAAGTCAATGCTTTGAGCGAAGGGCAATTGCAACGTTTAGGAATTGCATTGTCTGTTATTCATAATCCGAAAGTTATTTTGGCGGATGAACCGACCTCAAGTTTGGATGATGAAAATTGTGGTATTGTTATTGAACTTCTCAAAAAACAAGCAAAACAATCCAATGCAAATCTAATAGTTATTACCCACGATCATAGAGTGAAATCATCATTTTCAAACACCATAACATTATGATGCTGTGTAAGATTAGCATACAAAATATCAAAATTAAACCGATATACACTTTTTTGAGTGTCTTTATTTTAGGTTTAAGTATTGCCTTGCTCATAGGAATACAGCAATTAAAAACATCTTTCAAGTATCAAATGAAAAACAATTTGGGAGATATTGATTTGGTTATTGGAGCAAAAGGTAGCCCTTTACAATTGGTGCTGTCTTCTGTACTGCACTTGGATAATCCTACAGGAAATATCTCATATGGAGAAGCAAAAAAAATAGCTGAAAATCCTTTTATAAAACAAGCGATTCCAATTTCTTATGGCGACAATTATAAAGGTTATAAAATTGTTGGAACAACAAGCGATTTTCCTTCTATTTACAATGCTGAGTTAGAGAAAGGGCGTACTGTAAAAAATGCTATGGAAGTTGTACTAGGGCATTTAGTTGCTGAAAAATTAAAGCTAAAAATAGGAGATACTTTTTTAAGTTCTCACGGCTTAGTAGAAAACAGTATTGATGTACACGAAGAAGAATTAATTATAGTTGGTATTTACAAACCTACACAAAAAGTTATAGATAGACTGATTATTACTAATCTTGAAAGTGTGTGGGACGTACACGATCATGATCATGTTGATGAAGATCACGAAGAAGATACTCATGAGCATACAGCTGATTCAGATATTCATGAAGATCATGAAGAAGATACGCATGAACATGAAAATCATGATGAAAAAGAAATTACTTCGTTATTGGTTTCGTTTAGAAATCCAACAGGGTTTTTAACACTTCCAAGAAGAATTAATGAAAACACAAATATGCAGGCAGCTTTGCCTAAATATGAACTAGATAGATTGTACGAATATACAGGTGTAGGGTTTAAAACAATTTCTTGGATTGCGTATATAATTTTAGTGATCTCTAACATTATTATTTTTATAAGTCTCTATAAAATGGTAAGAGAGCGTTCGTTCGATTTAGCATTATTACGTACCTATGGTGCAAATAAAAATCAATTGATAAAAATAATTGCTTACGAAGGGCTAATAATTGTATGCATTGCGTTTGTAGTAGGCTTGATACTCTCAAAAATGGGACTTTACTTTTTAGTGAATAATGTAGATGTAATGAGCAATCAAAAAATACTTCAAAGTATCACATTTGAAGATTTCGCTCAAATAGGAGCATTGATATTTATAATGATAGCCGCAGCTATTTTACTGGCAATATATCCGATTACAAAAATGAATATCTCAACAATTTTAAGTAATGAAAAATAAAATCTTAATTACGTTACTATTTTTAAGTTGTACTATAGGTTTTGCACAAAAGAAGATTACTTGGCGAAATTTGGCAAAAGTAAAATTTGAAAAAAAATACTTTCCTACTTATGATGAATATTTCTTGTATCCACATTTTTCGTCTTCAGTAAAAGCATTAGAAGGAAAAAAAGTAAGTATTACAGGGTATTTTTTAAATATAGACCCAAGTGGTGGGTTATTTGTGCTTTCCAAAGGACCTATGTCTTCCTGTTTTTTCTGCGGAGTTGGCGGACCTGAAACCGCAATAGAAGTAGAATTTACCTCTCCTCCAATCTATAGAACTGATGATATTGTTACCATTACAGGGATCTTAAAACTTAATAGTGAAGATGTAGAGCATTTTAATTATATACTAACAAAAAGTACAGGGAAATTGATAAAATAAACCGCACAATTTACTGCAAACACATAAATAGCAACAATATTTTTTAAAATTAAATTAGGATTCTAAAAAAACATTTTCAATCTTTGACCTAACAAATGAAAAAACAAATTATCTATATCATTTCTATTATTGTCATTGTGATTAGTTCACAATGATAAGGAATGCTATATAATTTCAATATAAAATTTACAAAGCCTTCCTTTATCGGGAAGGCTTTTTTTATTTTAAAATTGGAAACAAAATTTCGTCAAGCTGAACTTGATTCAGCTTCACATAAAAGAGATAAATAAAACAACAAGATTCTGAATCAAGTTCAGAATGACATTCAAAAAGCAGAACACAAAAGCGAAAAGTATAAAAAACAATGAATCAAATAACAACAAGCATTATCGTCATCGTCATTATTATTATGAACTCCACCTGAGTTGATACGATTTGCTATATAAAAAATAAAAGCCTGTATCAATTGAGATACAGGCTTTTTTTATGAAAAAAACACTGGTTGAGTGTTGTATTTGAAAACAATTAAACAATTGATAATAAGTGGTTTAAAATAAAAATTTAACAATTGATTTTAGGGAAAAGAACAAAACTGAACACAAAAAAAAGTACAATAAAATTAATTTCGAATCATAATAACAATTACATGTATTATACAAACGACAGTATCATCTATCACAACGGAGCATACATGCATCCTGAAAAGGCTTCGGGAAACATGTACAGTCAAACATTGCACTATGGAAATGGTGTATTTGAAGGAATTAGAGCTTATAAAACAAAATTTGGTGCAAAAATCTTCAAAGCAGAAGAACACTATGAGCGCCTAAAATATGGAGCGCAAGTCATGGGAATTCCATGGAACTATTCCGTAGAAGAATTAGTAGCGATTACATATAAACTATTAGAAAAAAACAATTTAGAAGACGCCTATATTCGTCCATTGCTTACCACAGGAGCAAACATGAGCTTATTAACTGCTAAAGAGTCGTCGCTAACGATTCAATGTTGGGAATGGGGAAAATATATGGGAGATAAACTCCTAAAAGTAAAAACTTCACGTTTTCAAAGACCGAATCCAAAATCGTGCTTTGTAGAAGCAAAAGTAACAGGGCATTATACAAATTCAATCTTATCTACAAACGAAGCTAAAAATGCAGGTTACGATGAAGCTTTACTGTTAGACATGAACGGAAACGTAGCAGAATGTTCTGGTGCAAATGTATTCATGGAAAAAGACGGTAAACTCTACACGCCAAAACGTGGACATATCATGGCAGGAATTACGCGTTCTACAATTCTTGAAATCTGTAAAGAAGAAGGTTTCTCGGTAGAAGAAAAGCATTTTACACTTGACGAACTAAAACAAGCAGACAGTGCATTCTTTACAGGAACCGCTGCTGAAGTAGTTGGTTTGGAATCGTTAGATGATTATAAGTTTCCACTTTCGTGGGAATCGTCTCTAGGTTACAAACTCATGAAGCTTTACAAGCAAGAAGTAGTATGCGAACGCTCTAAAAAACTATCAGAAGCAGTATAAATATGAACAATCTGAATAAATACAGTAAAACAGTCACGCAAGATCCTACGCAACCAGCAGCACAAGCTATGTTGCACGCAATCGGATTAACCAAAGAAGACTTTTACAAACCTATCATTGGAATTGCAAGTACAGGATATGAAGGAAACCCATGTAACATGCACTTAAACGATTTGGCAAAGCTAGCCAAGCAAGGAACCAAAAACGAAGATGTAGTTGGATTAATCTTCAATACCATTGGTGTGAGTGATGGAATCTCGATGGGAACACCAGGAATGCGTTATTCGTTACCATCACGTGATATCATTGCAGACTCTATGGAAACAGTGGTGCAGGCTATGAGTTATGACGGACTTATCACAGTGGTAGGTTGCGACAAAAACATGCCAGGAGCACTCATGGCAATGATTCGTTTAAATCGTCCAAGTATTTTGGTCTATGGAGGAACCATTGATTCAGGTTGTCACAATGGAAAAAAACTCGATGTAGTGTCCGCCTTTGAAGCTTGGGGAAGCAAAGTTGCTGGTACAATGGACGAAACAGAATATCAAAATATCGTTGAAAAAGCATGTCCAGGTGCTGGCGCTTGTGGCGGAATGTACACTGCAAATACCATGGCTTCTGCTATAGAAGCATTGGGAATGACATTGCCGTTCAATTCTTCAAATCCTGCATTGAGTGATGCTAAAAAACAAGAATCAATAGCAGCAGGCGAAGCCATACGTGTATTGCTTGAAAAAGACATCAAACCATCAGATATCATTACGCGCAAATCATTAGAAAATGCAGTGCGTTTGGTAACAATTTTAGGAGGATCAACCAATGCAGTATTGCACTTTTTAGCCATTGCTAGAGCAGCACAAATTGATTTTACCTTACAAGACTTTCAAAGAATCAGCGATACAACACCATTTTTAGCAGACTTAAAACCTAGCGGAAAGTACTTGATGGAAGATGTGCATGCTGTTGGTGGAATTCCAGCCGTATTAAAATATTTACTAAAGAAAGGATTATTACATGGCGATTGTTTAACCGTAACAGGAAAAACCATTGCAGAAAACTTACTAGATGTTGACGACTTAACGGAAGGTCAAGATGTCATCAAACCTGTAGAAAATCCTATAAAAATATCAGGACACTTACGCATGCTCTATGGAAACTTAGCAAGCGAAGGAAGTGTGGCAAAAATAACAGGAAAAGAAGGTCTAAAATTCTCTGGGAAAGCCAAAGTGTTTGAAGGTGAATACGAAGCTAATGATGGAATCCGTGATGGAAAAGTCCAAAAAGGAGATGTCGTTGTCATTCGTTATGAAGGACCAAAAGGTGGGCCAGGAATGCCAGAAATGCTCAAACCAACTGCAGCAATTATGGGTGCAGGCTTAGGAAAAGATGTTGCATTAATTACAGATGGACGATTTTCTGGTGGAACACACGGTTTTGTTGTAGGGCACATTACGCCAGAAGCACAAGAAGGAGGAACAATTGCATTGGTGAAAGATGGTGATATCATCACAATTGATGCAGAAACGAACACCATACGATTAGAAGTTAATGAAGAAGAACTTCAAGAACGTAGAAAACAATGGAAAGCACCAGAACTCAAATTTGAACGAGGTGTTTTATATAAATATGCAAAAACAGTTTCATCAGCATCCAAAGGTTGCGTTACTGATGAGTTTTAGAATAAAAAGCGTTGCTATTCCTATATCACATCGAGCGCAGTCGAGATGAAGCAGGAATCCAAAAAAAATAAAATTATGGAGACAAAAACCATACAAAAAACAAAAGAAACACTTCAAAAAACAGAACATCTTACAGGAAGCGAAGCTATCGTTCGTTGTTTACTAGCAGAAGGTGTAAATGTATTATACGGATATCCTGGTGGAGCAATTATGCCAGTATATGACGAATTATACAAGTATCAAGATAAAATTCATCATGTATTAACGCGTCATGAACAAGGTGCTACACATGCAGCACAAGGATATGCGAGAATCTCTGGAGAAGTTGGAGTTGCCATTGCAACTTCTGGTCCAGGAGCAACAAATTTAATTACTGGAATTGCCGATGCACAAATCGATTCCACACCAATGGTATGTATTACCGGGCAAGTTGCTTCTCATTTATTAGGAAGCGATGCCTTTCAAGAAACAGATATTGTGGGTATTTCCACGCCAGTCACCAAATGGAATCATCAAATTACCAAAGCTTCTGAAATTCCAGAAGTCATGGCAAAAGCATTTTACATTGCTAGAAGTGGTCGTCCAGGACCAGTTTTAATTGACATTACAAAAGATGCACAATTTGAAGAATTCGATTTTGCTTATGAAAAGTGCACAGCAGTTCGTAGTTACAAAGCAGTTCCTGAAACGGATGAAGATTCTTTAAAAGCTGCTGCAAAATTGATCAATAGCGCTAAAAAACCTTTGGTAGTTTGGGGACAAGGTGTGATTTTGGGTGAAGCCGAACAAGAATTCAAAAACTTCATTGAAAAAGCAGGAATTCCTTCAGCATGGACGATCATGGGAGCTTCTGCAATTCCAACAGAACATCCATTAAATGTAGGAATGGTAGGAATGCACGGAAATTATGCGCCAAATATATTAACAAATGAATGTGATGTGCTGATTGCTATCGGAATGCGTTTCGATGATCGTGTTACAGGAAACCTAGCAACATACGCCAAACAAGCAAAAGTAATTCACTTCGAAATTGATCCTGCGGAAATTGATAAAAATGTAAAAACCGATGTGGCAGTTTTGGGTGATGCCAAAACGAGTTTAGCTGCTATTTTATCATTAATCAACAAAAACGAACATCCAATTTGGAGACGCGCGTTCGACGATTTGTATGCTATAGAATATGAAAAAGTCATCAAAAACGATCTACATCCAACAAAAGAAGGTCTAACGATGGGAGAAGTATTAAAAGAAATTAATATACAAAGTAAAGGTGAAGCTGCCATTGTTTCTGATGTTGGTCAGCATCAAATGATTGCCTGTCGTTATGCAAATTTCAATCAAACTAAAAGTAATATTACTTCGGGCGGATTAGGAACAATGGGATTTGGCTTACCAGCAGCGATTGGAGCAAAAATGGCAGCGCCAGAACGCGAAGTAGTTTGTGTATGTGGTGATGGTGGCTACCAAATGACGATTCAGGAATTAGGAACCATTTTTCAGCAAAGAGCCGCGGTTAAGATAGTGGTATTAAACAACGATTTCTTGGGAATGGTGCGTCAGTGGCAACAATTATTTTTTGACAAACGCTATGCATCTACCGAAATGACAAATCCAGATTTTGTAGCTATTGCCAAAGGATACCATCTAAATGCACGTCGTGTAACCAAACGAGAAGAATTAGCAGAAGCAGTTGCAGAAATGATGCAAAGCAAAGAAGCATACTTCCTTGAAGTATGTGTAGAAAAAGAAGATAACGTATTTCCAATGATTCCAACAGGAGCATCGGTTTCAGACATAAGATTATCGTAGTATGGAAACAACAAGCAAACTATTTACGATTTCGGTATACACCGAAAATAACATCGGATTGTTGAATAGAATTTCAGCGATCTTTCAACGAAGACACATCAATATTGAAAGCATGAACATCTCTGTTTCTGAAATTGAAGGTGTTTCCAGATTTACCATTGTTGTCATGATGACCGAAGAAAAAGTTAAAAAAATCATCGGTCAAATCGAAAAACAAGTCGAAGTCATTAAAGCATACTATCACACTGAAGAAGAAATCATCTATCAAGAATCTTGCATCTTTAAAATGAAGTCAGATTTATTGTTTGATGAACGTCAAATTCAAAACATCATTAAAGATAGTAATGCACGAATCGTCACGGTAAACAAACAATTTTTTGTAATAGAAAAATCAGGACGTAAAGAAGAAATCGAATTGTTGTATAGAGAACTCAGTGTCTTCGGAATCATGCAATTTACACGTTCAGGACGCATTGCAGTTTCCAAAGAAGAAATGAAAATTTCAAGCATACTCAAAGCAATCAATCATTAATCAGGGTAAGAGCCAAGATTTTAGATTGTTTCATATAAAATTGATAGTTAAAAAAGTAAAACAATGAATTCCAATTTTTTGATTCAAGAGGAAACAATCAAAATAAATTCAATTAAAAACAAACAAAAAAACATAAGAGTGAGAAAATCTAGATGCTAAATGTCTTGGTTCTTGCTTCAAAAAAAACAAAGTCATGTCAAATTATTTCAACACTTTATCATTACGAGAACAGTTAGCGCAATTAGCAAAATGTAGATTCATGAATGCTTCTGAATTTACAGATGGTGTCAAGGCATTAAAAGGCAAAAAAATAGTCATCGTAGGTTGCGGTGCACAAGGACTCAACCAAGGGTTAAACATGCGCGATTCAGGATTAGATATTTCGTATGCATTGCGTCAAGCTGCTATTGACGAAGAACGCAATTCATACCAAAGCGCAACATCACATGGTTTTAAAGTTGGAACCTACAAACAATTGATTCCAACGGCTGATTTAGTGTTAAATCTTACACCAGATAAACAACATACAAATGTAGTACAAGCTGTGATGCCGTTAATGAAAAAAGGAGCAACCTTAAGTTATTCGCACGGTTTTAACATTGTGGAAGAAGGGACTCAAATTCGTGAAGACATTACCGTAATCATGGTGGCACCAAAATGTCCAGGAACGGAAGTACGTGAAGAATACAAACGTGGATTTGGTGTGCCAACCTTAATTGCAGTGCATCCTGAAAATGATCCAGAAAACAAAGGTTGGGATCAAGCGAAAGCATATGCCGTTGCAACAGGTGGACACAGAGCTGGTGTATTGGCATCGTCATTTATTGCAGAAGTAAAAAGTGATTTAATGGGAGAGCAAACTATTTTATGTGGTGTGTTGCAAACAGGATCTATTTTGGCTTTTGATAAAATGGTCGCTGAAGGAGTTGATGCTAACTATGCTGCAAAATTAATTCAATTAGGTTGGGAAACGATTACGGAAGCGTTGAAACATGGAGGAATTACCAATATGATGGATCGTTTATCGAATCCTGCAAAAATAAAAGCCTTTGAATTGTCTGAACAGTTAAAAGGAATTTTGAAACCATTATTTGAGAAACACATGGATGATATCATTTCAGGATATTTCTCTAAAACGATGATGGAAGACTGGGCAAATGATGATAAAAACCTATTAAAGTGGCGCGAAGCTACTGGTGAAACAGCTTTTGAAAAAACAGCGTTAACCACGGATCATATTTCGGAACAAGAATACTTTGATCATGGTGTGTTATTGGTTGCTTTTGTAAAATCGGGTGTGGAATTGGCGTTTGAAACGATGGTAAATGCTGGAATTATTGAAGATTCTGCGTACTACGAATCATTACATGAATTGCCATTAATCGCTAATACCATTGCCAGAAAGAAGCTTTTTGAAATGAATAGAGTCATTTCTGATACAGCAGAATATGGTTGTTACTTATTTGATCATGCTGCAAAACCATTATTAGAAGAATTCATGAAAACAGTGAACACTTCAGTGATAGGAAAAGAATTTTCAACGTCAAAAGGTGTAGATAACTTAGATTTAATTAAGGTAAACGATGCAATTCGAAATCATCCAATAGAAGCTGTTGGAAAACGACTCAGAGCCGCAATGACAGCAATGAAAACTATTAAAACAGCTGTCAAAAAAGAAAATCCAGTCACAGTATAAAAATGGAACTTACTGCAAAAACATACGCTCCAACGTTAGCAGCTATCAAAAGAGCTGCGAAAACACTCAAAGGCATTGCTTCGGTAACGCCTTTGAGTTATAATGATTACTACTCAAAACAATGGAATTGTAATGTCTACCTAAAACGAGAAGATTTACAACAAGTTCGTTCTTATAAAATTCGTGGTGCTTACAATAAAATAGCATCGTTGACAGCTACACAAATTGAAAACGAAATTGTGTGCGCTAGTGCTGGAAATCATGCGCAAGGTGTTGCCTTGTCGTGTAAACTATTGCAAATAAAAGGTACGATCTTCATGCCAACACCAACACCAAATCAAAAAATTGAGCAAGTCAAAATGTTTGGTGAGGAATATGTTGATGTTGTCTTGGTTGGCGATACGTTTGATGATGCGTATCATGCAGCTATGGAGGAATCAGAACGCTTAAACAAAACATTTATTCATCCCTTCAATGATGAAAAAGTTATTGAAGGGCAAGCTACTATAGGATTGGAAATTTTAAACCAACTAGAAACTCCAATTGATTATGTATTTGTGCCAGTTGGCGGTGGCGGATTGTCGGCAGGATTATCTTCTGTATTCAAAATGTTGTCTCCAAACACAAAAATTATTGGTGTAGAACCGAAAGGTGCGCCTTCGATGTCAACTTCTATTCAAAAAGATAGAAATACCACGTTAAAAAACATTGAAAACTTTGTGGATGGTGCGGCAGTAAAACGTGTCGGCGATTTGAATTTTGCGATTTGCAAAGAAAATTTACATCAGATGATTGCGGTTGATGAAGGCAATGTATGTCAAACAATTTTAGATCTATACAATCGTCAAGCAATTGTAGTTGAGCCTGCTGGAGCTTTAAGTTTAAGTGCATTACCGCAATATCAAAATGAGATAAAAGGAAAAAATGTAGTATGTGTAGTGAGTGGAAGCAATAATGACATTACACGAACTGCGGAAATCAAAGAACGTGCATTGCTCTACGCAAACTTGAAGCATTACTTCATTATCAAATTTCCACAGCGTGCAGGTGCTTTGCGCGAATTTGTAGCTGAAATTTTAGGTCCAACGGATGATATCACACATTTTGAATATACCAAAAAAACTAATCGTGAAAACGGTGCAGCAGTTGTAGGATTGCAGCTAAAAAACGCAGACGATTTAGAAGCATTAATCACAAAAATGAAATTAAGAAACTTTTACGGCGACTACTTAAATGATAAACCCGATTTATTTCAATTCTTAGTTTAAATAAAAAAACAATGAACATTCCCGAACAGTATCAAATTAAAAAAACACTTACTCAAAATACATATTTAGTAGATGGTGAATTAAAAGAATGGTCAGGACAAACCTCTGAAGTCTATTCTACGATTTCTTCCACAGAAAACTATCAACCCACATTACTTGGAACCATTCCAACTTTAGGAGAAACAGAAGCCTTAGAAGCCTTAAATTCTGCGGTTTCTGCTTATAACAAAGGGCAAGGATTGTGGCCAACGTTGAAAGTGGTTGATCGAATTGCGTGTATGGAAAAGTTTGTAGAACAAATGAAAACCAAACGCGATGAAGTTGTGAAATTGCTCATGTGGGAAATAGGTAAAAACTTAGCAGATTCAGAAAAAGAGTTTGACAGAACGGTTCAGTATATCTATGATACTATTGAAGATTATACACAAATGGATCGTGACAGTGCGAAGTTTGAAAAATATGGTGGTGTCAATGCGCATATTCGTCGTGGACCTTTAGGCGTTGTATTATGTCTTGGGCCGTATAATTATCCGCTAAATGAAACATTTGCTTTGTTGATTCCTGCGATAATCATGGGAAATACAACAATTTTCAAACCTGCTAAATTTGGTGTGTTATTACTATCACCATTATTAGAAGCATTTCAAAATAGTTTTCCAAAAGGTGTTGTAAACATCATTTACGGACGTGGAAGAACAGTAGCAACACCAATTATGAAAGATGGTCGTGTAGATGTCTTAGCGTTGATTGGAAATAGTAAATCTGCGAATGCTTTGCAAAATGTACATCCAAAAAGTAACCGTTTGCGTATGGTATTAGGTTTGGAAGCCAAAAATCCTGCGATTGTATTGAAAGATGCCGATTTAGATTTGGCAATCAGTGAGTGTATTGCCGGAACTACTTCGTTTAATGGGCAACGTTGTACGGCATTAAAGGTGTTATATGTACATGAAGACATTGTAGACGAATTCAACAAGCGTTTCTCTGCAAAAGTAGATGCTCTGCAATTTGGAAATCCTTGGGAGGATGGCGCAAAATTAACGCCATTACCTGAGCCAGACAAGCCAGCATATATTCAAGAATTAATTGATGATGCTTCCGAAAAAGGTGCAAACATTATCAATGCAAAAGGTGGAGAAACTACCGATAATTATATATTTCCAGCTGTGTTATATCCTGTGACAAAAGATATGCGAGTGTATGAAGAAGAACAATTTGGTCCAGTCATACCTGTGATTCCATTTTCAGACATTGAACAACCGTTGGATGATATGGCGGAATCCAATTATGGGCAGCAAGTAAGTTTGTTTGGCAAAGACATCAAAACGCTAGCTCCATTAATTGATACGTTGGTAAATTTGGTATGTAGAGTAAATTTAAACAGTTCGTGTCAACGCGGTCCAGATGTGTATCCGTTTACGGGAAGAAAAGATTCTGCAGTAGCGACCTTAAGTGTGCATGATGCTTTACGTTCGTTCTCAATCAGAACGTTTGTAGCTTCCAAAGACAATGACTATAACAATGAAATCTTAACGGAATTGTTGCAAACCAGAGCTTCTAATTTCGTAAGTACAGATTATATTCTTTAAAGTATAATTAGAATAGCATAAAGTTTCCTTCAAATTCATAAGTTATGAAGGAAACTTTATATATAGTTACTTAGAATTTGTGATTTTAATTATCTGTGATTGTAATGACCATCTGGAAATCTAAGTAATTTTGATCGTCTCCATCTTCTGCCATAATTGTAATTACATTTAGGTTATCGTTTACATCTGTTGTGCTAATATCTAGTTTATCTGATAACATAGTTTTTGATGGATCTTCTTGATGCGTAAAGGTCTACTACATACTTGTCATATTTGCTGTTGAAGGATTTGTGCCTGTTGTTATAGTTCCATGCTTTGTGGTACTATTGATCAAGTTAAAATGGTTGGATAAAATTTCTAAATTCGTTTGATGTGCAGACCATTCTTCAAGTGGATGATGAGGAGGAGTAGCGGTAGGTTTAGATAAACTCCATTTTCCATTCCATGAACAATAATTCACCCATGCAGCTGTGCCGCTTGTTTTTGGTTGTAAAATTATGTTTGATACATTTGGAGGTAATGTGATAGTACATACTCCGTCTTTTGAGCTTGCTGTTGCGTTTGCCATGATATTTATTGTTAAATGATTCCTATACTCTATTTATAATGGCTTTTCGGATTTCGCCTGAAACGCAAAAACAAAATTGTAGCTGCTAAATCGAATTGTTTGTCTTTGATTACAAGTTAAAATTGATAAAATATGATACACAATTTTAATAAAATACCATGGAGCAAGAATAAATTGCTATGAAAGCGGTTTTTGAGTGTATGACAATAAATAGTTTATAAAGTGAATTCTGCAAAAAGAATATTTATGTAAATGCCGTTGCTGCTTCAAAGTAGTTCTCGATACTATTTTTCTTCGAAAAATCATTCGAAGTGATGTTTATTAGTTGTCACTTTTGCGTGTCAAATTGAGCACAGTCGAGATTTAGTTGAAAATGATGAGTTTAATTACTCAATGTAACGAAACCAGTCTAACAATCTAAGCGCGAAGCAAATCTAAGAAAGTCTAGAAGCCTACTTCTTAAAAGGAGCATGTTCTTTAAACGACTTAATTCTAATGTTTTTGATAAAAGGCTTCATCAAACTATTAATAAAAGGTCTTTTGTGTCGGATATAGCAAGTTAAATCTTGTGGTTTGGCGCCAAGTGTGCTTTTAATTTCGGAAGCGGTTCTTCCTAAGTTGATACGTTTTGAACCATACAAAATTCCCAAACGCACATAATCGTTTAAGATTCGTGGATAAATAGAATAGTCTTTATTTAGTGCATAATTCAATCCGATAAAATGTGCATCCAAATTGTGTCCATTGCGTATGGCAGATAAGAAACCAACGAGCTTATCTTCTAAAAAATATCCTTTTACAATAAATTGATCGCCATAAGTTCTTTTCAATAGCATATATGTATCTAAATCGAGCACTTGCGCATTAAAATTTGCATTGGCAATGGTGTTTTCATACAAAGCTTGCAATTCATCTTTATATTGTCCAATTTCTTGATAAGTAAATTCTTTTGCAACCAAATGTTCACTTTTGCTATCTGCTCTATTGGCTTTGACTCTGTATTTAGATTTCAACTCATTTTTATAATCATCAAAAGATGTCCATTCAGGTTTGAGCATAATAATCATATTAGGTTCTACCTTCATGGGAGTGTAACCGTAATCTTTCAGTTGATCGGTTAGTTTCAATGATGTTTCTTTAAAATCTTTTACAAAAACTGCATGCAATCGTTTTGTGTCTTTCATGACAACTTTTAATGCAGCAGCCAATTCATGAAATAGGGCATTTAAATCTTCCCCATCTTTAATGAAAGTACCGTATTCGCCACTTAAAAAGACATTTCCGCAAAACATAATTTTAGGCGAATCGTTGCAAAACAAACTATTGATTGTTTTTTTGAGCCATTCAGCAATTTTAATATTTTGTGTAATGGTTTCTATGGGAATCGTCACTGTCTGTGTAGCGGCAAAACCAACCGCTTTTTTTTGATCGTTGACAATGATAATATACCGAAACACAATGTCGTCATTTGCGAGTTCGTACGCACGAAGAAATTCAGGTGTATAGTACGTATTTTTTCCGCAACCTAACTGCTCCCAATAAGCCGAAGGAATATCGTTGATACTATTATAAAAAATAGGCGGAGCGTAACTCATGCACGTTTTTTGACTTTATTAAGGGTAACCAGATATACTCCAGCAAAAATGAGAATTGCAGCAACAATTTTAACAATATCTAGCGAATCACTACCTACGAGAACCGCAAAAATTCCTGCAATTACAGGTTGAAGATATAAAAATGTTGTAACAGTTGAAGCTTTTAATTCACGCAATGCCAATGGATTTAATAAATACGTCGCAAAAGTAGCACCAACAATTACAAATCCAACTTCAAAAAATATATATGGTGAAAAACTAGCCCAATCTACCACGCTTAATTGTGAATAACCGAATGGTAGTACTAAGAATGTTCCAAACAAAAACAGCCACTTTATAAAAGTCATCGGATGGTACTTATACGTCAGCTTTTTAATGATGATGATATAAATACTGTACGAAACCGCATTGATAAACACAAGAAAGTTTCCAAGTGGAATATTAGTAGAATCTGCAGTAGCTTTTCCATAAATACTAAGAATAACAGCTCCTGAAAGTCCTAAAACAATCCCGATGATTTTGGTGGGAATTATTTTTTCTTTTAAGAAAATGGCAGAGAGTATCAGTACAATAATCGGGACAACCACCATAATCACAGAAGCGTGAATTGGCGTTGTATATTCGAAACCTTTGAAAAAACAAAGCATGTTTATGGTAATTCCAAAGACAGCACCTAAAAAGAAAGTGATATAATCTTTACGATCAATCTTTTCTTTTGGGCCGAAAAAACTGAATAGCCAAAATAAAACACCTGCTGCAGCTACGCGTAATAGTATAAATCCATAAGGTTCAATATGACCGCCTTTTATCACATCGGAAGCAAACGTAAATGTTACACCATAAAAAACTTGCACCATAAAGGCAGCAATAAAGGCAAAGGCTTTTTTAGATAACATTAGGATATTGCTTCTTTAGCCGCGGCAATAGTTTTTGCAGAATTTCCAATAAAAATTTGGTCATCTACAATAATCACAGGACGTTTTAAAAATGTATAATGCTCTAAAATGTATTGCTTGTAATCTTGTTCGCTTAACTCTTGGTTTTTTAAGTCCATTTCTTTGTAAAGCTTTGCGCGCTTGCTAAACAATACTTCATAACTTCCAGAAAGGGCATGCATTTCTTCCAATTGCTTTACAGTAATTACTTCTTCTTTAATTCCTTGTAATACAAAGTCAGGTGTTGGTTGAATCTCTTTAATAATTCGTTGACATGTATTGCAAGTTTTTAAGTGATATATTTTTTTCACAGGGTTGGAGTTTTAAAAGAAGTTATTTTTTATTAATTGTGATAATTTTTACAAAGAAAATTCATTTCCATCAAAAATGAATACTTTTAATAAAAATATAGCAAATGAATTTTACAAGAACCGTTACTCAAAATAATAGAAATGTCATAAAACAACTTTTAAAAGAGATCAGTTAAGAAGATTTAAATAAAATCCCAGAGGGATTTCCAAATATATTTTGGAATATTGCACACATTGTAGTTGCGCAGCAATTGTTAGTATATCGATTGTCAAATTTACCAATGCATGTATTGGATGAAATGGTTTCTAAATACAAAAAAGGAACAGAACCAGAAGCTGATGTTACTCAAGAACAAGCAGATGAAGTCTATGATCAGTTAGATAATTTATTGATAAAAACAGAAGAAGATTTGGCAGCAGGAATATTTAAAAACTATACTGAATATACCCTTAGCTTAGGAACTACCTTAAGCAATGTGTATGAAGCTATTGAATTCAACAATATACACGAAGGGATGCATTACGGATATATTTTGGCGTTAAAAAAGGCGTTGTAAGTAAATTTTGTAAGATTAAATTTTTAACATGATGTTTAGAAAGTATTGATACTTTAATGCGACTCATAACACCTTAAAAAGGTACAATTATCGTATATTTACCACCTATCTGAGTTAGCAACTTTTAGGAAAGCTAACGAAGGACTTAGAGGAAACAATTAATAACATTTCGGCACAATCGTCGGAGGATTTAAATCTCGATTGTCGAGTAGACAGAATGGAAGGCAATACAGCACTCACACATATAAAAAATATCTTAGAGAATATGCCTGATAGTTGGTTGCGACTAACTACGCATCGATTAGATATTTACACGGAAAAACTAGCAAAAGTTGAGTTTTTAGACCAATTTGAAAACTTATATGAAAGTAATACGTATGATAGAGCAACGTTAAATGAATTGCCAACTGCATACGACTATATTCGTCTAGGACATCCATTATCTTGTGTGTTGGAATGGGGAATTGCAAAGTTGAATAATATAAAACCTGAAAATGTCATCAGTTTTCAATCGATCACCATTCCTGTGATGGCAATTTTGAGAAAAAATCTATTAGCTAATAAAAATACAAGAATTGTTTATACAGATACATTGCCAAGTATTTTTGACGAAGCTTTATTGAAGCATGTATATAACTATAATTTTGAATTGCAACAAGTAGAAAATCTGGAAAGCCTTTCTCCGTTTGATGGAAGCACAGTTTTAATAGATCAGCAAGACGAATTAAGTATGGTGAATTTTGCTTCAACAATTGATTTTGTAGTGAATATACATTCAAAATTGGGAAGCATTTTATTGGTAAACAATCAACAAGATGCAAGTTATGTTTCAGAAATTCAGCATGTTCGTAGAAGAGAAACGGTTGCAATGACACCTGCAAATTGTGTTGTAGCTTTAAGTACGATGTTAGGAAATACTTTAGGCAAAAAAATACGTAATGTTGCTAATGATAAAGCCTTGGTAACAAAGACCATTCGGAAAATTACGGACGTCAGCACAAAAGCTTTAGTAGGTTCTAGTGGACTTTCTATTCAATATGCTATTATGATGGGCTTGATTGACGATGCGTTTGAAAATCATTCTGGAAAAGCAATTAAGTTTATTATGCCTACAAATTGTTATGGAGGAACAAACGATCAAGCAAGACGTGTAGCTGCCTGTATTGATAATGTTGAAGTTGTCGATTTACATGTAGATGGCGATAGTGATATGGTGCAAAGTATAGATGTAATTTTAGCTAAAGTTGCTCACGAAGATGCCATTCCGTATATCATTGCTGAAATTCCAACGAATCCTAGAGTGGAAGTTCCAGATTTAATGCAACTAAAAGAAACATTAAGCAAAAAACGTATAACTGCAACTGGTGAAACTGCCATAGAGCCTGTATTTATTTTAGATCAAACCTTTTGTCCAAATGTCCACTTTTTGGGAGAAGGAAAAACACTGTCAACAGTTCGTGCTATTTCGTATTCTAGTGGATCAAAATTCCCAAGTGGTGGATTGTGTACAGCTGGATACTGTATTGGAAATGAAAAAGTAGCAAGTGTGTTTGACACTATTGAAAAACACCTAATTCTGTGTGATAACGAAGCAACTGACCTACAGTATGAGATATTAGCGGAGCAAATGCCTTCTATGAATCAACGAATTGCAGCTGCTTATAAAAATACGCGTGAGTTTGTGAATTTTATAAAAACAACATTACCTACTGCAAAAATCAATTTTGTTTCTGAAGAACTTGCTGCGGAAGGATTTACACCTTCGGTATTCTCATTAGATCTTCCTACCAAAGGAGATACCAATGAAGAAAGAGAAGCGTATAAAAGAGCGTTGAATCTGAGATTAATCAACATGATGATTGCCGAAATTCCAAATGAAAGTAAGTATTGTGTAAGTTATGGGCAATTAAAAGGTTGTTATTGGACGATTCCGGCAACATCTACACAAGGAACAACAAAAGAAGGCGACAAAGATTATATTGCACGTGTTGCACTATCTCCAAATATGAATTTACAACGACATGAAGAAGTTTTTATGGACTTTGTAGAAGAAATTTTAACTCCTGCTTAGTTGGTTAATTTTGTCTTTTTGTTATACACATTAAGCATAGAGGAAATGAATAGAGTCGAAATAAAGCAACTAAAAACCTATTCTGTTTCCTTAGCAATCACATAAAAATTAGGATCTACCACAACTTTCGAAACATTGGAAGGCATTTCCTTAGTTTGCCACTTGGTGGTTGGTGAAACTAGCATAATAGTATCGTTAATAGCAACGCGGACTTTCATATCAAAATGGACTACTGCTTTTTCCCAACGATACATGAGCTTTTTACCATCTTTTTTATAATGCAATACAGGAATGTCAGTAGTTCGTAAGTATTGGTCAAACACAGAAGAAAAATCAATCCCTGACTTTTCTATTATATAACGTTCAACCTGTTGTGTCGTTACTGTTTGATGGTAAAAATCTTTATTCAATCCTCGCAAAATACTACGCCATTTTTTGTCATTATCAATCAACTGACGAATTGTATGTAACATGTTGGCACCTTTGTAATACATATCGCCCGAACCTTCATGATTTACATTATAAATGCCAATAATCGGACGGTCATTTTGAACATTTGCACGTGTACCAATCACATATTCTGCACTTGCTTTCTTCCCATAAAAATAATCTAAAAATAAGTTCTCAGAATAGGCTGTGAAACTCTCGTGAATCCACATATCAGCAATATCAATATTGGTAATATTATTGGCAAACCATTCATGCCCTGATTCGTGAATAATGATAAAGTCAAACTTCAATCCCCAACCTGAACCGCTCAAATCAGTGCCTCTGTAACCGTTTTTATATCCATTTCCATACGTTACCGAACTTTGATGTTCCATACCTAAATATGGCGCTTCTACAAGCTTAAAGCTATCTTCATAAAACGGATATGGACCAAACCAATGTTCAAAAGCTTCCAGCGTTCGAGTTGCATCTTTAAACTGTTTTTTGGCTTTGTCTAAATGATCTCGAAGCACATAATAATCCATATCCAACATGCCATTTTCGCCTTTGTACTTTTCGCCAAAATGTACATAATCACCAATATTGATATTTACACCGTAATTATTAATAGGATTCACAACATTCCAATGATAAGTTGTAGTATTATTATCTTTTTCTTCCACTTTTATGAGTCGTCCGTTAGAAACATTCATTAAATTCTTTGGAACATTCACGCTAATCTTCATGCTGTCTACTTCATCGTACATGTGGTCTTTACAAGGCCACCAAACGCTCGCACCTAGCCCTTGACAAGAAGAAGCTATAAATGGTAAACCATTAGCATCTTTAGACCATGTAATTCCGCCATCCCACGGTGGACGTTTAGCTACTTTTGGCTTTCCTTCATAAAAAACTTCTATATTATATATTTTTCCTTTTTTTTGTCTTTTAGTTAGGTGAATAAAATGTGCATTTCCTTCATGAGTAATCTCTAATTCTTTACCATTTTGAATAGCTTTAATTATTCGTAATGGCGATTGCAAATCTACCTGAAGCGTCTTTTGTCCTTTTTCCAGTACTTTATATTGAATGGTATTGCTTCCTTTGATGGTTTTTTCGTCAGGATCAACAGTAATATCTAAATGATAATGTGTCAAATCCCACCAAGCACGTTCTGGCGTGATGGAACCTCGTAATGTATCTTGTTTTGTAAAATTCTGTGAAAATGCTTGCAAGCTAGTAAATGCAAATACTAAAAGAAGATATGCGGAGAAGTTGTTATTTTTATGTATCATTTTGATAAAAAAGTTACGTATTGTTAAAGGTACAGCTATAATCTGAAAACTAATAAATGAAAAGTTAAATTTGTATACAACTCACAGGAACGAGAATGTAATACAAGCAACAATTCGCGATTTTAAGAATATGTAAGCGTATTGATGATTTCTGAATCTAGTTTTATATTAAAGAAGAATACTTATGAAATTCAACACTAAAACCATTCATGGCGGACAGCAACCAGACAAAGCTTATGGAGCTGTAATGCCACCAATATATCAAACATCTACGTTTGCACAAAGCACGCCCGGTGGTCATAAAGGGTATGAATATGGACGAACGCATAATCCAACCAGAACTGCGCTAGAAAACGCATTGGCAAGTCTAGAAAATGGAAACTATGGATTGGCTTTTGGTTCAGGTTTAGCAGCTATTGATGCCATAATTAAATTATTAAAATCGGGTGACGAGGTTATTTCTACCAGTGATTTGTATGGAGGAACGTATCGTTTATTTACAAAGGTTTTTGAAAATTATGGAATTAAATTTCATTTTATCAGAATGGAAAATGCAAGCAATATTGAAGCATATATCAATGAAAACACTAGACTCATTTGGACAGAAACACCAACGAATCCGATGATGAATATTATTGATATTGAAGTGACTGCTGCAATTGCTAAAAAACATAATATCATATTGGCTGTTGATAATACTTTTGCAACTCCGTATTTGCAACGTCCGTTAGATTTAGGTGCCGATATTGTGATGCATTCTGCTACCAAATATATTGGCGGACATAGTGATTTGGTAATGGGAGCTTTGGTAGTAAAGGACAAAGAAATTGCAGATAAATTATACTTTATCCAAAATGCAAGTGGTGCTATTTGTGGACCTATGGATAGTTTTTTGGCATTACGAGGGATTAAAACCTTGCATGTGCGTATGCAACGACATTGTGAAAATGGAAAAGCTATTGCTGAATATTTAGCGGCACATCCAAAAGTAGAAAAAGTATACTGGCCAGGACTTGAAGATCATCCAAATCATGATATAGCAAAAAGGCAAATGGATGACTTTGGTGGAATGATTTCGTTTGTAACGAAAGGAGACGATTATGATCAGGCAATAAAAATTGTAGAAAATTTAAAAGTTTTCACCTTAGCAGAATCTTTAGGTGGTGTAGAATCTCTAGCAGGTCATCCCGCAAGTATGACACATGCAAGTATTCCAAAAGCAACGCGAGAAAAAACAGGTGTAATAGATGCGTTGATTCGTTTAAGTATAGGAATTGAAGATGTTGATGATCTTATTGAAGATTTAGCGCAAGCATTATCCAAATAAAAATTCTAAGTCACAAAAAAAAGCCATTCTCATCAGAATGACTTTTCAAATATATAATGTATATATTAAAAGTTTAAAACCTGTTGTGCATTTTGATTTGAAAAGAAAAAGTTGTTCATCTTACTGATAACCAGTAACTTGCTTTAGCTATAAAACATTTACAATGAACAACTTAAATGCAAATTACAAAAGAATATT